>Ga0307515_10000682_pt1 | contig 78118 bp, 74 predicted proteins | sample 17_EM_MG_FD_194513 | JGI IMG/M metagenome (GOLD analysis project Ga0307515, IMG submission 194513) | Populus trichocarpa ectomycorrhiza microbial communities from riparian zone in the Pacific Northwest, United States - 17_EM | ecosystem: Host-associated > Plants > Roots > Unclassified | place...
TGTATTGCACTGCAAAAGAGCGAACAGAAAAATCAACCCAAACTGTGTACTGTGTAAGTGTACTTTACAAAAGTATGTTTAAATGCCAGAAGCCAACCAGCCATAGGTACTCATGGACTCCTTCATGGACTATGCATTCTGTAATGAGTAATGCAATGCAATCAAAAACACCCAAGTTTGTCCAAATCCCAAATGATATCTTTCGGAAATGCAGACCTTGAAAACCCGCACCAATAAAAATAAAATGCAGTCCCACCCAATTCCTCAAGTTCAGATGCTAAATATGATTCCCGTCGAGTACTAGTACCCAAGTTTAAAGCTACAGCTTTGGTAAGCCGAAAATCCCAGTAACCACAGATTGGAGCGAGTCTAGTAATCTAACCTTCAAACTATCCATCAAATCGCCCAAAGAATGGGCTGTTTGCCTGTCCTCCTCAACTACGGCATTGATGTCAGACAAGCCTTGTCCTTTAGCCCTCGATGCAGTCATGGTATCTGGCATGTCTTCCAGATCTATGCGACTGTTGTCTTGCACGACTCTCAGCGGGGTTTGCGCCTTATATTTCTTCCATTCCTGTCCCAGAATTGTCATAACTTCCTTGTGTGGCGAACCCGGATTCTCCTGCTTGATCCTCGCGATATGCGCCTTGGTGTACAGCTGGTACTCGGTTGGCGGCCTAGGTGCTCGTAGTGGGGGTTTGATCTGGAGCAAAATTCCAATCTTACACCAAGGACACCTCTTGTTATCAATGCCCTTGGGCTTTGAATGCTGCTGCCACGCATAGTTGCATCTGGGGGTTTGGCACTGGAATTTGAACTTGTAGTTAATCTCGTAACTATGACACGTTGTAACGTTGATATTGTATTGAGGGAACTTTGAAGAAACCCGAGCACCCCATTGCTTAAATTGGGGCCCATGGGCCTCACGTTTTTCCTGGCTGATGGCCCATACGGCTAGATGGCAATATTCATGGGCGGTGGTATTGTACAAGCGATCTAGATCCAGTTAGCATGAAGTATTTAGTTTTAGACCAGAATTACTCACGCTCATCGGTTATCACCTTTTCGGAGAGCTCGATAGTCCCCTTGACCAGTTTCGCCTTTCCAGCCGTCTTTCGGAGCTTAGGATTCCATATCAGCTTGATACCTCCTCTATTCTCATAGTACTTTGCGACTCCACCATTGTTCAGCTCCTCGTCCAACAGTTTTATGAATGATTCAGCCAGCGCAGTCTTTTTAGCATCCCATTCTTTTTTTGCTTGACGGTCTGAGATTGTCTTTCCTGGAGTCTTCAGGTTCTTGGTCTTCGACACAGTTCGATGAGCGTCGTCGCCGTCATCGATGAAATTATCCATTGAATCGCAGTCGGTATCAGAACCATACTCTGATTCAGAACTGATGCTGATAGCCCTGCCAAGGTTGGTTAGGGGTTGAAGGGGTACCTTGCGCGGGCTATGCTGATCATTCCAGTGGTTCGTAACTTCTTGGTCCCAGAACTCCGCGCTGTCGGGATGATGAGGGGTTGGTGGTATCCGTGGAAACTTCTTCTCGGGCGATTTGAATTTGATTCCTCCACGGCTGGGTGTCTTGGGAGGGTTTATGAGCTTAGGACTATTGCTCCAGACGTTAGCAACCTTCCAATGTGCGAAGAATATAACTCACTATGGGATTTTTGCGTTCGAAAGGTCATCTGAAGTTGTAACCTCCAACTCGGACTCTTCAGAGAAGATGTCACCATAAGAACCCGGCAAATTCGATGGGTTTCGGCCGCTAGACCTGCCAGACCACCGCTTCTGGGGATCTTTGTCGCACACCTCTAGGCTGGAATCATCGTCAGATGTCAAGAATATCAACTCTCTCACTTCCTTCTTCGACGGGATATCGGAGATTGAGGTTTTAGCGAAGAGATCTGCAAGTTCGTTCCTTGATCCAAGAGTCTGACCGATTTTATTATTTCTCGGCTGCCGCTTCTTCCTCATCACTCTTCCCCGTGCTGCTGGATACTCCTCGTCCGAGGTAAAAATGACCACATTCTCATTTCTCCGCGTGGACACAGCCGATACGTATTCATCCTCCGAGCCTGACGAATCCGACGAAAGAGCACTCTTACGCCTACGTCGAACACGAGGAGCTGATAGTTTTTTGATTTCTTCTTGTGGTGATTGGGCCTTTTGTATAACCGGCCTTGAGTCCGTATCCGATTCCTCGTCGGAGGTGAAGATAACAACCTTCGTTACTTTCCTGGGTAGTTTTGTGGGTTCGTTCACCTGGTCAGGTGTCGTCTCTGCAGTCCTGGGCGATTTAATAGGTTCGTTTACTTGATCGGATTCCGTTTCGTCAGCCGTGGTTGCTTCCCCATCCCATTCCAGTTGCGCGTTCGCAAGGGAGGGGTAGCCTCCAGCAATAATTGGTTCGGTGAGAGAATTGCCCGTCACTGGGAAATGGATACCGGGCGTATTACTTTCTCTGCGATTGCTATTGGTTATAAGACTGGCTCTCGTCAGACTGCTCTTATCAGAGTATGTCGAGCATGTCGTCCCTTTGCTTGTATGTTTGGTTGATATTGACTCGAGTAAGTCCTTAGGATCCGGCAGAGCTTCATCTTCATCATCACTCCAGTTGAAAGACTCTGTAGGAGAGGGGGGTGGTGGGGTGCGACACATTTTGTGATATGGGGAGGACGGTGAATGTGTGGTAGTGGGATTGGAACGAGTTTGAGCTTGGAAGGTCTTGTCTGTAAATAAACCGGGTGTTGCTATGAGACAACCGGAAGAGCCGCACGGTGAGTGATCGGATGTGATCTATTCCAGACAACTCGGGGTTGTTGTTTACTTTCTGAGAGCGATAAAAGGTATCCGGATTGAACTGTTCGCTTGAGGAGAGAATTCAAATTGAACAACCCACCTGGTAGGCGCCTATATATCAACTAGACCAGTCCCACAGAAACTGAGATGCGAGGTCATCTCCGATCTTCCCAGAGAAAGTTATCAAGATGTACGAATTCATATGCTTCAACCACGCACAGAAGGCATAGCGATATACACCAATGTTGACGCTATTTTAACAGGAGGTGCTATCGTTATAACCACTTGAGTATCTGCAAGATCAGCAACGAACCAAGATCAACAATAGCACCGCAGTAGCGACTTTCCAGTCCATTTCTTGTTGTAGAGTACAGTATGAAGCCCAATCTCAAATACATACCGGTGAGTATTCAGTGCTTTCCGGAGAAGCTCAAATCGGGGCATTCTGAGAAGCAATCACTGGTATACATCACTCAACAGTATGAGTCCCATTTCTGCCTCTAGAGCTTGAGGACAAATTCTTCCTCTCTGAACATGCAGAGGTCTGGTTTCACTAATTAGGATTTACTAATTCCTTAGATGCTGTATGTGTATGTCTAGGTGTTCGACCCGTCGAACATTTGAAGTCTGCACAACCTGCTACAACGCCACAATGGAGAAAGCTATAGTTTACAGCACCAGTTTCAATATCCCCAAGGGTTGCTAATCTTACTTCACTTCTGCAGCTCATCGTTTCAGATGAAGACCGCTAGTGTTCGGCACAGGAAACTATAAAACCACCACTGGTTCAAGCGGCCAACGGCGCCGTAACGTTAGTATCAAGCCTTCTCCGATAATTACGAGATTCCAACTGCTATAACGCATCATACGCTACAGATGTTTGGGGATGATAAAGTATTTGTGATGGTGCAAAATGAAACTGAAACCGCGAAGAGTGATATCTGTGCCGGTTTCTTGAGAAACCCGCTACTCCGCGCTCAAACTCCAACAGCATATTCTCCTTCACATCAGCCACACCTCCTGTCCTCTGAAACCTAGACACTCTCGAATGTGGAATACCTATTATAAGGCCACCGCAATATTGCAATATTGTAGCACACAGAACATCACTCGCTTTGCATGTCCAGCACTTCGGACTTGACGCCAAGTTAAGCCGTCTTCGCCAAGCTATAACGGTATTCTCCGGATGTCTTGCGTTGCTAAGCCTTCTTTAAAAATCTTGAGATGCTCTCTGCAAGACATATGAAATTCTTAATGACGAAATTAAGACCACTTTACGTGCGATTCTTCTCCAGTAAGTAATTTTGATAATACAAATATCTGCACAATTCAACGACAAAGATACAATGGCTACCCGCAGAAAGAAGTGGAGGGCAATTGAGACAAACTTGTGTCATTGCCACTCGAGTTTAAGCTATCGGCCGCAAGGGTAACCAACCCACCCACACAGCGTGCATTATCGGTGTACGTGTTCTGTCGCAGTGTTGTTGACTTGTGATTTGTGATGGTAGACCAGTTCGCCATCTCACACCAGTAAAAACAACATTAAAGGGTGGGAGGAATTTGCCTTCAGTAGGGAACGGAATGTTGTGCCGCTTGCTGGTGTACGCTGCCCTAGCGGATCATCGTATATCGCTAGACCTGAAACTTGCAAGTGTAGGGGCGCATTCGGATGACCAACTGTAACTTGAAGTTACCATACAAAACTGAGTTTAAGGTCAATTTCGTAGTTTTAGAGTTATATGACATGTTCAGTAACCATTGAATTGTGGCTGAAAAGTTTACCAAAACCATGGTTTTCCTCCTAAGATGAAAGTTCGAAAACCCAACTACAAGAGTTCTCTAAGTGCCCAATTCTGGTACTTATAGTAGAGGATAATTCCAGGACAGCCGAAAATTCTCACCAGAATTTGACTTCATGATTTTGGATTTCACAACTGCTCCCACCGGAAGTAAATTAGTTTTACAAAACCGTACTTGGACATCTGAACGTTGTCTCGTCCCCAGGCTCTCGTTGCCTCGCTCGCAGGCTCGCTCGGCAACGAGAAATGAGCTTGCGAATGAGGCTCTGGTGGCTGGGCACGAGACAAATCTGAACGCGCTCTAAGCAAAAAAATATGGCAGAACGATCGACAAAAATTCATTATTACATTTCAGTGTCAAGCAGTATTATCAAGTCAAAGAAATAAATAAAAAGCCCTTCACATATTAATTTGTTGTACATGTCTATTCGCAACAAATGCAATGCATAATATCAGTGTGTACATCGCGAGCGCTCAAATCCCACCCCAGTACCATTTGTTTATATGACCATGGAAACCCCGCCAAAAAACGCAACTACCATCGCAGACGCAATTTTGTAAGAACCAAGCCAAATACTAGGAATCGGCGCACTAGAGGCACTGCTGGTACTACTGCTACTACTGGTGGGCGCAGAGGTAACAGTACCAGTTCCTTTGGTACCACCAGCCTCTTTCAGCAACGTTGCACAGGCTCCCGAAGCCGAGGTGGGTGTCTGCGTTTGACCATCGCCATTAAAATCACAAGCAGTGCTGGCTTTGTTTTGTGCTTCGTAGTACTGAGGGAACGTCAGTAGGATGCGTGTCAATATACAAATCAATCTTACCGCATTCATAGCCCAAGACAAACGCTCGGAGGCGCCGCACATCGAGTATGCACCATATGCACCAGTAGTTCCGTTACCGTTGATTCCAGTGCAGTCTGTGCCCTTCCCACAGGTGAAAGAGAACAGATCACCGTATTTACTTTTGTCGACAGAGGACTTTGCGACACAGGACAAACTATTGACCATGCAAGTACACAGCTGCTGGTTAGGAGAGGGGGGCAATTTGGAAGAGGCTCTCCAGTCATTGCCCTCCACGGGACATTGTTGAAGTTTGGTGTTGGTGGGAGTGTACGAGTTCATTTCAACGCTCGTGGGTTTAACCGCAAGAATCTGCTTCTTTAGATTGTCAAAGTCGGTCAACTTTGTGACTTTATCGCCGTCGATCTTCACCAGACCTATATATTCATCAGCAAATAAATATATCCATGCGGAGGAGCAACATACCATAATCATTGGCCTCTTGGTAATACATGTAAACAATACCGCCGGACCAGACCTTCGTCATTGTGTCGCCATAAAGAGCTTTTACATCTGTGAACTGACGGGGCTGCACTTGATTGCAACCATATTCGGCAAAGAATGCAGGCACACTGTAGTTCGCGAACTCGGCAGTTCGGACGTCGTAACCGGACTTTGTGTAAGAGCTGTCTCCACACCAAGAGTAGATGTTGTATCCCCAGAAATCTACGCCCTCTTCTTGAGAATTACAATTAAAGTACTTGGCCAGGTCCAAGCGGATGTCGGCATCGTCGTTGGTCGCATATCCGACAGGAATGTCGCGATATTTCTTCTGTTTAATATACGCCTTTACATCCCGGACGGCCGCTTTGACATAGGCAGAAGCAGCGGTGTTGTTTTTCTGGTTCGAGACTTCATTTCCAGCGAAAAATCCAAGAACGTTGCTATAACCGGCCAAGGCATCCACTACTGATGTGTATCTGGCGTAAAGGGCGTCATCCCATTGAGGATTATCGCGGTTGATGGAAGTTTGTGGTTCTGAGAGGTCACTGACAACATAGATGCCCGCATCCTGAAGCAATTGCATGCAGTCGTCGTGGTTCTTCTTGGGGTCAATGGCATAAACACGGATTGTGTTTGTTCCTAACTCTTGAAGGTAAGGCACATCGCGTTTGCAGGCAGATTTATCTGCAAGTGGGTCCACAAAGAAGGAAGTGGTGTCTGTGGATTCTGCTTGGTATGCAACCCCCTTAATGAAGCTGCAGGATAGTTGTGTCAGCAAGTTGTGCAACAACTCCAAGACCGTAGGGGGAGGCCGCACAATTGGGTTCCATTGGTTTTATAAAAGAATTCTGTCTCACCAAGCCTTATTAGCCAAGCGTTCCAATCAAAATAACGGGATCGGCGCTACCCACTGCTTCCCTTGGTGACGATGGGATCTAAATTCGCACCGACGGCCAAGTTGACGACTGTTGCGGCTACCGCAACAGCAAGCGTGTACTTCATTTTTCGACGCTGAGCGAAATTGTATGGCAAAGCGTCTTCCTCGTATAGACAACTACTTATTTAGGTGGTTGGATCGCTGTTGGAGAAGTCTTGGTATGGCGGCAGATATCTATCTGATCTGGCGGCCGAGAGTTTCAGGAGGGTCCGTGAGAGCAAGTGAAGTATAAATAACGGGAAACAGCGCACGATTAACGAGTGTGGGGTGAATGAATGAACGAATGACAGGAATCGGTATACTCTGAATAGGTTGAGGAGCGAAGGTGAAGCAAAACTTGTGAGATGGAGAGTTGAGAAGGAGAAGGAAATTGAAGTAGGTAGAGTAGGAGTGTTATGCCGGGGAGTACAGTATATTATTTACCGCACACCACTACCTGCGTCATGCTGCTTGCTATGCTGCTTGCTGGGTGCTGGTGAGCGACTCTTGAGACGACTGGAGGATCAGCAGTTGATGCTTGCTGCTGGCCGCGTAACACTGCGTACCAAACTGACAGGTAGAGCAAGGCGCTTGCTTCTTCGAAGCGGGCATGCGTGGAAATGGACCGAATAGGTAGAGAGATAATTCAGGAACACCGGAAGTGGTACGGGTACGGGGGATTCTGCTGTATGCTTACGGTAACGCCCGTTCGTTCCTCACTTTACTGACGCGTAAGTAAGGTACTGCTCTGCTCTGCTCTGCTCTGCTCCTATCCGTTCCGGCATTCCGGCAACTGCCTGCCCAACGGGTGCCGTTCTCATTCTCATGCTTCCCGCGTCGCATTCCACGGCACTCTACGTTATTTAAGAGAGAGAGCGGACTCCAAACACAAGGGTATGTGATTTGGAAACCAAACCAGTTCTGCTTCAGCTCTGAAGCCGTCAGACAGACAATTTGGCAGAGCTCTTCGACGCGCTTGATGCAACCGCCGATATACTAAGCAGCTTTTGGGTGCAGTAGTTCCACTTTAGGGGTACATCTGGGAGAGGCAGAATTCCTGACACGCACCTCCTATTGGGCAATATATCTACGACTGGCAATCTCATCTCCCTTGCCACCGACGATGATCATTCATTAAAGCAAACATCGCCGGAGCCATTGTGGCTGAGTCGAGCTACCATACCACGTAAGTACTGCAACCAGCACGTCAAGCTGGGCTAGATTGAACGTTCGTTCACCCGCGCGCACGCACCTTGTCTGCTTGTCGTTGCTTGGTTGCAGGGATCAGGTATGGAGAGCTCTGCCCGTTCCTGTTTTTTCCTCATCGTGCATGGTTGAATCCAGATCCTTGTCTTCTCCTTTTCCATTCCGCACCACTCAAATTGGAGCTGGCATGGCATTCCAGTATTTCGTTCCAGAATACTGATGCTGTGCCCTTGATTGCGGGTGGCATTTTGTAGAGGCTCAAATGCTTCCCGTCGTGCTGAGTTGAGTAGAGATACCAACAACCTTAAAACCTCGCTCTCATCTCCTCCTCGCGTGTGCTGTGCGTGTAGCGGCAAACCGCCCTACAAGCGCTTCGAACAACACAACGCACTTCTGCTCTAGGGCAGTGCTTGGAGACATTCAAGCCCTCAAGCCCTCAAGCCCTTCGTATGGAACCTGTGCTGGAGCAGAAAGTCCTGTATTTAAATAGGTACCAGTACTTGGCCACTCCCACCGTCAGGACCCCTGCCTGTTTAGTGAAGTGTGGGTCCGTCTTCGCTCCTGCCACTCGCTTCCTCAACGTTTAAAACTCAATCAAGAAGAGCACCATTGGTGCTACCGTACCTGTTGCTCGGCTGCTTCTCTGTGCTGCATTGCCATCATATCAGCCCGTACTTTTTATCTATCGCTCCTCGCTCGCCCGCTTGTCTCACCCACCCGGCTGTCCCTCCATCCGTCCTTCTTTTTCTGCCCATACGCCTCTCCCTAGTGCCCCCCGTCGATCACTTCTGCCATTCCCGTCGACTCCTTCATCTCGGCCTTTCCCTCTTTCTTTCGCAACATCCTCGAATCCCCCCCTCCTCCAGTCTCTCGTTCATCTTGTGGGTTTTTGTGTTGCAGTGTGGTAACCCCTTTCCTCGACGACGACGCTCGTTCAAGTCAACAACACAACTCAACACAACATCACAACACCACAACACAACAACACCACACCACAACACCACACCACAACACAACAGTGGAGACGGTAGCTACGATTTCCACTCTTAACAGCAGCAATTCGGAGGGTGTCCTTTTTCTTCCTCAGTAACCATCTCTTGTAATATCTGACTATACAATTCGAATAGCATTTGGGTGAGTGATGCTTCTTTGCCTGTTGATATTTTCAATTCCAAGCTACACGCCCGTTGGCTTGCCTTCGATGTGAATGCGGAAACTTCGCAGTTTCATTTTTCATCATTTGTTGAGCCTCCAAGTCAACGCTTCATCCGTACTAATATCCTGCCAGCATTTAATTCAAGCACCTCCGTCATGGCGCGGCCTCAACAGCCGTATGATGACCAGTACGGTCAACATGACTCGTACTATCAGGACGACTACGCCCAGGGGGGACATCCTCAAGGTGACCCTCGTCACCAGCAACATGGTCATTACGATCAGGGCTACGATCAGCAAGGGGATGGATATTATGACGAGAAGTTTGTTTTGCCCGCCCTTGTATTTCTGTCGTTCCATGCTAAACTTTTTATAGCGAATATTATAATGCCGGCCAACACAATGCCTATGGTCAACAAGATGGCTATTACAACGATGGGCGGGGAGGCTATGAAGACGATTATTACGGTGATCAATACTATGGTGGACATCTACCGTTCACGTCTATGTGGTTGAACTAACATCTTGATAGATCAAGCCCCTGCTGCCGGCCAGCAACCTGGTTATGGAGGCGATCGTAAGGGTAAACGGAGAGGACACGACTCGGAAGAAGACTCTGAGACGTTTAGCGACTTTACTATGAGATCTGACATGGCACGTGCTGCTGAGATGGACTACTATGGTCGTGGCGATGAGCGGTTTAATGGATACGAGGGTGGTAATGGGCAGCGAGGTTATCGCCCTCCGTCATCTCAGGTTTCATACGGTGGCAATCGGTCTTCCGGTGCATCTACGCCAGTTTACGGCGTGGACTACAGTAATGCTCTCCCAATGGGTCAACGTTCGAAAGAGCCTTATCCGGCCTGGACTTCCGAAAATCAAATTCCGCTCTCCAAGGAAGAGATTGAGGACATTTTCTTGGATCTAGTCAATAAGTTCGGATTTCAACGTGACAGCATGCGCAATATGTACGATCACTTCATGACGCTTCTGGACTCCCGGGCTTCCCGTATGACCCCTAATCAGGCACTACTGACCCTCCATGCCGATTATATTGGAGGCGACAACGCAAATTATCGTAAATGGTACTTTGCAGCTCAGCTTGATCTGGATGATGCTGTTGGATTCGCGAACATGAAGATCAAGGCCAACCGCAAGACTAGGAAGGCGAGAGCAGCAGCGAAGAAGAAGGCAGAAGGCGCGGAGAATGAGGCAGAGAAGCTAGCTCAATTGGAGGGAGATAACAGCTTAGAGGCTGCCGAATACCGGTGGAAAACGAAGATGAACCGGATGTCACAACATGACCGGGTTCGCCAAGTAGCATTATTTCTGCTCTGCTGGGGTGAGGCAAATCAAGTCCGGTTCATGGCTGAATGTCTGTGTTTCATTTTCAAGTGTGCGGACGACTACTATCACTCTCCGGAATGTCAGCAGAGAGTTGAACCTGTTGAGGAAGGCACTTATCTTCGTGAGGTAATCACTCCTTTGTATCAGTACTGCCGAGACCAGGGCTATGAAATTGTGGATGGCAAATATGTCCGCAGGGAAAAAGATCACAAGGACATCATTGGTTATGACGATATCAATCAGCTCTTCTGGTACCCCCAAGGTATTCAAAGGATCGTCCTTACCGACAAGAGTTTGCTTTGCGATGTTCCTGCCCCTCAGAGATACCAAAAACTGAAGGAGGTGGAATGGAAGAAGGTTTTCTTCAAAACTTACAAAGAAACTCGCTCGTGGTTCCATCTCGTCACCAACTTCAACCGTATCTGGGTTATTCATGTCTCGGCTTTCTGGTTTTATACTGCTTTTAACTCCCCTACCCTCTACACCAAAGACTATCATCAACGTGTGAACGAGCAACCTCCAGGAGCAGCACGATGGTCAGCAGTTGCCCTTGGTGGTGCAGTTGCAGCTCTCATCATGATTGTCGCAACTATTGCTGAATGGAGATATGTCCCTCGTTCTTGGGGTGGGGCTCAACATCTCACCAAGCGTCTTATGTTTATCATTCTCGTCTTCATCGTCAACCTGGGACCCAGTGTATACATCTTCTTCGTTGATAGATGTACGTCTAAAGCAACCTGTGGGAAGATTTCGTTGATCCTCGGGATCGTACAATTCTTCATCGCCCTGTTCACATATTTTTTCTTTGCAGTCATGCCCCTGGGAGGTTTGTTTGGAAGTTATCTTACGAAGAATTCTCGTCGATACGTCGCTAGTCAAACATTTACTGCGAGTTACCCTCACCTGCAGGGAAACGACATGTGGATGTCATACGGAATCTGGGTTCTGGTTTTTGCGGCGAAGCTTGTAGAGTCATACTTTTTCTTGACTCTATCTCTTCGTGATCCCATCCGGGTTCTCTCTGTCATGAAAATCGATAACTGCATCGGCGAGGCTCTCCTTGGAACTGGAGAGGTAGCAAAGCTTCTATGCAAACGCCAGCCCCAGGTAGTATTGGGTCTCATGTTTTTCACCGATTTAATACTCTTCTTCTTGGATACTTACTTGTGGTACATCATTTGGAACACAATTTTCTCGGTCGCTAGATCCTTCTACCTCGGTATCTCTATTTGGACACCATGGAGGAACATCTTTTCGAGGTTGCCAAAGCGTATATATTCCAAAGTCTTGGCGACAACAGATATGGAGATCAAGTACAAACCTAAGGTCCTCATCTCTCAGATTTGGAATGCTATAGTTATTTCTATGTATCGGGAGCATCTTCTTGCTATCGATCACGTCCAAAAGCTATTGTATCATCAGGTAAATACCTCTTTTCCGAGTTGATAACATTATTTGGGTAACCTAAACTAACTGTTCTAAAGGTCCCCTCTGAACAGGAAGGAAAACGCACGTTGAGAGCACCGACGTTCTTTGTATCGCAAGAAGACCATTCTTTCAAGACCGAGTTTTTTCCGAACGGAAGCGAAGCTGAGCGACGTATCTCCTTTTTCGCCCAGTCTCTCTCAACGCCAATCCCGGAACCCGTGCCTGTTGACAATATGCCTACTTTCACAGTGTTAATTCCTCATTATGCAGAAAAGATATTGCTTTCATTAAGAGAGATTATCCGTGAAGATGATCCTTATTCTCGCGTTACTCTCTTAGAATATCTGAAGCAACTGCATCCACACGAGTGGGATTGTTTTGTGAAGGATACAAAGATCCTTGCAGACGAAACATCACAGTTCAATGGAGATGGTGCGGAAAAGAATGAAAAGGAGTCTGCCAAGGCCAAAGCAGATGACCTTCCATTTTACTGCATTGGGTTCAAATCTGCTCAGCCGGAATATACGCTCCGCACACGTATCTGGGCATCCCTCCGATCTCAGACCTTGTATCGCACTATTTCTGGGTTCATGAATTACAGCCGAGCTATCAAGCTTCTTTACCGTGTCGAAAACCCTGAAGTTGTGCAGATGTTCGGTGGAAACACGGATAAACTGGAACGGGAACTTGAAAGAATGGCTCGTCGCAAGTACAAGATCTGCGTCTCTATGCAGCGATATGCCAAGTTCAAGAAGGAAGAGATGGAAAATACCGAGTTCTTGTTGCGCGCTTACCCAGACCTTCAAATTGCTTACCTGGACGAGGAACCTCCAACGGAAGAAGGTGGTGATCCACGTCTGTTCTCTGCATTGATTGATGGTCACTCTGAACTCATGGAAAATGGAATGCGTCGCCCTAAGTTCCGTATTCAGCTTTCTGGCAACCCAATTCTTGGTGACGGTAAATCCGACAATCAGAACCACTCGATCATTTTCTACCGCGGTGAATACATTCAGCTCATTGATGCCAATCAAGACAATTATCTTGAAGAGTGTTTGAAGATTCGTAGTGTCTTGGCCGAGTTTGAGGAAATGTCAGTCGATAATGTTTCACCTTATACCCCTGGACTGCCTCCTTCAAAAATTGCTCCGGTGGCTATTCTTGGTGCTCGCGAGTACATTTTCTCCGAGAATGTCGGCATTTTGGGTGACGTTGCAGCTGGAAAGGAACAGACGTTTGGTACTTTATTCGCTCGAACACTGGCTCAGATTGGTGGCAAACTTCATTACGGACATCCTGATTTCCTTAATGGTATCTTTATGACGACACGTGGAGGTGTTTCTAAGGCGCAAAAGGGACTTCATCTCAATGAAGACATTTACGCTGGCATGAACGCATTGATTCGTGGTGGTCGCATCAAGCATTGCGAGTACTATCAATGTGGTAAAGGACGTGATTTGGGTTTCGGATCTATCCTGAACTTTACCACCAAAATCGGAACTGGTATGGGAGAACAATTCCTATCTCGCGAGTATTACTACCTTGGCACTCAGCTTCCTCTGGATCGGTTCCTGTCCTTTTTCTATGCTCACGCTGGTTTCCACATCAACAACATCTTTATTATCTTGTCGGTACAATGCTTCATGTTCGTTTTGATCAACATCGGCGCTCTTAGGAACCAGGTGGTTATGTGCAAGTACAATCCGGATGTACCAATTAGAGATGAGCTTTTACCGAAAGGCTGCCGGAATATCCAACCAATCCTCGACTGGATCACTCGTTGTATCCTTTCCATCTCCATTGTGCTCCTCATCTCTTTCGTCCCCTTGGTTGTTCAGGAATTGACGGAACGCGGATTCTGGCGTGCTGCAACTCGACTGGCGAAGCACTTTGGTTCGTGGTCGCCGCTTTTCGAAGTGTTTGTTTGCCAGATCTACGCAAACTCTCTGCTCCAGAATATGGCATATGGTGGTGCGCGATATATCGGAACTGGACGTGGCTTTGCAACCGCTCGTATCCCCTACGGCATCTTGTATTCGAGATTTGCTGGTCCATCGATTTATCTTGGAGCTCGGTCCCTTTTCATGCTACTATTTGCCACTTGTACAATCTGGCAACCTGGGTTGGCCTACTTCTGGATATCTTTACTCGCCCTCTGTATCTCTCCATTTGTATACAATCCGCATCAATTCGCTTGGGACGATTTCTTCATTGATTATCGTGATTACCTTCGGTGGTTGTCTCGTGGAAATTCTCGTTCACATGGCCAGTCCTGGATTGCCTTTTGCCGTCTTTCGAGGACCCGTATCACCGGGTACAAGCGCAAAGCTCTGGGTGATCCTTCAGAAAAGCTTGCCGGCGATATTCCTCGTTCGAAGTTCACTAACATTGTCTGGAATGAGGTTGTGGGCCCGTTTGTTTTGGTCTGCATTACACTCGTCCCCTACTTGTTCATCAACGCCCAGACCGGACTGAGAAAAGAGAACCCGGGCAACGAAAAGCTTGGGTCGCTTACACCTACTTCCTCCATCATCCGTGTCGGTGTTGTCGCATTTGCTCCGATTGCCATCAATCTTGGTGTCTGTGCTGCATTGTTTGGAATGGCGTGTTGTATGGGACCTATTTTGAATATCTGTTGCAAGAAATTTGGACCTATTCTTGCTGCTATCGCCCACGCCTTCTCGGTCATCATGCTCTTTGCCTTCTTCGAAGTTATGCTTTTCCTAGAAGGTCTTAGTTTTACCAAGGCGCTCCTGGGCATGATCACTGTGGTTGCTATACAGAGGTGGTTCTACAAGCTCATCATCACCTTCGCGCTCACTCGTGAGTTTAAGGCCGACACTAGTAATATTGCTTTCTGGACCGGAAAGTGGTATGGATTGGGTGAGTTGAAGTCAATGAATGAAATGTAAACTTGGAAGCTGACAGTGATATAGGTTTGCATGCGATGTCTCAGCCTGGACGTGAATTGCTTTGTAAGACTACCGAGATGGGTTTCTTCGCAGCGGACTTCATTCTTGGCCACGTGCTCTTGTTTATTATGTTCCCACTTATCATGATTCCATACGTTGACACGGCGCATTCCGTTATGCTTTTCTGGCTCCGACCTTCTCGTCAAATTCGTCCGCCGATTTATACTGCGAAGCAGACAAAACTCCGTAGGAGACGCGTTACTCGTTTCTCGGTTCTGTATTTCATCATGATGATCTTCTTCCTAGCGATGGTTGTCGGACCTGTTGCCACTAGTAAGTCAACCTATTCGATTTACACCATAGCCTTTTCGTTTACTAATGTCCTACAGAGAGCATTCTTATCCCTATTGTCAACGGCATCAATATTCCGATGAACCTTATGCAGCCATATGACGGTAAATGGAACACCACTGACACCGCTTACTATAATGACAACCCCGATATGGTGGGTGATGGCGGCAATATAACCGGTGCAGGACCTTCGTCATCATAAGGTTCCTTTAAGCTTCACGTTTCCTATGTGAGATTCGTACATAGTCAAAATTCTTTGGATAGGCGGTGTCTCGGTGAATAATGATAGCAATGTGTGCTCGTACGGGAGAATTTTCGGGACGTTCGGTGTATTGGAATAGAGGGTGATTCTTTTTACTCAGATGTGTATTCTTTTTCCTTTTCAATAGGGAGACATGAACCATCTTTCTATTTTTTTATTTTTTTTGCTTCGGGTCCTGTAAAAGACGATTGTTATGTTGGGTTCAGTACATGGTTTTTTTTTTCTCCTTTTATATCAGCATTAGCTTGGTTTACTCTGCCGGGCTCCTCGTGTTCCAAGTACTTTTCGACTGCATATACATATCAGAGCAGTTGTCTGTTTTTTGCCTTGTGTTTTGTGTTTTCAGCTTGGGGCTTTCGGGCATGAAGGGAAGCTCCAATCTCCAATATCGTAAGAGTTGAATACTGCTTCACGAGATGGAGAAATGAGCTTCCTTTAACCACCGCTAGTAAATTGATACCTCTTTTTTCCCTCGTTTCCCCTGCTGCATGCTTGTAGATGCTGTAACTAGTGGTATACCTAAAGATAGTAATTCACGATAATGTTTGAGTCCTGTAGTGTTCTCATGTATAATCACTCGAGCTGAGGTGGTGAAAGGAGAAAGTGTCGGCGATGGGCGCGCGTGCACGGTGTAGCGTATCATAATTGCATTAGGGCGAAACAAATCTGACATTACTGTACTGGTATTTCCGAAGCTCCACTTTAACACTGTTGAAATTTCCAATAAGCGATAAGTGGCTCTTACCAGACTGCCACAGGGGGAACAAAAGATGAGACGATGAACAATGCTTTTGATATTTGCTTTATAGTGATCATGGTTATCGCCCAATAAAATAGCCGACTACTTAGGTGACCGCACGTCTACCGCCTAGGCATACCTCGTCCTCGTCCTCTCAGAGCCCTTTGTGCTGCGCCGCGCGGCATCTAATTTCCCTATCGTCAGCAACTTATTGATGAAACATGGAATTTGGAGTACACTAACCGGAGGACCTGCTTGGGGTTGTTGAGACTCCTGGTTCTTGATAGTTTCATCCACGCTCAAAATCAAGCACGCAGCCTCAGTAGCAGCCTGGATAGCGTTGATCTTGACTGAAACCGGCTCCCAAACAAAGTGCTCAAGATTATCCCGAATACCCTCATTGACAATGTCGATACCAGCCCAAGTATCACCTTTTGCGTGTCGCATACGCAACTTGTTTAGCATGTCGGTGGCGTCGAAGCCTGCATTATCGCACAGCTGTCTGGGGATGATTTCGAGGGCCTTTGCAAACGCAGCGATCACTAGCTGTTGTTTTCCGGCGATGGTGCGAGAGTAATCGCGGAGGTATTTTGAAATTTCCATCTCGAGGGCTCCTCCACCGGCTACGATCAAGTCGTTCTTGGTTGCCTTCTTGACAATCATGATGGCATCGTGGAGCGAACGTTCAACTTCGGCGATGAACTGTTCTGCACCACCACGAAGAACAAGAGTGCAGGTCTTTGCGGCAGGGCAGCCTTCAAAGAAGTTGAAGCGCTCACTACCAATCTGACGTTCCTCGAATTTTGCGCAGGTACCGAGATGAGAAGGTCGGATATCGGTGCAAGTTGATTGGAGGCTGGCACCAACGGCCTGGAGCACGCGCTCCATATCCTCATGTGTTACACGTCCAGCACAGAAGATGTTCCGATCCGCAAAGAACCTATTCAGTGATTAGTTGGGCTATCAAGCAAGAGCATTGCTGTGAGGAGGGCATACTGTGTGGCCAGATCTCCAATTGGAAGCTTGGAAAGAACAACCTTTGCGCTGGTATCCGCAAGAGCTTGGAGCTTCTGAAAGATAATCTGCCATTCTGCATCTACGATTGCTTGGTAATCCTGCAACAAAGGTGAGTAATAGCCAACGAGAGGGTCAAAGAATCTCTGAAACATACTGATACTTGTTCCACTCTGACCTCCGCATTGTCCTTCTCACTCTTCAACTCCAACTCGACGTTCAGGCAAACAATCTTGGGGTCCGTGAAACATTTGGGTTGTTGCTCGAAACCGGCGTATGAAAACGTCTTCTTGAACGCCACACCATTCACAAACAAACTGTCCTGCAACCCACCACCAGGAACCTTCTTCATGCCAATCAACTTCTCATTCAGCTCGTCCTGGTCCAGTGCTGCCACAGCATTAACAACCATATCCGCAAAGAACACCGAATTCCGCTTGATCAGCTTTGAGCTCATAGCTGTAGATGCAAGCTTCAACAGCGTATCCCTTTTATTCGTCTGATCGATCTTGACGGCAATCTCCTTGATCTTGTTCTCTGCCAATCGGGCGGCAGCGCGGAAACCCTTGACAAGGACGCGGGAGGAGACGCCTTCTTCGACGAAGCCTTTGCTCTCCTTCAGGAACTCTGCCGCAAGGACAACGACCGAGGTCGTGCCGTCACCGACTTCTGCATCTTGGGAGCGAGCAATATCGGTAAGTATTCGTGCAGCGGGATGGACAATATCTAGTAACTGAGGAGATGAAAGATGGATTAGCAATTGCTGGTAATGCGAGTAGATGATATGACTGGGGAGAAAGCGGAAAGGATAGAGACCTTCATCACCGTAGCACCGTCGTTTGTAATCGTTTGCTTCCCATTTGCATCGACGATGAGAAGATCACCTCCGTAAGGCCCCAAGGTGGACTTGACAGTATCCTGTACTGCTAGACATGCGTTGATGTTAGAGAGCATCTGCCCTCGACCCTGAGATGCATCCGTTCCTGATTGAATCCAACAACCCCTCGGATTAGCTTTATCATGCGCAGAAATACGAGTGCTTAATCGATTGGTCTTAATACAGAGGAGCGGGGGATGCATACCCTCTTTCAGCACAATGATAGTGGGAGTTTGTCCCGCGAAAGCCATAGTGTGGGGTACGTAGGGTTGTCAGTTATAGATTAATCAAAGAGAAACTGCAGCGATATCAGTATGTGAGTATCTGAAGGAACATCGGGAAAGTATGGCGCACTTGCCTGGAGTTTCGAGTATCAAAGGGTCGAAATGCGATGCGGGAGGAGCGTTGACGTTGGTGGATGAAGCAGACGAACTGTGAACTTTTACTTTTTGCGGCTCTGATTAGACTCTAGCTGCAACTTTGGTATATAATTTCTGCCAGCTGTTCTACAATTTCTTTCCCCTTAATAAACTGGAGCTATGCTAGCGTTCAGGATAATATATTGAAGTTAAACACAGTACAATGTCCAAGCGATAGCCCTTCACTCTCTTAGAGTGTTAAACATGGAGTAGTCACGATACTCAGAGTCGTGGAAATTGGGTATTGAGTGCCAAGAAACATGGTTTGGCTGATACTTTTGTACCGTTCCATTCTCTCTCAGTGCACTCCGCATCACTGCACACATATGGATACTTGCGCTATTGCTCACCACCACACGCCACCCGATTTCATCAGCATGTCGTCCCCAGTTCCTCCGAAGCCACTGATCCTTATCGTCGCGGCAATGTCTCCATCGCTTGGTATTGGTCATGCTGGCTCCCTCCCATGGCGACTCAAATCTGATCTCGCGTACTTCTCCCGAGTTACCAGGCGACTGCTTTCACCGCCCTCTTCGTTACCCCCGCGTAAAAACGCCGTAATAATGGGACGCAAAACTTGGTTTTCTATCCCACCTCCATACAGGCCATTACCTGGTCGTCTGAATGTCGTGTTGTCACGTGATGCTTCAGTGGATTTGCAAACGCCAAGAGGCGAAGTACTCACTGCCACTTCGCTCGACGACGCGTTAGCAAAGCTCTCGGCGCGGGAGGAGGTGGAAAGGATCTTTGTAATTGGTGGCGCAGAGATCTATCGGGTGGCGCTGGATCACTCCTTTACACAAAGTGTGCTGTTGACAAGAATCGATACGAAGTTTGAGGTGGACACTTTCTTCCCTGTCGAGTTGGCAAAGGAAGGGGTTGGATGGATTAAAATGGGGAGGGAGGCGCTTTCGAACTTCGTGGGTGAGGAAGTTCCAGAGGGAGTGCAGAGGGAGGGTGGGATAGAGTTTGAGTACGAACTATGGCAAAAACAGACGAAATGAGAAATCACCGAGACATGTGACAATGTACATCGCGAATTTCCGTAAGTCGATTTCTAGCTTTCACTAGCATGAAAGTTGATATCTTCGAGGCTACTCTGAAAGCGCTGGGATATGTCTAGCTTTCGAGTAGTGAAAAGTTTAGGTTTACCGGTACGGTAAACTCTTGGTTCTCTGGAGGCGGTTTTGGCCATACTTCTGACTCGTGCTTGCAGGAAGCTTTTGGTGAGCGCGAAGGTTTGGGTGTGCAGGAAGCTTTGGGTTCGAAGGAAGCTCTGAGATTATACCCTGCGCGATTTCAATTGTCCTATCTATCGACGGCAACTGTGCTTTCACCGAGGTTAGGCTTGAGACGGTGCTCAAGTACACTTGGAGACGGAAGCTAGCTACGATACTCAAGATGAGCGTTTACCACCGCAGTTCATCATCTCGGGCTAGTTGAGTCGTAGCATGCTCTATCTCTATCGTCTCTAACATGGTCTCGGAGGGTCCATCTCTACCGTCTCTAGCATGCTCCCGGCCAGCTCAGATCGACCGTCTCCGGCCTGCTCCTGACGAGTCCTTCTCTGCCGTTTCCAGCATGCTCCCGCCAGATCGACTGTCTTCACCCAGCTTCCGAGTACTATCTCTATGTGCACCCAAATGCTGTCCCCAAGTACACCTGAGAACCATCTCCTGCCAGCTTCCAAGCACCGTCTCTAAGTGCACTCGAGTACTGTCTCCAAGTTCACCCGTATCCAAGTGCATTTGAAAACCATCTCCCAGCCAGCTCCCATTTCCAAGTGCACTTATGTATTGTCGTCTCCAGCGAGCTTCCGATGAACGCAGAGTTGCTTTCGATAGATAGATAGATAGAGAATATCATACAGCCGTATACGCAATCACGCTTAGTGTAGATTTGAAACGAGATCCATTCCACATTATAAGTGTGAAGGAGACCAGCTGGGAATGGAGAGACGCTGCGATTGGCTGCGAAAGAAGAAACGCCGTAAAAGTGGAGGATAGCAGGAAAGTTCACGGCGCTTTCTGAAATTCGCACGAACTTTTGAAAGCAGCGGTGGGTTCCGCAATGAATGTATTTGGTAGTATTTTAAGCCTGGGCTTACAAAGGATAAAATATGGGGAAGTACAATACAATCAAACCAAAAGCTTGCAACGGTGAGAAAGATCTATCGCACATACTTGTTCTGGACGCTACCCGTGAGTTACTGCTTAAAACAATGAAATGGAAACTCACCATGAATTTCTTGTGAAAGTCAGACCTCAGAAGGTCGTTCACGAACGCTTTCTTCAAGTTCCTATCATCCGTTCCACGTGCCTGATTCCTGAAAATGACATCATCATCCCACCTACGCTTCACACTAAAATCGGCCATTGATTTGGGGTTCAGTAGAGGGTTTCCGCGAGCTATACGAAACTCCTTTGCCTCGTTCAACTCCTGTTGCTCTCGTTCCTGCTATGCTCATGTCATTAACTACCACTTCATTGAGAATGGGTATGGGCAGAACACACATCCTTCTCTTTCTGTTGTGCTCTTTCCCTCTTGATTTTCTCTAACTCCTTCCACAACTCAATAGTCTCGTCCTCGTCGTCAGAATCATCATCACTTTCGTCTTCACAATTGCTATCACTATCCTCTCCAGTGCCGTCGGAATCCGCATCGATATCTCTCGTTTCTTCTAATATCTTCCGCCGCTTTGTCTGTTCGTGCACCGGACAATCTACTTGGTCTTGGATCGCTCTTTTATTTGCCGGTGCTTCAGTGATCTTCATTTCCAGTTCCAATGAAGCATGTAGCATGCCTTGGTTTGTGCGTGCGCGTGCAGCGGCTTCAGCGTTGAGAAGCTCTGTGTGGAGGTCACGGACATCACGATTGACATCACCTCCTTGACCAGGCTTTCGAATCTTAAGTTTCGTGTGCGCAGGAAGGAGACGTTGGTGGTAAGCAGGACCTTTGGGGAGCTCTTTACCACGTGCCGGGTCGAAGGTAGGTCTGGGAGAGGAAGGAGTATTAGTAGCAAATAATGGCGTGATAAAGATGATGGAGGCACCTGTGAGCTGTCGTCATAATGCGGTGGTGGTGGTTATAGTTGTGGTTGTGGCGGTGGAGGTGTTGGTGGTGGTGTTGGTAGCTGTAGTGGTGGTGCCGGTGCCGGGCAACAGTGACTCGGATATACTCAACGGTTTTTCAAGTATCCGGAAAACCCTAACCCACGCACATAGGGGTACGTTTGCAATCCGTCCCTCTTAGTGAGATGAAAACCGGTATACATACCTCTGTAGATATTTACACTCAGTATTGAACTGAATTTACTGCTACTTCCTGAATTCGTTGGAGGTGTATTTAGTCTCCCGCGGCTGGGCACGAGAAAAGGGGTGTCGATAACTGCTCAAGTAATTAAAAAGGGTGACTTGCGCCCAGCGTGGGTTAGGGTTTTTTGGATACTAGAAAAATCATCGAGTGAGGCTCATGTGTGATAAATCTCATAATCACATTCGTTTTGATACCGGGTCCGTGCGCAAACCATCATCATATCTCACCCGAATAGTCTGCAGAATAATTACCGCCCATGTATTCGATCTAAGTAAAGTAGCAAGAACGCAATAGTTGCACCCAAAGATGCGTAAAATACAAGAACAGAGAACGAGAATAAAACGAGAATCAAAACGGGAACAAACGCCAAACCTATATGCCAACAAACCCCTAACCCTGAACACAGAACATCTACATACAAAATCAGATCATCTCCATGATACCCATAGAAACATCCATCAACATGTTGAAATCATAGAACTCCGCAACACTCTTGTAGACCGCCAACCGTTTCACGAGTCCTTCCCTGTCAATAGTAGTAGCCCATTGTCCCGAACATTTGCAATGCTCCTCGAACTCGTTTTCCTTCAATTGACCACACTTGCTACACTTCAGGTCCTGAGTGTTGTAGGCAGTAATCATCTGCTGTAGGTGACCAATCATCTTCTCTTCGAATGCCAACCGATCGTATTCGCTTCCGCAGTATGGGCATTTCCATGCTTTCTCCTTCTTTTGTCCAGGCTCCTCCGTAAGCTCTGGCATAAGGTCTTCGTGTTTGCAAAGGTCGAGATCTCGGGGCATGGTGCATTCGTTGCAGATGACCTGTGAGAACTTGAGACTCTCACTCGGGTTGTCGAATATTCCTTCGCGGCTGAACTCTTTCACATCGAGTAATCCAAGAAGTTCCCTTCGGAGCATTCGAGCTTCAGTGCTGATTTCTTTGGCAAGCATAAAGACCGCCGTGAGCGATCGTATCAACTGAAATGCTGGGTTCTTCAGTGTCTTTACGGCACCCGGAAGTTTCGGGAATTCAAAGTCGACTTCCATCTCAGGATGTATCATTGATTCCTGCTGCCGGCGCACAAGTTGTGCGAGCTGCTTGCGTAAGGGTTTCTGGAAGTCTTTGCCCAGGACAATCTTCTCCGGGTCGTCATCCGTCTTCTTAGGCAACAATTGGGTCGGTCTTGGGGTCGACAGTTCTATTCCAGAGTCTGGCAATGCGTGTTTGTTTCCGTACATGATCTCAATGAATTCAACCACCCACTCGTGAAACACGCTTTGCAGAGTCGTGGGTAAAAACTTCACAAGTTGCCAATGCATGACTGTATTCAGAGCCTGCTTCTCCGCCTCGACGACCTCCTCACATGCCTTGCCACCATAGTTCACGTCATCATACCAGATCATGTAATCCCAGTATTCCTTGATTTCCATATCCAGGAAGTGAAACAGTGGTTTTGCTTTGATGGCCTTCAGAATGTATTGACTGTATGCATACGCATTTCCGACATCCATCTTTGTGGTCTGCACCAACAAGCGATTGGCGTTCGCAAACACCACATTAGATCCAACACGTCGAAAGTCGGTCATTAGCTGAAGAAAGGCTTTCTTGGACATCGTCTGGACGTAATAATGAAGGGCTCGATCGTAAAAAAACGAATCGGGACTCTCCACCCATCGAACAATATGTTGAACCATGATGTCGGCCATATTATTCCCTCTACAAGCCTCGGACCACCAAGCTTTGACCATATCCCGCAGAACCATTACACCTGCAGTAGCGAACGCATTGTCGGCGAAGATCACGTTTGCACCATCTCCTTGGCCGTCTTCTGTCGGTGCCGCGGGGTTGAGGGTGACCGAGTCGCTGCCCTCAAGCTCGTTAATGAGAGATGAAGTGAGAATCGTATTGATCGCAAGGTTGCGAACATCAATTTCAATACAAACCGAGGAATATGATCCTGGACTGTTGATAATCGGCATTTCCACAGTCTCCATTGATCCCAATATATCATCCTTCTCATGTCCTCCATGGTCCGGCTTTGCCGAGGGCGACCACCAAAGAACGACATTATTGCTTTGCAACCGTCGGGCGTATGCAATATCAATAAGAAACTTGGGGTCATCTCGTTCCAGGTTGCAAATCGGAATGTCTCCGTACCGTGCCAAGTCAATCAGGTGCGAGACCCACGACCCAAGTGCGAGATAATGGGTCACAACTCTCTTCGCAACGAATGTCTGCCATCCCAAGGACGGCAAGTTGCTGTCGGATGGATCAGGTTTTAGCGGTAGAATAGGGAATTCGTTCAACACCGGTATGGTTTCAATCAAAAGCTGGCGTCTTGATGATTGAATTACCACCATCTTCGGCTTCGACTCATCTGATCTCAGGTTCTTTATGATATCTGAGAGCACCTTCTGGAGCTTTTTCTTGGTATTGGTGGAGGAAATCTTGAAACGTATTTTTTCTTGGTACTCGAACGGCTTTTGCCATGGCCCATCCGGTTCCTTTGTTTGTCGCGCAAGAAGCTGCTCGGCGTATAACTTGTCCATGTTAGGGAGGCTGGTATCTTTAGTATTGTGAACCACTACATCAGCTTCGTCTTTGACAGTCGAGAAAAAGGCAAAGATCTGTCTATCTCCGGCAACAACATGGTATACGAAAAAATATTCCAGCAGATTTCGATGGAGATATGGGGTCTTGCTCTCAACGCGCTTTAGAGTCGATAGATCGAAACCTTGTTCAAGACCCTTTCCTAGAGCACCCTTCTGGGTATCGTCAAAGGTGCAGATGCTTCCTAGATCCAGTACAGCCCTGATTGTCAAAGGGACTTGAGTTTCGTAAACCCCTTCCACGCTAGGATGGCAGAAAAGGTGCGACAATTTCTTGGCTTCCGAAACATACACTTCCTCTGGCATGGTAAGCTTGAACAGGTGCACTGATGGATGTCCGTTCGGCAGCGTGTGGTTTACTTTTTCCGCCATGCATCCTTCGATTTCGGCGTCTGGCAGGTCGTTCTCTTTGAGGTTCATGAAGAGTTGTCGGGGAACCTTAATCTTCAAAATCTGGATCTTGTTCTCAATCAGAACCCATGCCTTAACTTCGCCCGCAGCTTCAGAAGCTTTCAGCTGCAAAACCTGCCAGTCTTTGACGAAGAGTGTCTGCGCTTTATTCCTGAAGTAGCCTCCTAGGCCGTCCTGCGCACCCCCGGGCTGGTCACCATACAACTGCCTTCGTCTTTCCCGTGCGTGTTTCTGGATTCTCCACTTTTTTTTTTGATATTTAAGCCATCCCTTGTAATCATCCGTCATTGACGGCATCTCATCAGGAAGACTAGCAAATGGATCATCTGAAGGTAGTTCCTCTCTCTCTGTCCGTGCTTTTCGCTTTCCTAGCTTCATCGCCGTTCCAACTATAGGCTTTTTGACAGCAGTCTTTCCAAAATCCTCCATATCCAGTTCTGGGGCTGGAGCCGGACCTTCATGGCGAACGAACATATCGGTCATCTTCTTTTGCTTGAACCTGTCGTCCTTGGTGTTAATCCGCCTTTGAAGCCAGTCCGGGTGTGCCACTCTGGGCACGGGGTTTCGGCACTTTTGAAGTGCGGCAGGAATCGTAATAAGTTTCTGAATAACGGAGCCCAGACGCTCAAGGTAGTACCCCCAATCAATGATTCCGCGTGGATTCATATCGCCTGGGTCATCCTTGAGCCATCGTCGCAAGAAGTGTCGTTTGATAGACTCTTCCGCTGAGAATATCGCCACCGGAATTGCTCTTTCCGCAACAGGGGCACTGCGAGGTCTTGCTGAAATAATGAACTTACAGGCCAATCCCTTGTCCTTTACCATCTGATCTCCAAGGAATTCCGCCAGTCGCCTTGCTGTGGTGATCGATGTTGATTTCTGACTGCCATACTCCTCAAGAGACTTGGACATACTTCGGTTCTCACAAATAAGGTCAATTAGCTCTTCGTCGGCTAATGTATATCCATGAGAATACAGCACATCAAGCCATTGATTCGAAATCTTTGCAACAGCTTCATAGCATTCCTGAAGCGTCGTGCCTTCCAAGAAAAACTTGAAGATCTGGGTCTGAAAAATCTTAATAAGTTTCAACTCACCACGGCGCTTGACCTCGAAGCCTTTCAACTCCGCAAGACTTCCATCATGGTTAAACACCGCATACCGCTTCTTCAAGTTCTTGTCCTCTTCCTTTGAAGTTGGTAGAATCATGGCCCTATAAGGGCCATCAACCTCGAAAAAGATGGTGTTCTCGCTATGCGTCTCATATCGGTACGTTGCAGGGTCAACCAGTTCCTGATATTGATCATTCGTGAACCTCTCATGCACTAAGTGATTCAACATGACGCAGGGGTATGATATGGGCAATTTCCCGCCTCCTTCAAGTTTGAACCCAAAGTTCTCAGGAAACGTTGCAGGTAGAATACACCAGATACCGTCAGTATCCAGTTCAAGTGGCCGCCCAACGCGTTCTACTAATTCCTTCGCCATTTGAATGATATGAGCGCCTGTAAGACATGTAACTCCAGCCATCTCCATAGAGTACCAACGAGAGCCCTTTCTCATGACGTATCCATAAAAACTATTCAGGATAACTTTGTGGGCTAATTGCAAGGAATCAAACAGAATAACCATCTTTTTTGCTTGTTCGATTTCGGGAGCTGACGCACTAACAGATTTCAGTTCGCCGGTTTTGCGATTCCACACTTTCTGCTGTCCCTTGAAGTGATAGCGACGATCACGAAAGCTCTTTACTGTATCGACGTAGAAAGGGTTTTCTCTTTGACAAATAATGGCTTCCTTCTCGATGGTTTTGGACTCGTGAATCTTGTGATAGATCTTTTTGCTGAATTCTATCAAACGCTTTTTGACGTGGCCAGCCTGCTCTTCGTTCTCCAGATCATCCCATGTTCGCCGAGGTTGGTTTGGGTGCCGCCCGGGAAACGTCTCATTCTCCAGCGCCCGCTTAATCATATTGTACTCGTCACGCTTTGCTGGCAAATATTCTCCTCGCCAGGCCCATGGTAACCGGCGATCGCAAGTCTTTCCAGGTCTATTGAAATCACAAGCAGCACAATCGGCCTCTTGAATCATAGAGTCAGGTTGCAAACGATTGGTGGTCATGATGTTGGGATACATAGAGGCTACGTCCAAATGGTAGATAGACGGGCGTTCTTTGCGTTGGGGCACATCCTTTAGTTGAAGTAACTTTTCTTTGATACTTTCCCTAACCTGTTGGTTTATTAGTGTATTGTCTCCACAAATATCGCGTTGGACTTCTCACCTCCTCATAATTGGTTACTTGCTCCAACTTCTTACCACCTTCCACAACAATACTGAACTTCAAAGCAGCGTCCAGTTCACCCACTAGCTTATCAATTGCTGTAGTATCGATAACGAAGTTGACAGGAATGTCACTCCGGAACACTCCAGCCTCAATAGACTCGACGTGACCACCAACGTACGTCTCCGACTCCAAGAGATGGCCTTCATAGAATGACTCTGGCATGCCCTTGTGCTTATTGGGTAAAACAATGCCTTTCTGATACGCCTGTACCTGAAGCCAAAGTCAACACATATAACAGATTCAATAGTTTCTACTTACCATAAGCAACATTTCACACAGGGTTCCAGTTCCCTTCCTCAACACATCATCCGGATTTAACGGAATAATAGTGCAGAGTGAGAAGACAAAGGGGTGCACATATTTCATATAAAGATAATATGTCGCAACAGCATCTGACACTGAGTACTCCGCCAGGGTCTGCGGTTTTTCGGCTGCGTACCTAGCTATAAATTTAGATAACGGCCCATTGATATTGTAAGACTACTGACCTTGTCATCAACTCTGGATCTAATTCGTCTGGATCGTATCCCAATTTCGCCACGCACACAGCTTTCAAGCCTTGACTTCCTTGTGGTAAATAAGAATCACGCTTCACCCATGAGAATGCGTCCATGTGTACACAGTAGGTGCTCTTGTATTGATCTTCCGAGTCTTTTCGAAATCCAATTTCCCGATACATGTCTATTCCTAGGAACGATGCTCTGGCTTCTATAAATGGCCAATCGAAGAAATCACCGTTGTATGTCACAATAACCGTAGGTTTAGATTCTTTTATGTGTTCGAAAAACCGCTCTAGAACCGCCTTTTCATCGGGCTCATTGAAGATCATAAACTGCCCTTCATATTCTGGTTTGGGCGTGTATTCGAAATCCGAGATGTCTTCTGACACTATTTCCCGGTTTGTGATCAGGAAGCCCTAGAACCAGTAAGCACAAAATACTGTTATAATGATCTAGCACCTTCACCTGTCCTTCTATCATGTACGAAATCATCATTATCTGGTCAATTAATGCGTCTGGGAACTTCAGCGGCAGCTTGGTAGTTTCGATATCGAATGCCAAAACGACCGGGTCAGGACGCTCCAGCCGGTCTTCAATGCATTTTATTGAGATCACACCGTGCTTTGCTTCCACCGTATACCATTTACCTATTCGAATGTCTTTGTCTATAGCAACCCGGACATGGTAGGGTACGTCGTACTCTCGTATATCAACAATGTACTCGCTTGGATCGCCAGCCACCGTAGGTTTGTTTCGTGAATCATTACCGTCATCTAAAAAGTCGTAACCAGCGGTTGCACTTTCCTCTCAATTAGCATACATCAAAAGGCCGCACTCCGCCTCCCGGAGTGCCTCACCTCACAACCTCTGCATAAGCATCCATAACATCTACATTCTTCTTATTTTTCGCAGCTATTGGCATGATCCCCTTTCGCACAGCTAGTAGATCGGCAACATTGACAAATTCTAACTGTACGAACGTCCGTCGGTAACCCAAGAGGTGATTTGGCTAAAGCGTGTTAGCCCCGCCCGTTCGTCTTCATAATTGGAGCCGTAGCTAACCATGCTTAGGTCTTCTTTCGTTATCCTCAAAGTCTTCTTGATCAATCCCTCGAATTTCCGGCGCAGCCATTCCTCCACCTCTCCCTCCGTACCCTGCTTACACGCGATTAAGAAGTACGGGTCGTATATAACCGTAGCCTTAAAGCTCTCTCCAAGACCGTCCAAAAAGTAGTAATCCACGGCAGCCTTTCCGCCTGTACCCTCCACCTCAACGATTGTAGAGTGCATGTTGATCATCCATCCCACTTTCCGTGGCCCGCTCTCGTAGCGTGGGAACCCCATCGCCTCGTCGATTTGGTTCCCCAATCGCACACGCTCGAACTTCTCTTCCGTTGAGGTTCCCTCCGTGGAAAGTAGCGTCCCTGAAGTTACCGTCGTCGTTTTGTATTTTCGCTCGAATCCCCTGCCGCCGCTGCCGCCACCACGACCGCCTCGCTTCACAAAGCGTGTGCGGCTGCGAAAAGAAGACATCTTAATGTTTTTATGGTCGTTTGTGATACCGTATAGTGTGGTCGTTTATAAATGCAGACGAGGAGGAGGAAATTCTCGTGGTAGTCGCGGTGGATCGCGATAGTGGGCGTGGTGTTATTATTGAAACGGGGAATGGACGCGGTTACTTCGCGTTGGTAATTTGAGTGCGGCACGTGTACCTTGCAGGGCTGGATGACGCCAACCTCAAGCGGGCAATCAAATCGTCATATCAACCATCCACATTGTTACCTTGGAACTACTGCTCCCAAATCTTCATCAGAGCCACAATGCTGCCGGAAGAGGATAACCAAACCACCACCACCCCGCTGCACACTACTCCACCGGAAACAAAGCGATACTTCGAACCCCCGCCCGACCAGCCCGCCAACAGCCTTAGCCGGGAAGCGGTCCCCACACTCAAAGATGCAGCCGGAACGATCACATGGGAAGACTTTAAGAAGGTGCATTTACAGCCATGCTTCAGGGAAGCAAATCTCTACGGCATGGGCGCTGGGTTTGCGGTTGGTGGATTGAGGTTTATCTTTGGAGGTAAGTACCACGCACAGACCGTTTCCAAGATAGTCCGGCGGCAAAGTGCTTACTATTGGGACGTAGGTGGGGTGCCGAAGTCATGTAATTGGGCGGTGGGCGGTTTTGTACTAACAAGTATTGCCTGTTACGAGAGATGCCAGTACCGGCGGAGGAAGGAGAAGGCTGGTATGAGGAAAGCAGCTGAAATCATTGAAGCCAAAAGGGTGGAACGAGAACAGACGATCGCAGAGAAGAGAACACAGAGGGAAAAGGCGGGAACGGCAGGAACAACGGAAGCGGTGGCTGCGTCACAGAAACCCTGGTATAAGTTTTGGTAAGGCATGTTAGCAGCTTTGCTGTGGGTTGTATATTATATATTTGTACTATAATGTACATTCATTTCTTAGTATTATTTGCATTGCTCGTTTTGAGCAATCAAATGGTTCTGGGTAACATAACAAGTGAAGCCAACTAACATCCAGGTCCTATAAAACCCTCCAAGCAAAACAAATGACGGAAATAACTCCATTACACCATACTCCGCAGATTCCACCCATTGCCGCATCTTAAGGTCGGACGCTAATCCCCGAAATAACTGCATAAAGCACTCCCTAACACCAAGTCAGTCCCAATCATAAAAGGAACTGCACAGCTTTCTTTTTCGTGCCATCATCCGTCCCAGCAGTGTTTACAGCATCAGCTCGACTCTGACTTCTTCTCCTTCTCCTTTCCGCAGTTCTTTTTTCTCTGGCCTCCTTAGACTCTCGCGATTTATAGTTCTGGATCTGTGAAGACCGCAAATCCATTAGCAGAGCAATGTCAATTCCCGAAATCGAAGGTGACAACGGGAGATGAGGGAGAGGTAATGCACCTGTTGCATACGCTTTTGACTTCTAACATAGCGCTGCATTGGAGTTGGTATATAGGCAATTCCATACACATCCGGATCACTTTCGTCATCGTCTTCTGGCGATGCAGATTTGTATTGGCCTTGGTTTCCCGACTCGTCGGGGCTAATGGGCGGTGGTGGTGGAGACTTGAGGCGTTTACTGCGCTGTTCTTGAAATTGTGTGGGGTCCTGATCATTTGACATCTCTGCTGGTGGAGACACCGCTAGATTCCCGTTTCCATTTCCGTTTCCAACTTCAAGAGGCTCGATGGCCTTCCCCGCCTTCTTCGTTTCCCGCCTACGCTTGATTGCTGGTCTCGCTTCTTGTTCTGCCTCCATCTCGTCACCAAGTACAATGATCCTGTCTTCTGCCAGCTTCATGCTGTGGAAGTGACCAGCCAGCTTCTCTCTGTGTGGCGATTCCTGTCTCAATGCGGCAGTCTCGTTGTCCCGCCACGGCGTTTCGGGGATCTCAAGCGGTAAAGTTTGAGTTTCCGGCCCGATTGACCGCTTCCTTTTTGGTGTTGGGTGGACTTGCATGGCGATAAAAGAGCTTCCGAGATGCTTCTTGAAACTTCCGTCGGTTGGCGGGGTTGGCGGGGTTGGGACAACTTCTAAACTATCCGAGTAATCCATCGATAACTTTGATGGCCGGAGCTCGCGAATTAGATGAGATATCGCACTTGCTGATTCTGGCTATTTCTAGTTGTGCGGTTATTGGCAAAGACGATGGTGGTTGACACGAAGCTCTGTGGCAGTACAGGAGGCTGAGAGAGCTTGCTTGCTGTCAGGTACAAGGACAGCTACCTACGTGTGCAAAGTGGAGGAGTCCTTGCTAAAGGAATAAATTGTCTAAGTCTACTCGGAAAATATTGCGGCATTCGGTGATAGGGCTTGTACTTTATATATCCGCCATATGCATTTTCACATCAGAATCAGTTGCAGTCTTGACCGAGTGAGGGCATGGATTTGGTAGTGCTTTGTGTTGTACCCTACATCCTTAGCGGAGGTAGCTGAGTTTGCCCACCACAGAGCGGATCGTCACATACATGTAGGTCTACTGAGATACACGAGAAAGAAAAGATGGACAAAGTAATGAGACTCCAATACTCAAGCAGATCGGATGTATAAGATTGTGGATGGTATCAGGAGGAAGTAGTAGTTCCTCTTTGCGGGTTCGGATACAGAAACTGGGCATTATGACGCAATATCCGAAATTCGGCTCGTGGTCGTAGAGCAACTGCAGCTCCATAGCATCCATCTCAATGTGCATAATCGCTTGCCTAATCTTGAGCTCTTGTCCAACTTCTATAATCAAGCTTCTGTCCTCTGGCAGGTACAACAGTGAGCGACGCCTCCATACCCAACGCTCAACAAGGCCATCTTGGAGAAGCTGATCGCCCCAAACAGCCTCCAGCTTCATCAAGAGCGTAACCGCCAACCGCGCAGCCTGGGCTCTTGCATCTGTTTCCGCCAAATCCATCGGATCATTGACCCTAGTTCCGACGCCCACACAGTGCTCGTTGCCGTTACAGCCCATGAGATTCTTGATGTACCCAGTCGAGAAAATAACTAGATCGCAAAGAAGAAGACCTATTACCAGAAGGTTAGAATAGAGATACCAGAAGAGCGAGAGATGTATCCAACTAACCGTCCAATCATTTCCGACATTGCTTCGATAGTATCGCCAAGGGCTAATCATTGTCATCTCTATTGTCGTGAAATTGCCCAACCATTTCGATCATTGGTTGCAAGAAGCTCTCCCGACTGTTGCCCATTGACTTTGTCCACCATTGCTCCGGCTCGAATTTCTTGCTTTGCCTACTCATATATTAGCAGTGGATAAAGAATGGTAACAGGTAGCAGCTCACGTCTAATTGCACACGAGACGAACCGTTCCCGGTACTCGTTCCGGGATTCGAGACGGGGTTGGACTGTGATGAGACGAGACGAGATATCCCGGGCCTATTCCCTTGATCTCCCGAGTGCTCGCGAGTGATGATAAATGAAGCGTGTGGAGGCCCAATCAGTTCATTCCAAACAAGTCCCAAGGGCACACATCCTATACACCTCGAGGTTAACTTTTCGATCCCAACCAGAGACTGAAGCATGGAGACTAGAAATCGAGTGACAGACCTTGATCTCCATTGGTGAGATACTAGAGGAGGTACACTTGAAATTGATGCCTCAACCTACCCCCTCTTGTTAGAGTCTCGGGTATCCAAGGGATCTGACAGGGTGGTCCCGCGCGAGCGAAACTAGATGGCTAACAAGACGAGTCGGTCAGGACCTATAAATCTCGTCTCGTATCGTGTGCAGCACTAGTCGTGACATCGAAAAGTAACAGCCGGGCACCTGTAGCCAACCCATTTTCGCATAGAGTCCCTTTAAATTCGCTGATAGCTTTGCTGTTAACTGGGGATCCAAAAATGTGACCATGTCCTGCACGGTGCCACGGGTGGAAATGCGTCCGAAACTGGCTCGCAAGACATTCAACCATGGATCCTATCCCACCCTATACAAAGAGTTAGTTAGTATCTACCGTCTTACTCCAGAGTTCGACTCGAATGGAGCCTGCTCTCATAAACAAGACGTTTTTCACCCCGCTCGGTGAAAAATCTAACCAACGAGAGCAACTATGCCTATGTACTCATGAATGGCGATACATTGACTGGAAATTTCCAAACACTGACACCCAATCACAGCCTCTCACCTACACGTAGACCATATCCATCGCGACGGCCACGTCTATCCAGCCCCAATTAAAATTCTAGAAAACCCGAACATTCTTCCCAAACCAAACCAGAAACCGGGGTATAACAACGTCTCCTCTCGCCGCCATTCTTCCACGTACAGACAGTCTGCGACCACACACCGGCACCCCGCGTTCCCCACCTCTAGATTACACAGAAATTGGCTCATTATTAATTATTATTATTTTTTTTTTCAAGAAATCAACTCACGAAATTGCCGGGCTATATTCGCTGCCACCAGCAAATCCAACATGTCCTGTCCCGGCCCATGCACAATCAACATTCCCATCTTTGCCTTTTCGTCCGATGACTGTCTGTGGTGCACGTGGTGTCCCAGCGCAGATGGCGGCTTAAACTCCATCACCGAGAGGAGAGTTGACTTTTCATTCGTGTCGGCGGGATAGTATTTACACTGAAAAACACTGTTAACAGATAGTGGCGGATGGGTTGATGAAGCAAAATCATGCAATACCTTGATATACTTCCCCGTCCTTTCCTCCTTGAACTCGCACCGTCCGCAACTTGCACCACCAGTATCCGTCCACAACCCGTCAAAGACATAATCACGTTTCTTCTTCGTCCTACCACTACCGCCGCCAATTACCTCTGGGGTGGGAGTGCGATCTATTGGTCGGCTGCTTTCACTCTTTTTCCTCCGACCCTTGACCCTGTCCCAGAAGCCCTCTCCCTCCATATGCATCACCTTTATGAGTGGAAGCGGCTCACCGGGCTGCTGCTTCTGTGCAAACGGAACAGGCTTCCTCTCGAACCCCGCGCCGGCCACGGCGGGAGTCCTCGGTAGCGTCGGCGGAGTCAGGGCCGATCGTTTCCCGAACACTCTATACCCCTCTCCCAGCATTTCAATTCTCGCTTCCTCCCTCCCCATCTCGGGCACAACAATATTTGCCACATCCCACTGACTGCCCTCGGCCGGATATCTCCTAATCAGCGTCGCTACCGTGGGGATATCCCGACTAGAGGAGGAGCTTTCATGCAGATGCAGATAATACAGACACGCCTCAATATCCGCCCTCGTGGCGGTATGCGAGCTTCTCGCAGGGTGTATCGGTGTCAAAATGATATCTCCAAATATAAGGCAACGATCAGCTCCCTGGTCCCCCGAGTGATATGTGACGGAAGCAGGTAGTTGGGACCACGTATTTATTATGTAGGCTAAGGGGGAATAGTCACCTTTCTTTTCAGGAACGCGCACAATCCACAGCAAAATCCCCTTGCGCTCAAACGAGACTTGAAAGTCGGGGCGCCGGGTTGGGGGAGAGTTGGCCAATGCTGTCAGCGAGGCCATAGAGCGAGCTTCTATTGGTGCAGGCATTGCGGAGGTGGGGGGTGGTGTTTGCATGCTGGTCTGGGTTAAGTAGGTAGGCAGGATAGAAGCGGATATATCTATCTATGAGGATGAGGGCTGTTCATCCAACTGGTGAGGCATCCTCGTCGTCAACTGGCTGGGCTGAGGCCCGACATGCAGGCAGCCACGCTAACTCCATCCGGGTTGCCAGCGTTGACGTACCACAGTACCAAGAACTCTATACCCCGCCTGCCACAGGATGAGTGAGTGAGGGTGTTCATTGCAGCGCGGTGACGAGTTAATTAGTTGATTGATGAAACTTCACTATCGTACGTGCGGGTCAGCAGCAATCAATATTCAGAACTACAGCAGTGTGAAGCCAAAGTAATTCCCACCGTCAAAATGAGAGCCCTTTTCATCACCACTCCAAACGAACAACCCGACCGAGAATACAGCTACCCAATCGCCAAGAGACCAAACCAATAAATCCAGATACGCCGACAAGTCCCCTTATCCAAAAATCCCACTGCACAGCGCCAGGAAGTCGCCCTCGCAGCAATTCCCCCGGAACAAGCATTGGAAATAGCAAACACCCATCATGCCAATGAAAACAATACATTCGAAAGCAAAAAAAAAATGAGGTATAAAAGCAACAGGCGTAGAAAGTTAAAAAGATATAAAAAATTCCCCAAAAGGCAAATCCGATAAAATAACAAAAGGACTTCTTGATAGCACAATCGATGTAGTAAAATCAAATCCCCGAATACCAAAAATCCAAGCATAAACCACCACTACCGTATGCCACCGCCATCATCGGTTTGATTGGATCCACCGTTTGGGCGAATATGGTTAGTGCTTTGGATGCCCTGCATCATAGAAGATCCGTTCCCATATGCAGAAAATATTTCGGGCGGTAATGTCGGAATAGAGCCATGGCTGCTCTTCCGCATATGCTGTTGCGGGGACATCGGCTTTGGTATTGAGCCCAAGCTTCCCCTCCGAATATGTATGGGTAGCATGTTTTGAGGTACATTAGATGTAGGCGAAACGGGTGAACTACCAATAAGAGGGCTTTTTTGGATTGAATGGGTCTGACTTTGTTGATGTTGATGTTGATGTTGATGCTGATGTTGATGATTGTGCTGTTGCTGCTGCTGTTGGTGCTGCTGCTGATGCGTCTGGTGTGTTTGATGCAGTGTCATTGTAGGAGATCCATTGGTGAGAGTGGTAGGAGATTTTGACGACGGCTGCTGGTTGACGCTTGCACTCGTGGTGCCATTGGAAGGAGTGTTCATTGGCTGTGTGTTTAATGTTGTGGGCTGGGTAGGACTTCCTCCACCCTTGTCTGAAGTGGACGGTGCAGTGCGGGACGATCCCCGACCAACCTTTTGCTATAGCAGTCAGCATATGATCAAGGATGCAATATGAATAGACATCTATGACGCACAAGTTTGGCATATCTCAGTCCGCAGCTGTTACACAGATCTCTCTTGCCGCTGGGTCCTCTTCGCCATTCTGGGGTGACGCGAGTGTGGCAATTAGCACAATCTCTTTCGAGCTGGTCTACACCTTTTCTCCGTTTCCTCTTTTTCTTTGATGCCAAAAGTGAGCTAAGCTCTTCTACCAATCGCTTGTTGGTTCTTTGCATCTGCCGAAGCTCGAACTGCCAACTAGTTGATCTCGTAGTTTTAAGCTCTTCGAACATGTTGTCCTCGCTCTGCGAGTCGGCGCTGTTTTCTCTACTTCCTGCAGCTTTCGATCTATCATCAGCAGTTGACGGCTGAGTGGATTGACTGTTCGCACTCCACCCACTGGGGGTCGAACCATGGGAGCTTGGCGTCTCGACAGAACAAGGCTTGTGTTGAGGGCTCGCAGCCGAGGCCCTGGTGTGCTTCAAAAGCCTGGTCTGTGCGATGAGGAATGTTGGTCGCCGATACTCGCTCCCGTCCCCTGGAAACAATGTCGTGAGAGCCTGCAAGAATTGCCCCCGCTTATTCTGAATCTCATGTCGTACTGTAGTCCTGTTGCCCATCCGAGCCACTTCAAGCGCCTTCCCGAGTTCGTTTTTGGAATCGGGACGCATCAAGGCCTGAACGCTGGTTCCAACCAAATCCTCCGATTCCCGATCCAAGAGCATTTTAGAGTTTGATGAAACATGCAGGAACATCCCACTAGTCGATAATTTCGTCCAGAGTTCATTCTCCCCAATGCCACCTGCAGCGTGGACGTCTTTCCAGCGAAGCACATACACCGGTCTCTCTCGTCCTACTAATATGATGCATTTCCGACCTTTTCCCTGTTCAGTGTGCAGACAGCCGTGACTCTCGAACCATGTGTAGCCACTGAATTTCCGTCGTATGCGGAACACAACATTGACGCTGGCACCACTGGATGTGTCTTTTAGGTCCCTCGTAACTGGAACAATGTCGCTCGGATGACAAACCCCCGACAAACTCGTGCCAACAAGTTCATGAGGATCGTATTCTAAAACTTTCCGGATGCTCGGAGAGCAGTAAAGGAATAACCCTTTGAGAGATAGAACATGAACAACATCATCTGTATTCTCCAATAGTACCTTATCCAAAATCCGTTTCGAGTGAAGTTCGAGGTCGCCGCTACCGAACGATGCAAGTACTTGGGAAACATCATCTCGACCCATCGTCAACTTTGGCCGCTGGTCCATAACGATGGCAGGGATATATGTTGGCAGTTGAGAGTATTGATAGTTTACGGCGAAGGAGCCGTCTTCATCTAACGCGTCAGCCCCGTAAATCACTACAAATCTCGTTGTGTTGAAATGGACTTTATACCTCTGTTCCTGTTCATCATCGCACTGGGTTGGTCGACAAGGTCAACCTGGAACCCGACGAAATAAACAATGTCGTCATTATCGTCGTAAGGAATTGGTATCATTGTCAGAAGGTTGGTAAACGATTGTCCGCCTTTCCGATAATTGATGAGTGAGGTCTGTGCCTCCGCACGTGCAGATATCTGATTCTTCAGATAATATACAGCATTCTCGTCGACGTACTTCCTCCGATCTCCAGATTTAATGTTTCCGTCTGGCGCCTGCAAGAATCGGCAATTCCTGCCCAACACCTCATGCTTGGTATACCCAGTCAATCGTTCAAAAGTGGCGCTGCAATAAACGATGGGGTTGTCAAACTTGCGGACATCCGTGACAACAAATGCGCAAGACATATCAACCGCGCCAATATTGATCTCGGGGTTTGGCCGATTGGCAACACGATTCTGTCGCAAATATTTCAGTCAACATAACCAACATCTTAATTTGAAAAAGGGTGTAATATTAACCAAAATATCAAGCATGTCAAAACCACTTGACGAATAGATATTCTCGCCAAACATCGAAGGTGCCGGCGTCTGCGAGTGGGTTTGCTTCGAATGAAGAGTTAGAGGCTGCTCACTAGATGGTACCATGTCTGGATAGCCGTAAGTGACATTGTCGAAGGTAAACCCCCGTGAGCAGCACATACCAGGGATGGACCTCGTGGACCGGTCGATCATAGACTGATCAAGAGCGGATTGAGTGTGACCCTGCATAGCCATGTCCGATGAAGCGGCTGTGGACAAAGACCGCTGTGGCAGGCGATTTCCGATGCTAATTGCAGGACTTGTTGGAACAGAAGTCATCAGGCTGTCAACAGGGCTCGGGTGAGAGGCCCTAGGCGTGATGCTGCCAGTTCGATTCGAGTACATTGACATATTTGGTTGCATTTCTGGAGCTGACATTGCCCCGAAACCTAGTATGCTCATTCCTGGGGGGACTGGCGCAGTCATATCCATAACCTCGTCCAATGTGGTCCGGACCCCGACAGATACAGAGCCACGGGACATCCTTGGTGCAGGAAATGTCGGAGATACCATCGCGGCGGTGAAGGAATCTTCATCCCCCATCGACAAATAATCCAGCCCAAATCCATTGGCCAAGGACCTGCGCCTTTCGGCAACCATGGTGTCCATATCCGCACCATTGTTTGTATCATCCGACTGACCAAATCCTCCGCCGCCACGATTTACCTGCAATCCGTTCACGGAATTCCCAGCCGCCACATCTTCAGCTACCGAATGTGCCGCAGCTAGATCTGTTGGCATATAGCTGCCCGATCCAAGATACCCGCCAAGTTCGTCGCCGTCGATGTCCATGGCCGCGATATATTAGATCCAGCGCTGAAAGAAAGATCCACGAACGCAGGAGGGCGGGGAGGGGTGTGGCGGGGGTGTGTGCGAAAGACCGCAGGGTGTAGCAAGTTATGCTGTCTTCTTTGGGTTGGGATCTAGGTCGGTGAGCGGAAGATTCCTCGGAGCGAGCGACAAAAGAGGTGTGGTAGGGATGGTAGGTTGGTATGACGTGAAATGAAGGGTGTGGATAAGCCAGTAACGAGGTGAAAATGGGTAGCGGTGGGCAGGTATCGGTGGGCAGGTATCGGTATCGGTCTCAGCAGTATCAGATCGCAACTACCCCCACCCCCCTTGCAGCTTCGGTGCGACTATAGGGAATTAAGGAATTAGTGAATATTGCCGCAATCGGGACAACGATATTGGAATGGCTAGAGAGAAAGAGGCAGAAATAGAGAATGGATGGGTGAATTGGTGGATGGATGGATGGATAGAATGAATGAGTGAGTGAATGAATGAATGAGTGATGTATGTGCTCATGGATGGGTGGTAAACGGATGGAAAGGCTACAATACCTCACAAGAAAAATGCCACCCCAAGCCCGCAAGTTCCAGGCAGACAGATAGATACTTGTGAGGAGTTATTTTATCTGGCGACTTTTAGTAACCAGTAAGTATTATTTGTCCAACGCACTTTTGTCTTGTTCTTGAACAAGATATCGATATCGATATATCGCAACGCCTTTTTTGCAACACTAAATCGTGTTACAGAATGGCTCTCAGACTGCAACAAGGCTCGGATACCCTCTAACCCCACCCTGCGATAGGGCGAAGTACCTAAAAAAAGCGGCCACAGCTTATGGGAACCGGTCTCGCTCGTTCGGGTGAAGGATGGTTGCAGCACTTTTCGTCCTTTGGAAGTGTGGCGTACAGTGGCAGGGCTGGAATGTGTAAGAGTACTGAATTAAGTAGTAGTAGCGGGTTGCTGGCGGGATCTCCGATCAGAAAGTTGCGACGGACAGAGTCAGGACGGGTCGAGGCGAGGCGAGGCGAGGCGAGGCGAAAATGGGGACGAGTCTCTATTGAGGACAGGGAGTATTCCTCGATTTCTTGACGAAGCGGGGTGGAAAACGTTGTACGGAGGGGTTCATTAGATCGGGGGGGGGTTATGATCGAGGAACCTGATGGTGTGAAGCGATGAATCTCGATGAAGAGGGCATATTCTGATGATAAAGAATCCCAGCAAAAAACCAGGCTATCTGGCTGCCAACGACGGCAGCAGGCCGGGAGACCCAGTTAGATTTGGAAGTTCACCATGCGCAATTCAATTGCTTGAACCGAGACAGAGCCATGCAGCCAGGCGCTGTCGCTGTCGTGTGTCTCTACTTAGCACCAAATTGCCACGGCTATCACTATCCCCATTCATTTTTGCGGGTTGATCGCTCTCTCTCTTCCTTCTCTCTCTGGTCGTGATTCTCTCTTCCTTTCATTATCACACCTCATCTGACCATCCTTCCCCGCAGAACACAACACCCTAGCAGGTAAATCAGCCGTTTTCTGGGTTCTCTAGAGCCCGTCCAATACACAACCTTAACCGCCGAACAACCAATCAAGTGCTCTCAAGGATAACCGCCAGGTACTTTAGGGGTTCCGCCTTATGTGTCCTCTACTCCGGCTATCTGTAACGGCTCCCGCCATATGAGATCCCTTGGTTTTGAGAACAGGTGGTGGACCAGCCAAAACCAACTTGGTATATATAAGGGAATATATCCCGAAAGTTAGTGGCAGCCCACAGATATCTCGAAACCCTTCCTCTCCCAAGGTAACTGCACGCCCGGTACCTTTCGCTCCGCAGCCTGCGAGCGGGGTCAACCCACACAACGGGCCGCACCTGACCTCGATGATATAAGAAATTTTCTTTATTAGAGATCACTTGATGCGTGAAAACAGCGAACGGCCCAAGTTGAGCGTGCTAGGGAATGCAGGGCGACGCAGCCAGGAGGCCGGTATGTAATGTACCCAAGCACCTGACTGCCTGTCGTGGTTAACTTCCTTCCAGTTCCGGGGCAGAGAAAGTTTCCAGACTTTCCATGCGCGACTTCGCTAGCAGATCTACCGACCGTTTCGCTGCCAGCAAACGGCCCTCAACGTCATCAACGGAATCTTCCACCGCTCATCCTCCACCTCACTTTTCACTACTAGCCACCGATTTCGCCTCCAATTCCAGAGGAACATGCTATTTACTCTTCGTATAGATGGAGCTGATGACAGGAGGAAGGATACGCAAAATATTGCCATCAAAATGACGCTAAGGAACCTGACAAGTCTCTGAACGGGGTTGGTTGCCGACATGAAAATTCGCCACGCACTTTAAATCCGGAGTCTTTCCCAGGCAGCCGGTCTAAAGGACGAGAAAACTCTAAAGAGGGGAGGGACAAGTGGAAGACAGAAACAGAGGCTTAGGGAGGGTGCCGCTAATCCAGCAACTGCTGAGCATAGCCGTTGCTGGACCGATTCTTTTCGTCTAACGTTTATACCCCGGTTTTCACCTCGAAGTTGGGAGTTGGGGTTAGTGTTGCACATGGGACGAGCTGTCTTGGGACTTCGTCTCGGGCCTAACGAGACCTGTCTCGAGGCTCCATGAGTGATATATGATGACATGTTGACGAAATATACCGCCAAAATTAGGGTCTCTTCGTATCAACTGTTTCATCCTCACCGTGCCCTGTCTACATTCTCGATTCTCCTTTTAATACTACAGTTGTATTTCGACGGCGATGGCCAGCAGCAGCAGTTGATGGTGAATAATGGGAGGACATAGCGGGCTGGAGTAACGAGTGCTATAGATATTCAATTATATATTCTATCCCACCCTATACAAAAGTTATCTAGGTACTTATCACATCTATTTCCTACATCTCTACTGCCCCAATATGTCAGTGGAGAAAACACAATAATAATACACTTATTCACAACTACCAAGTTTCTCAATCGCTGCTACCAAACCATCGATTGTTTCTCGCGTAGTCCTGCTACTAACCACCGCTCTAAAAAACTCTCCATAGGTCAAGTCTGGCGAATAATCTGCATCCGAGCCTGTTAACTATTCGCTGTCCTAGGTTTGGGCACACCCATGTCGTTATACTCACCAATCATATATCCCTTTGCCAGCAACTGGGCCGCGATTCTTCTTGTCGTGTCGGTATTACTATGTGGCGCATTAGTCTAGCCATTTGGAAACTCAGAGCTGTCTCGGAGGAAACCTACTATTTGGCATCATCGCGTAGCTTGTTCGAAGAGCCGGTGTAAAAGAAGCATCTATTTTTGTTTAGTCGAACACTTTGCGCCAAACAACTCGGGAAGCGAGAGGCGTGTGCTTACACTTGCAGGCAAGGAGGTGGATTTTCTGAAACCAGATGGAACCCCCTTCGCTTCTCCAAGGTGGTTGCAAAATATTTGGTCATATCAAATGCATGATCGATGCGTCCTGTAGCAGGCTCGGAAGTGTTAGTTTCTGCCTCTTTCCCCAACCAGACCAGGAAACTTGTTCCTTCCTCCCTGGTCGAGAGAGGGCTTGACATGGATTAGGTATCCTGCAAGCCATCGCTAACCAGGGTCTTGAATGAAGCTTCAAGATCGAACTCTTACGTTGATATCCCTCTTTTCCGTAATAAATCCAACCAAGCGCCATTTTTAAGGAATCTGCACGTCTACCACAGCCCATGGTCATCTGAGCCATGTCATATACTTCCTGTTCATCCTCATCTTCTTGTTCATGGAAAAGGCTGCGTCCTCGTGAGTATTGGCTGGTTTTAAAGGCAAGTTGGGGATTGGACTGGCTACATACTACCCCGCTCTCAAGCTGACCGCTCTATGGAATCTTCTTCTATCTCCTGTGAGCAGGAAACTGCAAGTTACAGGAACACCAAGCATTTTGTGCGGGTTAACCGACAAACTATCTGCTTTGTGCGCACCCTTCATCCTCCACTTTTGGTTTTCGGAGAAGACAACAGATCCACCCCATGAGCCGTCTATATGGAACCAGAGGTTATGCCTTTGACATATCTCTGCGATCTCATCGAAGGGATCGTAACTGCCAAAGACAGTTGTTCCTGCGCCTGCGTTGACATAGAACGGTGTGAAACCCCGCTCCTTTGCTTCAATAACTTTGGCCTCGAGTTCTAACTGCGTATCAGCATCATGAAATGTGCCTTGGTGCTGTCATTCCAGCAGGAAAATTACCAGTCGTTATCATTCGTCCTTGCTTATCAACATCTATCTCCCACACGGCAGCGGACCCAAGACCAAGTAAAATCGCCGCTTTCTCCACCGAATAGTGACCATGAATGCTCGTAAAGACAATAAACTTCTTGTCACCATTTCCATGGATCTTAGTCTCCGGGAAGAGCGTGTTCTTCGCAATAATCATAGACGTGGAGTTTGACGCTGAACCACCGGGGAGCGTTATGCCACCAGCATACGGACCGTCGAAACCAAAGAGGTTTGCGAAGCGTTGTGCGGTTTCCCGTTCGATGATGGTGAGGGCGGGGGAAACTATTTTTTTTTCTCCTAGTCAGACGGGCTGCTTTTTTCTATGGCAATGATGTCTAACCTTGATAAACGTGTACCTGTTTCGTTTCGTCTCAATCAGCCACCGAAACAACCACCAAAAGTTTTGGCATAAGCACGAAAGAACCCACTCCGGACACATACGTTGGTGTTGAGTACGCTCAGTAGCACATCACTCGCAACACCGACGGGGTCAGTCGATGCATACAGTTTATCCATGAAGCCATCCCTCCAAGTATTCACCGAATACCTCAGCACCTTCCGTATAGTTTCCTCCAGGCCCTGTGCTCCCAATCCTTCGCTTTCAGGCAGCACAAGGTTGAAGACGCTCTCGAGTTTCTTTGGCGGCAGAGAATCGACCAGCAGTTTCCCGCCCGCATCATCAGCCGATGAGATGAATGGCAGCAGGTGAGTCGCGGCGAGATTCAGAAGCTTATCGATAGGTGGCGGGTAGCTGCGTTAGCCAGAACGGTAAGCAGCCCAAACGGGCAGATAATGGATGGACGGTATGTACGGGACGTGTGGTTCGTAGGGCTGCAGATCAGCATACCTTTTCAACCTCCTGCGCTCTGGCCGACAGTGCAGCAGGCCTTCCATATCCATTTCCACTGTTGCCATTCGACTCACTGACCATGTCGGCGAACTTGGAGAGGTAGTTCTGCGGTGTCTTTGGTGGGCTAGGCACGAATCGGATTCTTCTTAATCAATAATAATATGGAGTCACCCGATGGCTAGTAGAATGGGTGGTCGTTGGACGAGCGAGCGGTTATACGTTAGCACCTGGGAAGTGGGTTGAAAACTCTGATCCCGGGCTACTAAGTGGAATGAAGGGATTAAGGTTCCGAACGTGGGGGAGGGTGGGTGGCCATCTTCTCGGAGCCTCGGACTTGGATCGCACGATGACTATTCGGAGTCGGGCAGTTCCCACAAGGATGACAAGATGACAATAGTCAATCAATTCACCGGCTCGCCCTGCTTAAAACCGTCACCACTACCAAGTCGTCCTACAAGGCGAAGCAAAGCGACCGCAGATGTAGCAGTAGTGTGCATATCATATCACCTAGATAGATTCCCAATTACAACATGGTACAATATAATCAACTAAACAGAAGCGTTTTTGGGAATCACAGGAGATCACCGCACCCTCTGCTTCTTTGGCACCTCGTCTGCCACCATCTCCATCGCAGACCTTTTGCTGGGAGCATTAGCACCGGTACCGAAGCCTCGTGTTTTTTGCGCCGCATGTCGTTCCCGCGCCAACTCTATTGCTGTCTTTTTTCTCTCTCCCGGCTTGTTCTGTCTCCCTCGCGCCTTCTCCGTTACTTGAGTTGCAGTAATAGCATCCTGGTCTTTCCCGATTGAAAACCACAGCTGTTTCCGCGTCTTGTATTTGTCCATGCTCCAATTCCTCCACACCGCTCGGCCCGAATAGCTCTCTCTCATCTCCGGCTCAGCACGCATTAACTCCTCGGCGATGGATTGGCGGTAGTTCATGGGACTTTCCCAGCATACATCGACAATATGTGAGGCTATAGTATCGAGTGATAACTCCACGAACCTCCCCTTGAGTATATTTAAAAGCTTTCGTTTATTTGGCATTGATGCGTGTGGAGAGTTGAGGACTTTTTGAACCACATGCGAGGCTTGCTGGTGTTTACATAGTGCTACTAGGGTGTCTGCTGATTGGGAGAGGATACTGTTGGTAAGTGAGGCAGAGACCTCCGCTGGAAGATCGAGGATGGTCTGCGCTAGAAGTGCGCCGTGTAACTGATTGGGATCGCGCTTCGGTTTCGGGGGAGCATTAATGCGTTTTAGCTCGTCGTCGTTGGATGGAAGGAGGTCGGTGGGAGACAGGCGCAGAATCTTGAAGATTAGTTCGGGCGGGGAACAGGAGTAAGAGGAGATTATGGCGGTTATTATTGGTGTTGCATCGACTGAGTGTTTTAGGCATGCGTCGATGAGGGACTTGAGGACGGCAACGCGAGAGCGCTCTACTATCATTAGCACAGTAATGACGAGAGATAGAAGTGAAAAGCAAACCAACGAGCCCAGGAACCTGTGGTAGTATCTCCTTTATGACCTCTTCCAGACCTTCTTTTGGAAGTTTCTCCAATACCCGCTGAACTACAAACGCCGCTGTTTCATTCCTAGCCAGACTCCCAAGTCGAGGTTTGATGAATCGCCTATACAACATATTGAAGTCCTTCTTTGGTGCGGACCGCATCATGCTCTCGGCCAAATGAGAACCTACAGAATCATAGAGCAAGTTCTGGAAGAAGCTCCGCTCTACATCTGCGTTCTTTCCTTTGTCTGCGCTGGAGCCCTCCTCCTTCGTTGCGGCCCCTTCCTCGGCCGCAGTGGCAGCCTCGTCTTTCTGAGTAACACCCGTCAACTTCCCAAGTAGTGTCCCACCTGCCTTCTCTCTTGTCCGCCGTTCCTTTTTAGACAATACCATTTCTAGCTGCAACATAATCTGTAGCGCCGGCGACCCAATCTGGTGAACAGCAAGCATACGCAGCTCCTCTGTCGTAAATTCTTCGTTGGCAACAGCTAATATTTTCCCAACCGCTTCATGAAAGGATTGCGGTACTACCGCAATCTGATTGGTTACTTCTTTCGAAACGTTCTCGGTATTCATAGGGATATTTTCTTTCTTCCTACTCTGGATGAGGGTAGTAGCGGACGAGACTGGTCGCCCAGAAAGTAAGAGGAGGAGGGTACGGATCGTGTGCGAGGCGAAAGTGTGGGTTATGAGACTCTTCAACTCCGGTAGAATCTCATGGAACATATAGAGGAACAACGATTCCATGCTGGCGAATACTGTTTCTGTTGAAATATCGTCAGCGTCACCTTTGGCGGAGTACTCGGCGTCCATCTCTATTGACACCAAGGGTGCGGCCTGCAGGAAGAGGGTTTCGCAAACATGGCTGGCGAATCGATGTTTGATAAGGGTTAGGTAGCTACCGTCGTGTTAGCCTGGAGGGCGGGAGAGGTGTGGGGGAGAAATACTGTCCGTTGAAGCACTGAAACAGCGCCTTCAGCTGCGCAGGCGTTGAGAATAATATCAAGCGCTCCAAAAGTCTTGAGCACCCTTGCGAATGCGCAATTTTCAGTTCCTTACCCAAGGCTTCCTGGTAGAGACTTCCAATGAATAACGCCTTCTCTGTTCCACATCAGCGCTCTTCGTCCTCTACTCGCACGTCTCGTAACGCACCATCCGCATCCCCAAATTGATCCAGCGCCAACATCTCATCGGTGCGCTTAAAATACTCTTGCTCCTCCTCCGTCAAGAGACCATAGAAGGTTGTTGTATCATCTACTGCAACTGCGCCGTCAACGTCTTCGATGTAGAGATTCTCAAGCGTTGGCGCAGTTGGTTTAGATAAAACATTGGATTCAGTCTTGCGTTTCTTTTCGGCACGGCGGCCGCGCTTGCGCATTTCTCGAGGCATCGTTATAGTAGATTTGGAGAATTTGAGGTTGTTGGGAGTTGGTTGTGAAGTCCGGGGAAGGTAAAAAAAACGTTGGTGAGCCGCATTATAGCTAGTTACATCACTAGTACTCACTCTGATCCCCGCAGTCCCGCCGGCAAGCATGCTGGGAGCAATAGTCGGCAGCCCACAGTCCATATAGTCACGGAACCCTGGCAGGCACGTTCGAGACTACAGTCCATAGCTACTCACAGGCCCATCACCTTGCACAGAATAGAGTTGTGGGCTAAACGCCATATCATCATTAAGTACGACTGTATCCTAACCATACTCCACACATCACATACCCAATCCCGCACCCTCCATCCACCATTATTCCATGCGCCAACAATCAAAAGCAAAATCGACCCAGTATAATGAGATGGGAACTTCCCCCTTTCACTCCCATCAATAAAACCAAAACGCTAATCAATAAATAGTCAAAACGCTTGCTGAAAGGAATATAGAACAAGAAGGAATAAACAGCCAACGATGCCATGCTTGCAACAATAACAAAATCCAAAAAAAGTCCAAAAAAACCCTTCATTCCACTCAAGATAATGCCGAATAGAGGTTTTTTTACAATCAGGCTTGTGTGGAAGATGGGGAGATCGACGGAAATTCAAATCACGACGAGGGGGTATTCGGCGCCGGCTTAATCTTCCGGTAAAGTTCTGTCTTCAAAAAGTTGAAATCATGGGGTACAATACAGAACTCGTGCTGCTGCAGCAAAGTACTCGCTGTAGGGCGCTCAGAGGGGTCACTGTTTTTGCATTGTCAGTTCGTTGCGGAGTTTGACTTGTGTCGAGGGTGAAAGGTGCTCACATAGTATGACAGTCTGCCAAAAATCCAATAGCACTGGGAGAGACCACCGAAGACACGTAATCCGGGATTGGAGGAGCCTGACGCTCACTACCCAGTTTGTAGATAGCCCCAATGGCCTCTTCCTTGCTCCACGGTCTGCGTCCAGCAAACATCTCCAAGACCACGCATCCCAATGACCAAATATCGATCTTTGCACTGTAACCTTGGCCTTCCGGTCTGATAACTTCCGGTGCCATCCAGAAAACAGATCCTTGCATAGAGTTTCCGGGGTCGTCTCCATAGATATTGTCGGTCTTCTTCGATATTCCAAAATCTGAAATCTTGCACGTCCCATCTACATCCAGCAGAATATTATCTGCCTTCAGATCTCTATGCAAAATGCCTTCCCTATGTAGATACTCCAATCCGCTCAACGTTTGTCTAGTCAAACTTCTTACGAGAGGCTCATCGAACTTTCCATGTTTCCGCAAACAACTGCCAATACTGCCACCAGGTATGTATTCCAAGAAGATACTCATTCCATATTCCTTCCGTTCGCAGCCGAGATACTGAACAATATTATCGTGATCTAGATGCTGCATCGTCTCAATCTCCTGATTGAGCGCAGCTATCATTTCCTTCTGATGTTCAGTATCACCCGAAGTTCTCGACACTTCAACTTGCTTGACAGCCAGAAACTCGCCGTTGGTGACGTTTATTCCAAGATATACCCTCCCGTATGTGCCTTTGCCAATGAGCTCACCCTTGAACCATTTGAATGTTGCTTGTCGAGTGATACCAGGTTGCTGCTGTTGCTGCTCCGGTATGCGTGGCTGTAGTTGGCGTTGTTGCAATCCCCGCTTCCCCTTTTGGGGCATGACTTCAATGAGTTTTGCACCAAACAACTTTGTGCTCTTTCGCCGCAGAAGTTGATCACTAGATTTGATGCCTTCAATCGCTGGCTGCTTCGGGAAACGATTTGGATCGTGGGCGCGCTTAGCAACTTCACGAATCGATTTCATCCTACCCAAACCCGTACCCGTCGAACGCGAAACGTTGCGTTGCGCAACCCCCGCGGCACGTTTTGCTTTAGACATGGGAACAGCCATCATAGAACCCAGCGTAGAGGCGTCGTCATCCTCAACGGGGGGTGGAACCGGTGGGTCGCTCAGCTGATACGATTGTGGTTTCTCTGTTGCAGGTGAAGGCGAAGGCGGTGGAGAGATGTGACTTTCGTCAATAATTGGCTGGTCCAAATCCAAATTCGGGAAGAAATCATCAAGATGCTTAATGAGAGCTTCGGCTGGAGGACGGGACGCCCATACATCATCTCTAAATGAGTCACGTCGGCCCAGCCGAGAATAATCGGCAGGCGAATGGGGAAGCGCTGAGGCGGAAGTCGGGTTGGAGCTACTATAGACAGAGGGTGAATTGAGGCCACATCTGTCGTCTCCCTCTTCATATTCCGGGGAAAGTGGTGTGGTATTACTTTCACTTCCAGTCGTCGAAGTTGTAGTGGGTGATTTGAAGTGGACAGACTTGGGGGCAGTTGTGATTGAAAGTCTCGGTCTTTCGTCAAATACCTCTTTAGACTCGTCCTTTTGAGATTCGTTAATGGTCTTGGGTATATCAACACTTCCCTTTCCAGCTCTTTGAAAGATTGGTATGGCGAAGAGCCCGTCGTCCTCGTCGCTATCGTCCTCGTCGCCTTGCGAATCTACAGTTGCGGCTGTGAATTGCACATCATTCTCCCTGAATGGAACTTCGTTTCCGTGATTTGAGATCGAGTTGGAACGAATCGCGGATCGACCCATGGAGCTAACGTCGGGTGTGATAGCTTTTAAAGGACTTGATGGAATCTGAAGGGTGAGCTTTTGCGACAATGGATGTTGTGGACGTTGTGCATCTGTCTGACAGTTAGATATCTTGAATAACATATTAGGCTCAGGGTTAACTGAGGCCCCACCTGCGCGAGAACCTGATCTACCGTTGGACGGAGTTCTGTTGTGCTGGTGTTGAAGTGCCTGCTGGGAACGCTGGACTGCCGTTGGCACTTCCTTTCGTACACCAGGGATACGAGTTCCCGTAATACCAGCAGATAATACACCAGCGGATATCAAGGATGCACCGATACCAGCCGAGGGATCTGGTCCACTATTACCGTTTGGATGCGTCGGAGTAGTCCCAGATCGAACTTGTACCATCGGTTTATCTGCCCCATTCTTCATATGTTGTTGGGTATAGCTCCTATTGGAATCTCCTGGATTTTGTTGCTGCCTCGTGTGTGCTTGTAGTTCTGCCTGCATGCGAGCTGCCTGAATCTTGTTCCATGAACCGGACGAAGATCGATCCATGGGTGGTGGTGGAGCATTCCTTTGGGGAATCAGGTCTTCCATCTTTCGATCTTCGTATGGGGATGGCCTGGGATTATCAAAATCAACAACACGACGTCCTTGTCCCTGTGACACCTTTGAAAACCCCTTGTCGATATCTGGTGGCCTTGTTGCTCTCTTGAAACTTTGCTCCGGTTGACGCTGTTGGGGCTTACCATCCAGCTTTTGGCGAGCTGCGGCTTCGAGAGCATGTGTTCCTGCCGATGCACTACGGCCATCATAGGAACCAAGAGTTGCAGGCGGTCTGTCTTCAAAGAAGAGCTCATGCTCTCGCCCTCCGGGAGACCGGCCAGCATCGGATTCAGAATTTTGATCTTCAGTCTTCAAGCCTGATGGACCTGGACCATCCTTTCCCCCGTCACGTGCCGAATAACCAGGGTTTATCGGAGAAGCTTGTACTGAGCCCTGAGGAGGAGCAGGTGGGGGCATTGGGCTGTAAGGCTGTATAACATTGATCTTTGGGTTATTGGGTGGGTCCTGGTAGCCAGATTCTTGATAGCTCCGAAGAAGAGCCAGTCTTTCCCTCAGAACGTCTAGATCATCATCTTTAGTTAAGTCAGCAGCAGGAGGAGAAGCGCGACTAGTTTCGGCGGCATTCTCAGATGACTTTCTCGCTTTATCAAAACTGCTTTGTTTAAGGGTGCTTGATGCGGATTCAGTTACGGGAGAAGTAACAGACACTGCAGGCCTTCCATCTGCAAAAAGGGGTCGAGGTTCGGTAAGAAAGTCAGACTTCGAAGGAGATACCGAATGGTCTCTTTCCATAATAAATGATGACGGAGAAGAGTCGACTCCTGACGCTGGTGAAGGACGAACAAAAAATTTTAATGTTGCCACGCTATCCGCCCTGTTGCGGCAAACTTGCATCAACCTGTTGTCCGCCAATGACTCCTCTATGAATTCCACATTGTTAGTCACTGCCTTTGCCTCATCGTACAGAAAATAAGTCTCAACCTCGCCTAGTCACACCAGTGGGCACAGGCACAGGGGATAGGATTCCATATGCCCAGAATAGAGAAGTTATTCTTACCGTGTAGTTTCTGGCCTACTTCTGTTAGATGTATCGCTGCAGTCGGCCAATCATTAATTTCCAAGCTTGAACATATTTCTATCCTTACAGCGGCTGCAGTTTCCACATGTGTAATATCAACCAAAATCCACACTTTCCCATTCCTTGTCACGAGAATGTAGGTAGATTTGTTCTTGGTAGTCATTTGTCCGTACGATGAACGTTGCCCACGTCCACCATCTATAGATGAAACGGATACTCGATCAATGGAGGAACTACTCCCATTGCTTTCACCTGCAGTAAAAGGCAAACTTGCAATTGTGTGTCTTATTCCAGGGCTAGTTGGCGACCCCCCATCATTGTTTTCTCCATCCCTTGGCCAGAGCTTCTTCCGAACTTTTTCTAAAATCTTGCCACCACCGTGCTTCTGTTGGTGATCGAAAGAATCTTGCCTGCCAGATCCGTGGGGTGATTCTGCTTTGTCCGGGTTTGTTCTTGAAGGAAGTAGTCCAAGCACATGGAGTGCCTTTTTATCATTTTTCCCCTCTCTATAGTTCAGGTTCACTGATTCCGTAGAATTCGAGTGACCATGACGGCTAGGTACCTGGAACCCAAGACTTGGTGACCCATGAGGAGATGTAGGGAGGGATGGTCGCCCATGTCCACCAGCCTGATCGCGGGAGCTGCTTTCGGAATTTGAAGGAGAGTGACGGATTGAGTCGACCGAATTTAACGCCGCCCTGGAGAACTCATTCCTACCCCTCGATGCCGAGTCGGATCCAGTGAGTCGATGCTGCGATTCCCCGTTTCCATTGCCGGGGAAATGCTCGGAAGAAAAAGAGTTGAAACCAGGGTCTGTCATTGCTGGCATAGTGCAGCTCCTTGTGGCTGACATTGGTCGTCGGCCTTGCTGCCTGCCTGCCGGCGCCGAATGCAAGTCATAGTTGTCGTCGCTAGTGTAAGCAGCCAGCCTTAAAATCTCACGGATCATCTTTTTAATATTCTTTGCAGCTAGGCGCTCCTTAGTCTCATCTGCATTTGGGCATATTCGCATGACCTCTGGGAGTATATGTGTGAATAGTCCTTGATTTTGGGCCAATTCTAGAAATTGTATACCATGGATGTCCAAATTCTTAAATGCTTGGTGCCATTCAATAGGAAAGTGATGACGGTCCAGATAACTGATGACACGGTCGAGGGTCCACAGGTTCGCTACATCTTGAGTAATTGGAAACGACGCACTAGATGATGTTGCCAATGGCGATTGCACATGCCCCGCACGAGAGAACCCCGAGCCAGTCGCACCAGCAGACTGAGGTCCCCTGTTTCCAGCCATCGAATTCGTAAAGTCAGACTCTGAAGACGATTCAAGCCTCAAGAAGGATGATTCTGATGATTGGGCTGACTGATTCCGGTACATATCAAGCTGCGGTCGTGCATGGTTGTAGTGCTGGTGGTTCTGGGGATATTGATGCGGAACCTGCAGAGGGGGAGGAGGAGGTCGGTTAGAATACATTCCAGACGCCGGATGCGATGATGAAGGTGGTTGAGGTGAGTAAGGGTAGTTGGCACTATTTGCGGCGGGTGGGGCGGCTCTGTATTCTGGTCTCGGAGCATAGTGTGGTTGATACTCTCTCTGGTTGAGAGCATGTGCGGGAAGACCAGACGAATTTGGCGGAGGCATTGGCGGCGGAGGTGGGACAGACATCGTCCCGAAATGATTCCCACCATTCTGACCGCCTCCTCCGCCTCCTCCGCCACCACCGAACCTCCCACTCGTTTCCAACTGAGATGTTGAAACATGCCGCATCCCCGCGCCGGTGTGCACTGGAAGCATTGAATTCCTCTGGACGGTGGAACGAGGCTGCTGTAGCCCACCGAATCCACCACATCCCTGACCACCATCCGGTCCAGAGCTCGTGTGCGCCCGTGGCCTGGACATTCCCGAAATTGCGGTAGGTGGAATTCCCGATGGAATGTACGTTGCCGTCATGGTCGGATAGGGAGAGGAGTCGCCATAGGAATTCTGAGGTAGTAAATCTCCATGGAATGACGGTATCTCGGCCGCGCTAAGGATTAGCGGATCCGTCTCGTTACGATACGTTCCAGTCCCCGAAATCGAGTAACCACCGGGCGATGACGCATCGCTTGTTGTCGTGTTATGGGAAAGCGAACTCGCGGAACGTTGGCGCGCAGTCATCTCTATTGACGGAGTCGTACCTCACACTTCGGCTCCGGTGCCTCCTGCTATGTGCAAATAATAAATCGAGAATAACGATCGAATGGTGAGCGAGAGGTGGGTAGAAGGAGATGCGCTCTGCTTCCCACTCGACGCTATCATAAGGAGAACGTTGGACAATTACGGGACATCCGCAAAAGAGCGAAGCGGTGGGTTGGTATGTTGAGAGGTGTGAGTGAGAGTGAGATTGAGGTAGTGTCGTGGGGATTCTTCGTTGGTCGTAGGTACGTTCAGGCGGGGTTGGCTCGCTTCGACGTCTGTGGGGGGCAAGAGTGGATATGTGATTGAGTTGGTGAGGTTGTTGACATTCGCTCACTGACTGACTATCTATCTATCTATCGTTCTCTCTTGCTTCTCTCTCTTTTCAGTCCTCATTCAGTAAATAGTGAGTATGGGCAGCTATCACTCAGCGAAACAATGTGGCTGTATGTTGCAGAGTAAGCAGGTACTTTGCGCGTTTAGAGGAACCGTGGAACCGTGGAATCGTGAAGTAGAGAAGAATAGAAAGGCTTTGTGGTATGGAGTGACGGTATGTGTTATCTAGAGTAGGAGGCAGTCAGTTGTTTAGCGGTGGTCGCTGAACAAACAGCCTGCTCCGAGAAGAATCCCTGCGCACGCGGATCCCTTCGCAGGACACATTTCAATGATGATGACTGGTGTACTCATGCGCTGCCGCCACCACACCAGGCTTTTCGAGTTTCATCTCATTTCCATCCGCTCCGACCGACATTTCCTCTTAACGCTGACTCCCTGAATTTGCGTAGCATGGGCGTGGGCGGTAGGGCGTGAGGCATAAAATACATTGCCAATGCCCAATGTCAATAAACTTACTACTCACTAGCAACAACCTACAAATCTCCTCAAATTGAGTTTGAGGAAATTGAAGCCCTTCGGCACCCAAGGAGAATGCTTGAGGATCACAACAAGATATGTCCACCTGTACAGCCAGAGGTACAACTGCATTCATACTTACGCCCTTGGGTGGATTTAAACGGCAAACTAATAAAACCCAAAGGAGTAAATCAGAGACTGTATATCTCTTGGTCTTAGAGTGTCTTCAACATAAGATCATACGATGGTCTGTGGAACCCAAAAGACTACTTCCATCAGGTACCATCTGTGTGGCTGCGACTTGCTTGATATGGGGAACTACGGAACTACTGGTTCGAGTAAGTTTCAGCCACTTGCGTGTTTTTGTTTTGTATCCAGGCCTCCAAGTATCAAGTACCGCGACATCGCATGTAGTAGTATATTGCTTGTACTAGGACTTGATAAACAGCGTAGGCGCCCGGGATCCCAATTACTCAGCACAGGGTGAAATGACAGAATAGCAATGAATATTGCACTTCTAAAGTACCTATTTGCTACAAGGGATTCTTCTGAGATAGGCAGTGGTGCCTGCATTGCTACACTTCCCCGGCCCGAAAAGCAAGCGCTATAGCAAAAAACCCCGGAAAACAAGATACCGTAGCCATATCTACAATCTGAAGAATACAGACTTAAGTCAGTTCATAATTCCACCCAAGCTTAGTCTGGCAGTTCTGCCAAAGGAATCCAAGAGCAATGCCGGTTCGACACTACCGTAGCAGTATTGAGGCTTTTGGAATCTTGACTTATATCGGAATTGTTGAGATTCGAAGTATAGCTACGGTGTCAATAAACAAGGGTTTTCGCCATAGGCTCATAGCACTTTATGCTCGAGCGACTTTCTATATTTCTCTCCGAAATCACACTGCATTGCAAACAGTACGCACACAGTATCCTCCACAGACCAAAGGACTACCTAGGACAATCACATGTAGGAGGGAACGCAAACCCGTTACTGCGTTTCCATTCCGCGACCACAATCAATACAACCTCTACACCTTTAGCCACGACGAATCTAGGGGTTGTATTCACACGTCCAGCGAGCGTACTCACTGAAGAGACCTTTGATCATGAAAACTGTGACGGCGTTTATTGAAGGTTGTGTGAGTGGAATGTGGCAAACGAGTAATGGCTGCGAGGAAGGTGGAGAAGGGAATAGTGGGCGGATATTCATTACTCTAGGAAAGCCCTCGGATATAGACAAAGCGGCATGGATTATCGGCCATTAGCACTTAGAATTCTTTACCTTGGACTCCGAGGGCGCTCCCTTGGTGGCCTTTGCTTTCCTTCGGAGGACTCACTGTTCTTGATCAAAGCTGCGCTCGCGTTTTTCGCGTAGAAATGCCAGCAGTAGCCGTTATTTACGTTTCCGTCGGGTTTCGACCAGTTTATTGCAGATACCCTTGGTTACCTCCGATTCTTTGTCGAAGCGCTTTGGATATTTCTCCTTGACTTCTTCGTAGTGGTTGTTTCGTCGCGGGCAGGCATTGAGGACTCGGTTCGAGTTTTGGAGGAATCCTTCATCCTTTTTTGAGCGGTGGAGCCCCGAGAACAAAAGTTCTCGGAGCGGGGACGAAGGGTAGCGGGAGGGGTTATTAGGTCCTGTCATACTCTAGTAAGAGTGAATACAGTATGAATAAACAACAACAAAGTTCTCGGAACTTTCCTCTTCCATCTTTCCCTGCACTTCAATGCAGTATTTGGGCTTCGCTAGCGCTCACTAACGGCCATGAAGTAATTGGAATAAGCTGCGTTGGATGCTGCAAATTCTACACTCTCCTTACCTCCCAATATAATTCACTGCTACCTGTTCACATAATCTGCAATGCTAAACCCATGATCCTGAACATTTGATGGATGGATAAGTAACTGTACTTAGTTGTGTGGCTAGGTGACTGTGGCATATGGCAAGTGGCATGGGCGAACAATAACCAATCACATCACAGGATATGTGGAGAGCTCTCAGCCAATGGATTGCGGACTTGGCATCCATATTCGTCCACCCTAATTATAAGTATCCCATGAGGTAAACTTCATAGCATTCGAACTCGTTATCATCTGTTGGTGCGTCGGGAATTGTAGAGCCGGCCGCAGATCCTCTTAGAAATACCCCTTCTTTAAATTATTCTCTATAACGTCCTCGTCATGCTCACGTAGTAATGCGTTCAGCTGAGGGTGTCGCGAACATCGCCCTTATAGAGTACTTCAACTCCCGTATCTTCTTCAGATTCGAACCTATTAGTGAAGGCTTTAACCACAGCCCTCTTATGAATCCACAAGTCCAAGCTCCCGAGTTTACCATCGATGCTGCTGATGCTAAGCAAGGGGATTATCAGTGCAGGAGTCAACTAAAGGCGATGATCTATTCATCGTTCTCGATATCGGTGCGGGCGAAGTCCAGATACTCCTGCAGACTGTCGGAAGTTGTCATTGGGTTTACCCACAAACCGGGAGTTTCCTTGGGCTTGGAACTTTGCTGCATAATTACTGACTGAGGTGGAGCGCCTGGCATAGCACTGCGTTTCCCCGGCTCTTCTGCGCATCCCCCATTCCTTTCTTCTTCTCTGCCTCCTTCAGCAAAACGCTTATATTCCGCCATCGTGTCATCGTCGTTGTCCGGGCTTGACGAGCTAGATCCATCATCGTCCAGTGCTCCTCAGCGGTCTCTCTCGGGACCTAGGAAGCTTCTCGGCGCCACCTCGGCTTTGGCGCTATGGCTTCAGGGCTGACATTCTTAGGAATCAGAGTACGCGATGCTTGTGGGGTTGACAAGACATTCCCCCACAAGTGATTGCTCCCCGTTTCTGGCGCCGGCAAGTACGAAACACGCCACCCATTATCGATTAACTTTTATCCACACACGAAACAGCGCTATCACGAACGTGGCTTGGTTTATCTGGGAAGGGGATCACTACTCTACTCACGGGATAGTGCCTGGGAGTGCGTTATTCTACGTCACTGTCTCACCCGCCTAAGAGAGCTGAGCTTCACAAAAAAAGAGCTCACTCAAGAAGCTATCTTAGGTCTACTGAACAAATAAATGGTCACTCCCAGTCAAACAGGACCGTATCCACCCAGGACCAAAAACTATCTCGGGATATCCCCCGTCCTGTAGATACCAAAGTCTTGCTTGGCCTAAGGCGAACTTTGGCGAAGGTCATGCGCAAGAACGTTGTTAAACATTCGTAATGTAGTGAGGCTGAATTGACCTATTTGAGGTGTCTTTAGTCGTCGGCCTTCGTCGGGGATAAATTGGTATACAGTAAGTGAGTGGCACATATACAACCCTAACCCTTACGCTCACTCCTCAGAATTGCCGATAAACTTCTGATTTTAGAGTTTGTCTCTCTTAAAAATCCCAAAAGAATTAATGGCTCAAGCTTAGATATTCTTGAGAATCTTTCAAGATGGTCGATAGTTGATCTTTTCTCAAGCAATCCGGGTATTTTGCTCATGCTTCATAGTTTCAAGCGTTGCAGTTTTAGCTAGCAAACTATGGAATTTAGTCATAAGAAAGCAAAGATCTATATCCTCCTGGTTTCCACAGACGTGTTTTCTCGGGCAATCCTTCAAACGGAGGCTTATTGACAGCCAGAACTGCTTCCAAGCTTGACAACTCTCTTCTTCCACCCCTACTCCAGCTGAACTAAACCTGCCACTCAGCTGGTGCTTCCTTATCATCTTCCGTATCTTGTACCGCATCCTTTCCGGAGCGGGCAACCGATGCAGTTCCAAACGTTCTTCGAGGTCGGCTGTCTGTCGTCTTGACGAAGGCTGTAGACCGCGCACTGCTCCTTAGGCTGGGTAGTGGGCTGCTTTGGTCTTGGAGATATTTCGATAGAGCAGTGATCGAAGGCACTGGTAGTTTACTTGCTGTGTAGAGGCTTAGGAGTTTAACTGTGGGGCTTGAAGGGTTCAACTGAGCCGCAACAGTGTGATGTGCCGAGATACCCATCTGCTTCATGGATTCCCTCTGAAATCAGGCCACTGCATCAAGTACTGAGAATTACCTGATGCTGCAGGCGCTAGAGACCATGTACTTTAAGTATCTTTGGAGGGTTGATGAGGCAGAAAGGTACTTCTTCCAGGTGCACCGTGTAGAATGCCATACCGAGTACAAGCCCCGGGTCAATTCCTTATCTGGTCTCACCTCATCTGGCCTCATCTGGCCTCACTCAATGCAGACATCATCCGAGCCGAAATCATGACGGTGCTCTGTCGTCATTGCATGATATTATCTTTGCGGCAGCCAAACCACTCCACTATTCCGGGAATGTTTGTTTATCTCGCCGTAGGTAACCTAAAATAATATTCCACCCTCCATCCACAAATATAAATCCACTTAAACACTTACGTATAAAGACAGCATCCGAACCACAAGTTACCTCCATATTCCAAGCTCTACCACTCAATTTTCCCCTAAGCTATGTCTAAACCGTCGTCGAACGAAATTCCAGTAGCTCTGTATCTGTACAAGCGCCTACACGAGCTTGGTGTCCGCGGTGTCCATGGCGTTCCCGTAAGTGAGCTCGATTAGAACAATTGAGCTGTTTGCTAATTTTGATCATTCAGGGTGACTTCAATTTGACCATGTTGGATCTTTTACCTGACGCAGATCTTTACTGGGTTGGTAACTGCAATGAGCTCAATGCTGGTGTGTTTCAGTCCGGAGCTTCTGTTGAAGAAACTGACTCGGGGATTAGCCTATGCCGCCGATGGATATGCCCGGATTAAGGGAATGTCGGCGTTAATTACGACATTCGGAGTTGGTAAAGAACGACCCCACCGTTGGAGTTAGAGTAACTGGCTAATGGACCCGAAGGTGAATTATCTGCAATCAATGGGGTATACACACTCCAGATAATTGTTGTTTTTATTGAGTGGATGCCAATTCTTAATTCAGATTGCAGGCTCATTCAGTGAGCATGTGCCGGTTGCTCATATCGTTGGGATGCCAAACTCCGTTTCCCAAAAGAGTGGTATGTCAATCCTGCATCCCAACCTTGCGAGTAGATATACTAAGTATTTATCATCTTAGGTCTGTTATTACATCACACACTAGGAAATGGGGACTTCACGGTGTATCATAGGATGTCATCGTTTGTATCCCAAACAACAACGACCCTGTTGGAATCTGCAAAGGCTGCCGAGGAGATTGATCGTTGTTTGAGGAGTATGGCAGCCGATCCTAGCTTAATTAGATCTGATATACTAACATCTGCGTAGCTTGTTGGTTGACTGCCCGACCGGTCTACATTGGTAGTTCCTCCAATTCAAGGCGATAGGTTTCATTATTGACAACGACATACAGGTGTTCCCACGGACATCGCCTTCCACAAGGTTTCCGCAGAGCGTCTGAAATCGCCGCTCGATCTCACTCTCCCTCCCAACGATCAAGAAACCGAAGCAGAAGTAGTAGAAGAGATTGCGGAACTCATGTACAAGTCCAAGAACACTGTCATTATTGCTGACGCCTGCGCCATCCGCCACCGGGTCCTAGATGAACTCCACGAACTGATAGATAAAACAAAGCTGCCAACTTTCGTCTCTCCAATGGGTAAAGGCTCCGTCAATGAGACCCACCCAGCTTTTGGCGGAGTCTATTGTGGAGACGTCAGTCGTGAAGATGTGAGGGCTCGCATTGAGGCGGCAGAGCTCATCCTTTTTGTGGGTGGCCTCATGAGCGACTTCAATTCGGGTGGATTCACGTATAGGGTCGAAAGAAGGAATACTGTTGAGTTTCATAGCGACCATATGAAAGTTAGTTTTCGATTATCACTTGGTTATAGCGATATTACAGCAAAGCTGATGTAACGCTGAATAGATTCGATATTCCACCTTCCCTGGGATCCAGATGAACCAGGTGATGCAAAAACTCATCAAAACATTGGACTACTCGAGAATTCGCTCTATCGAGACTCCACTTATGACCAATGTCATTCCACGCAGGGAGAGTGAATCGACCTCTAAAGAGATCACCCACGCCTACTTCTGGCCACGGGTTGGACAGTGGCTTAAAGAACACGACGTTGTGGTGACCGAAACGTATTGCTCTCTGTTCCAACCGTCTCTCTGATATTGACTATCTTCGACAGTGGCACTGCCAACTTTGGTATTCTCGAAGCGCGTTTCCCCGCGCATGTTTCCCACATATCCCAGGTCCTTTACGGCTCAATCGGCTATGCCGTTGGCGCTCTTCAAGGTGCTGCCTTAGCAGTCAAAGAGAAAGCACCTGAGCGCCGCGTTATTCTCTTCATCGGTGATGGTTCCCTCCAGCTCAGTGTTCAGGAAATTGCAACCATGATCCGCCACGGTCTTAAGCCAATAATGTGTGTTCCTTCCTACCACTCCTTCTCCTCCTTCCTTCTGGCTAACATCCCGCCAGCTTCGTAATCAACAACAACGGCTACACAATCGAGCGCATGATTCACGGCATGAACGCGGGATACAACGACATCACACCGTGGAAGCACATGCAGCTTTTGGAAGTCTTTGGCGCTCCTCCAAACCAGAGGAAGAATTATCAAGTCAAAACAAAGGGTGAGGTTGAGGAGCTGTTTATGAATGAAGAGTTTTCGAAGGCGCCTTGTATCCAGGTACCTGAACCCTTTACTCTGACCTACCTGGGTGGAAAATTATTGACGTATGTCTAGCTAGTGGAGTTATTTATGCCTCAGAAAGATGCACCGAGGGCCCTGGTTAAGGTGGGAGAGATTACGGCTAAAAGGAACGGAGAAGCTGCATCTTGAGTCGGAATTGATATTTGCGCCGTTTTGGGTTCAGGGACGCATAGTGTTCATAATTCAATAGGGTCTTAAAAGAGCTTATGACCTTGCTGTACTGTGTTATAAAAACTCATATCCCCTTTCAGGTACATAGTGGAGTAGAGCGTTGCTATATTTCCACTCGTTACACTGTGGTGCCTGTAATAGGAGCGTCTCCGGACAGTCAACTCTGACGCACCTAACACATCGTGCAGCGGAACGAGCAGCTACGGAGTTTCGAGGGTAGTCAGATTATTTTGGTATTAACATTTTACAACTCCCCGCCAATCTCTTACTGCGGTCCCTGCTGATCACTTCTTAAATGTACATAAATCGAGCGGGACGAGTACCATAGCTTGTTGTTTCACATTCGAACACCCCAGATCGGTGGAATAAAATTGGCAGACTAATGGGCACAAATGGATTCATTGAGGTGGGCTACATCTTAGCCTCTCTAAAAGTCGGTAGTGACATTCGAAAACTCTCCCTTATCCAGCTTCGTCTGCCAAAATACAGGGTTCGTATCCGTGAATCCATGCTTAGTCCAACCTTCTTCCTTCACATGGTACAGGTTTATAGAACCACCGGAGAACGCATCCTGTTGTCACAAATCAGCTCCATACATCCTCACACCATAGTCCGAAGCAACTTACTCTGTGGGTAGCCGCCAAAATACTCCTTGACCCAAGCGCCAATGCCTCCTCTGTGTTCATATCGTAGCTGTACTCCCGATCCAACACACCATACGCAAATGTCTGCCCGGAACCGACACAGAAGAGGTCGCCCTGCAGTCTAGTTCCATCGGAGTCGACATAGTAAAGAGCTGGACCTTCAAGAGCTGTAACACCAGCAATCATGGTACCCATTGAAAGCCCCATGCCCTTGTATGAGTATACGATATTGGAGAGGATCTTGGAGGCCGCGGCAACAGTGATACGACGCTTGTGACGGAGCTCGTGGAGTCGACATTCCATTCCCAGGTAGTTGAGCCAGTACTGGCAATCAGCAGCTCCTCCGGCCATGGTCCCAAGCATCTTGTCACTACCCCAGAGGTTAGGTGTCTAGTCTCCCGGCCCGCTACGACAAATTCGTCCAGCAAAACAAGCGGCAGTGGGAAGCACGAACTTAATCTCGATAACCTTCTTTACCGTCTGCGATGCAATCCAGTTTCCTGCAGTGGCTCGGGAATCGGTAGCCACAATGATGCCATCCTTGAAGCGGAACGCCAGCGTCGTGGTACCGTGGGCGAGCTTTATCGGGCAGTCGGGGTTCTTGTGATCGTCTGTTACGGCGCGCAAGAATGCAGAGGGCTATAATAGATGCCAATCATCAGCTTTGGGTATATTGTAGAGATGGAGATAGCTTCTAGGTATACCTGGGCAATAGGAGGGAGGGAGAACTTGTGGACGTGAGTTGGCTTGGTGTTGAGCTGTTGTCGTTCGAATTCTTCGTCGTCATCGAAGAAACCATCGTGCGGGGAAGTATAACGGGCTACGAGGGTATCCATATTTGCAGGAGTACTAGATTTGATGAAACGGATGGAAACTGCTTGTCGGTGGTGGTTGGATTAAGCGGAGGGGTGCTAAGCAGAGAAGTAAGTGCTCCACGCAATGCTGAGCCGCAAACATGGTAGTACACACTGGGTTAGGGTTGGGTTGGAAACATACTGCGTCACTCACTTGCTGCTACCGTCATTCGAATCCGGCCTCCGTTTAATACATACGCCTAACTAAGGGGATGCTCTCGTTCCCAAGTTCTCTGGTCGCCCACAGACTTGCTCCTCGAGAACAAAAGTCTGTGCACAAGAGCATCAAGGGGTCATGACAGGATTCACTGGAATACAAGCATCTTTTCAATTTCAAAGCTCTAGTAATCATGTCGCATCCCGTCAGTACGCCAACACGGGACACATGCTCCAACGAGTAGATACTGCCAACGAGAGACCATCTGTTATGATACATGCCACGGGTTGAAGGGATGTCGTATAAACGAGGGTGAATGAATGATAATGGTGCTCTTTCGCAAGCAACTGTGTTCTTCCAGCTTGTGGGTTGAATATTTCGCCGGCCACACAGAAAAACAGAGATCTCGGTTCTACTGTGATAACGTCTCGTATCTGAAGGTGAGGTGGGATCAGGACTGGAACCCAACGTCTCCACTCTTTCGTTATCCCATGATCTTTTAGGCAGACAGAAAGATCGGATTGGTCGGTCTTTGGGGCGTAGAATCTTGAGGAATCCAGACCGGAGGTATATCCCCATATCGAGCAGCTCCGACTGACAGGGTGGGGCAGAGTGAATGGACAATGTTAGAAACAATGTTGGCCGTTGTTCTCAGTTAACCCTGCAACTTCTGTAACTGGCTCGCATGGGGGCTGCAGAACATACGATAATGCACGGGAAATAATGTCCAATGTATCAGTATCAGTCAAAAACGAACTCTGTGGAGCCATATGTCAGCATCCCAACTGAATGCCCTGGAGAAAACTCACAGAACGTATTACTAGGTCTCAAAATGGAATTCATATCCATAGCAAATGTCGCCGATACGAATTGATCTAGTTTTGCATCCTGCTTGCATATGGAAGAGCATTGCCTTCAAGCACACGGATTGGTGAAGCAGCCGTTGAGGATAATTTCCCGGCTTGCCTTGCAGAAGAGCGTAACTACTTCACTTAGTACTACCTAAGTAGGTGTCATAGAAGCGAGAGAGTTATGATACAACCAGGCAAATTACATACTGCCAACTGACTTCAATTCTTCTCGAATGATACATCTTCATGCTCCACACGATATGCTTCCATACTTGTAAATCGGCATCCACACCGGCATGGAAATCATGACTCTCGGTTACTCCTGTGAAACAAACGGTGGTTTACTAACTGCAATGCTTATAGGTCGGGACGGTGCATCTTATGTACAATGTCAGGCGTCAGTTACAAAGTATTGCAGTTCAATAAGACGCACGCACTGAAGTATTCTACATGGGCAATGAGATGGATAGTTGACATGTTGTAGGGCTGCCAGCCAGTGTCTGCGTACAAGATTGTCGAGCCGGGAATCTCTTGCAGTGACCCATGGTCAACCTCGATAACCGGACTGTACAGTCCATGCAGCGTACATGCCATACCTACTTGCGGTCTCCACTTGCATCTATCCCTGCCCCGACCCTGTCCAACCGCAGGGGAACACCCCTCTTTAAGACTTCTCCCCGAACGCCCACCACTAGCTCATCGTCACCACCACGCCTACATTATGCTGATCGCAGCCCAGATCAGGCGCGCAACGATTCGTTCGTTCAATCGAACGCTCAGCTCCTTTACATAATACATATATATACGCCCATCCTTTCTCCTTTGACATGCCTGCGTGTACGGAACTCCATTTATGAATCTCGACCGGCCACTGAAACTTCCACCCCTCCATAATTGCATATATATCCACCACGCACATCGATATTAATTTGACAGTCGCTCGTGGCGTGTTTCGTTACCGTACCAAGTCCAGCACCACATCACCACTGCTACCACCATAAAACGATGGAATCAACATCTCAACATTCACCTCAACATTCACCTCAGCTCGAAATGCCCTCCCGATCGGCAAAGATACAAGCCGAACTGACATTATTGGCACGACAAAGTCTCGGGATTTTCAGCCCAAAGACAAAGTCATGGCTTAGGGTGGGTGCTGTGCGTGGACGAAGGTTTGTTTTTTTTGCCCCTTGTCAGTCAAGTACCTTCGGCTAACTAACAGCTCCTTACTCGGCAAACAAACAGAACTAGTCTAGGCGAACGTTTCTTTAGACTTCCGGTCGAGATTCAGCTCCAGATAATAAACTTGATCTCGCTCTATGATCTGTTGAACCTCCGCCACTCGTCGCGGAGCTTTCGACAACTAACTATCGATCACGAGAGCTACCTTGTCAGCGCCTACATCCGAACATCTGTCCCGCTCTATGTCCTCCGCCTCTTCCCACCGCCGAAGAAGATCCCAACACTGCACTATGTTGTAGAATTGACGGCCAAGCAGAAAATATCGACCAGCTTGGCTTATCATCTTGCGGAGCAGATCTGGAAGGAGATGATAGGGCGTCGGCAGCGACGGTCTATGGAGCGCGAAATCAAAGAACGAATGGTCAAACGACTTCGACGAGGGATGGCGGCGTTGGTACTGACTCTGATGCACTTCTTTGAGACGTACACGATGCGAAAGCTACAACGACTAGGTAACAGCTCTCAGGACTCTATATCAATTCTCTCAGCCGAGAAAAACATGGTGATCCAGTCCGACATAATGTCGCAGTATCCCGACAGCATGCTTTTGTCATTACATCAAATGTTTCATCTACTCCTACACCTGTTTTTCCGCCGCATGACGCCTTCATCCTTACCAATAATTCGCGCCCTGCGCCGATGGACACCACTTTGCCCGCCGGGCGATTCATTCGCCAAAGTATTTGTGTTTGGCGGAATCAAACAAGTATGGAGATTATATCGGATGAAGGGCTATGGGAAGAGACGAAGAGCCTTGAATAAATACGTCAAAACCGTCGATGTAGAGCGTGTGCAGTGTCTTGGACGACTGAGCGCTACCGATATCAGTAGTGGAACAGCAGTAAAGGGCTCGACAAGTACTGGCAAGGTCACGAATTTAGGCAATAAATCATCGATTAAAAAGCTTGCACCTTTGGACGTGGATGACTTACTGAATCTGTGGACGCCTGCGGCAGAGGAACGTCTATTATCGAGGGACATTGTTCAGGATCTGGATGAAGTTGGATGTTGCGGTCGATTCGTCGCTTTGCTATTGATGGGCCCCGAAGACGAGGAGGATGAAGATGAAGAGGACGACGAGGACTATGAGGAGGAGGATGAGGATTATCAAGATAGTACTGCGACCTACGGGATAATGACGGGCGATTATGATGGGAGTCATTGGGGTGAACTTGCCGACGGAACTGATGAATACCCTGATTATTACGGGCATAGTTGATTGCCTTTGCAGCATCTATTTCCTCTTTTCCATGGGCGTGTATCATGCGGGGTTGCACCATCTGCGGGGGAATTGTATTGTGTTTGCTCATTTTTCCTTCTCTATGGCATTTTGCATGGGTGGTAGGTAGCGTTGGCGTTTGGGTGGGTCCCGTGATTTGAGGTTGCACAATTTCCCCTGCAGATGGAGATGGTATGCAAATGTAGCTCTAGTTTTGACAGCTCGATCCTAGAGTTATGTGATGCGATATGAACCTGATAGCATTCATCCCCACCCCCAATCCCAGGTTTCCATTGCGGGTGCAATTTCGGGGACTATCTGTCCGGGGTTTTTTGCTGCGGCAATCTATGCAACACAGTAAGACTGCGGGGCAGGCGAGAATTTGTTGGATGCGCATACATTCTCACCCGCGCTAATAATGAAAGTCAACCCCAAACTGCCCAACCGCCACTTCCAACTCTATTCGTTAAACACAACCGTTCAAGAAGGTTGATGCAGGAACCTTTATATGGGCCACAGGCTCGCAACTACTAGCAATATTTGTACTTTGGTTCGGTACCCATTGTACCGCAATCACGATCTTTGCTCATGCTCTACTTGTAATTGCCTGGAGAAACGGTGCGGGGATGATCTCGTGCCTAGACTTTGACGCTCGTTTTGGAGAAAGGGCGAGATCAGTGCGGGGTTATAGGACTGATTGGCCGAGTTGGATAGTCTATCTAGTCCCAAACAAAATTGCTGGGAACTTGAAATGGAGGGCTGTTGAGCTGGCTGCTAGACGTAAAGGGAACGTACAACCTGGGTCGATTTTGGAGTTGTATGGTGAAAAGATGATGGGGCAGGTGGGGTAATAGACACATGGCAGAGGAGATTGTCGGTGGATCAACAACGCACAGTACACCTATCTGCTGTGAACCCCACAATAAGATACTTGGAGGTTCAGAAGTTTTATACCAGACTTCTACATTGCTACTTCAAACCCACAGAACAAGTACATACTGCTGGGTTTATACACGAAGAGTGACGATGGCACTTTTGGCCCCGGGCCGCTAGGCTTCAGCTGAGATCTGAGAGTGAATCGGGATGACCTGAATATCGGAGGGACCATCCCAAGACAGTAAGTTGAAGATGTGTGTGAACTGATGAAGCATCAATGCAGTTCGAGGTGTGACATAATGATTCATTCTCTGATGCAGGTCTTGATATATAAAACAAACCAAGCATCGCGATGTGTGGGTGGTGGTGGGTACGTCGCCGCAAGCATACCGCTGGAAGATTTATTCTGGCCCGAGCTGAAACACATACTCTACCCATAGGTCTCCGTCGTGTCTTGTTGCGCACTGATGGTCATGACACTCAGGAACTCCTAGTCGAAGATGAATTGACAGCCAGGTTGGAATAATGTTGCTTGCGCACGCGTTCTCACTCGAAAGAGCATACGAATCTAGCCTATACACATGAGCGTCTACCTCGGGACATCCTATCCTATACATAAAGGATAGTATAAAGATTGATTTCATGTCATACGTTCCACTACAACAGCTCATCATGCATGATATTCCGCCCCTTGGGATGTCTAAAAACTCAAAAGTCCATAGCATCTGCCCTCTTCACAACAGGTTAAATAGGAGCTATCTCTCTCTCAAGCCACTTCATAGCGGTGGAGTCCTTCTCTAAGAACCCTTTCGTCTTTTCATACACCTCCGCATGATATTCGTTGAGCCATTTCTTTTCCGCTGGCGTCAGCAGGCTTTCGTCTGTCAATTTCTTGCACATCGGAACCATGGTGACGTGCTCAAACCCGTAGTATCTGATTATGGACGTTAATATCAGCGAGAAAAGCCATGGGATTACTTCACATACGGTTTGTCTCCGAACTGGTGCTCTGTCTTTGCCTCCTTCACCATTATAACATCTGTTGGGGCACCACTTTCAGCCAGTTACGACGAAAGGGATGCGAAGGGTCTTACTCTCAATGCGGATACCGAAGTTCCCGTCTTCGTAATAGCCGGGCTCGTCTGATATAACCATCCCAGGAGCGAGGGGGACTTCGGAATATTGGAGCCTGGTACCAATTCCGATAGGTCCCTCGTGAACGTTCTATTTAGGTATGTTAGCACGATTATATGAAGATTCGTTTTTTGACAAGCACTTACCAAAAACGACCCGACGCCATGTCCTGTTCCGTGACGGTAATCTAGGCCTTCATTCCACAGGAACTGCCGTGCCAGCACATCCAAAGCAAAGCCACTGGTTCCCTTAGGAAATATCACTCTGTCCAAAGCAACCATCCCCTTCAAAACCAAGGTATACGCTTTTTTCTCCATCTCCGTCGGCTCCCCGAAGTGTAGCGTTCTAGTAGTGTCTGTGGTGCCGTCAAGATACTGTGCTCCAGAATCGCAGAGGTATACAGCCTTTGGATCAATTGTTGAACAATTGCCCGATTCTGGCTTGTAATGGATGATAGCTGCGTTAGGCCCCGTCGAAGATATTGTGTCGAAAGAGAGTCCCTTAAAATTATCCCCAGTTTTTCGGAATTCTTCCAATTTATCCGCTGCCTGAACCTCGTCAAGTTCGGTTCCTTTCTGGAGCTCTTCCTCAAGCCAGGAAAAATACTTGATCAATGCTGCACCGTCTCTGATATGGCAATCCCGCATCCCGCTTCGCTCAGTCTCGTTCTTGACGGCCTTTGCCTCTTCGATAGGAGACCTGACCACCTCTACGCACTCCTCACCTCCTAGATATTGGGACAACGCCCACGATGTCTTGTTTGAGACTAACCACTTCTTTGCAGGCTCCTTTGGGTCCGCGCTGGCTTTTTCCTTGAGTTGCTGGGTGACGACCTCAAGTTCTTTAAAAACTGCCTCGTAAGGTTGCACTGTGACAATATCGCCGAGATGTTCAAGAGCGGCAGGCGTAAGTTTCTCAGAGTCGATATAGAGAGTAGCTGTGGTGGGCGTGATGAAAGCGTAGGCAAAGAAGACAGGGTTGTATGGGATACTTCACGATATATCAGATATCTCTTCCATGTGGCACTGACCGGGAACGAATAGAAGACATACTCGGTTCCTCTCAGGTTGTATAACCAAGCGATCTCGTCAAGCATGCTTACAACGAATCCTGGACTCTTCTTCTTCTCGAGTTCTTTTCGTACTGCTTCAATTTTCTCTTGAAAAGGTTGGCCGGCGTACTCAACTGGCAGTACCATCACCGGGTTGTTGGGCCGTTCCGGTCGTTCAGATCCCCAAATTTCATCCACTAGGTTTTTGCTGAGATTCTGCAAACCTGCACCACCCTTCTTCTTGATACGACTTTCGAGACCTTTGGCCTGTTCTGTCTTGCCGTCAGCAATCACTAGAGTCCCTACATTCAAAGCGTGGAGATGGATCAGAAGGAGACATACGAGCCGTGATAAGCGTAGCATCCACGCCAACAGTCTTTCCGCCCTCTGCTTGCTGAACAGCCCTAAATCCAAACAGTCAGTACCTTATGAGGCTAAATTTGAAGTTTATCGGCGGGAAACATTCTACCATTCTTGCCAGGTAGGTACATCGGGCATGCCTTGTTTCAAAAGTTCCCAATTACTGTCCAGCTGGTGCTCGGCTTGATTAAAATAACGGCCGTCGGTCGAGAGGATCGCTTTCTCCTGGGTAACCGCAGCACACCCCGCAGAACCGGTGAAACCGGTAAGATATTCTTGAAAGCTGTCAATAAAGGGTGTTCAACGGCCATAAGGACCTAACGGACCTCTTCGGGCATCTGCTGCACATATGTATTCGCTGTTGTGGGCGTCTTCGCTTGGTACAACTAAATACGGCCGCGATGTGTCAATGATCAAGCAATGCATCTACTTATGAAACTAAAGTACGCAAATATATTGAAGGATGGAAAGTAATACCATAGACGTCAACTTTCTCTTTGGCCATCAATTGGCGGAGAGCCGCCAGTCTCTCGGTGGTGTTTACAGTCACCATTTCGGATGAGGGACTTATTAAAGATGAGAATACGCGAGGACAGAATGGCTTTGATAATGAGGGAAGTGCGTTTGCGATGGAAGTAGGGCGGTGGAGTGTTGTAGTTGAGATAAAGCTTCTGAAGCAATGGTGCAGGCTACTGATGAGGCGCGGGGTACGGATCGAACCGATAGACGACATCAAAATGTTCATACGACTGCGGGGCAGTACTTAGCACTCGAATAGAACAATAAAAGGGCCAGAACTCTGAGTCCAAAGTCGAGCCGGAAGATGATTTGGAAGCCTGAATTATGAATCCTGAGTTATGGATCCTTGGCACCTCGTTTTCGACTCTCAAGGTTTGTAGGCGTCACGCAAGCACCGCGTACGTTACCATATGCTGCCATGTGAAGCGCATAGTGTCCCCACTCCCGTATTCCAACCAGCCGCACAACCTCCACCTCCGCCCTCAGTGAACCCACTCCGAACCGGTGCCTAGCTGAGCGACGCTTTCTCTCAAAGATATTCTATACCGCTCATTTCACTGTTAGGATTCTAAGCACCGCATATAGGACCCCATCTAGTCTATGCTCTGCCTGGCCAGCGTCGTCGTTCGAGAACCGCATCCTGTTGGCCAGCAATGAGGATGCGTCGACAAAGGCTCGGCGGGAGCAGGACGTCGTCAGGGCCTCAGATATCTGGTTGTGACTAGAACTACCGTGGGATGGCATTTGGAACCTGTGCTCTGGTGTTCGAAACCTGCTTAAGTCTGCCAAAACAGGAACGTCCGATCTCTTACCACCAGAGTCGAGTAGATCTGCACCTCTGCAGATATGGTGTTGTAGTATTGAGTATGGGGTGACAGACTAGAATACCCAGTCAAAAGTCGAGATTATCATGCGGCTGCCTTTCAGGTGCTATTAGTCGTCTAAGTGTCTCTTCAACCACTCCATTGCATCCTATGATTCGTCCAACTGGTTGGGGACCCCCGAGGGGAGGACACCCGCATGAGATCCTAAGTACCTGTATCACGCATCCGCGCGCCCATTTGGGCTTCCGGTTTGCATCGCATTGTGGTGGCGCGACCTATAGTTACCCCGGATTTGATAGACGTTAACGCGCTCTTGGTTCCAACTCATAGATCCAACTCATTGAGCCAGCTGAGCAGCTGCGTAAGTGGGGTCATTCACACATAACCTGTCGGTCACGCGGCTGGACAGGGATGCGTGTTAGCGGAGAATTTTAAGGTTTAGAGCCGCATGGGTCATCCAAATCGTGTTAGCTTCACGTCCGGACGTCCACCCCCAGGAAAGCACAATTAGCAATGCATACTGCACGTCTGAAGTATCTATTCGCTGCAAGGGCTTTCAAAAGATACATCGGTAGCGGCATCACCCTTGCATCGGGTATGCATCAGCTCCTGCCTTCACCCACCCACGCTTTGCCGCCTCTGGCCTTCTGAATATCCAGCCTACATAATTCCCCAAGGATCGTCTTGCAGTTACGGTTGCTTATGTTGGTGGTAGAGGCATCTAGATCTATAGTCGACGAGCAATTACATATTGGCAGCATCTCGCCCAACACTAAATTTCTCCCTACGTTTCTCGACGGACGGGCCATCCGCGGCCATAGTTCGCTGACTCTTTCCCACTTCCTTGTACAGCGTTGACTTACGTTGACTCTTCCTCATCCCCAAACAGATTTCGTACTATCACCCCGAGCTCAAAGCCCTTGAGCCGTCCTGCTCTTGTAGAACTGCCTTCTATTCCGAGCTCGACAGCTTCTGCGCCCTCTAAGGTCATGATGGAACCTCTCTCAAGAATAGAAAGTGTCGAGCTACCTAGGGACACGGGCCATCCGCCACGAGCTCAGGTTACTAAGGAGAACAATCAGGTGGCAGCTATACTGGAGACTAGTGTTGTCGTGGGTAGGACTTCTTGGGACCTCATTCCAGGACTTGAGCTCACGACTATTTGCGTCACGGGACAAAATATTCTGGGATATTTTTGGGTTGGCCTCGAGATGTCGCAGGACTTCATGAGTGAGATACTATGACCCGGAGCGTGGGGGGCCGGGTGCTGGGTCATTAGCAAACTAATGCTCTTCCATAACAGCAGTTGTTTCTGCTAGCTCAAGAGTAATCGATACTGCACTGCAGAATCCAACTCAATGAGCGTAGTAAAAAGAGAGCCAAGATGTTGTAGTTTCTGTTAATGCCGCTCAGTCCCAGAGCTCCTGGGTTCTTATTCTTCACAAGACAAGATACCTATCCAGGGACCTTCTCAGGTCTCGTCTCATGACCAACACAAGGTACTAAGTACATATAAATTGCTGGTAGCTGTAGCATGGTATGAAGGCATTCTACTTTCTAATTCGGCAGGGTTTGCACTGAGGAGGTCGTACCTGGCCGCGTGTGGCAAAGTTTAGTTTACAAGAGCATGGGAAGATGGAATTTGCTAGGGATCTGTGAATTGTTGTGCTCTCTACCGATGTCTATCAGGTCCGTGCATAAAACCTCGTGGCGAAGTGGCGTCCAACCCACATCAATAATCAGATAAGATGATCTGTCGATTTCTTATCGGCTCCATCGATTGGCTGCGTCGCTCTCGCTCCGCAAAGGGATCCGAGTCTTACAGCAGTCGGTTTTGGTTATGCTTCAGGATGAGATGTATTACAACTTGTTTCTAACCGAGACAACGTTGATACATATAAGAGACATAAAAGTTGTAGATACTCCCTGGTTACTGTAGGGGTTAGTTGGTACGAGGTGGTGCTCCTTTCAATTGACATCGATTGATCACCAATTCAATTCCCGAACCTCTCTTCCTGCTCCTCCTCCTCGTCCGCCTCCACTCCTCCTGCCAACCCCTACCCCTACTTCTGCTCTTACGTCGCTTGTCTTCCTCATTTATGATGGTTTGCCACCGGTAGCCTTTTGAAGCTGTATGCATTGAGCCGATTCCATTCGAATTGGTTGTCTCCGCATTGCATACTACTTTCCTATCGCCGAATCCAATCTATTGATGCTCAATAATACTTACTCCTAAGTATCTACGATTTGCAGTTGGATCACCAACCCAGCCGCGACGCAGCTGCAAATCAGACTGGCGCTACGGAATCAAACAAACAAGCGCATCAATCAATCTTTCGCTGTAACCCAACTACAAGTACGCACCTACCTACTTCCTCTTATCTGTCTGCCTGCCTGCCCACACAATCTTGTCTGCCAACCTTAATTGCCTCCATCATTCTTTTGCTCTGTCGGATGCGCTGCATCGCTGCATCGAACTGCCACCCTCGCAGAGAATCCCGATTCTGTTCGCGAGGACCTCTTCTGCGAGCCAATCCAAACGACGAACGACAAACAGCGCTCACCCGAAGAAGCGGGGATTCCCATCCAACTGGCCGGAACCACGAACGACACGACTGATCCACTGATCTCGGCCTGCACTTCTGCATGAGGCCTACATACACCCATACATACCTACATACCTACGCTCCTATCTGCCTACATACATACCCGCATACGCACATACATACCTACATACGTCCAGACGCTGTTTTACCGCATACCAAGCAACGTCAACATGGATTTCATAGTGAGGACCAACCGCCGTCTTGCTACGCATATACGGGCACAGCACGCTAACCGCCGAAATTGATTGATTGCCCATGCAGATTAGCCTTGCTCACTGGTGCGAAATACACGGCCCAACTTCTATCCTCTGCACCCAGGTCATTCCGCCGTCTTGCGGTGCGTGTTTTCCGCCGCGAAGCACTCTCACTCGATCTCCAAGTACGCCGCAGTTGGCGGGTGGCCCGACACCGCCACAATCCTCCCATGGCTACGGAAGGTCTAATACCACCATGAACACTCCCATCAGCAATCCAATTCCGAGACCTAGCACCACGTCGTATCTTGGTTCGTCCTCACCTCGACTTCCATCCCCATCAGAGACGCCGCCGTCGTCTCCCAGGAGTCCTACGCTTGGGCCCACTTCTGGAGGTGGTAGTGCGCCCGAACAATGCCGGAATTGCACTATGACTTTGCCGAAGAAATTTGAAGAGGAACTGAGCCCAAGCAGTTCAACTGGAAGAGGAGTATCGCCGCCCGGAAGACCGTTGCGAACCACTGAAACAGTCCTTGTTTGTGCGCCAGCGGGTGCTAAGGGGGACGTTGAACGAGCTGGTAGGAGTCAGCCACAGTCTTCTCCCAAGTTTCAAATCAGCTCTGCGACCCCTTCCCTCGCAACTCATACTCACACCGTTACTTACCTTTCAAGTCGATCACCTGCGCAGGCTTCGCGGTACTCCAATGTTCGACAGGCGTGTATTCGATCCCTCTCCTGCGAATTGGTCCCTGCTCAAACTGGTCCGATACTTTTTGGCGATGGACATACTGGATACACAATAGCTGTCGTTTTTAAGCTCTCAGACTCGAAATCGCGAGGGGGGTTGCGAACTTACGCATTATTATGCATGTCGATGAATCAGAAGGCGCTGGTGCAGTCATGGAACGTGGTAGCTTTGGTTTTCCAAAACCTGGTGCACGAGATTCAACATGCTGTAGCAGAGAAGGCCGCCAAAGACGCTCAAACGTCACCGTCCGTGGGCGCTTCAATGTCGTCGGTCGGATCTCGTGGACCCGAGAGTTTCCTGCGGAGACGTGCACCGGGCGATGGAGCCAGTCAGAAGAGTCTGGCGGATTTAGTCGGAAAGGATCGCTTCTTTGTCGATTTACATTCCGCATTCGTACGTCTGTTGGCAGGACTTTCGAAAATATATGGCTATGGGTCTGCGACGCATGAAATTACGGCCGACATGATGCCGCTCTCGATTGGCTCAGCTTCGTCCCCTGGCGGACGAAGTCGGGCAGGTAGTATCGGTTCAGCTTGTGAGGATCGAGATAAGAGGCAACAGCATCACCAGGCGTCACCGGCAACGTCCGCGTCACAGGCATCTATAGATCCAGCAACACCCAATATCAAGACGCAGCCCCCCACTTTTGATCGCATACCAGAAGTCACAACACGGCCAGTTAGCCCCCTGCCGCCTCCGGCAGATGCCAGGGCCTCCGCTACAGCCGCCAGCAATGCAACAGCGGCAGCCTCATTGTCGATACCAAGGGACCCGGCTTCCGTTGCCGTCGCCGCTTCGGCAAAGCAACAGGAAGAGCAGGTGCCACGAAACCTGGAGTCAAGGCCAGAGGTAGCAGCAGCAGTTGGGTACTGAATTTCACCATTGGCACTGTTTGGGCGTCTTCGGAGTTTATCGGACCATCTTTCTTGGGTGTGTTTGACTGTAGCTACCCTAACGGGAAGGCTATGCGTCTCGCCTAATGCGCCCTTTGCTTTTTTGGTATTGCTTGTTCCTTTCCTGCAAAGGCGTTATCTATGTGTCTATTTCTAGTAATAATGGGCTGCCAGCAACCACCTTCTTGGAATTTGTTGTTAACCAGTTGTTTTTTTCTTTTTCTTTTTCTTTTTTTACTACTTTTTTTTTCTGTCCCCTTGTGTGGAATCGGTTCTCGGGTTGGGCCTTGGCTTTGACTGTACTGTACTGAGATAGATAGAAGGGAAAGCTGCAATCATACAACACGGCGTTCTTGAAATTGGGGGTCTTTTCTTTCGCATTGCTTTTGGCAGGCAGATTCTTCAATTGTCAGCGTGCAACTATCTTTTTTTCCTTATGTTTGTAGGGTGGGATAATGGGATAGTGGGATAGTGGATTCACATTGAATGGTATGATAGGCTATGATTTGCGGCATAAAAAATCACTCGTGGGATGCCTTGCAGCCTGCGAAGAACGAGTTTGAGGCTAACAATAGATTGATATTGAGTTGAATGAACCCAAAGACTCATTTCCCATGGTCATACGACTTCTGTGGACGATAAGGATATGAGTAACCCGTGGAGGTTCGACTGACAGGAGGGTTCGAAAGTGCATGTGAAAAACGATAGCGTATTGAAACCAGAGATGTGCTTGGAAGTCAGAAATGTGTGGGTTATGTGTGGATGGACCTGTTGGAGGTCGTGCTCCTGCTGGCTAGTATGGTGTCTTAACAATACTTTAGATAAAATCATGTATAACCTTTGTCGTTCGACGAGTGAATGGGGGTGTGCTGTTTGTTTAAATGGACCACCACACCCTATAACTACCATAGATACGGTTACTGCTGATGTTTGATATGCGTTATAACCTGTTTCTGGGTGTGAGGGAGTTCACGGACGCGTCCACCTGCGTCCTGCACTGTAGAGTAATATCACTCAGATAGCGTAGATGTGGAGGTGTGGTGAGTGGAGGTTGGTGGGTGTGCGGGGACTAGATGTGCGGGCGTCTGGAGAAGTTTTGAGATGTGGTGGACGCGGGCGAGGTAAGGAGGGGACGTGGTTGTGTGTTGCGAGGTTTGAGGTAGAATAGAGTGATATGTACGTCGTCGGCAAAGGGTTTCGGCTGGGGAGATGGAATTCAATGTATGGCTGTCCTGGGAGGACGGGCGAATTGAGATGGGATTGCCAGCTCCTTTCTCGATAGTTGCAGGTGTTTGCAACAGACAACTTAGCAGCAGATACGCGGGTTTTATTTCCCTCGTGAGGGCCTCGTTTTCACACTGTGTTATCGGATAGGCTCAGGAGCAGTAATTTATTCCTCAGCGACGGAGCCGATACTGCGCTCTGCCTGCGGTGCTGCGTTGCTGCGGGTGGTAAGAAGCCCTCCCCCCCCTTCAGGTGCTATCTATTAATATTTTTTGACCGGCCGCGCACATATCCCCACTCCCCTTGGGTGCTGGAAGTAATCAGCTCAAGAAACACTAGAGTAGGGAGTTTGTAGGAATCGGGGATTTGTATTGCCATCGAGAAATGTCCGGGGTCCCGATCGCCGGAGACGTGAAGGAGATGCCGTGATCACCACCAAAAGTCTAGATCCCCGAAATTCCCTGAACATCCCACGACCTAGCTACCACGTCTGCGACCATCGTCGATTTGCTGTGACCTACGCCAGCTCGCTTCCTTTGGCGTCGCAAGATGCTCGGATAAGTATCATGGTATGCTGAACTAAACTTCTCTGGCACACAAAATATAGAATGTGTGCTAGAGACGTGGACGTTTTGGTTAATACAGACAGATGGGGGCTTTGTTTGCGATTGGCCTGGGAAATAGGGAAGTGCTGCAATCTTGTAATCTGAGCGTGGGGTGAAATAGTGAAACGTTTCGCAGATGGTCAAGGAATCAAGGAAAATAGAATATTTGGTGGTGGCGGGCAGCTTTTTTGAGGGAATCAAAGATAATTGTTCGCGTTCGATTATGTACGGCACCGGAGACGCGTACATCTTTGTTTTTATCGAGTCTGGATGCCGAATTTGGAGCGGCTTCAATTGGGGGGAATTCCCCATTATTTACCAACGATACCAAATTTCATTGCTTGTTTCCACCATGGCCTGGCCGCTGCCGGTTGCAGTTTCGATGATGTTCAGGGTCCTGGTAGCACTGAAATCGTTTCTTTGAGACCAAATTACGGAAAGGCTGTGACCCCCGTCAGCCAACCGATCTCGCGGTAGGAGAGAATTGACATAAGGCTGCATTTGTTCATTGATCCGTTCGAGCAAAGCGAGCCAGAGTGAGTGCAAAGTGGAGTCATGATACTATCATACCGACGGAGAGAGATGACGGTGGCAATCATTATTTAGGGTTTTTTTCGACAAAGGTAGATCTCTGAAGCGTCCGGACGATGGCTGGACATAGAGTTTCGTTTCGTTTCGCGATTGACGTTGAACATCGGTCGACATTATGGGCGTCGAGTCCGATGGGGCTATTAGTCACCACGAAAATTGATGGCGACAGCGCAACCACGCCGATCTGCCACCAATTCTTGGCTCCATAGACATCGACCTCGATCTCAGCCATCGGAAAACAGGCACAACCTTCACGCTTCAGGATCAGGTAGCAGATGCCGCTCCGAGACCAAGGAACCAGAAGAGGCAGAAGGGGGGACGCCCAAGAAACTGAGAGAGGGTCAGAGACGCCACCGTCCGTACTATGGCCGCCAACATGTCCTCTCCCGCCCTGGTTTTCACCACCACCACCACCACCACCACCACCACCACCAATTCTACCTCCACCATCAATTCTACCTCCACCACCAAACTAAACCCCCCCTCCTCATCCCTCTGATCACCTCCCCCCAACTCACTTGTACCCCTCCACCCT
>Ga0307515_10000683_pt1 | contig 78103 bp, 82 predicted proteins | sample 17_EM_MG_FD_194513 | JGI IMG/M metagenome (GOLD analysis project Ga0307515, IMG submission 194513) | Populus trichocarpa ectomycorrhiza microbial communities from riparian zone in the Pacific Northwest, United States - 17_EM | ecosystem: Host-associated > Plants > Roots > Unclassified | place...
CGCCGTCGCCGAGCTTCTCGACCAGGCCGACGCCCTCGTGGCCGGGGACGAAGGGCGGGCTGGGCTTGACCGGCCAGTCGCCGTGCGCGGCGTGGATGTCGGTGTGGCACAGCCCGGACGCCTCGACGCGGACGCGGACCTGACCGGGGCCGGGCTCCGGATCGGGGCGGTCCTCTATGACGAGGGGCTCACCGAACGCTCGTACAACGGCTGCCTTCATGACTGCTGCTCCTCAGGGGGACGGGGGTGGGTCAGTCGTGTGCGACGACGGCCACGGGGGCGGTGGAGTGATGCAGGACGCCGTGCGCGACCGGGCCGATGTGGGCGCCGAACGCACCGCGGCGGATACGGCGGCCGATGACGACGAGGGAGGCCTCGCGGGAGGCGTCCACCAGGTGGTCGGCGGCGCTGCCGACGCGCGGTTCCAGGACGACCTCGATCGAGGGGTGCTTCTGGCGCCACGGGCTCAGAGCCTGAGTGAGGGAGTCGGTCTCCTCACGGGAGAGTTCCTCGTTGAGGCCCGCGTCCAGCGCGAAGCCGTAGGCGTAGTAGGGCGGTAGGTTCCAGCCGTAGACGACGCGCAGGCTGGTGTCGCGCCGGGCGGCCTCGGCGAACGCGAACTCGATCACAGCGTCGGCGGGCCCCTCGGCGTCGAGGCCGAGGACCACGGGCCGGTACGAGGCGGCAGACGCGGGGCTCGTCCCATCATCCTCGGCGGCCTGTTCATCAGCCCGGACCAGGACCACGGGCAGTTCGGCGCGCGCTACGACGGAGAGACCGACCGAACCGACGAGGAACCCGCCGACACCACTCAATCCACGGGACCCGAGGACCAGGAGCTCCGCGTCCTTCGCCGCGTCCACCAGAGCATCCGCGGCCGAGCCGATCACCTGCTCCACGGCCACGTCCACCCCGGGGTGGCGCCGACGCAGACCCTCGCCCGCCTCGCGCGGAATCCGCTCGCTCCACTGCTGCTGTGTCTCCGCGCCCAGCAGCGGGGCCTGGGCCAACGGGTCCGGGGCGGGCTCCCACACATGGACGATCTTCAGTGGCAGACCGCGCAGCTTCGCCTCGCGGGCCGCCCATTCGGCGGCGGCTCGGCTCTCGGGTGAACCATCGAGACCTGCAACCACAGTGCGGACCATGGTTCTTCCTCCTCACGGGATGTGATTCCAGCTTCGTGACGTAGGGGTTCCCGCAGCAGGGGCCGCAGGTCCCCGACAGGGGCCGATCGGCCCAATGGGCAGCCGGAGGGTGGGCCCCCTCGCGAGGGGGCCCACCGTTTCTCCTGCGGTCAGCGCAGCCAGTTGTTGTCGCGGACGACGGGCAGCTTGGCCCAGAGCTTGCCGAGGCCCCAGGTGGCGCCGGCGCCCGCCGCCGCGAGGGCGATCAGGACCACGGCGTAGATCAGGTGGTAGTCGGCGAACGGGTTCGACGACATGCTCGGCGTGCCGTCCGACAGGTGCTTCGCAGGCGGCCACTCCGCGATCCACATCAGCGCCATCATCGCCGTACCGGCGATGGCGGCCAGTCGCAGCGCGACACCGGCAACCAGCGCGATGCCGACGCCGAGCAGACCGAGCATGAACAGCCAGTTCGCCCAGCCCGCACCGGCCCAGTCATGGAACGTCGACTCCATCGGACCCGCGGCCACCGAACTCAGGAAACCCTTCGTCGGCGAACCGCCATCGATCCAGCCTTTCCCGGACGGAGTCGCGTAACCGAACCCGAACGTCTTGTCGAGGAACGCCCACAAGAAGACGAACCCGGTCAGCAGACGCAGAGACGCGAACGCGTAGACACGCGCCGCGGTGGTCGCCGTGGCGGCTGCCGTCACGGCGCCGTCCGACGCCGAGCCATTCCTGCGGAACGTGGGCAGGTGGAAGCCGGAGCTGCGGTGCGTGTGCTCGTGCACGGCCATGATCGTGGTCCCTTCGAGGTGTCAGGTCATTCGTTGCACCCCTGACTCTTGTGCGCCGGGCCGTCCGCCACCTGATGCCGTTGGTCCGTCGGCGCTGGACTGAACGACCCCTTCTCCAGGGCCTGTTGGGCCTTCGGAGTCGGACACATCCGGGCGGGTGGCACGGCAGCCCGTACGGCGGTGGATATCGGATGCATGCGGCGGAAGGCGCTCCACAGCCCCGACTCGGGCCGGCGCACCTCCGGGTGGGGTCGCCTGGTACCCGGGGTCGCCGCACGAGTCGGATACCTGCGCGGCTGACTGCCAGCCTGCGTCACATCGGCCGGACGTGAAGGGCGGTTGCCCGGAGAAGTGACCCTGCCACGAGATGTCCCGCTGTGGTGCACGGACTGTTGGTTCATCGCGAAGTGAGCCACCGTCAAGGTGCTCGGCATCATCCGCAACCAGCTGCGGCACACCTCCTCCGGTACGCCCGTGGAGAGCAACCATCAATTCGTCCTGGATTCTTTCCGATTCGGGCCGGAGAATATTTATCAACCTCACATTGTCGAGGTGAAGTTGAAATCGAGAATGGTTCTGACCAACCCACTGGTGCGGGTGATGCTGCACGGAAATTAGTTTCCTCGTGGTCTCCCATCTCAGTCAGCCCGGCCGCCGCTCGCATCCGCAACACTTCCCGCACCACCGAAGGCACATACCACGCATCCCCCACCAGTTCACTCACGCGACTTTCCACGAATCAGAACCCAACCAGTTTCGGATCAACATGGACGGACGGCCGCCAACTCTCCACCACTGTGCGGATTTCGGGGGTACGCTCTGCTGGACCTCTTCGCCATCTTCCGCAACCGCTGCTCTCCGTGGGGTGATGTGTTTCGTGGACGTGAAGTTCTTTGTCGAGCGGCACGGTGATGAGGATGCCGATGATTTGGCCGAACTCGCCGATGACCTGAAATCAGAGCTCGACCAATCCGGTAAAGGTGATGTCGATCTCTTGTTCAGGGAAGCAGAACCCGGGGCCCCTGTTACGCGAGGAGCCATCGCGGTGGCGGGCGCGCTCATTGTGCACTTGGGGGAGGCAAGCGGGCTGGACGGCCTGTTCAAGTCCCTGTTCGATTGGATGGCACGCAGGGAGCGCGGGGTGGAGATCTCGGTGAACGGCGTCGAATTGAAAGTCACGAGGGCGACCGCGGGGGAGCAGGAGCGCATGATACAAGCCGCTCTGGACCGCATCGCTGCTGGTGCGTGAACGAGAGGTCGAAGTGGTGACATCACCCATACGCCGGCTCTTCTATGCGGCCGGAGCAGCGGACTACTACCTCGACAGGAGACTTGGTCCCCTGGAGGGTGTGGAAGAGGACCTGGTCCGGATGACCGAGCTCTTCACCAGCGAATTCTCCTACGAGCCCCGTCCGCCGGTCCCGCTTCTGAACAACAGGGCCGAAGTGGTGCGCAGATCACTGGTGTCGCAAGCCGACGAACCGTTCACGGAATCCGACACGGTCGTCGTCTACTACGCCGGTCATGGAGAACACATAAGAGATCGCCACTACTTGATGTGTCCGGACAGCGATCGCGCGAAGCCCACCTCGACGGCACTGCCCACCGAGGACCTGGTGCGGATCTTCACCGAACGCAACGTGCGGCGACTGCTGCTCATCGTCGACACATGCTACGCGGCCCGAGGCGCAGCCGATTCCATACGCGAAGTCGCGCAACAGGTCGCCGTCAACATGGGGCGGCAGAACGAGACGTTCAACGGCAGGATGATCTCCTTTTCGGTCATATCGGCCGCGCGCAGGTACCAGAGGGCCGACGACTCTGCCTTCCGTATCGCATTGGAAGAGGCGATCAAGAGCGGGGAGTGCGGAGGGATACGCTCCAGGAAGCTGGTACTGGAGACGGTTGTCGAGACGGTCAGCGAGAAATTGAAAGAGCAGGGCCACGGGGAACAGGACGCCACCCTCGCCACGCTGCTGAGTGATCGCGACAATCCGCCGTTTCTCCCCAACCGCCGCTACGATCCGGAGGCTCCGCACGAATCCGTCAGCGTCACAGAGTTGAAGAACTGGGCGCTGCGCCTTACGACTCCCGCTGAGAAGAAGGCGGCGACAGAAGGCTACTTCATTGGTTGCAGCACGGCTCTCGACCGCCTCAGGACCTGGGTTTTCGAAACCGCGGACACGAGCCACCCACTCGCGGTGACCGGAACACCGGGTGTGGGCAAGTCCGCGCTGCTCGCGGAGTTCTGGCGATTGACGAAGGCGGAAACCGGGGAGCCGGGCGCACCGCCGCCCGTGACCGTGGCTCTCATCAATGCTCGGGACAAGTCACGGACCGACATCATCGCGGAGATCGCCGCGGCAGAGGGCGTTGACATCAGGATTTCCTACAGCGCGCTGATCAGCTTGCTGCGGGGACGACTGCGCCCGTTCGTTCTCCTCGTCGATGCTGTGGGTGAGGCACCCGAAAGGCAGGGCTCTCGACGCCCGCAGGAAATCGCGGAACTTTTGCGGGAGATGGCCGAACTCCCCATGCTGCGGGTGATCACCGCAGTCCCCGCCGATCTCCTCACCGATCCACGCCCGGGCGAGCACCTCGACCTGGACGAGCCCCGATGGAACAGCCAGGCCGACCTGCAGGCCTACGCGACATGGCTGCTGCACAATCCGTACGGTCCGGGAAGCGAGGCGACGTGTCCTCCCGATGAGGCTCCTCAGCGCGCAAGGGCGATCGTCGCTCGCGCCCGTGGCAATCGCCTCCTGATCCGGCTGCTGGCCCAGAGGACGACGGCAGCGGACGAGCCTTCCCCGGAGCTGCGCGGCCCGGACATCGACCCGCATACCGAAGAACCCGCGACGGTCGGAACCGTCTTCCGCCAAGCGGTACGAGCGCGTTGTCGTGACGCAGAAGAGATCAAGACCATGGAGGCGCTCCTCAGCGGGCTGGCTTTCTCCCATGGAGCGGGACTTCCGTGGGGCGGACGGCTGTGGCCACGAGTGATGGCGAAGGTGTTCAACGCCGGCGAACCGCTGCGCGGCAAGGACATCCAACGGCTGCTGGAGGTGGCCGGCCCCTTCCTGATAGAGGCACTCGACTCGGCCGGGCGAACCGTCTACCGGCTCTATCACGAGATGTTCGCCGAGGAACTCCGCGCCTCGGCACCGAAATACGCCCGCGAGGCCATCGTGAAAGCGCTCAGGGAGGAGATCTCCGAGCGATACAGGGAGCAGCCCGACAGGCCCGTCGACCCCTACGTACATGCCTATCTGCCGGCCCACGCCGAGGACGTCGGCGATGTGAGGGATCTCCTCCAAGACCCCTTCTTCCTCTTGACGACCGACCTCACCACCGTCCAGAAAATTGAGCGCGAGAACCCGGAAACCTGGATCGAGTCGAAGGTGGCGCAGGAATTCGAGAGGCAGAGGGAGCAGGCGCAGGACAGTGCCGCAGAGCTGGCGCTCCTGAGGGTCATTGGCCTCGCGTGGAAAGCCAAGAACCTGCTCCGGAGCATCAACTCCCTGGGACTCCCCTCTCACGTCGGCCAGTTCACGACCATCATGACCATCGCCTGCACCGGGCGGGTGGCACACAGTCGCCACACCTCGGAAGACGGACGGCATCACATCACAGTCCAGACGTCCGCCGATGGTGAACTCCTGATCGACGTGCTCCGTGACGGCAGTGCGTAGGGGGAGACACTGCGCCGGTCCCATCCTCGGTCCTCATGCCGTACTTCACTTTCACGAACGGTGTCAGTGAAGGACGGGAGTCCGTTGTGACGACCGCGGCTTCGGGGCATCCGACGTGCCCGGCGACCACTGCGCCGTCCGGCGGGCGCGCATCCGCAGCACCAGCGCGTCGAGTGCGGCGCTGACCACGACGGTGACCGCGGTCGCGATCACCAGCAGGACGGCGAACTGCCTCCAGAACTCCGGTGTCAAGGTCGTACCCACGGTGTCCACCCCCTCATGTCGGTCGAGTACCTCTCTCGGTTTCATCGAACCGCGGGCAGCCGGGTGGCACAGGGTGCCGCAGGGCTCTCCTGGGGCGCCGGTCGGCCCGGTCCGCGGGCCGGGTGGCCCATGGCCGGTCGGGACACACGGGCGGACGCTGGAAGTGGTAGGTACGTACGCTTTCCGGAGGTCCGCCATGAACGCTTCCCCGACCATGAGCATGCCGCGGGCCCTGCCCCCGGAGCACCGCGAACAGCTGATGAAGCTCGCGCGCGACGTGTCCGTCCCGCAGGGCGCCCGGCTCTTCGAGGAGGGCGCCCGCGCCGACCGGTTCTGGATCATCCGCACCGGCACGATCGCCCTCGACATGCACGTACCCGGCCGTCAGGCCGCCGTCATCGAGTCGCTGGGTCACAACGAACTCGTCGGCTGGTCCTGGCTGTTCGGCCCGCACACCTGGCACCTGGGCGCCGAGGCGACGACACCGGTGCGAGCCTGGGAGTTCGACGCCACGGCCGTACGCACTCTGTGCCAGGACGACCCCGCGTTCGGCGTGAACGTCTTCCAGTGGGTGGGCGACATCGTGGCCCACCGGCTCCGCGCAGCCCGCACCCGGCTGCTGGACCTGTACGCCCCCTACGACAGCGGCGGCATGCGGTGACCGCGTCGACGGACCGTGACGAGCGAGGAGTGACCATGCATGGAACACCGCACATCGTGGGCGACGTGATGACCCGTACCGTCGCCACCGTCGTTCGAGGGACCGCCTTCAAGGACATCGTGCGCACGATGCAGGAGCGGAAGGTCAGCGCCCTGCCCGTGCTCGACGCGGCGGCGCGGGTGATCGGGATCGTCTCGGAGGCCGATCTGCTGCCCAAGGAGGAGTTCCGCGACGACGACCCCGACCGGCACACCCAGTTGCGCCGGCTATCCGACCTCGCGAAGGCCGGCTCGGTGACCGCGGGCGAGCTGATGACCGCGCCCGCCCTGACGGTGGGCCCGGGCGCGACCCTCGCACAGGCCGCGCGGACCATGGCCCGGGCCAAGGTCAAGCGGCTGCCTGTCGTCGACCACGCGGGCCGGCTGGAGGGCGTCGTCAGCCGGGCCGACCTGCTGAAGGTGTTCCTCCGGGACGACGAGGAGATCGCGGAGGAGGTACGGCGCGAGGTGGTGACGTATCTGTTCCCCGGCCCGGCGTCCGTGGTGCGGGTAGAAGTCCAGGACGGTGTCGTACAGCTCGGCGGCCGGGTGCGGGACACGTCCCTGGTTCCGGTGGCCGCGCGGTTGGCACGAGCCGTCGAAGGGGTCGTGGACATCCAGTTCGAGCTGGACGAGCCCGACCGCTCAGCGCAGCGCGAATTTCCGTGAGCCCGTAAGCCGTTGCCCCGCCGGCCACCGACTACCGATGAGGCAACGGCGTCTCAGCCGGTCCTGCGCCCCCATCGCGCCCCGTTCCGCTCCCACTCCTCGCCCCACCGATCGGTGGCCCGCCGCTCCACCCGCAGCCGGATCAGACGTCCGCCCGCGAGCACGAACAGTCCACCGGCCAGTCCTACTCCCGTACCGGCCATCACCACACGTGCCGTCGCCACGGCCGGGCTCGCGGGCTCGCCCACCAGGTGACCATGCCCGTCCGTCCACACCGGTACCGTGCTGCCGACGGGGGTGCCGACCTTCACGTCCGCCGTGGCGTTACGGACGGTGCCCTGCGCGTCGATCCAGCGCACGTTCGCCCGCACCCGGTTATAGGTGGCCGGGGCGCGTGCACCGCGCGGCACGGTACTGAGCAGCACGGCCGTGGCCGGCCAATGCTCCGCTCCGCTCCTCGCCTGCGCGGTCTCGACGGCCTGAGCACCCGCCACGCCGGCGACGGCTCCCCCGGCTGTCGCGAGCGCCCAGGCGGCCAGGACGATCCATGCCTCGACCGCATCGCTGTGCCGACGCAGTTCGTTGCGCCGCCAGCGCCACCCCAGGACCTTCACGTGCTTGGTCTTCCGCATCGGTCACACCCCCTCACGGGCATCATGAAGACGGGAACACCAGGAAGGTCCCATCGGGGGATCGCCGCCGGGAGGGGCCACCGGACCGTCGCACGGGGGCCGGTCAGGACACGGCACGAGGGCCTGTTGGGCCGGTCGGCCCTAGTGCTTCCGGGCCGGGCGCGTGATGATCGAGGTCACGGACGGCCCGCAGTCCGTTCACACTCCGGGGAACGAGGGGTCGAGATGACCGAGGCACGCACCTTCACCGCACAGGACCCGATCCGTGTCTTCCTGCTGGACGACCACGAGGTCGTACGACGCGGTCTGTCCGACCTGCTGGACGCCGAGGAGGACATCTCGGTGGTCGGCGACGCCGAGAACGTCCAGCACGCCCTGGTGCGGGCCCCGGCGGTACGGCCGGACGTCGCCGTCCTGGACGTACGCCTCCCCGACGGCGACGGCATCACCGTCTGCCGCGAACTCCGCGACCAGATGCCGGAGTTGGCCGTACTCATGCTCACCTCGTTCGACGACGAGGACGCCCTGCTCGACGCCATCATGGCCGGAGCGTCCGGCTACGTCCTCAAGCAGATCAAGGGCTCCGACCTGGTCTCGGCGGTACGCACCGTCGCCTCCGGCCAGTCGATGCTCGACCCCGCGACGACGGCCCGCCTGATGCGCTCCCTGCGGGCCGAACCCGCCCAAGCCCCGGAGATCGCACCCGAGTTGGCGAGCCTGTCGCCCCGCGAACGCGAGATCCTCGCCCTCATCGGGGACGGGCTCACCAACCGCGAGATCGGCAAGAGGCTCTACCTGTCGGAGAAGACCGTCAAGAACCACATCTCCCGACTGCTCGCCAAACTGGGCGTCCAACGCCGGGTCCAAGCCGCGGTACTCGCCTCACACCTGGAGCAGTCCGAGGCCGGCGACCGTCCGAGCGGCTGAGCCACGCGCCGGGACGTCCGGCGCGGCCAGAGGCCGTACGACCCCTCCCTCCGGCCCTCCCGGCGGCACCACGCTGGACAGGAACAGCCAACTGCCCGGCCGCCCTTCGGGCGCGGGGCGGGGAGGAGACCCCATGTCCAGCACGGTGCTCGACGTCCCGACCCTGGAAACGCTGATCGCGGCATCCGTCGCCGCGCCCTCGATCCACAACACCCAGCCCTGGCGCTTCCGCCTCGACCCGGGCACGGTCACGCTGGAGATCCGAGCCGTAGCGGAACGCGGCCTGCGGCACACCGACCCCTCCGGACGCGCCCTGCACATCTCGGTCGGCTGTGCACTGTTCAACCTGCGCGTCGCCGTCGCCCACTGCGGCTGGGAGCCCGTGACCCGACGTCTCCCCCGGCCCCACGAACCCGACCTGCTCGCCACCGTACGACTCGCCGGAACCACCCGGTCCTCAACGGCACCACAGTTGTACGACGCCTTGTGGCGCCGGCACAGCAGCCGCTTCCCCTTCTCCGACCGGCCAGTACCCGCCTCCGTACTGACCGAACTGGCCGAGGCCGCCCACGCGGAAGGCGCGGTACTGGATCTCCCCGGACCCGGCAGAACGGATCGTCTGCTGCGGCTGACCCGGGAGGCGGAGCAGCGCAACACCGCCGACGCAGGCCGGGCAACGGAGAGCCGCCGCTGGGTCCACCCGCCCAACGGCGAATCCCTGGGCATACCTCCGGAGGCGATCGGTCCGCAGGACTTCCGGGAGCAGATACCCGCCCGGGACTTCGGCGCCCACCGACACCCGGCGACGCTCGCCGCCCGCCCCTTCGAGAAGCGGCCCTCCATCGCCGTACTGTCCACCCTCCACGACCGCCGCACCGACTGGCTGCGCGCCGGCGAGGCACTCGAACGCCTCCTGCTGGTAGCCACCACCCACGGCGTACGGGCATCCCTCCTCCACCAGGCACTGGAATGACCCGACCTGCGCGAGCAACTCGCGGACGGCCGACGGGAGCACGCGCAGATGGTGCTCCGCCTCGGCTACGGCCCGCAGGGGCCCGCCTCACCACGCCGTACGGTGGGTCAGTCATTGGAGCGGGGCGCACCGCCGGCCGCCGAGTCGGGTGTGGCCGCCCGTTGATTGGCCGTCGCCCGGGGTCATGGTCCTGGATCCGATCGTCCGCCGCACGTGCGAGTGGCCGGTGGAACACCGTCTGGTGTTCCACCGGCCACTCTCTGCTGCGGCCGTCCACCAGGTCTAGCAGCGGACGAGGGCGACGGGGCAGTCCGCCTCGCGCAGGGCGGTCCGCCCGACCGGGTCCAGCAGGCATCCTCCGAACCGGGACCGGCCACGCACCCCCACCACCAGCAGCTGGCTGTCACCGCTGGCCTCGACGAGGACCCGGCGGGATCGGCCCTGTGGCCGACGGCAGCGCAGGGCGACGTCCGGGTACCGCTTGCGCAGCTCGGACAAGGTCTCGGCGAGCGCGAAATCCTCATCGTCCTCCGCCACGGCGGTACCGGACCCACCCTGCGGCCGCGTGGCGACGACGTGCCGCAGATGCAGGGCCACCAGGTCGGTTCCCCGCAACGAGGCCTCGGCGAAGGCGAATTCGGCGGCTTCACGGAGTGTCGACGTGCCGTGGACGGCGAGCAGCACGGGGCCGGCCGGGTCCGGCCTGCCGCGCACCACCAGCAGCGGCCCCGACGCGCGTGCGGACAGACACCCGGCGAGCGAGTCGTCACGCAGGGTGCCGTGCCCGCGTGTGCCGTTGCTTCCGACGACGGTCAGAGACGCGCGGTGCGACTCCGCCGCCAGCAGGTTCCCGGGTTCTCCGGCAAGAACTTCGCGCGAGACACGTACGCCCGGAGCGGCGCTGAGCGCACGCCGCTCGGCCTCGGCCAGCGCACCGGTCCCGGCCGCGTCCCACGAGACAACTCCCGACCGTGCGCCTCCGGACGGCCAACCGATGACCTGCATCAACTCCAGGCCGACTCCGAGCCGTTCGGCCTCCAGCGCGGCGACTTCCACCACCGCCAGACCCGACCGCGAACCATCCACTCCCACGACCACCGGGCCACTCATCACAGTCCACCCCTCTCCAGGCACCCTCCCTGGACGGAAGAGGCGCTCCACTGGACTCCAGACTCGTGCGGCCCCCGGCGCTCCCACAGGGGCCGGACGGACCCATCGGCACACCAACTGGCCCTCGGCTGCAGACCGGTTGAGCCCGATGCGTCCCCGGGGGATCGAGGCTTTCGGTGGACACCCCGCGCCGCCGTCGCCGGGACAGACCCGCACGGGAAAAGGCAAACGGGATGGGGCGACGGACGGGTCTCTCCCGCCGATCGTCGCCCCACCCCGGACCTCAGTGTTCGGTGAGCCTGGAACCGTCCGTGCGCAGGACGGCAAGGCGGTTGCGGTAGTCCTCCTCGTCGATCTCCCCGCGGGCGAACCGGTCGGCGAGCACCTGCTCGGGCGGGGGCGCGGCGAGGGTGTTCGGACGCTGGGAGGAGTGGATCTGGTTGCGGATGAGCAGGACGGCGAAGGTCAGGAGCACGGCCCACAGCAGGACCGAGCCGATCGACATCGCGAACCAGTCCCAGCCGCTCATGTTGTGTTGGTTCCAGTACGTCATCACGGTGGTCGCTCCTCAGACGTGCGAGACCACGGCGACCGGGCAGTCGACGTGTTGGACGGCGGCGTGGGTCACGGGGCCGGTACGGCGGCCGAGCGGTCGCTCGGCAATGCGGTGGCCGACGACGAGCAGACACGCTCCGGAGGCGGCCCGGATCAACGCGGTCTGTGGCCGGTCCTTGGTCACCGTCGCGACGACCTCGACGTCCGGGTACTTGTCGCGCCACAGCCGCAACGCACCGGTCAGGAGGTTCTGCCACTCCTCGGCCCGGTGCGGGTCGTTGAGCAGGTCGACCTCGCCGGGACCGAGCCCCAGGACCGGCGTCTGCCAGGCGTGGACGACACGGAGCCGCGCGCCGCGCAGCCGGGCCGCCTCGAAGGCGAACTCGATCTCGGCGTCGCCGGGTGCGTCCAGGTCGACGGCCAGCACCACGTCCCGGTACCCGGTCCGTAGGCCGACCCTGTTGTCGTCGGTCGGCAGGAGCTCGTCAGCAGCCGTCTCGCCGCCCCGGACGAGAACCACAGGGCGCGTGGCACGGGCCACCACACCCTGTGCGACCGAGCCCACCAGGAACCCGGCGAACCCGCTCAGCCCGCGCGAGCCGAGCACCAGCAGTTCGGCGTCCTCGGACGCCTTCAGCAGCTCCGCGATCGCGGGCCCCTCCACCAGCTCGTTGGACAGGCGCATGTCCGGGTACCCCGCCCGGATCCGGTCCTGCGCCTGCCGCAGAGAACTCCGCGCCAGATGCCGTTGGACCGCGCTCTCGGACTCTTCCTCCGCCGGGTGCGATGGCCGGTCCCAGGCGTGCACGAGCCGCAACGGCAGGCCGCGGCGCAGCGCTTCCCTGGCCGCCCATTCGGCGGCGGCCAAGCTCTCCGCAGATCCGTCCACTCCAGCCATGACGGACGCAAGCATGATCCGCACCTCCCCTTGCTCGGTGTGTTCCTCGCTGCCACCGTCGTCCCTCAACTGCCCTTGCGGGAGGGGTCACCGGGGCCGCGCACGGGGCCATTCGGCCCCATCCCCCTGTTGCCGACGGTCAGTTGACGAGTCCGAGCCGACGCGAGTCGCCCGGCTGGACGCGGATCGCCCGATCAGGCAGTCGCACATCGATCGCGGAACGGTCCGCCGACGGCACGGCTATCGACGGTCATCCCGGCTGTCCGTGGGACACTGCTCGGCGTGGTGCGGCTGTGCCGCGGGTCGGGAGCTGGTCGGGCGCAGGGGTGGGCACGCGGTTCAGACGGAGTGCCATCACCGGGCACGCGGCGACCGCGCGTCGGGCGTGAGGGAGCAGATCGGGCGGGACTGTGGGGCGGCGAAGCACGGGGTAGCCCCATTCGTCCAGGCCGACCAGTTCGGGAAGCAGTTCGGCGCAGAGACCGTGTCCGTCGCAGGCGGCGAAATCGACGGCCAGGACGTGGGCCTGGGCTTCGGCTTGGGCGCGGGTCATCGCCATTCCTCCTCCTCGGGGGGCCGGGCTGCGGGCACGGGCAGGACGAGGGGGGCGTACGCGGCGTGGCACGGTCCTGTGTGTACGTGCCGGTGGACGTCGTCGGCGAAGACTCGCAGCGCGGAGGCGGCCAGCCGTGCTCCGCCGTCGGGATGGCTGCACGCGCCGCGCCCCGGGAGGAGCCCGAGGCGGTGGTGCAGCCGGTCGATTCGCCGGGCGTCGGCGGTGCCCCGGGCGAGGGCGGCGAAGTCCTCGGCGACGGCCGGCAGGCCGAACCGGCACGGCCCGCACTGCCGGGCACTCTGCGCGGCGAGGTACTCCAGCGCGGCGGCCGTCTCGGCGAGGCCGCAGATGCCTTCGGGCAACGCCACCAGGACACCCGCACCCCGTTCGAGGGCCGTGGTGCTCAGCGGCACCGGCAGCCAGCTGCCGAAGAAGCCCCCCGCGAGCACGGCACCGAGCCGCCCCAGCGGGCCACCGGCCCGGCCCAGCGCCGTGGGCACCGGACTGCCCGCCGGAATCTCGTACACCCCCGGGTACCGGACGGCGCCCGAGACCGTGACCAGCGTGGTGCCCGGTGCCAGAGGGCTGCCGCTCTCACGGAACCAGGCGGAGCCGTAGCGGGCGATCAGCGCGAGGTGGGCCAGGGTCTCCACGTTGCCGATCAGGGTGGGCCATTTGCCGACGCCCTTCTCGAAGGGGCGCGGTGGGGTGGCCAGGGGGCGGGCGTCGCCGCCGTTGAGCCAGTTCACCAGGGACGTCTCCTCGCTGGAGACGAAGTGGTGGGGCAGCGTGTGGACCTTCACCGGTACCGGGTCGAGCCGGGCGCGGCGCCGCTCGGCGACCGCCGCGGTGAGCTGGTCCGCCTGCGTCGCCCGGGTGCGGGGCACGCACAGGTGCACCACGTTCGCGCCGACCGCGACAGCCGCCAGCGCCGCACCGTCCAGGACGAGGTGCGGGGCGAGGGAGAGCAGCACCTCGTCCTTGTGGCTGGCCGGTTCACTCTCCATGCCGTTGGCGACGACCACGGCGGGCCCCTTCGCCCCGGCCACGGAACGGAGCTTGCGGCCGGTGGGGAAACCGCCGCCGCCCCGGCCGGTGAGCCCGGCCTCCTCCACGGCACGTACCAGCGGCATGGCGGCCCCGCGGCTGCGGGCCGAGGACAGCGGGAGCGGGCCGTATCGGCCGAGGTGTTCCGTCAGTTCGGCGGTCCGGCCGGTGTCGTACCAGCCGTGGAGCAGTCGTTCGCCGTAGGGGCCGCAGGGGGCCGCCGCGTGTTCTCCGGCGAGTACGGTCCCGGTGTCGGAGTCGGAGGTCATTCGGCGTCGTCTCCCTCGTGTTCGGCTTGCTGGTCGGACTGCTGCGGGGTCGACGACTGATGGGGTACCGCAGGGGCGGTGGACGACGCCGGGGCCTGTGCCGTGCCGCCCGCGCGGTGCGCCCAGCCGGGCCGCAACGGACCGCCGGCCAGGAACGCGACCAGCGCCACGGGCACCAGCACCAGGGCCGCCGTCGCCCACCGGCGTACCCGGACCGCCTGCGCTCCGGCCCGGACCAGCCGCCACCACACGGCGGCCACGACAGTCAGCAGACAGCCCGCGTACAGCACCAGTTGGGGGCCCAGGCGGGTGTCCGTGCCGGTGCCGGCCGCGTGGAAGAGCGCCGCCGGCCAGGACGCGTACGCCAGCCAGTGCACCGCCTTCCACCGGCGCAGGCCGAGGCGTCCGCGGACCGCGCTGGTGACCGCGACCGCCAGCAGCAGGTCGAGGGCGACCGCGCCCAGGCCCACCCACAGCGGACGGTAGGAGGCCACGAACGGCACGAAGGCCGTCGGCCAGGTGAGGTGGGCGTAGCTGTCGGCGACGGCGGTGACGATGTGCATCCCCAGGAAGGCCAGGGTGAGCAGCGACAGGTTGCGGTGCAGCGCGGACACCTCGAACCGGCCCAGGCGCACCGGCGCGTACCGTCCCGCCGTCGCGATGCCGAGCGCGACCGTCGCGGTCAGCAGGACCAGCGAGACGGTGCCGCCGGCCCGGGTGGCGTACCAGAGCGGGCTCGGACCCGAGGCTCCCGCCGCGAGCAGGGCGGCGCCGTTCATCGGTCGCCTCCGTCTGCGGGCCAGGCTCCCAGGCTCAGCACGCTTCCGTCGGTGCGGACCAGCCGGGCGGGCAGGCCGGTGCCGCGCAGCCAGTCGGGGGCGCGTTCACCGAGGACCAGGGCGGCGGTGGTCGCGGTGTTGGCGTCCACACAGCTGCCCGCGGCGACACTGACGGTGCGCCAGACGGGCGGCGGGACGTCACCGGTGGCCGGGTCGACAATGTGGTGGAGGGTCCGGCCGCCGCGCCGCCAGGTCCGTACGGTGGTGCCGGACGTGGCGAGACCGCCGTCGCGGATCGAGACGACGGGGTGTCCCGGGCCGGTGTGCGGGGTTGGACGGTCATCGGTTGTCGGGGGCTGGAGGCCGGTACACGGGGGCGCGTGATCTTCAGCGATCCCGATCCGCCAACCACCCTCCGGCGCCGCGTGATCGTCGGCGATTGCCACCCGCCAGCCGCCGTACGGTGGTTCGCCGGCCGCCGACAGGTCGCCGCCGAGGTTGACCAGGACTCCGCAGCCCACTGCCGCAGCGGCCCGGCGGGCCGCACGGTCCGCGGCCAGGGCCTTGGCCGTGGCGCCGAGGTCGAGCGTCGTACCGGCGGGCAGCCTCAGCAGCCGTAGGGCCGGGTCCCAGCGGACGGTGCGCCAGCCGGCGGCGGGCCGTGGCGCGGTCGCGGGTCCGGTGTTCTCGGGCAGGCGCGCGGCCACCTCGGCGAAGGTGCGGTCGTAGCCGAGTGCCACCACCGCCGGGCCCACCGTGGGGTCGACGGCGCCGTCGGTGAGTTCGGCGGCGCGCAGAGCCACCTCCACGGCCTCGGCGAGCAGGGCGCTCACCGGTACGGGCCCGGTGTCCGCGGCGGTGTTGGCGCGGGAGAGTTCGGAGTCGGGGCGGAACCGGCTGCACGCCGCGTCGATGGCGGCCAGCTCGGCTCGCAGGATCAGCAGCGCGTCGTCGGCGCGGGCCGGGTCCGCGGTGAGCAGCACGGCGGTGGTGCCCAGCGCGGAGAAGACCGCGGTGGCGGGCTCCACATGGGCGGAACGGGTGGACGCCGGAGCGGCAGTGCGGGCGCCCGCGGACGTGGTGCTCACGACGCGCCCGACTGGGTCTGCGGTGCCTGAGCGGTCGGCGCGGGCGCCTGTCCTGCGGGCTGGAGGCTGCCGCTCGTGCCGGTGCGGGTGCCGCTGCCGTGAGCGGCGGACCCGGTGGGCAGGGCGACACCGGGGAGCGCGTGCGCGTAGCCGGCGCCCAGTACGGCGGTGCCCGCGACGGCCGCGGCGGCCACCCAACGGGTCGTGGTGCCCACCCGTCGCAGCCCTCGTTCGCGGCGCCGGACGGCATCGCGCACGGATCGGTCGGCGGCTGCGGGCTGCTCGGGAAGAGGCATGGATGAACTCCTCGCTAGGAGGCCGGTTTGTCCCACCACCCAGGCTGCCCGGTGACCCGTCGGGAACCGGTTCAGGAGTTCTTCAGAAGCGGTTAAGATCTCGCCCGAGCAGCGGTCAGGCCCCGGCCCGCCGGCCGCGCGGGGGCCCCTGCGACGGCGGCGCGGGAAGTTCCAGCACGACGGTCAGCCCCCCGCCGGCCGTGTCCTGAAGACTTACGGTGCCGCCGTTGGCGGTGACCAGCCGGTGCACGATGGCCAGCCCCAGGCCGCTGCCGGACGCCTCCGGATTGCCGAACCTCCTGAAAGCCGCCTCGCGTGCCGCCGCGCTCATCCCGGGGCCGTCGTCCACCACCCGCAGCAGCGCCCCTTCACGTGTCGCGCTCCCCTCGACGCGGACCGTCGCGCCCTCACCCACCGCGTCCAGGGCATTGGCCACCAGGTTGTCGATCACCTGCTCCAGATCCCCCGCTCCCAAGTACGCCGTCAGCCCGGCGCCGCAGCGGCCGGTGAGAGACACCCGACGCTCGCGCGCCACCGGCTCCCAGGCGGTGACCCGCTCGTCGACCACCCGGTCCACCAGGACCGGAACCGGCCTGGGCACCGCGGTCTCCGCGCGGGCCACCGCGAGCAGCCCGTCCACCAGCCGGGACAGCCGGGCGATCTCCTCCTGCGCACCGGCGAACTCCACCGCCGTGGCCTCGTCCGCGCCCGCCGCCAGCAGGTCGAGCCGCAGCCGCAGCGCGGTCAACGGTGTCCGCAGTTGGTGGGAGACATCGGCGACGACCGCCCGGTGCCCGTGGATCAGGGCCTCCATCCGCGCCGCCATGGTGTTGAACGTCGAGGCGAGCCTGCGCACCTCCTGCGGACCGTGCCCGCCCGGCGCCCGTACGTCGAGTGCGCCCTCGCCCAGCCGCAGCGCGGCGGCGTCCACGGCCCGCAGCGGGCGCCCGACCCAGCGTGCCAGCGCCACCGACAACAGCACGCCCGCCGCCAGACCACCGGCGCCGATCAGCGCCAGCCGCCCCCACATCGCGCTGATCCGGTCGTTCGTGCCCTCCGCCGACCGGGACAGTACTGCCACCCCGACCGGACGCGAGGTGTCGCCGATGGGCACGGCGACGACCAGCCGGTCGTCCCGCTCACGGGTGGCCGTCTCCGGGTGGCCGAGCACCTGGTGCGCCAGGTCGCCCCAGCTGTCGGCGGCCTCGTCCTCCGTGTCGTCGTCACCTGTCTGCCCGGGGCACTCGGTGGCCGCCACGACCTGTCCCGCCGCGTCGAAGACGGCGGCGCAGTCCCCTGCCCGCTCGGCCTGTTCCAGGAGCTGTCGCATGGAGGCGGCGGAACGGTGGTCCGACAGGTGTTCCTCGGCCGCGGCGGCGATCGTCCGGTCCACCGCCTCGGTCGTGTCCCGGAAAGAGGTGCGCTCACGCTGTGACAGGGACAGTCCCAGCGGCACCACCGCCAGTACCAGCAGCATGACGATCAGCGCGATGAAGGCCAGTGCGATGCGCCGGGTCATCGCGCACCGGCGTCGGGGTCCTGGCCGGGCTCGGGTGCGCCGAGGCGGAATCCCCGGCCGTACACGGTCTCCACCAGCCCGGGTACACCGAGCTTGCGGCGCAGCGCCGCGATGTGCACGTCCAGCACCTTGGTGGGGCCGTACCAGTGCGCGTCCCAGGCGCGTTCCAGCATCTCTTGGCGGGTGACCACCCGTCCCGGGTCGGCGGCCAGGCACTCCAGGATGTCGAACTCCTTTGGTGTGAGGGCGACTTCACCACCACCGACGGTCACTTTGCGGGTCCGCAGGTCCACCGCGAGGGGGCCGTGCCGCAGCAGCTCGGAGTCGGACGGCTGGATGCGGCGCAGCACGGCCCGGATCCGCGCCAGCAGCTCCGCCAGGCCGAACGGTTTGACCAGGTAGTCGTCGGCGCCCTCGTCCAGGGCCGCGACGCGGTCGGCTTCCTCTCCGCGCGCGGTCACCACGATGATCGCCGCGCGGGAACGGTTCCGCAGCCGGCGGCAGACCTCGACACCGTCCAGGTCGGGCAGCCCCAGGTCCAGCAGTACCACATCGGGCTCCGGGACCGCGGCCAGCGCTTCCCGCCCGGTGTCGACGCTGCGCGCCTGATACCCGGCCCGCTCCAGCCCCAGCACCAGGGAGGCAGCGATCCCCGGGTCGTCCTCGACCACCAGCACACGCACGCCGACATCCTACGATTCCGCCACCCCTGCCCGGATTGGCCGACCGGCCCGTCGTTGTGGACCGTTCGGCCCTGCCGTCCGTCGCCGGGTGCGCGATTGCATGGACACCCGGGGATGCCGTCGCTCCCGGTGGCGTGCATGCCCGGAGAAACCGGAGGGCACTGCCGTGTCACAGCTGGGAGCCACCGGAGACGACGGGCAGGGGAGGCAGGCCCGGAGTGTCCGTCGACTGCTCGAACCGGCCCTGCTGGCCGTGACGGCGACCGCCCTGCTGAGCGGCGGAATCGCCTGGGCGGCCGGGAGCCGGAACGTCGCCGACGCCTGCTGGGCGGCCGGCACGGTACTGGCCATCGTTCCCGCGGTGGCCTGGGTCCTGGCCGCGGTGCGGAAGGGACGGGCCGGCGTCGACCTGATCGCGGTACTGGCGCTGGCCGGAACCCTCGCGGTGGGCGAGTACCTGGCGGGTGCGCTGATCGCGCTGATGCTGGCGACCGGCCGGGCTCTGGACGCCGCGGCCGAGCGCCGGGCCTCGCACGACCTGCGGGCCCTGCTGGAGCACGCCCCCCGCTCGGCCCGCCGCCGGACCGCCCAGGAAGTGGCCGTGGTCCCGCTCGCCGAGGTCGTCGTCGGCGACGTGCTCGTGGTCGGTCCGGGAGACGTGGTCCCCGTCGACGGCAGCGTCCTGGCCGGCACGGCGGAACTCGACGAGTCCGTGCTGACCGGCGAGTCCGCCCAGGTCGAGCGCGGCACCGGCGAGCCCGTACGCAGCGGTGTCGTAAACGCGGGCGGTGTCTTCGAACTCCGGGCGACCGCCACCGCGCAGGACAGCACATACGCGGAGATCGTACGGCTGGCCCAGCACGCGGGCGCAGAACGGGCACCCACCGTGCGACTGGCGGAGCGTTACGCGGCCTGGTTCCTGCCGCTGTCGCTGGGGTTGGCCGCCCTCGCCTGGCTGCTGAGCGGGTCCGCCGTCCGCGCGGTCGCCGTTCTCGTCGTGGCAACCCCCTGCCCGTTGCTGCTGGCCGCGCCGGTCGCCGTCGTCTCCGGGCTGTCGCGGGCGGCCCGCCGCGGGGTCATCGTCCGTGACGGCGGGGCGCTGGAGCGCCTGGGCCGGGCCCGCACCCTGGTGATCGACAAGACCGGTACCCTGACCGTCGGCCGACCGCACGTCCTGGCGGTCGCCGCCGCCCCCGGAGGGTCCCCGTCCGAGGTGCTGCGCCTGGCCGCCTCACTCGACCAGGTCTCCGCGCATGTGCTGGCCGAGGCGATCGTCCGCGAAGCACGAGCCCGGAACCTCACGCTGTCCATGCCTGCCGACGCCACGGAGGAACCAGGGCGCGGCCCCTCGGGCACAGTGGACGGCCTCCGTGTCGGCGTCGGCAAGTCCGATGTCCCTCAGGAGGCCCTCCCCGACTGGGCCCATGCCGTGGACAACCGCGCCGTTCTCGACGGGGCCGCCATCGCCTGGCTCACCGTCGACGACGCCCTCGCCGGTGCCGTCCTGCTCCAGGATCCGCTGCGCCACGACGCCCCGCGCACGGTCCGCCGGCTTCGGTCGGCGGGGCTGACCCGGGTGCTCATGCTCACCGGTGACCGCGCCGAACCCGCCCGCGAAGTGGGAGCCGTCCTGGGCCTCGACGACGTCCGGGCCGGTCAGCTCCCCGCCGACAAGGTCGCGGCCGTACAGGAGGAACGCGCGCGAGCCGTCACCGTCATGGTCGGCGACGGCGTCAACGACGCGCCCGCCCTGGCCGCCGCCGACATCGGCGTGGCCATGGGCGCCCGCGGCTCCACCGCGACCTCCGAAGCCGCAGACATCATCCTCACGACCGACCGGGTCGACCGCCTCGCCGACGCCATGGAGATCGCCGTACGGGCCCGCCGCATCGCGGTCCAGAGCGCCGCGGGCGGCATGGCGATGTCACTGCTCGCCATGATCGCGGCCCTCCTCGGCTGGCTGCCGCCCGCCATCGGCGCCCTCCTCCAGGAAGGCATCGACGTCGCCGTCATCCTCAACGCCCTGCGCGCACTGCTGCCGGCCCGTGGCTCCCATATCGTCCTCGAACCGGACGCCGAGGACCTCATCCACCGCTTCGCGGCCGAACACGACGACCTCCGGGACGCCCTGGACGCCATCCGCGAAGCCGCCGGCCTGCTCTCCGCGCAGGACGCTCCGGGCTCGCTGGCCGCCGTGCGCCACGTCGACCACCTGCTCACCACCCGGCTGCTCCCCCACGAATACGCGGAGGAACACCAGCTCTACCCCGCGCTGAACAGACAACTCGGCGGCCCGGAGACCACCGAGACGATGAGCCGGGCCCACACCGAGATCGCCCGCCTCTCCCGCCGCATCACCACCCACCTCCGCATGGCCGACGAGGCGGGTGCCCTGAAGCCAGAACAACTCGACGACCTGCGCGCCTGCGTGTACGGGCTCCATTCCGTGCTCCGTCTGCACTTCAGCCAGGAGGAGGAGAGCTATTTCTCACTCGCTCCCTGAGCCGTACCGCCCGGTGTCCATGGGGTCAATGAGTCCGATGAGACTCAGAGGCAGCTGAGAAGTACCTGTGAAAACGTACCGAGGCTCCCGCACTACCCACGTTCCGGCCACCCCCCCATGGAGAAAGCCCTCATGAGTCTCACCGTTGTCAACGGACTGCCCGCACATGTCCTGTTCGTGCACTTCGTCATCGTGCTCGTGCCCCTGAGCGCCCTGGCACTCGTGGTGTGCGCGGCCTGGCCCGCGGGCGCCCGGCGGCTCGGCCTGCTGCTGCCGATCCTCACACTCGTGACGCTGGCGAGCGTGCCGGTGGCCACCCACGCCGGAGAGTGGCTGGAGGAGCACGTCGGCAGCAACCCTCTGGTGCGCAAGCACGCCGAACTCGGCGACGGTCTGCTGCCGTGGGCTCTCGGTCTCTTCGTGATCTCGGCCGTCGTCTGGTGGACGGCCCGCCGCTCGGCACCCGTCCCGGACGGCACAGCAGGTGCCTCGTGGTCGCCCTCGATACTGCTGCGGGGTGCGGTCGTGGTCCTTTCGCTCGCTGTCGCGGTCGGCGCCGTAGTGGACGTCTACCGGATCGGCGACTCGGGCGCGAAGGCGGCCTGGCAGGACAACTACTCCAAGACGGCCACGCAGAACGGCGGCTGACGGGACGAAGGCGGCCTTGGGCGGCCCTGGCTTCCTCCACACCCGCGATCGCCACCGTCGAATAGGGCGTCCAGGTCACCCTGGTCGAATGAAGGACATCCAGCCGCCCGACACAATGAACGCACCATGGCCCGTCAGGCCGAGGCCGAGCGGGGGAAGCGAGCGAAGATCATCAACGCGGAGGGCGAGCCCCTTGCCGCAGCAGCACCCGGCGACGCCTCCGGCACGATGATGGCCCATCCCCTCGCCCGGGAAACAGCAGCGGCCACCTCCCCGGCACCGCCCGTCGACACCACCAAGACGATCCCCGGCACAGTGCTGGACGGAGTGTGCGAGACCGGGTGATCAGCGCTCCTCCGCTCATTCGCTGACGGCCGCCAGAGCCCGCGCCTCGGCGGCCGTCAGCACGTCCGGCGACGAAGCCGTCGGGGCCGGCGGGTGGACCGGTGCTGCGTCGCCGGGGCGGAGCATCCGTTGCCAAAGATCCACGCCCCCGTGGACTGAACGGCCCCGCCGAGGATCGTCCGAACGATGCGGACAGCCCTGAACGAGAACGGAAGAAGTCCCAGCTGCGGGGGACGAACCGGCCGGGCTCCGCCTTAGGTCTGCGGTGCCGTGCCGGTCGTGGCCGGACCTCTCTCGTTCGCCTCGACTGCTGCCAGGTTCCAGTTGGCCGCGGCCGACGCGGCTGGGGCCTGCGGGGTGAGGCGAAGACATACCCGGGTGGGTACCGGGATGGGGACCAGTGGCCCATGCCCAGGCCTCATGTCCCGTACGACAGTGGGGCCATGGGCACACACATCGTGATACTCGGAGGCGGCACCGGAGGCACGCTGACGGCCAACCGGCTGCGCCGCATGTACGACGAGAACGAATGCCGGATCACCGTCGTGGACCAGGACGACGACCACGTCTACCAGCCCGGCCTGCTGTTCGTCCCCTTCGGAGCGGCCCAGCCACACCACCTCGTCCGCTCCCGCCCGCGCCAGCTGCCGGCCGGCACCGACTACAAGCAGGCGCGGATCGAACGGGTCGACCTGGACGCGCGGACGGTGCACCTCAGCGGCGGCATACGGCTGGGCTACGACGTCCTCGTGGTCGCCACCGGAGCCGCACTGCTGCCGGAGGAGACCGAGGGGCTGACCGGTCCCGGCTGGGGCGAGAAGGTCTTCACCTTCTACGACCTGCCCGGCGCCGTCGGCCTGCACCACGCCCTTGAGCGCTTCGAGGGCGGGCGCGTTGTCGTCGACGTGGCCGATCTGCCGGTCAAGTGCCCCGTGGCACCACTGGAGTTCACCTTCCTCGCCGACTGGTACTTCCAGCGGCTCGGCATCCGCGACAAGGTCCAACTGACCTACGCCACCCCGCTGGACGGCGCCTTCACCAAGCCGGTCGCGGCGAAGGCGCTCGGCGGGCTGTTGGCGGAGAAGGGCATCGAGCTGGTCACCGAGTTCACGCTCGGCGAGGTCGACGGCGAGGGCGGCCGGTTGGTGTCGTACGACGAACGCGAGGTGCCCTTCGACCTGGCGGTGGTCGTGCCGCTGCACGGCGGCGCCGAGTACGTCGAACGCTCCCCGGGCCTCGGCGACGAACTGGGCTTCGTCCCCGTCGACCAGCACACACTCCAACACCCCGAGCGTCCCGAGGTGTTCGCGATCGGCGACGCGGCCGGGCTCCCGGCGTCCAAGGCCGGCTCGGTGGCCCACTTCGAGGGCGAGACCCTCGTCCACAACATCGGTCGCTTCCTGGCCGGACAACCGCTGGACGCCACTTTCGACGGTCACACCAACTGCTTCGTCGAGACCGGCTTCCACAAGGCACTCCTCATCGACTTCAACTACGACACCGAACCGCTGCCTGGTCACTTCCCGACGGCAGTGGGACTGCCGCTGCTGAAGGAATCGCACGCCAACCACCTCGGCAAGCTCGCCTTCGAGTGGCTGTACTGGCACAGCCTGCTGCCCGGCCGTGAACTGCCCGGCATCGACTCGGCGATGCCGGAACACGGCAAGCACCACGTCCACGCCTGAACGAAGGAGAACACCACCATGCCCACCGCCACTTACGGCGACACGGCCGTCCCCGTCGACGACGAGGGCTTCTTCACCGACCCCGCGCGGTGGACCGAGTCCATGGCCGAACAGATCGCCCACGGCCAGGGCATCCAGGAGCTGACCGACCGGCACTGGACGGTCATCCACTTCATGCGCACCGAATACGCCGCCAAGGGCACCGGCCCCACCGTCCGCGTCCTCGGCAAGACCTCCGGCGTGAGCGTCAAGGAGTTGTACCAGCTCTTCCCGAAGGGCCCCGCGAAGACCGCCGCGAAGATCGCCGGAATTCCCAAACCGCGCGGCTGCATCTGACAACTCTGCCATCGAGGAGCGTGCCGTCATGGCCGACACCGCCACGATCGAGAAAGTCTCGATCATCATCTCCAAAGGGTCCCTGGAAGGGATCTACCCGGCCCTGATCATGGCCAACGGCGCCCGCGCCGAGGGCATCGAGGCCGACCTGTTCTTCACCTTCTTCGGCCTCGACGCCATCACGAAGAAGCACTGGGAACACATCAAACTGGCCACCGTCGGCAACCCGGGCCTGCACCTGCCCACCCTCCTGGGCGGCATGCCGGGCGTCCCCGACCTGGTCACCCGGTACATGGAACGCAAGATGGACAAGCTCGACATCCCACCGATCCCCGAGTTCATCGAGATGATCGCCGACACGGGTGCCGGGATCTACGCCTGCAAGGCGTCCGTGGACCTCTTCGAACTCGACAAGGACGACCTCGTCGACCAGGTCCAGGACATCATCACGGTCGGCGAGTTCTACCAGCACGCGGCCGGCGGCCAGATCATCTACACCTGAGACGACCGCTGCCAGGTACGGCCTGCCGGACGGAGTAGGGCGCAGGCCGTACCCCGCAGGACGGGACGCCGCCCGGTCCCGTGCCCGGCCACGTCGGGATGCTCCTCCGGGGGCTCCCCGAACGATGGGACCTCCGTTGTGGACATGGCTTCCAGCCCCGGCTCGACCAGATCGAATGGTCACGGGCACACGCAGCCCCAGCGACTCGGCCTTACCAGGGCCCACGGGCCCGCCCATGGGGCCCGCCGGCCTCAAGCCGTGCCCCTGATCAGCAACCGAGGACATGAAGCACCACCGGTACGGGCCGACCCCTCACCGCCGATCGGCCCACCGCCACGGGACCTTCGGCCCGTGGCGCGTGCGCGTCGGCCACCGAAGGGTGAAGGCAAGGATGCCGCGTTGCGCGCACAAGACCAGGGAAGCCGCGTGGTGGAGATCTCGCAGGGGGACTTCGATGACAGGCAGGGAGAATCTCGCCGCACGACTGGGCAGTTGGAGCGCCCGGCACCGCGCCATCGCCATCGTGGGCTGGTTGGTCATAGTGGCGGCGGCGATGCTGATCGGTAGCGCCGTGGGGCAACAGCACATGACCGATCAGGAATACGCGGCGGGCGAGTCAGCCCGGGCGTGGCAGGTCCTGGAGCAGAAGGGACTCATCCCGCCCGCGGACGAGATGGTGCTGGTACACAGCGATAGCGACCTCGCCAGCGCAGCCGGGTTCCGCGCGACCGTGCAGGAACTCGTGTCCGGGGTTCGGGCCACCGGACAGGTGACTGATCTGCGCGATCCGTACACAACAGCGGGTCTCGTCTCCGGCGACCGGCACAGCGCCTTGGTGCAGTTCCCCATGACCGGCAAGGCGAACACCGCGTACAAACGGGTACAGCCGGTGCTGAATGCGGTGGACGAGGTACGGGCCGCCCACCCGGGCATGCGTGTGGAACAGTTCGGCGAGGCGAGCGCCAACAAGTGGTTCAACGACACTGTCCTCAAGGACTTCCACCGGGCCGAGCTGACGGCCGTTCCGCTGGCGCTGGGCATCCTGCTCGCGGCCTTCGGCGCCCTGCTCGCAGCGGTGCTGCCGGTGGGGCTGGCGATCACCGCCTTCCTCGCCGCCAACGGTCTGCTGGCGCTGATCAGCCACAGCATGCACGTCGACAGCGCGGCCAGCTCGGTGGTACTGCTGCTGGGCCTGGCCGTCGGCGTGGACTACTGCCTCTTCTATCTGCGCAGGGAGCGCGAAGAGCGGGCGAAGGGGCGCGACCCGCAGGCGTCCCTACGCATCGCCGCGGCGACCTCCGGACGCTCGGTACTGGTGTCCGGCCTGACCGTCGTGGTGGCCATGTCCGGCATGTTCCTGTCCGGGATGCAGCTCTTCGACGGGTTCGCGGTGGGCACCATCCTGGTGGTCCTCATCGCCATGCTGGGTTCGGTGACGGTACTGCCCGCACTGCTGTCGCTGCTCGGGGACCGGGTGGAATGGGGCCGGGTGCCGGGCCTGGGGCGGCTGCGCCGACCTGGGAACGGCAGCCGGGTCTGGGGCGCGATCCTGCGCCCGGTGCTGGCCCACCCGGGCATCTCCGCCGCAGCCTCCGGAGGCGTCCTGCTGCTGCTCGCCGTCCCGGTGCTCGGCATCCACACCGAAAAGCTGAGCCTGGACAAGCAGTTGCCGTCGGACACGGCCCTCATACAGACGTACCGCCACATCAGCGCGGCGTTCCCCGGCGGTGCCAGCCCCGCCAACGTCGTGGTCAAGGCCGATGACGTCCAGGCACCGCAGGTGCGCCGGGCGCTGACCGACTTCACGGCCGCCGCACTGGACACCAAGCTGGTCAACCAGCCCGTCCAGGTCACCACGCACCCGAAGCAGAACGTCGTCGAGATCAGCGTGCCGCTGGCGGGCAACGGGTCGGACAGCACCTCGCGCCGCGCGGTACAGGTGCTGCGCGACGACGTGATACCGCGGACCCTGGGAAAGGTTTCCGGGGCGCGGGCGTACGTCACCGGAGACACCGCGTTCTCCATGGACTTCAACAGCCAGTTGCGCCGCAGCATCGTGCCGGTGTTCCTGTTCGTGATGGCCGTCGCCTTCCTGGTGATGCTGCTGTCGTTCCGCTCGCTGACCATCGCCGCCGTCTCGATCCTGCTGAACCTGCTGTCGGTCGCCGCCGCCTTCGGCGTCATGGTCGCGGTCTTCCAGCACGGCTGGGGCGCCACCCTGGTCGGCACGCACGCCGTCGGCGCCATCGAGTCGTGGCTGCCGCTGTTCTCGTTCGTCATCCTCTTCGGACTGTCGATGGACTACCACGTGTTCGTGGTGTCCCGGATACACGAGGCACACGACGCCGGTGCGCCCACCCAGGAAGCCGTCGCACGCGGGATCCGCAGCACGGCGGGCGTGGTGACCAGCGCGGCGATCATCATGGTCGCCGTCTTCGGAGTGCTCGCCACCCTGTCGATGCAGGACTTCAAGCAGATGGGCGTCGGACTCGGGGTAGCCATCCTGCTCGACGCGACCATCGTGCGGGGCGTGCTGCTGCCGTCCGTACTGTCACTGCTCGGCGAGCGCACCTGGTACCTGCCCGGTTGGCTGTACCTTCCTTCCTGGCACGCCGAACCGGCACCCACCGACATCCCACCGCCGGTCGAGCCGCGGAGCCCGAAACCGGACGAAGTCCACGAACCGGTCCACCCCGCGGCCGGCAGGGACCCCGGCCCCGCCACCGCGACCGATCGGCGTCGAGGACGGGATCAGCGCCGATGACCGCCCTCCACCACCATCGACCTCTCGGGCGGCCGTCGACTGGCTGCGCCGACGCCACCACGGCCGCTCGTCCTCCGACCGCCTCGTCCCCCGCGACCCTGCCGCTGAAGGCCGCCGCCGTCGCGAGCCGTGACCCACCACGACTCAACGGCTTCTGGGAGCACGGCGTCCACGGCAGCGGCGTGCAGCTCGACGTGGCCTTGTCGCTGCGCGGCGGAGGGCTGCTCACGCCGGTGTTCCACGACGCCGGCACGCTGTAGTCCAAGGAGCTCATGTCCACCCGAATCACCCCGGAGGTCGGCTTCACCGAGCTCGGACCCGACGACAAGTTCCGCGACGTACTGGAACTCAGCTCCCTCGACTTCCTGATCCTGGTGGAGATCCTCTCGGAACCCACCGGCATAAGGATCGACGAGGACGACCTTCCCGAACTCACCGCTCTCGCCGACACCGTGACGTTCCTGGTTTTTCGGACCGGGCAAGGGCCCCTTGGGACCTGAGTTCGAGCCACTCGGCTCATGTGCCCTGCCCCATAACGGAGTTGGCTGACACCGATGAAGACTGACACCGACCCGAGGGGAGCGAGGACCGTGGGCACGAGTCTGACGCCCGAGTTCTGGAGGCTGTTCGCCGTCCTGTTGATCGCGGCCACGGGCATGGCGCTCGTTCTCACCGCGGTGCTCGACACGCTGGCCGTCCGGCTGCTGCGCCGTCGCGTACGCAGGCCGCCCACGATGCAGGAGCCGTATCGACCGGCGGCTGCGGACCATCGCACGTCCGTCCGCCAATGAGGTGCCGTGTCCGCGTTCGCCGGCCTCGGCAGGATCCTCAAGCCGGTCACCCCCACACAGGAAATGGAGAAGCCGGCCCGCTTCTGCGCAGACATCACGTGGACCGGCATCGTCGAAGCAGGTGGTATGACCCCAGGAGCCCGGCGACAACCACCCGTGGTCGGGGATGCACGAACGCATCCAGGGCAGCCCCTGAATCTTCGGGACCTACGAACTGAACCACTGCTCGACGCCACCTTCGTCCTGACATGGCAGCTGCACTGGGTCATCGCCAGGGCCCGGCATCCGGCTACCACCGGGTCACGCTCACGGACAACCGCGTCCACTCCGGCGTCATGAAGCGCCACGTCGACGGCGACCCGCTGACGTTCGAGCCGCTCTGCGACCGGTCGGCCGGCTGCGTCTGGTGAGGGACGTGAGCAATCCGCAGGACGTGCTGCGACGGAACGAGACCTCGGCGGAGAGTGGCCCCTGGACCCTGGTCGAGGCCCACCAGTGCGACCCCGGTCCAGACCCAATCCTCAGGACGAGGTGACCAGTTGACGCACCCTCGCCACCATGCCCTGAAAGACCCGCGGTAGGCGTGAGCACGGAGCGCCGTCCCCCGTGACAGGGGCCCCTCCGGGACCCCCCGGCACTCCGAGGAGTGCCTCTCGGGACAGCGCCCACCTCGAACCGCGAGGCCACGGCCGACCTGCGAGCTGCGGAGCGGGGACACTGGGGGAGCCACGCCGTCCGCACACCGACGCTCGCGGCCGGCACTCCTCGTCTTCTCGCGAAACCTTGCGCCGATCCAGGGGAAAGTGCCCGCGCGGCCGGTCGGTTCACCGTACGGGCACGCGTCCACGCCTCCCGCTCGCGGTGGCCGCCACCCTGATGCACCGACCCATCAGGGCATCCCCGGCGCAGGGTGCCGGAGGGAGGCACCTCCGCGCTACCTTCACCATCTCTCCATGTCGACGTGCAACAAAGTGCCGATCGGGCACTTACCAGAGCCGCATGTTCTCTGCCATGTACCCCACATCTGGGCATAAAATTGAGGGGGTTGACGGGCGGATCGACTACGAGCCCGACACTGGTGTGAACGCAGGTGGCATCGCCTGATCACGCGGTGATCCACTCAGCGAGTTCGCGAGGAAGAGGATGACTCCGGACAGGTCTCGCACCCCCGGCTCCGGATCACCTCCTGGCCGCTCGCGAGGGCGTGACCTGTCGGCCCCGCGTCATGAAGGGACGAGTCAAGGCTCGTGAGGTGCTCGACCCGACCATCCGCCCGGTCCGTGGCGGAACTCCCTTGCCTCATCGAAGACATCGAGGCGCTGACCATCAGCGCCCATGTCATCTGGTCGGCCTCTCGGCCAGGCTGCTCGTGACGACCGGCAATTCGACGCAGTCGGCTGTGTGAACCACGCGCCTGAGCGCGACGGCGTACATCCACGGCATCCCCTCGACGCCTTGTTCGACGGGGACAACCCTGGGGGCGCCCAGCTCCAACTGCTCGTTCCCGAGAAGCATTCGGCAGCGGCCGGCGGCCTGGATGTTCTTCAACCAGTCCGACTCGCGCCCGAAGTTGAGCCCGATGACGACCTTGCCTTGGGAGCGAAAGGCACGCAGCGGCGTATGGCGTACCGTGCCGGACCTGCGACCGACGTGTTCGAGATCGGCGAACGCGGCATGACCGACGAGGCGAAGGGCCACCGCGTTGACACGGCCTCGGGTGCAGCGACTCAGAACTCGGGGGAAGGACATGTGCCGACCTGGCTTCCTGGGATTGATCCGGTTCCGGTGATCGGTTTCCCTTCTCCCACCACCCTCGAATTCAGCATCGTCAGCTACGGGACTGCGGCGATATGGGGCCTACGGATCCTCCGGAGGCCGTAAGTCCCGTGTTCTTCCCCGGGTTTCGGTGCTACGCGGGCCGCGCGAGGATCACACCGGCCGCACGTGGCCGGCAGCACGCGCCCGTCACTCGCCACGCACGAGCGTCCAGGAGTCGCGGCCGGGACGCACCGCAAGGTCGATCCGGCATGACCAGCCGATCACCTGGAAGAGCTGGTAGGGAGAACACCTCACCAGTGCGGGGCCGTCACATGTCCGGCTGTCGTCCCGGATTGACGGTCAGTCGGCGAGTCCGAGCCGGCGCGAATCGCCCGGCTGGACGCGGACCGCCCGGTCGGGCAGTCGTACGTCGATCGCGGAGCGGTCCGACGACGGCACGGCGATCTCCAGCCGGCCATGGGTCAGTCGCAGCCGCACGCCCCAGTGACCCCGGTAGCGGAGGGCAAAGCCGTACTCGGACAGCTCCGGCAGCGGCACGGGATCCAGCCAGAGGGCGTCGTCGCGGGTGTCGAGCCCGGTGAGGCCGCGCTGGACGAGGTCGAGGGTGCCGGCCATGGCACCGAGGTGGATTCCCTCACCGGTGGTGCCGCCCTGGAGGTCGGCGATGTCGCCCCGCAGCGCCTCCTGGCAGTACGTCCAGGCCTCGGCGCGCCGGGCCCGGGCCAGCACCCAGCCGTGGACCAGACCGCTCAGGGTGGAGCCGTGGCTGGTGCGGCACAGGTAGTGGTCGACGGTGCGCAGCCAGGTGTCCTCGTCCAGCCGGTGGCCCAACCTGCCGAATATCTCCCGGAGTTCGGCCGGTCCGAAGAGGTAGCCAAGCATCAGGACGTCGGCCTGTTTGGAGGCCCGGTAGCGGTTGACGGTGTCGCCCTCCGCCTCCAGGATCCGGTCCAGGCGGCGGATGTCCCCGTACCGCTCGCGGTAGCCGTCCCAGTCGAGCTCGGCGAGGTCGCCGTAGCCCTCGAACTGGCTGATGACGCCGTCGTGGAAGGGCACATGGAAGGTGCGGGACACGTCCTCCCACTGTTCGAGTTCGCCGTCGTCCAGGCCGGTGCGCTCGACGAGTTCGCGTCGGCGTGGTTCGGGCAGGGAGCGCAGCAGCTCCAGGGTGCGGGTCAGTACCCAGGCGGCCGTGACGTTGGTGTAGGCGTTGTCGTCGAGGCCGGGCTCGGCCGCGCCCGGGTAGGCGTCGTGGTACTCGTCCGGGCCGACCACGCCGCGGATGCGGTGGCGGCCCAGCTGCTCGTCGTAGACGGCCGAGTCCGCCCAGAAGCGGGCGATCTGCAGGAGCATCTCGGCGCCCTTGGTGTGCAGGAACTCGGCGTCGCCGCTGGCCTGGCAGTACTGCCACACGTTGTACGCGATCGCCGAGCCCACGTGGTGCTGGAGGTGTGAGTGGTCGGGCAGCCAGCGTCCCGAACGGGGGTTGAGGTGCAGCCGCTGGGTCTCCTCGCGTCCGTCGCTGCCGCTCTGCCACGGGTAGAGGGCACCCGCCCGGCCCGCTTCCCGGGCGGCGGTGCAGGCCTGTTCGAGGCGCCGGTGGCGGTAGCGGAGGAGAGCGCGGGAGACCTCCGGGAAGTGCAGGTTGAGGTAGGGCAGGACGAACAGTTCGTCCCAGAAGACATGGCCGCGGTAGGCCTCGCCGTGCAGTCCCCGGGCCGGTACCCCGACGTCGAGGTCGGCGGTGTGCGGGGACAGGGTCTGCAGGACGTGGAAGAGGTGCAGTCGCAGGATGCGGCCGGCTTCCCCGGGGACGTCCAGTGCGGCCCGGCGCCAGAGCTGGTCCCAGGCGGTGAGGTGCGAGTCGAGCAGCTCGTCGAAGCCGGGCGCCCTGCCCACCCGGTCGAGCGCCGCGTGCAGGGGGTCGCTGATCGCCGGGTCGCGCGAGGTGTGCAGGGCGACGGTCTTGTCGACCGTGACGGTGCGGCCGGGAGTCAGCTGCAGGCGCGTGGACTGGCTGACGCGGGGGCCGTCGTGCCGGACCGTGGCGGGCTCGTCGGCGGTCAGCGAGGACGCCATGGCGACCCGGATGTCCGAGGTGCGGGTACGGCAGCGCAGCCACACCGTGTCGGCGGTGTCCGTGTCGGTGCCTGTGTGCACGTGGGTCAGGTGACGGCCGTCCAGGTCCCGGTACCGGGACACGCCGGTGTTGGTGACATCGCCGTCGAGCGCCGCCTCGACCTCCAGTTCGCCGGTGAAGCCCTCGGCCGTGAACTCGGTGCGCAGCGCGGCCAGATGAGGGTCGGCCATGTGCACCAGCCGCTGCTGACGTACCGCCAGTGCTCGGCCCTCACCGAGTCCGTAGCGGGTGCGCCGCTCCAGCAGGCCGGAGTCCAGGTGCAGGATCTGGTGGTGGTCGAGCACGGTCGCGGTGTCGGGGGTGAGCCACTGCTCCTCGTGGAGGCGGAAGCGCAGGGGCAGCCAGTTCGGCACGTTGACCATGTCCTCGTTCTCGACCTGGCGGCCTGCTACATCGGAGGTGAGCCGGTTGTAGCAGCCGGCCACATACGTCCCCGGGTAGTGCACCTCGTCCGCCGCACACTCGGGCAGCGCGCCGCGCGTGGCGAAGTATCCGTTGCCCAGGGTGCACAGCGACTCCCTGAGCAGCTCGTCGGCAGCCACGTACCCCTCGTACTCCCAGATCCAGCCGGTCACTTGGGGCTCCTCACACGAGCGGTGCGGCGGGATGCGTACGACGCCGTCGGTGCCCCGAGGCCGTAGGGATCCGTCATCAGGATCCACCGGACAGCGGCACGACCGCGACCGGGCACTTCGCGTGGTGCAGCAGCGTGAGCGCGATCCGGCCCGGCCGGAGGCCGAGGGGGTGACGCCCGCGCCTGACTCCGACGATCACGAGGTCGGCGGCGGCCGACCGTTTCACCAGCTGACTGCGGGCCGACCCCTCGACCGTCGTAGTGCGGACCCGGACCCGCGGATGGTCGAGCACGACGTCGCGCAGCAGGGTGTCCAGCAGAGCGGAGGCATGTGCCTCGTGGCGGCGGGCCGCTTCCGACGCCGACCGGGAGCGATCGGCGGTCCTGCGCACGGGATGCTTCCAGGCGCGCACGATGTCGAGGGTGCAACCACGCGCCTCGGCCTCACGGAAGGCGAACCGCACGGCTTCCCCTCTGGTGTCAGGGTCCCCGGCACCGAGCAGGACGCGTTCGTGGCGACCGGTCAGACCTGCATCGTCACCGCGGACCACGATCACCGGGCAGTGGGCCCGGGCCGCCAGAGCCGGGCCGACCGAGCCGAGAAGCAGCTCCGTCGGCTCACCGAGGCCGCGCGATCCGGTCACCAGGGCGGAGGCGTGGCGGCTCTCCTCCAGCAGCACGGGCAGCGCGTCGCCCGGGACGGCCTCGGCATCGACCTTCACGTCCGGGTCTCGCCGCCGTGCCCGGGCCGCCGCGACGGTGGCGACGTCCTCGGCCGGAACCCGCTCGGGCGACGGCTCGGGACCACTGGTCCGGGCGGGGGCATCTTGGTCGCGTTCCGGGACGAAGGCGTGCACCAGCCGTATCCGCAGGCCGAGCCGGGCGGCCTCGTCGACCGCCCAGTCGACCGCGCGCAGACTCGGGGCCGATCCGTCGACACCCACGACCAAGGGCAGTTCCATCGCGCCCGCCGCCTTTCGCCGCGCTGCAACGTCGTACAGCGCCAGCCTCCAGCGTCCACTCTCGCACCCGAGGGCGGAGCGAGACGAGGGCCACTCGGCCCGGCCCTCTGCCCAGTCAGCCCCTGGGCGGCAAGGCGGCGGAGCAGGAGGCTGAAGGCGCGCTGGAGAAAGGGTGCCCTGGTACCCGCCAGAAACGGCACTCGGAGTGCCTGCGCCAAGTGAAGGAGCTGGCCATGATTCCGCTCATCCTGCTCGGTGCGACCGTGCTCGGCGGCTGTCTGGTGTTCGGGTACAGCTCGTTCGTCGTCGGCTTCTTCCTCATGGCGGCGGGAGTCGTCGGACTGATCACGTTCATGAGCACCCGAGGTGCTGTTCTGCGGCCGGGCGAGCGCGAGGCCGTCATCGAGGAACGGCACTACATCGGCAAGCACGACGACCACCGGAACTACCGGAGTTGACCGCGACAGCCCCGAAAGGATCGTTCGCCATGAATGAAGCGATGCCCGCGGTCCACCCCGCCCGGTTGACCGCGGACCTCGATCCGTCCCTGTCGCGCTGGCTGTGGCTGGTGAAGTGGCTGCTCGCCCTCCCCCACTACGTCGTCCTGTTCTTCCTGTGGGTGGCGTTCGTGGGGACGAGCGCGGTGGCCTTCTTCTCGATCCTGTTCACCGGCCGCTACCCGCGCCAACTGTTCGACTTCAACACCGGAGTGCTCCGCTGGAGTTGGCGCGTGGCGTACTACGCGTACGGCGCCCTGGGCACCGACCGCTACCCACCCTTCACCCTCGCCGACGTGCCCGACTACCCCACCCACTGGGACGTGGTGTACCCGGAGCGACTGTCCCGCGGCCTCGTCCTGGTGAAGTGGTGGCTCCTGGCCGTACCGCACTATCTGATCCTGGCGTTCCTGCTCGGCGGGCTGAAGGTGCCCTGGGCCTCGGGCGGCCTCATCGCACTGCTCGCCATATTCGCCGGGGTCTCGCTGGCCGCCACCGCACGCTACCCGCGCGGCCTGTTCGACCTGGTGATGGGGCTCAACCGGTGGGTACTGCGTGTGGTCGCCTACGCGGCACTCCTCACCGACGTCTACCCGCCGTTCCGGCTCGACCAGGGAGGTGACGAACCCGGAGCCGCGTCCTGAGCACGGCCCCAGCCCGGGGCCAGGCCTTCAGGGCCCGGACGGCAAGGGCCTGTTGGGCCCGGACACGGCCCCGTCGGCCCACGCCACGACCGCCGTGTCCGGTCCACCGTGGTGACAGGAGACCGACCAGGGAGGCTGCCATGACCGAACACGCCGACGGCACCAGCATCGTGGTGGGCGTCGACGGCTCCGAGCCGTCGATGGCGGCCCTGCGCTGGGCGGCCGAGCAGGCAGCAGTTCTGCACACGGACCTCGTCGCCGTGCACGCCTGGGAACCGGCCGCGAACGGACACGCGCCCTACGCCCCGGTGCCCGCTCGTCCGACGGCCGCCCAGGAGCGCGAACAAGCCGCCCAGTTCCTCGCGGCCACCGTCCGCGAGGCCTTGGGACCCCGGACCGGCGGTTCAGTGCGCCGCGTCGTGGTGCAGGGACCACCCGCACGCGTCCTGCTCCAACAGGCGGACGGTGCCCTGCTGCTGGCCTTGGGACGCAGGGCTCACGGGCACTTCGGACTGCCCTCGGTCGGCCCGGTGGGCCGTGAGTGCCTGCGGCACGCGACGGTTCCGGTGGTGACCGTGCCGGTCGCGGACCGGTCTCGGAAGCCACGGGAAGCCGTCGATTCGCCGTCACTGACCCGGAGCGGTGCCTCGTAGCGCCGTCGACGGTAGGAAGGCCGGCCGGGCTCGGGCCAAGGGTCCGGGCCGGTTCTCATGCCGGGCGGGTACGGAGTGTTCCGGACGGGTACCCGGTTGGTCGGGCCGATCGGCTCTGGTGCGTGGTCACTGTGGCCCACGGACCGGGGTCCAAGGCCCCATCCTCGTACGGGCAGTCACGGACAAGTCTGACCTGCATACGCGGTCGCCGGGTGAGAAGCACCCGGCTCACGGGAATCCAGGAGGCGGCGGCCATGAAGCGCATGCAGGAGATCAAGCGCCCCTCGATTCCGCGCCGGCCCGCGCCCCTCGACCTGCGCACCCCGTCCGGGCGGCGCCTCCCGTACTGACACGTGAGGGGCGTGCCCCGTCAGCGGACGAGGACCCGCTCCCCCGAGCGCGGCACGACGGCCGTCCAGCCCAAGGCCTGGTCGATACGGTCCCGCAGGGACTCGGCCGCGTCGGGCTCTCCGTGCACCAGGTAGGTGGTGTGCGGGGCGGGCGCGCCGCGCAGCCAGTCGATGATCTGGGCGGCATCCGCGTGGGCCGAGAAGTGCGGCACGTCGGCGACCTGTGCACGCACCGGGACGTACTCGCCGAACATCTTGAGCGCCTTGGCTCCGTCGACGAGGTCCCGTGCCCGGGTGCCCTGGGCCGCGAAGCCCACCACCATCACGGTGTTGCGCGGGTCGGGCAGCAGGCGCTCCAGGTGGTGCAGAACACGCCCGCCAGTGGCCATGCCGGACGCCGAGACGATGACGGCGGGCCCGGTGGAATCGCCGATCTCGATCGACTCCTGGACGGTCCGGGCCGCGAGGAACGGCTCCGGGCTCAACACGTCCGTGCCGGCGGCCGTGACCTCGGAGCGCAGCTCGGGAGAGCCGGCGGCGACGGCGTCCCGGTAGACGTCCAGCGCGGCCAGCGCCATCGGACTGTCGACGTACACCGGTACGGCAGCGGGCAGCAGGCCCCGGCGGCGGAGTTCGGCGAGTTCGTGCAGGACGACCTCGGTGCGGTCGATGGCGAACGCCGGGATGACGACCGTGCCGCCCCTCTTGAGGGTGCGGGTCAGGACATCGGCGAAGTGGGCACGTCCGGCGTCCTCCTCGTGGCGGCGGTTGCCGTACGTCGACTCCACGAGGAGGACGTCCGCCCCGGAGAACGGCTCCGGGGGCCGCAGGAGGGGATGTCCGGGGCGGCCGAGGTCGCCGCTGACCGCGAGGGTGTGTCCGTCCTCCAGGGTGAGCAGCGCCCAGGCCGAGCCGAGGATGTGGCCGGCCGGGTGCAGCGTGAGGCGGGTGTGCGGGGCGAGTTCGGTGCTTACGCCGGTGGGTACCGGGTCGATGAGCTTGAGGGTGCGGTCGACGTCCGCGTCGTCGTACAGCGGCTGTGCGGGCCGGTGCTTGGACCAGCCATGGTCGTTGGCGTGCTGGGCGGCCTCCATCTGGAGCTTGGCGCTGTCCCGGAGCACGATCTCGATGAGGCGTGCGCTGTACTCGGTCGTCACGATGCGGCCGTGGAAGCCGTGCCGCACCAGCCTGGGCAGGTATCCGCAGTGGTCGAGGTGGGCGTGGGTGACGACGACCGCCTCGATGTCTGTCGCGTCGCAGGGCAGCCGCCGCCAGTTCATCCTGCGCAGATCGGCGAGGCCCTGGAAGAGGCCGCAGTCCACGAGGACGCGCGCATGGTCGCTCTCGACGAGGAACTTGCTGCCGGTGACCGTTCCCACGCCGCCCAGGAAGGTGAGCAGTGCGGGTCTCGTGCGGGTTTCCGCGGGCTGTGCCGACGGTCCTGCTTCGTTCAGGCTCATGGCGCTCTCCTCGTCGAAGGAGCGGGGCTCGATGGTGTGCGCGGCCGGGGGCCCTGTCCCGGCCGCGCACACCTGGTGCCACACGGCGGCGTGCGCGCGTTCAGCCGTGCTGCACCTGGATGGTCCGGGTGCCTGTCTTCGTCTCGGGCACCGGGACCGTGATCGTCAGGACACCGTCCTTGTACACGGCGGTGGCCTCGTCGCCCTGCGCGCCGGCCGGGAGCCGTAGGGCTCGGGCGAACGTGCCGTAGCGGAATTCCGTGCGGTGCTTCTCCGTGGTCTCCTCACTGCGCTCGGCCCGCAGGGTCAGAACGCCTTCCGTGACCGTGATCTCGACGTCCTTGGCGGGGTCGATGCCCGGAAGTTCGGCCCGCACCACGTACGTTCCGTCCGTCAGGTGCTCCTCGATCCGGATGTGGTGCAGCCCCGCAACGGCGTGCGTGCCCGGGAGCCCTGTCTCGACCCAGCCGAACAGTTCGGGAAGTGTCGGCCAGCCAGGCAGCCGCTCGATCATGCCGTTCATGTTGTCCCTCCCTTTCTTCTCCACTTCCAGCGTCCCGCGCGAGGGCGTCGCACGCGTGGGCCGACCGGGCCCGTGGACTACCCGGTCGGCCCTGGCGGCCGATCTTCTTCCGGGTTTCAGAGGGGTTCGGGGTCCGGACGGCGGGGTGGTCCCAGGAGCACGCAGTCCACATCCACCACACCCTCCACCGCCCGCACCAGGCGGGTGGCGACGGGCACGAGGGCGGTGTCGGGGATCCGGCCGGTGAGTGTGGCGACGCCGTCGCGCACCTCCACCCGGATCGGTTCGGCCACCTCCGGGAACAGGCGGGCGACGACTTCGCGGCGGATCTCGTCCGCGATGTCCTCGTCGCCCCGGAGGAACACCTTCAGCAGGTCGGAGCGGCTGACGATGCCCTTCAGCAGGCCCTGGTCGTCGACCACGGGGAGCCGCTTGGTCCGGGTCTGGGCCATGGTGCGCGCGGCCCGGGCGAGGGTGGCGTCGGCGTGGACCGTGAGAGCCGGCGCGGTCATCAGCTCGGCCGCGGTGACGGCCCCGGCCTTCACCAGGTCGGACAGGCGGCGCAGTTCGGAGTACCGGTCCGGGTCGCCGTCGTGGAACGCCTCTTTGGGCAGCAGGTCGGCCTCGGAGACGACGCCGATCACCCGTTCCTCGTCGTCCAGGACGGGCAGGGCACTGACCTTCCACTGCTGCATGGTCTTGACGATGTCCTTGAAAGCCGCATCGCGTCGAACGGCGACGACGGTGCGGGTCATCACATCGTTCACGATGTGCGGAGTGCCGTGCATGATGTCCTCCGATGTCGTCACGGGACACCGTCAGCGTCGGTCACGGCAGCTTTTCGGCGCATGGGCCAAGTGGTCCCCTTCTCGGCCCCGATGGGCACTCCTCCCTCTGTGCGGTCGCGACGACCCTGGTGGTAGAGGGCCCGCGGCCCAGCCCGCGGGTATCGATCCAGGGAGGTGTTGACCGTGCTGCGCCCTGTTGTCGTAGGACTGGACGGTTCACGCGAGAGTCTCGCCGCCGCCGACTGGGCGGCGAGGGAAGCGCTGCGCCGCGGTGTGCCGCTGCGGCTGGTGCACGCGTGGGAGGCGGCGTCGCCGGAGACGTCGACGCTGCCCGAGTTGAAGGCGCCCCGGTTCTGGGCGCGGCGGATTCTGCGCGAGGCCATGGACCGGGTCAACGAGCGCTATCCGCAGGTCTATCTCAGTGCCGAGCAGATCTCCCGGCCCCCGGCCGACGCCCTCGCGGCGGCGGGTGCGGAGGCCGAGCTGCTGGTGCTGGGCAGCCGCGCGTTCAGCGGGTTCGGCGGGTTCCTGGCCGGTTCCGTGGCGTTGGCCACCGTGGCCCACGCGTCGCGGCCGGTCATACTGGTCCGTGCTGACGAGACCCCCGAGAGCGAGCGGGTGCCCGGCACCGACGGCGCACCCTCGATCCGTACGCCGTACCGCGACGTGGTGGTGGGCGTCGACACGGCGCGTCCCTGCGAGGAGGTTCTCGCCTTCGCCTTCGAGAGCGCTGCCCTGCGGTCCGCACCGCTGCGTGTGGTGCACGCGTGGCAGCAGTCGATCTCGCCCGGGCCCGGCGCGAAGAACATGAGCGCGCAGGACGACGCCGAGCGGGATCTGGCCATGGTCCTCGGACCGTGGCGCGAGAAGTATCCGACGGTGGAGGTCCACGAGCGCGTGGCGAACGACCATGTGGCGCGCCTGCTCCAGGGCGCGACCGCCGACGCCGGCCTGCTGGTCGTCGGCCGCCGCAACCGCCCGGCCAGGATCGGCACGCACACCGGGCCGGTAGACCACGCGGTGATGCACCACGTCCGCTGCCCGGTCGCGATCGTCCCGCACGCGTGAAGCACCACCGCACCGAGTGAGGCCCACGCGGTCGACGCGTGGGCCTCACTCGTGTCTGCCGGTCAGCCGACGAACTCACCCACGGCCGCCTTGAGTTCGGTCAGTCCCTTCTTCGCGTCGGTGAAGAACATGCCGGTCTTGGGGTCGGTGTACAGCTCGTTGTCGACGCCCGCGTAGCCGTGCCCCATCGAGCGCTTGATGACGACGACGCTCCTGGCCTTGTCGACGTCGAGGATCGGCATTCCGGAGATCGCGTTGCCGGGGCGGCGGGCGATCGGGTTGGTCACGTCGTTGGCGCCGATCACCAACGCCACGTCCGCCTGCGGGAATTCGGGGTTGACCTCGTCCATCTCCTTGAGCTGTGTGTACGGCACGTCGGCCTCGGCCAGGAGCACGTTCATGTGTCCCGGCATCCGGCCGGCCACCGGGTGGACGGCGTAGCTGACCTCGATGCCGTGCTCGGTCAACAGCTTGGCCAGGTCGCCGAGTTCGTGCTGTGCCTGGGCGGCGGCGAGGCCGTACCCGGGGACGAAGATGACCTTGCGCGCGTACGCGAGCTGGATCGCCACGTCGTCGACGGAGATCGCCCGCACCTGGGCGGGCGCTCCGCCCGCGCCGACCGCCGCCGGGGCGCCGTCGCCGGTGCCGAAGCCGCCGATCACGATGTTCGTGATGGAGCGGTTCATGGCGTCGGCCATCAGCTTGGTGAGGATGCCGCCCGAGGAACTGACGAGCATGCCCGCGATGATCAGCGCGGTCTCGTCGAGGACGAAGCCCGCCATGGCGACCGCCGACCCGGTGAACGCGTTCAGCAGGGCGATGACCACCGGCATGTCGGCCCCGCCGATGGGCAGCACCATCGTCACGCCGAACAGCAGTGCGACAACGACCAGTCCGTACAGGGCGGTTGAGGAGTCCGGGGCCAGCACCAGCCAGACGGTGCCGATGACGAAGGACGCGGGGAGCAGCACGTTGAGCAGGCGTGCTCCCGGGAACACCACCGGCGAGCCGGACACGAGGCCCTGCAACTTGCCCGCCGCGACCAGCGAGCCGGAGAAGGTGACCGTGCCGATGACGATGCTCAGGGCACCCGGCAGCGAGACGCGTGCGCCCAGCGCGGCCGGGTGGTCGGCCTGGAGCAGGTCGTTGACCGCGATGACGACGGCGGCGCCACCGCCAACGGCGTTGAAGATGCTGACCAGTTGAGGCATCGCGGTCATCTTGACCCCGCGTGCGGCCCACAGGCCGAGCGCGGCGCCGACGAGACCGCCGCTGACCAGGACGAGCCAGCCGGTGCCGGTGATGCGGTTCTCGTGGACGACGAGCCACACCGTGGCGCCGATCGCGACGGCCATGGCGCCGGCGGAGAGTGTGTTGCCGCGGCGGGCCGTGCGCGGGTGGTTCATGAGGTGCAGGCCGATGACGAAGCAGGCGGCTGCGGCCAGGAAGACGTAGTGGACGGCATTGGAGACGGTGTCCATGGCGGTCACACCTCCTTGTCCGGTGTCCCGGCGGTGGCCTTGTCCCGGTTGCCGGCGGTGGGCCGGGCCTTGAACATCTCCAGCATCCGGTCGGTGACGACGTATCCGCCGACCACGTTCATGGCGCCGAACACCATGGCCACGAAGGCCAGGACGTATCCGAGCCAGGTGTGCGACCCGGCCGCGATCAGCATCGCGCCGATGACGACGATGCCGTGCACGGAGTTGGAGCCGGACATCAGCGGTGTGTGCAGGGTCGCCGGGACCTTGCTGATGACCTCGATGCCGACCAGGACACTCAGCACGAACACGGTGATCGCGGTGAGGAGGTCGAGGCTGTTCATGATGCACCTCCCATGGGTGATGTTCCGCCCTGTGATGTTCCGCCCGTCAGGGCGGCCGTGATCTCGTCGGCCGGGTCGAGGACGAGTTCGCCGTCGGGCGCCAGGTGGCGCAGCAGGGCGACGAGGTTGCGGGCGTAGGCGGTGGACGCGGCGGTCGCCATGGCGGACGGCAGCCGGCCGGCGCCGATCAGGGTGACGCCGTTGTCCAGGACGGTGGTCTTGTCGGCCTCGGTGCCCTCGACGTTGCCGCCGAACTCGCTCGCCGCCAGGTCGACGACGACCGAGCCGGGCTTCATCCGCCCGACGACTTCGGCGCTCACGAGCAACGGCGGTTTGCGGCCGGGTACTTGGGCGGTGGTGATGACGACGTCGGAGCGGGCGATGTGCCCGTCCAGCGCCGCCCGCTGGTCCTGCTGTTCCTCCTCGGTCAACTCCCTTGCGTAGCCGGTCTGTTCGGCGCCCGGTTCCTGTGCCTGAGCGGGCTGGATGTCCAGGAACCGGGCGCCCAGCGACTCCACCTCCCCTCGGGAAGCGGGGCGTACGTCGTACGCCGAGACGACGGCGCCGAGACGGCGGGCGGTGGCGATCGCCTGCAGCCCGGCCACTCCGGCACCGAGAACGAGGACCTGCGCCGGGCGCATGGTGCCCGCCGCAGTGGTCAGCATCGGGTAGAACCGGTCGTAGGAGTCGGCGGCGAGGACCGCCGCCTTGTAGCCGGCGACGTTGGCCTGGGAGGTCAGCGCGTCCATGGACTGGGCGCGGCTGAGAGTGCGGGGCAGCAGATCGAGGCTCACCGTGCGGACCCCGCGCCCGGTCAGTTCGTCGACGAGGGCGGGATGGCGCAGCGGTTCCAGCAGCCCGATCAGGGTCTGCCCGGTGCGCAGGGCCTCGGCGCTCTCCGGGTCCGGCGGTCCGACGCACAGTACGGCGTCCGCGCGTGCGTACAGCTCCTCCGGGGGTACGACGGTCGCGCCGGCCTCGGTGTAGTCGGCGTCGGCGAACCAGGCGCCGGATCCGGCGCCGGCCTCGACGAGGACCTCGATTCCGGCCCGGCGCAGGAGGGTTACGGCCTCGGGGACGAGGGCGACCCGGCGTTCTCCGGGTGCCCGCTCCCGGACGGCTCCTACGGTGACGGTTCCCATGATCTGCTGCCTCTCCTGTGGTCCCGGGGTTGCCGGGCTCAGAATTCGAAGACGAGCCGCGCTTCGGCCCGTCCGCCGAGGACCTCGTCGAAGGAGTCGTTGACCTGGTCCAGGCGCCGCGTCTCGGCGATGACCCGGGTACGGCCGGCCGCGTGCAGGGCGAACACCTCGGACAGGTCCTGCCGGGTGCCGACGATGGAGCCGATGACGGAGATCCCGCCGAGCACGGTCTCGAAGATCGGCACGTTGATCGCGGCGTTGTCCGCGGGCAGGGCGACCATGACGAGCCGTCCGCCGCGGTTGAGCGACCGGTACGCCTGCTCGAACGCCTTGGGCGCGGCGGCCAGGACGACGGCCACGTCCGCGCCGCCGGCCTTATTGATCTCCTCGACCGGGTCGTGCGTACGGGCGTTGACGGTCAGGTCGGCGCCGAGCTGGTGGGCGAGGCCCAGCTTGTCGGGTTCGAGGTCGACGGCGGTGACGAACCCACCGACGAGGCGCGCGTATTGCACGGCCAGGTGGCCGAGGCCGCCGACGCCGAAGACCGCGACGCGTTCGGCCGGGGTCACCCGGGCGACCTTGATCGCCTTGTACGTGGTGACGCCCGCGCAGGTCAGCGGCGCCGCGTCGAAGGACGACACGCCGTCGGGGACCCGGACGATCGCGCCCGCACTCGCGACGGCGAACTCGGCGTAGCAACCGTCCACGGAATAGCCGGAGTTGACCTGGCTCTCGCAGAGGGTCTCCCAGCCGGAGACGCAGTAGCGGCAGGTGCCGCAGGACGAGCCCAGCCACGGGATCGCGACGCGCTTGCCTATCAGATCGGCGGAGACGCCCGCGCCCACGGCCTGTACGGGGCCGACGCCCTCGTGGCCGGGGACGAACGGCGGCTGCGGCTTGACCGGCCAATCGCCGTGGGCCGCGTGGATGTCGGTGTGACAGACGCCGGATGCCTCCATCTTCACGAGCACCTGGCCGGGGCCGGGCTCGGGGACGGGAAGGTCCTGGATCTCCAGCGGCTTCCCGAAGTCGGTGACAACTGCTGCCTTCATGATCTCCTCCTCAAGTGGTTCCGCACCGGGTCGACTTGACCCGGGTCACGAAATGCAGCCCGTCTCCGGCTGCGAGGGAGAAGCCGCCCGGCGTGCCCGGTTCCACGTCCAGGACGTAGAAGGGGCGGCCGTGCGCCTCGTACTGGTCGGCGTTCACGTGGAAGGTGCAGCCCTCCACCACGCCGACGAGCATGTCGCCGTCTCCCAGGGCGAATTCGCCGCCCGGGAAGCACATCGGGTCGCTGCCGTCGCAGCAGCCGCCCGACTGGACGAACATCACGGGGCTGCCGTGGGCGGCGCGCAGGGCCGCGATGGCCTTGCGCGCCGCACGCGTTGCGGTGACGCGCCCGACGGTGCCGTTCTCGACTGGTGCGGGCATGTCGGTGCACTCCTCCTAGAACAGGCCGAGCGGCTTGTCGCTGTAGCTGACCAGGAGGTTCTTGGTCTGGCTGTAGTGGTCGAGCATCATCTTGTGGTTCTCGCGGCCGATGCCGGAGACCTTGTAGCCACCGAACGCGGCACCCGCGGGGTATTGGTGGTAGCAGTTCGTCCAGACCCGGCCGGCCTTGATGGCGCGGCCCATCCGGTAGGTGCGTCCGGTGTCGCGGCTCCACACGCCGGCCCCGAGGCCGTAGAGCGAGTCGTTGGCGATCTCCAGGGCTTCGGCCTCGTCCTTGAAGGTGGTGACGGCGAGGACGGGTCCGAAGATCTCCTCCTGGAAGACCCGCATCTTGTTGTGGCCCTTGAGGACGGTCGGCTCGTAGAAGTAGCCGTTCGCGAACTCCCCTTCCATGGTGGGCCGGTGGCCGCCGACGAGCAGTTCCGCGCCTTCCTTGAGGCCGATCTCGACGTACGAGGCGATCTTCTCGATCTGCTGCTGGGAGACCTGCGGGCCGATCATGGTCGCGGTGTCGAGCGGGTCGCCCTGCTTGATGGCGCGGATGCGCTCCAGGCAGCGGCCCATGAACTCCTCGTAGATGTCCTCCTGGATGAGTGCGCGCGAGGGGCAGGTGCAGACCTCGCCCTTGTTGAACGCGTACAGGACGAGTCCTTCGACGGCCTTGTCGAGGAAGTCGTCGTCGTGGGCGGCCACGTCGTTGAAGAAGATGTTCGGCGACTTGCCGCCCAGCTCCAGCGTGACCGGGATGATGTTCTGGGCCGCGTACTGCATGATCAGGCGGCCGGTGGTGGTCTCGCCGGTGAAGGCGACCTTGGCGATGCGCTTGTTGGTGGCCAGCGCCTTGCCGATCTCGGCGCCGGGGCCGTTGACGACGTTGAGGACGCCGGGCGGCAGGTGGTCGCCGATGACCTCCATCAGCTTGAGGATCGACCACGGGGTCGGGGAGGCGGGCTTGAGCACCGTGGCGTTGCCGGCGGCGAGCGCCGGGGCCAGCTTCCACGCGGCCATCAGCAGCGGGAAGTTGAACGGGATGATCTGGCCGACCACGCCCAGCGGCTCGCGGAAGTGGTAGGCGATCAGGTCCTTGTCGATCTCGGTGATCGAACTCTCCTCGGCGCGGATCGCCGCCGCGAAGTAGCGGAAGTGGTCGGCTGCGAGCGGGATGTCGGCCGCGAGGGTCTCGCGGACCGGCTTGCCGTTCTCCCAGCTCTCGGCGATCGCGAGTTCCTCGCGGTGGGCGTCGATGGCGTCGGCGACCGCGTTGAGGGCGGCGGCGCGCTGCGCGGTGGACGCCTCGCCCCACTTGGGCTGTGCGGTGTGCGCGGCGTCCAGGGCGAGTTCGATGTCCTCGGGTCCGGACTTCGGGACCTCGCAGATCGGCTGGGCGGTGGCGGGGCACAGGTTGGGCGAGTACTGACCTGTGGTGGGTGCCTGCCACTTGCCGCCGATGAAGTTCTCGTAGCGGGGCGCGACATCCACGGGGCTGCCTGCCCTGCCCGGAGGCTGGTACTTCATGACCGTCCCCTTGTCCTCGGATTTCTCATCACGACGATCGTGGTGACGCTCAACACGCTAGGAACGCGAACGCTGCAACACCGCTGCATGCCGTACGACCTGCGGCAGGAGGCCCTCCACGGAGTCCAGGCCGCGGGCCCGGGCCGCCGCCGCGGCGCGCTGCGGCGATCCGTTCGGCAAGGTGCGGGCGAGCGCCGACCACGCGACCGCGTCATCGGCTCCCCCTTCGGCGTCCACCCAGTGGCGCAGGAGTGCGGGATCGCCGCTGCCCAGGACGGCACCCCGCAACTGCTGTTGCAGACAACACCGTTGCTCCACCACGACCGGCGCGTCGGAGCGCGGCAGCGGCGGACCGGGGTAACGCGCGAAGGCCTGCGCCACCCGCCCCTCGGCGAGCAGCGCGAAGATCTCACCGAGGTCCGTCCGCACGGGGCACAGCAGCGCGTACGGCCGGGAACCGAGCAGGGCGGGACCGAGTACGGCACGCAGCCGGGTCATCTCGGCCCGCAGCGTCGAGGGCGGCACCTCCCGGTCCGACAGCTCCACGGCCAGCCGGTCGCCCATCACCCCGTGGCCGGCCAGGGCGAGCGCCAGCACGATCTCGCTGTGCCGTGGGCTCAGCCGCAGGACGCGCCCGCCCTGCTCCAGCAGGGCGCTGTCCCGGCCCAGCACGCTCAGCTGTACGTCGTCACCGCATCCGCCGGATACAGGCATCGTCGTGGGGACGGTCAGCGTCCGGGCGAGGTACGCCTCGGCGGCGAGGGCCGCTCCTCGTACGGCGGCCAGCGCGGGAGGTGTGGCGATGGTGCCGCCGCCGGAGAGGTCGATCACTCCGAGGACGCGTCCGGTGGACGGGTCGCGTACCGGGGCGGCGGCGCACGACCAGGCGTGCGCGGCGGAGCTGTAGTGCTCGCCGGTCACGATCTGGACCGGGCGCCCCAACTCCAGTGCGGTGCCAGGGGCGTTGGTCCCGGCGCGGGCCTCGGACCAGACGGCTCCCTCGGCGAAATGCATCCGCTCGCCGCGTTCGATCGTCGCGGTGTCGCCCTCGACCCACAGTAGGGTCCCGTCGGTGTCGGCGACCGCGAAGACGTGTCCGTCGTCGGCGGCACCGTCGCCCAGTAGTTCCCGGAACAGGGGCAGGGCCGCGGCCAGTGGATGGGCGCGCCGGTAGACGGTCAGTTCCGCAGCGGTCGCGCGCATCGGCGGCGGGCGGCTGCCGTCAGGGTGCACGCCCCGCACCGCGCAGCGTCGCCACGAGTCGGCGACCAGGTCTCGTACCTGCGGCAATGTTGCGGGCGTGGTCACGAACTGCTCATATGCCGTGCGCAGAGCGTGAACCGAGGTGGTGACGGGAGCTTCCATCGCACCTCCCACGTGCCTTCTCCGGATCCGTCACACCCACCTCAGCCGTATATCGAGCCGGGGTGCAGAGGCCGAACGGCCCCGACGGCTGGGTCCCTCGGGCCCGCACGAGGGCTGACCGGTGGAGAGGGCACTCGGCGGTCGCCGGTGCGCCGGGAATGGGAAGCCGCCACCGCAGCTGCACGGCGTCCGGTTCTCCCGGCCTGTTTGCGGGCCGGCCAGGGCCTGGGAGGAGCGATCTACGGCGGCGGAGCGGACTGCCTACTTCTCTGTCACCGGCACCTTCCACACAAGCGTGGTACCGCCGCCCTGCGGAGTGATCCACTCCAGCTCTCCGCCCAGTTGCTGGGCCCGCTCCTCCAGGTTCCGCAGCCCGCTGCGTCGGCCCTCGGCCGGGATGCCCACGCCGTTGTCGGTGACCGCCAGACGTACCTCACGGCCGTCGGTCACCAGGGCGACATCGGCGCGGTCGGCCTGAGCGTGCCGGGCGATGTTGGTCAGCGCCTCGGACAGCACGGCGATCACATGGTCGGCGATCTCCCGCGGCACGTCGGTGTCGACCAGGCCTTCCATCCGGACGCTGGGGGCAAAACCGAGCAGAGGAGCGGCTTCGCCGACCGCGCGCACCACACGAGCCCGCAGCCCCGTCCCGGCACCGCCATCGCGCGCCCGCAGGCCGAAGATCGTCGACCTGATGATCTTGATCGTCTCGTCCAGGTCGTCCACCGCCCGCACCACGCGCTCGGCGGCCTCCTCGTGCTCGATGAAACGGCCGGCGCTCTGCAGGGTCATACCGGTGGCGAACAGCCGTTGGATGGCCAGATCATGCAGGTCGCGGGCGATGCGGTCACGGTCCTGGAGAACTGCGATCTCCTCCGCGTCCCGACGGCGGTCGGCCAGTTCCATCGCGACGGCCGCCTGGGCGGCGAAGGCCTGGAGGGTCTCGGTCTCCGTCCCGGAGAAGGGCTGCTGGCCGACCTCTCGCGCGAGCAGGACCACGCCGCGTACACCCGCCTCGCCCGTGCCGATGGGCACCGCCACTGCAGGACCCAGTCCCCCGAAGCGCGGTGGGTCCAGCGAGATGCGACCGTCGTTGCCGACATCCGCGCTGGTGACGGGGGTGGCGCTGGAGAAGGCCAGCCCCATCAGACTGCGGTCCATGGACAGGATGAGACCCTGGTGCGCCTCCGCATCCATCCCGAAGGCGATCTCCACGGCGAGCGACCCGGTGTCCTCCATCGGCAGCGCCACCGCCGCGAGAGCCGAACCCGTGATCTCGCCGGCCCGCTCGGCGATCAGGGCAAGGACATCGACACCAGCACCGCCGGACATCAGCCTGTGGGTGACCTCGGCGTTGGCCTGCAGCCAGCGCTCACGCAGCCGGGACTCCTCGTAGAGGCGGGCGTTGTCGATCGCGACACCGGCCGCCACCGCCAGGGTCGACAGCACCGACTCGTCATCCTCGTCGAACTGCGCACCGCCACGCTTCTCGGTCAGGTACAGGTTGCCGAAGACCTGGTCACGCACCCGGATCGGGACACCGAGGAAGGTGTTCATCGGTGGGTGGTGGGCCGGGAAGCCGTATGAGGCGGGGTGCTGGGAGATCTTCGTCAGCCGCAGCGGCTCGGGGTGCCGGATCAGCTCGCCCAGAATGCCGTGCCCCTGCGGATAGGGGCCGATCTCGGCGATCTGCTCCTCGGTGACACCGACCGTGTGGAAGGCCGACAGCGCCTTGCCGTCCGGGGTGATCACACCGAGCGCGGCGTACTCGGCATCCACCAGAACCGCCGCCGCCTCCACGATGCTGTACAGGGCCTGCTCCAGGTCCAGCTCCCGACCGACCGAAAGCACCGCCTCCAGCAGGCTGTGCACACGGTCACGCGTGCCCCGGGCCGCGTCCAGCCGAGCCTGCAGTTCCTCCAGCAGATCGTCCATCTTCAGCTGCGGCAGCCGGACACGGGCCTCTCGGGACTCCTCAGGGCTTCCCACCGGTGATCCTCCAGATCGCCTAGCCACACCACCGGCTTACCGCTCCGGTCACGTGCCACGTTAGCCGCCCCGAGCCAGTAAGCATATGAGATCAAGTCCCTGGAGAAATGTTCCGGGACCGAGAACTCGATCAGCGGCCCTCCCCTCCGGGCAGTCCCCGGCCTGAGTGGCGATGAACGCCTCAACACGACACCCGACGCCGAGCCTGGCCCGGCGGTTCGCCGATACGGAAACGGGACCCACGGGCCCGAACACAGGGCCAGGCGGCCCTGGGTGCGCCCCCGGCACGAGGGCCAGCCTGGAACTGCTGACAAACGACCAAAGGAGTGGAGCAGATGACACTCAAGGACACCGCCGGCCGCATCCCTTCGCCCGGCGCCGTACAAGTGCGGACCGAGGGGGACGTGGACGAGGAAGCACTCACCTACCTGCGGGCCAAGCTGAGCGCGGTCCTCGACCGCCCGGGGCTCGCTCCCCTCGGCGGCGAGGTGCGAATCGCCAGGGCCGCAGCGCATCACGACGAGCAGCCGTGGTCGGCCGGGGCCGAGATCCGGGTGGAGAGCGATCTTCTCGTCGTCCATGCGCGGGAAGCGAGCGCGCACGAGCTCGCGGACCGGTTGCAGGACCGGCTGCGTACCCGCCTGGACCGGGTGGTGCACCGCGAGGACACGGCCCGCAGGTCGGCCACACCGCCCCCGTGGCGCGGCGGCCCGGCGGACGGTCGGCAGGATCCGTGAGGCATGTTCCGGGCGACGGCCCGTCGCCCGGCATGAGGGGAACGGCCGTCCCCTGCACGGCAGTTGGACAGTCGTTCCCCTCCGGCGCAGGCGAGGAGGAAAGTGCAGTGAATTCCCACTCCGTCGGTGAAGTGATGACCGGTGACGTCGTCCGGGCACATCCCATGACACCGTTCAGGGAAGTGGTCCGGTCGACGACGGCCCGCCGCCCGCACGGCAGACTCCGGGGCAAAGGGCCGACCGGACACGTCCCAGGGCCGAACGGCCCTAGCTCGACCGGCACCGGAGCAGCTCGAATGGCCTGATCAACCTCAGACGCCCCACCCATCGGCCGCCACCCGGGTGCTCCGGTGGGCCGCAGGCCGGAGACATCGAGCAGTGAGCGAAGAACCTGTCGCGAGGCCTCCCGAGGTCCCGGACCAAGAGCAGCCGGTCGCCACGGAGCCGCCGCTCCGGACCGTCGAGATCGACGGCACGGAAGCACTGCGGCTGCTGGGCAGCGTGCCGATGGGGAGGATCGCCTTCACCCGGCAGGCGCTGCCGACCATCCGCCCGGTGAACCACATGGTGGACAACGGAAACATCGTCATCCGCACGCACGAGGGCGCGGCCCTGACCTCGCGCACCCTTCAGGCCGACGGCCCGGGCGTCGTCGTGGCCTACGAAGCCGACTCCATCGACCCCGACACCCACCTCGGCTGGAGCGTGGTGGTCACGGGATACGCCCACCTGGTCACCGACACCCGCGAACTGGCCCGCTATCAGGCACTGTTGCGCCCCTGGGTGCGGCAGCCGATGGACTACGCGGTCCGTATCCGCCCTGACCTGGTGACCGGGCTCCTCCTCGTTCCCGTCGACCAGCCGACCGAAGCCTGACACCTGGCTCTCCCGTGCCCGTCCGTCCGAGGCTGTGACGGACGGGCACGGTCGCGTACATCGGCCGCTTGCCGTCCCGACGAAGTGCGCGTCGGGACCGGCGGGTCCCCGTGCGTCGCTGTCCGACCCTTGCGCCAAGTGCCGGCACACCAACGACCGGGGTGCCAGCGCCAGTTGGCGATGGCACCCCGGTTGCGACGGGTAACCGACCGTCTACTTCAGCCAGTTGTGGTCGCGGACGATGGGCAGCGTGGCCCAGACCTTGCCCAGACCCCACGTGACGCCGGCGCCCGCCGCGGCGAGGGCGATCAGCACGATCGCGTAGACGAGGTGGTAGTCGGCGAACGGGTTGGACGACATGCTCACCGTGCCGTCGGAGAGGTGCTTGGCCGGCGGCCACTCCGCGATCCACATCAGCGCCATCATCGCCGTACCCGCCACAGCGGCCAGGCGCAGCGCCACACCCGAGACGAGTGCGACACCGACACCGAGCAGACCGAGCATGAACAGCCAGTTCGCCCAGCCCGCACCCGCCCAGTCATGGAACGTCGACTCCATCGGACCCGCCGCCACCGAACTCAGAAAACCCTTCGTCGGCGAACCACCGTCGATCCAGCCCTTCCCGGACGCAGTCGCATAACCGAACCCGAACGTCTTGTCCAAGAACGCCCACAAGAAGACGAACCCGGTGACCAGACGCAGAGACGCGAACGCGTAGGCACGCGCCGAAGTCGTCGCCGCCGTCGTGTCGGTGGCGGCCTGTGCCGTTCCGGTCCGGTGGAAGGACGGGAAGCGGAATCGCGGGTGGTGTTGGGGGTGGTTCTGGACTGCCATGATGCTCATCCCTTTCGAGGGAACGATGCTTGGGATTCGACGACTCTCGTTGCGCCCTCAATGTCTCGCGGCGGGCGGTGGCGGCGGAGGGGCTGCAGGTCCCCGGTCGGGGGCCCGAACGGCCCTGTCTGCCGGGTCACTTGGCGGTGGGCACCACCGCGACAGGGCAGTGGGAGCGGTGCAGCAGCGTGTGCGCCACGGGACCCAGTCGCGGGCCGAACCGGTGGGTGCGGTGATGGGCACCGACGACCACGACGGCGCAGTCGCGCGTGGCCTCCAAGAGGGCGTGCGCGGGGCCGGTGCGGACCGTGCGGCTCTCGACCTGGATACCGGGGTGCTGCTCGCTCAGCCGGGCCAGGGTGAAGCGCGGTACGGACTCCTCCGCCCTTCCCTGCTGGGCGAGTTGCTCCCGGCCCGGGCTCGTCGCCGAGACCAGTGAGGGCAGTTCGGGGGTGACGTGCCGGTGGGTCCAGGAGTGCAGGACGTGCAGCGGGACCCCGCGCCGCTCGGCCTCCTGGAAGGCGTAGAGCGCCGTTTCCTCGTCGCTGTCGCCCTCCAGGCCGAGCAGCACGGGCCGTCCGTCGTCGCACGGGTGGTCGCCGCGGACGATGAGCAACGGGCTGTGCACCTGCGCGGCCAGCCGCAGGCTCACCGAGCCGAACAGCAGGCCGGCGATACCGCCCATGCCCCGGGTCCCTACGACGGTGAGATCCGCGCCCTCGCTCTCACGCACGAGCGTGCGTACAGGGCCGCCGACAGCGTCCCGGGTCACCACCGACAGCTCGGGGTGACGTGCTCCGACGCGCGTAACTGCGGACGCCAGGACCGGTCCGGCCTCATCGCTGTCGGACACGGCGTACACCACACCCAGTTCGACGCCACGGCGCGCGGCTTCATCCGCGGCCCAGTCCAGCGCCCGGACCGAGACCAGCGAACCGTCCACTCCGACGACCACATGATGGAGAGTCATGTCCCGTTTCCCTTCTGACTGTTGCGTGCTCACCGTGTTCGGCGGGAAGGGGCCGCCCATGCGCACAACGGCTCCGCTGGCGATGCTCGTCCCACGCGGACGGACCGGGTCAGGGGCCACGGGAACCTGCCGAGACGCCGTACGGCCCCTTCTTGCGGGGCCGTACGGTCCAGGCGTCGTCCTGTCACGGACGAAGAGACAGGGGGAGCCGGCCGGTCTCGGGCATGAGCACTTCCAGCCGCCAAGTCGACGTCATGTCCCGCACCTTGTAGAACATGTCCGCGCAGCGCCTCCCGGCCCAACTGTGCCGGGTAGTTCCTGACCAGCTCACCAACCAGACCCACGCGTGCCTGAGCGAACGCTCCGTGGTGGACACGGCGATAGTGGTACGACCGGACGTAGTGGAGCACGATCAGGTCATGAAGGGCGGCCACATGAAGCGGGTCGGCGAAGGGAGCGCCGGCGTGCACGGCGGACGACGCTGCCGGCACTCGCCGCTCCACCGCGCACCACAGCTCTTCGGCCGATAGGGGGTCGAACGCGACGAAGTTCTCGGCCCAGGCATCGTGAACTGCCTGAGCAGGACCTGGGAAACGAGGTGCTGTCGCGATGTCTGCTGTGCCGTTCCGACACGTCGGATCGTGCCAGGTACCCCTCCCCGGGGCCAAGGGTTCACGGACAGCAGGCCACCGTAGGAACGGCCTTCGGACATCAGGTCGCGCCGGTGAGACCCACCCCATACATCGAGCGCCCGCCGACGAGTTCACGTCCGGTCACCAGCTCGGGCTCGATGCGGACGAAGACCTCCTGGGGCGAGGGCACCCAGGAGCGCGGGCCGGTTCGGGTCAGGCGTTCGTGTTCGACCGGATCGGTCACCACGGTGGCCGACCCGGTGACGACGACGCTCCAGCCGGAGTGCGCGACGGCGTCGACCTCGTCGGCCTCGAAGGCGACCACCGAGCCGTCGATCGCGCGCACCAGCTCCGAGGCCGCGGAGGTGCGCAGCAGCACCGCGCCGTCGTAATCCAGGGAGAAGTTCACGGGCAGTACGGCGGGCAGGGCCTGGCGGGTGTGGACGATGCGGCCGACGGGTGCCTGGCCCAGTCGGCGCAGGCACTCGTGTCGTTCCAGTTCGCGGAATCCGTCGTTGGAATACATCAGCCAGTCCGTCTCTCGCCCTGTGCGCGGGTCTGTGGGTCTGTGGGTGTCACTCCATGTTTCGCCCGGCAGGGTCGGCGGGTGAGGGGCCATCAGTCCCGCCCGCTTCGGAGAACGTCCCTTGGCGCGTGGCGATCCGACGTCCGGTGAGGCTCAGCGCGTCGATACGGACCCACTCCTCGCGTGGGCCGCCGGCCCACGGCGTGCTGAACGCGTGTTCCGTCAGCCGCCGCACGTCGTCCGGGTCGGTCACGGTCCGCGCCCGGCCGAGCGCCAGCACGCTCCAGCCTTCGCTGAACGCGTCGTCGATGCGGTCGATCTCGAAGGTCACCTGGCAGCCCGCCGCCCGGGACGGTGTCGTACCGGGCGCGGTCCTGTACACGATCGCGCCGTCGACCACGGTGTAGTTGACGGGTACGACGACGGGTCCCGAGACGGTCGGCACCGCGACCCTGCCCACGCCGTGCGTCGACAGCAGCGCGCGGCACTCCTGGACGGTCAGCTCGGTGAACGTCGGGTCGGAGCCTGCCCGGCCCGGGCCGGGCGTCTGGTCGCTGTCGCCTCCGGCGAGGTCGGTCACGGTGGTGTGCAGGACCTCGGCGAGCCGGAGCAGAACGCTCCTGCCCGGCGCGGCACCGGGAAACTCCTCCAGGTACTGGAGGTAGCTCGCCGCCACGCCGGCCTGGGCAGCCGTCTCCTCGCGGGTGAGGCCCAGCGCCGTGCGCCGTACGGCGATCCGGCGTCCGAGGTCACCCGTGGGTGAGCCCTCTGTCACGCTCAGCGGGAACGGGTCAGGCATGGCTGGTCACTTCCTCTCGTCCGGCCGCCGGTACGGCGACTTCCTCGTGCCGGGTCCCGCCGAGCACCACCTTGAGGGCGCCGGTGTCGGCCGCCTTGGCGAAGACGTCGTACGCCTCCTCCATGTGATCGATCGGGAAGGTGTGGGTGACCAGCTCGCTGGTGGGTAGCCGGCCGGCTGCCGCCATGCGGAGCAGGGTGGGTGTGGAGTGGGTGTCGACCAGGCCGGTGGTGATGGTGATGTTCTTGATCCACAGGTCTTCGAGGTGCAGGGTCGCGGGCTTGCCGTGGACGCCGACGTTGGCGACGTGTCCGCCGGGGCGCACCATGCGGGTGCACAGTTCGAAGGTCTCGGGCACGCCGACCGCCTCGATGACGACGTCGGCGCCGAGCCCGTCGGTGAGGTCGGCGATCAGTTGCTCGGGGGTTTCGCGGGCGTCCACGACAGCGTCGGCGCCGAACCGCTTCGCCGCGTCCAGCCGGGCGGGGGCCAGGTCCACGGCGACGACGCGTTCGGGTGAGAACAGCCGGGCGGTGGCGATCGCCGCCAGTCCGACCGGGCCCGCTCCGACGACGGCGACGGTGTCTCCGGGGCGCACCTGTCCGTTGAGCACGCCCACCTCGTACCCGGTGGGGAAGATGTCCGCCAGCAGGACGGCGTCCTTGGCGTCCAGCGTGCTGGGCAGCGGGTGGACGGAGAGGTCGGCGTGCGGGACGCGCACGTACTCGGCCTGGGTGCCGTCGATGAGGTGGCCGAGTATCCAGCCTCCGCCGCCGCGGCACTGGCCGTACATGGCCTTACGGCAGTAAGTGCAGCGTCCGCAGGCGGTGATGCAGGAGACCAGGACCCGGTCTCCGGGCCGTACGGTACGCACGTCGGAGCCCGCTTCCACCACCTCACCGACCGCCTCGTGGCCGAGGACGGTGCCGGGACGTACTTCGGGCACGTCGCCCTTGAGGATGTGCAGGTCCGTTCCGCAGATGGTGACGGCGTCGACGCGCACGATCACGTCGGTGGCGTCCTTGATGCCGGGATCCGGGACGGTGTCCCAGGAGGACTGTCCCGGGCCGTGGAAGACGAAGCCCTTCATGACGTTCCTTCCGCATTCGGTCGACTGCCCCCGCGTGTCCAGCGTGTCCGGGTCCGTCGGTCCTGGCTTGGGCCGGTCGGCCCTCATCGGCCGGCCGGAAGGGCTCGTTACGACCGGGCGACCGCGGGCTGAGCCGAGTGGCCCAGGTCGAACAGGTGGACGGGGCTGGTCGGCCCTTCCGCGCGGGACCACCTGGCCGGTTGGCTCGCACTATGACCGAGATCCACACCACCGCCGCCCTGCGCTCCTCGGAACGTGTGATCGCCGGGACGACCGTCCTGGAGCTGCGCGGCGAGGTCGACCTCCTCACGGCGCAGCCACTGTCGGCACGCCTGGACATGCTGACCGCCGGCCCCCGCCCCGATCTCGTACTGGACCTGCGCTCTGTGTCGTTCATCGACTGTGCCGGGCTGGGTGCGCTGTGCCGGGCACTGAACCGGACGGCGACCCGGGGCGGACGGCTCCGGTTTGTCACCGGGGACACCGGTTTCCTGCGGATCCTGCGCCACGCCCAGCTCAGCGGCGTCTTCGAGATCCACGCACGGCTGCCGAACGCCCTGGCCGCCGGGCCGGACTCCGGCGACGCCTCCGCCGCAGTGGGCTGAACGGCCCATCCGGGTACCGGATGCGGTGCCGATGGGGCACCCCGCAGCCCCTGTTCGGCCCAAGCGACGCCGCGTTCCCGGCTGACACCTTCGATAGGGCGACCACGACGAGGAGGTGCAGACTCATGGGCAGGAACAGGCATATGAAGAAGCGGCTGTGGCGGTTGCGGAGCAACCCGTTGCGCCGACACGACGACATCGTCGAGGCCTGGATCGTCCTGGTCGTGTGGGCGGTGGTCCTGGTGGGCGGCGCAGTCGCCGGCCTGGTGACGTTCCACGCCGCCGACGAGGTGTTCGTCACGCAGCGCGCCGAGCGGCACGCCGTGCAGGCGGTACTCCTCACGGACACCCCGCCCGCGAGCTCGACGCCAGGCGGAGCGCGCGACCTGATCAAAGCAAAGGTCCGCTGGACGACCGCCGACGGAACCCGCCGTACGGGCAGCGCCCTGGTGGACACAGGGCAGAAAGCCGGATCCACGGTCGTGGTCTGGCTCGACTCCGCAGGCAACTTCACCATTGAGCCGCCAAGCACGAAGGAGGCGACTCTCGAATCCGCCGTCCTGGGCCTGACCGCCGCGCTCGCCTTCGCCGGCCTGGCGTTCGGCACTGGGGCCGTCGCACGGTACCGGCTGGACCGGCGCCGTATCGACTCCTGGGGTACGGAGTGGAAGCTTGTAGGGCCGAGTTGGGGGCGCAAGACCAGCTGACCGGGGTACGCGACCTCAGATCCGGCGCGTCAGTTCGGCGTTCCTCCCGCGCAGAGCTCACCGAGGTCCCGCACGACGATGTCGGCGCCGTGCCTCAGCAACCTCTCGCTCGTGGCGCGTTCTGCCGCACGATCCACGCCCACGACAAGGGCGAACCCACCGAGACGGCCGGCCTCCACGCCGGCCACGGCATCCTCCACGACGGCGGCACGACCGGCGGGGACGCCGAGGCGGCGGACGGCCTCCAGGAAGAGGTCGGGCCGCGGCTTGCCCGGCAGGCCCAGTCGGGCCGCCTCGCCTCCGTCCACGAGCACGTCGAAGAGGTCCAGTACTCCCGCCCGGGTGAGCAGTTCGCCGGCGTGCCGGGACGCGGAGGCCGCGGCACGGGGGATCCCCGCCCGGCGCAGGGCCCGCACCAGCCGCACTGTTCCGGGATACGCGTCCACGCCGTGCCTGCGCAGTCGCTCGGTGAACAACTGCTCCTTGTCGTCGGCGACGGCGCGCACCGCCCCCGGCGACAGCTCGATGCCACGCGAGGCGAGGAAGGCGGCGGCGCCGTCGAAGCGGGACCTGCCATCCACGTGACGGAGGTAGTCGTCCCGTATGTCGAACGGCCCGCGCAGGGCCGGATCCTCGGGCGGGTGTTCGCGCAGGAAGGCGTCGAATGCCGTCTTCCAGGCCACGGCGTGCACCCGGGCCGAGTCGGTGATCACACCGTCGGTGTCGAAGACGACGGCCCCCACACCCCGCAGCACGGGAGCGAGCAGGTCGCGGGACGTGGGGGTGGAGCGTCGACGGCCCACCGTCACACCCGCTGCGGTACGACGGCCACCGGGCAGTCCGCGTGGTGCAGCAGGGTGTGTGCCACACGGCCCAGTTGGAGGCCGAAGTGGCCGGTCCGGCGCCGGGCGCCGACGACCACGAGGTCTGCGGCGGCCGTCCGGTTCAGCAGCACCCTACGGGCCGGGCCCTCCACCGTGCTGCGGCGCACCCGCACACCGGGGTGGTCCGCCATGGGGTCGTGCAACAGGGCGTCGAGCAGGGCGGACGCCCGCTCCTCGTGGCGGTGCGCCGAGTCCTCGGCCGGCAGCGGGTCATCGGCGGTCTCGTGCGCGGGGCAGCGCCAGGCGCGTACGACGTCGAGGGTGCACTTGCGTGCCTCCGCCTCACGGAAGGCGAACCGCACCGCCTCCCCGCCGACGGCGGGTTCACAGGCGCCGAACAGGATCCGCTCGTGGCTGCCCGCCCGACCGGCCTCGTCCCCACGGACGACGATCACCGGGCAGGCCGCGCGGGCCGCCACGGCCAGGCCGACCGAGCCCAGGAGAAGACCTGCCAGTTCACCGCGGCCACGCGCTCCGGTGACCAGTGCGAATGCGGTGTGGCCCTCCTGCATCAGGGCGCTCACCGCTTCGTCGGGGACCACGTCCGTGGACACCTTCACCTCGGGATGGCGCCGGTGAGCGCGCTCCGCCGCCGATCCGACGGTGTTGTCCGCCATGACCTGTTCGTAGGGGCGCTCCCGGCTGTCTGGCGGCACCGCGCCCTCGTAGCGCTCCCACAGGGACGCATACACCAGCCGCAGCGGCAGGCCGAGCCGGGCCGCCTCGTCCACCGCCCAGTCGACCGCGAGCAGACTCCCGTCCGATCCGTCGACACCCACGACCAGGGGCAGCTCCATCGTCCCCACCGCCTTTCGTCGCGCTGCGCAGCCGCGCAGCAGGAGGCTTCCTTGGCCAGCGTCGCACTCCCCGCCTTGCCGTAGCAGGGGCGATTGGGCCCCTGCATGGGCCGATCGGCCCATGCGGCGGCCTGAACGTTGTGTTGTGCTGAAGATGACGGGAAGGGCCCGTCGAGAGACGCGGGGAAGCGGTCCTCGGACCGCGCACCGCGCAATCAGGATCCGCGAGAAGCGGGTGGGCCCTTCCCGCCTTGCCTGCCGTGCGCACCGGACGTGTGCCGAGTTCGCAGGTCTCCGACGATGGCTCACTGTCACTGGAAGGCCGCATGGATCTCCTGTTCGGTTGCCGCGTGTGAGACGACGAGGAGTTCGTCGCCGCTCCGGAGCCGCATCTCGGGTGTGAGGACGGTGGGTTGGCCGTCGCGGACAACGGTGGCGATGCCCGTGCCCGTGGGAGGGTGATCTCGGCGAGTGTGCGTCCCACGGCGCGGGACCGTTGCGTGACGGCGGTTTCGATGACGTCGACACCCGCCTTGCTCAGACGAAACAGCGCGAGGTGTCCGTGGCGCCGGTGGCCTCCTCGATGAGGGAGATCAGCGGCAGCGGGATGCGATGGGGCGTGCCATCGTCCGGGAGCCGCGGGTGTTCCTGATGGACGAGCCGGTGGCCAGCCTCGACGCCAAGCTGCGCGTGCAGACGCGCACCCAGATCGCCGTGCTGCAACGCCGTCTGGGCACCACCACCGTGTACATCACCCACGACCAGGTCGAGGCCATGACGATGGGCGACCACCGCGCCGTCCTCAAGGACAGCGTGCTGCAACAAGTGGACACGCCCAAGGAGGTGTTCGCGCACTCCGCCAACACGTTCGTCGCCAGCTTCATCGGGTCATCCGCGATGAACCTCTTCGAGGTGCCGCTCACCGCGGACGGGGCCCAACTGGGCGGACTGACCATGCCGTTGACCCACGCCGAGCTGTGCGCCGCCGCTACCGAGGGCGTCACGCGGATCACGCTCGGCGTCCGGCCCGAGGAGATCCAGGTGCTTTCTCCCGAGGATCTAGAGACCCCGGCACTGGACATGGTGGTCGACACGGTCGAGGACACCGGTGCCGTCGCCTACCTCCACTCGACCGCGAAACTCGGCCAGGACCTCACCCCGGTCGTCGTCCGGCTCCCCGGACGCCCCACCCAGGGCAAGGGGTCTTCGTTCCGGGTCGCGGTGCGCGACGATGCCGTGCATTGGTTCTTGCCCGGAACCGGACTGCGGCTTCCCACGGACACGGGGCCGGTCCGGGCCGACGTACAGGTCGCGGACGCCGAACAGACCGTCCCGACGGGCTGAGCCCGTTCGGAGCACCACCCGCCGGAGATTCGTCCCGGGTCCCCCAACTCCCCCGGAACGCGCCCGGCATGGCCCGTTCGACCTCGGTGGCGGGCCGAACGGGCCATGCCGGGCGTCCACACCGCGCCGCACGCTGGACAGTGAACCCGCGCGACGGCCATACGAATCTGCACGCTCCACCCACACGGTTCGAGGGCGACACGCACCCGCGGGTCCGTCGAAGCGCGACAGAGCGCACGGCAAGCGGCCGCCCCTCGACATTCCGGGGGACAAGAGAGGCGGAAACCATGACCGACATCCAAGACCTGCTGGGAGACGACGCCAAAGATCTGCTGACCCACACCGCCCACGGGATAGCCAGGGAGGACCTGGTGCTGCCCGGTGACGACTTCGTCGACCGGGTCGTGGCCCTCACCGACCGCTCGCCCCGGGTACTGCGCAGTCTGCAGTCCCTCTTCGACCACGGCCGGCTGGCCGGCACGGGGTACGTGTCGATCCTGCCGGTCGACCAGGGCATCGAGCACTCCGCGGCGTCCGCGTTCGCACCGAACCCGCGCTACCTGGACCCCAAGAACATCGTCGAACTCGCCCTGGAAGGCGGCTGCAACGCGGTAGCCAGCACGCTCGGTGCGCTCGGGGCCGTGTCACGGCGCTACGCGCACCGGATCCCCTTCATCGTGAAGCTCAACCACAACGAGCTGCTGACCTACCCCAACCACCACGACCAGATCATGTTCGGCAGCGTCCAGCAGTGCTTCGACCTCGGCGCGGCCGGGGTCGGTGCCACGGTCTACTTCGGTTCGGAGCAGTCGGACCGCCAGTTGCGGGAAGTCAGCGAGGTCTTCGCGCGCTCGGGGTCTCCCGCACCACCCTCGCCATGGCCCGCGACCGGCACCTGCCGCACGCCTTGGCCTCGATCCACCCCCGCTTCGGTGTCCCCCACCGCGCCGAACTTACGGTCGGCGCGGTGGTCGCCGTCCTCGCCGCGACCACGGACGTGCGCGGTGCGATCGGCTTCTCCTCCTTCGGCGTCCTGGCCTACTACGCCGTCACCAACGCCTCTGCCTGGACCCTCACCGAGGAAGAAGGCCGACCGAACCGCCTCGTCCCCGTCATCGGCCTCACCGGCTGCGCGGCCCTCGCCTTCGCCCTGCCCCCGAGCACCGTCGTCTCCGGCGCCGCGGTCCTCGTCCTCGGGACTGCGCTCTACGGCCTACGGAAGGTCACTACCGGCGACAACACCGGCCAGTGAGCCGGACTGCGCGCGGTCAGGACCAGCAACAGAGCTGACAGGCGCGGCTCCAGGACGGCGCCGGTACCAGCGGCGCAGTTCGTCGACTCCCCAGACGATGAAGGGGAACGGTGCGACGAGGGCCCATTGCCACGCGGACAACGCTTCCGTGCCCAGCACGGTGTGCGCGACGGGGACATACACCCCGGCGAGGGCGAAGACCATGGCGAAGCCGAGGGCTGCCAGGAGCGGTTTGTTGGTGAACAGGCCGACGCTGCGCAGCGAGGCGTGTTCGGTGCGCACCGCCATGGCCGTGCCGAGCTGGCAGGCGACGATCCCGACCCAAGTGACCGTGGTGGCCTGCCGATAGGCATGGTGGAGCGGGCTGCCCGCGCCGACGTCGTCGCCCGGGTGCCAGCCGGCGCGCAGCAGGACGACGAGGAAGGCCGCCATCACCAGCACAGCAGAGATCAGTCCGAGGAAGCCCCAAGCGCGAGCGAGCATCGACCGGGTGATGACGTTCTGGGAGCGGGGGCGCGGGGGCCTTTGCATGGCGCCGGGTTCGGGGGGTTCCCGGCTCAGGGCGAGTGCGGGCAGGGTGTCGGTGCCCAGGTCGATCGCGAGGATCTGCATGACCGTCAGCGGGAGCGGGATCGCCCCGCCGGACAGCGCGAAGATCAGGAAGGGAACGACCTCGGGGACGGCGTGGGCGAAGATGTAGATGATGAACTTGCGGACGTTGTCGTAGATACGGCGGCCGGCCTCGATGGCCGAGACGATGGTGGTGAAGTCGTCGTCGGTGAGCACCATCGTGGAGGCTTCCCGGGCGACGTCGGTCCCGGAGCGGCCCATGGCGATCCCGATGTCGGCCCTGCGCAGCGCGGGTGCGTCGTTGACACCGTCGCCAGTCATGGCGACGACCTGGCCCTCGGCCCGCAGCGCGTCGGCGATGCGGAGTTTGGCTTCGGGCGTGCTGCGGGCGAAGACCACTTCGCCTTCCGAGGCCAGGAGTTGATCCAGTTCCGGTTCGGAGAGCCGGTCGAGTCCGGTGCCGGTGATGACGTGCGGCTTGTCGTCGCCGATGCCGACCTTGCGGGCGATCGCCGCTGCGGTCGCCCCGTAGTCGCCAGTGACGACGTGCACGCGGATGCCGGCCTGATGGGCGCGGGCGATCGCGGCCGCCACCTGAGGCCGAGGAGGGTCGGTCATGGCGACCAGGCCGAGCAGGCACAGGTCGAGTTCAGCTTCCTCGCGCTGGGCGGGCACCGCTGCCCCGGTGGGCAGTTGGCGGACGGCGACGGCCAGGACGCGCAGCCCGGCGTCCGCGTAGTCGTTCATGGCCGAGGTCACGGCGGCACGGTCTTCATCCGTCAACGGGCTTGCGCCGCCCGGATGTTGGAGGTGAGCGCACCTGAGAAGCACCTCTTCGGGTGCGCCCTTGGTGTGCACCGTAAGGACGGCACCGCCGTCCCCGTCCTGCTGCTCGTCCACGGTGGTCATGAGCTTGATTCGTGAGTCGAAAGGGAACAAGGTCCGGCGCCCCAGGGCACGTTGGTCGGGGGTGACCGGAAGGCCGAGGGCGACGGCCAGCTCCAGCAGGGCGATTTCCGTGGGATCCCCCTTCGCCTCGGCCGTAGCGCTCCCGGGCAGTTCGGCGTTGGTGCACGCCGCGGCGGATCGCACCACGAGGTCGGACTGCGGCGTCGGCACCTGCGGGTCCACGGCGCCCTCGGACGTCCAGAGAGAGGTGACGCGCATGTGGTTCTCGGTCAGGGTCCCGGTCTTGTCGGTGCAGATCACGGTCGTCGAGCCGAGCGTCTCCACCGCGCTGAGGCGTTTCACGACGGCGCCGCGCCCGGCCAACTCCCGTACGCCCACGGCCAAAGCCAGGGTGATGGTGGGCAGCAGCCCCTCGGGCACATTGGCCACCAGCAGGCCGATCGCGAAGCTGATCGCCGCGCTCCAGCCCAGTCCGGCCAGCAGGCCCAGGGGCAGGAAGCCGACCCCCACCCCGACGGCGACCGCGGCGATCAACCAGGCGACCCGCTTCACCTGGTGCTCCAGCGGACTGTCCTCCCGCGTCACGCGGGCGGTGAGAGCGGCGATGCGGCCCAGTTCGGTGTGCATCCCCGTCGCGGTGACCACCGCGAGGGCCTCTCCGCCGGTGCACACCGTCCCGCTGAACAGGACGTCGCGCGCCTGGAGGAGGGGAACGTCGGTGTCCATGGTCTCGGCGGAGCGGGCGACCGGCTCGGACTCACCGGTGAGAGTGGAGATGTCGACCTGCACCGCTCCGCTGAGCAGCCGGGCATCGGCGCAGACGCTGTCGCCCTCGGCCACGACCATCACATCACCCGGAACCAGAGCCACGGCCTCCTCCTTTCGCGGGTGACCGTCCCGCAGAACCCGGGCGTGGGAGGGGAGGAAGGCCGCGAGTGCCTCTACGGCCCGCTCCGCCTGTACCTCCTGGAAGAACGCGAACCCCGCGTTGAGCACGATCACCGCCGTGATCGCCACCCCCAGAGTCGGGCTCCCACTGACCCAAGCCAGTACCGCGGCCACCGCGAGGACCAGGGCCAACGGATGGGTGAACTGCCGCGCGAGTTCCGCGGGCCACCGGGTCCCGCCACGGCGGACCAGCTCGTTCGGCCCGTAGACCTGCAACCTCCGCGCCGCCTCCCGCTCCGACAGCCCCTCGGCCGAACTGCGCAGATGTTGCAGCAACAGGCTCAGCGGCTCCAACGGATCGGCAAGCCGTGACCCGGCCCCGTCATGTTCCGCCACGGGATCACGTACGACATGCTCATGGACCACTGGACCCACCGCCTCCGGAAACTGGCAGCACGCCACACTCCGCCTACCGAAGACGTTCCTCCCCGGCCCGGGCGGCGCATGCTGCTGATGTGCCGCGGCTCGTGGCAACTGCCGTACGGGCCGCGCTCTCCGTCTCATTCACATGCGGGAGCCACCACGCCGGAAAGGGGCCACTCGGTCACAGGAAGGGCCGCCTGGTCCCATCGTGGTCACCGAGACCGGACGCCTCTGTCGCCGACCGCATCGCCGACGTGTGATCGCCAGGCTCCGTGCGACCTGCGCCCAAAGCGCCCGGGACGCCCCTGCCACCGCTTTGGGCATCACGCCGAGTCGCCCCTGGAAGGGAGAGTTCTCCCCGCCGGCATCAGCTGAACTTCCTCGGGAATCCCCGGGGCACGTCGGGACCGTTCGGCCCAAGCGGCAGACGTACGCGGCGAGCAATGCTGGACACACGGCGGCCCGCGGTCCGCACCGCGTCCCACGCCCCACTCAAGTGGCAGCGTGGCTCACGCGCCGCCGACCCATCACCGGGACCTCGAGACAACGACGTGGTCCTCATCCGAGGAGCAGCACATGGAAGTTCTGGTCTTCCTTCTGATCGTCGTCGCCGTTCTTGCCGTCCTGGCACTCGCGATGGCCGTGAAGATCGTCAAGCAGTACGAGCAAGGAGTGCTGTTCCGCTTCGGACGCCTGGTCGGGACCCGGTCTCCAGGGCTGCGGATCATCATCCCGTTCGTCGACGTCCTGCACCGGGTGTCCCTGCGGATCGTCACCATGCCGATCCAGTCCCAGGGGATCATCACCCGGGACAACGTGAGCGTGGACGTGTCCGCGGTCGCCTACTTCCGGGTGGTCGACGCGGTGAAGTCGGTCATCGCCGTCGAGAACGTCCACGCGGCGATCAACCAGATCGCCCAGACCACCCTGCGGAAAGTCGTCGGACAGCACACGCTCGACGAGACGCTCTCCGAGACCGACCGCATCAACCTCGACATCCGCGAGATCCTCGACGTCACCACCGCGGACTGGGGTGTTCAGGTCACGCTGGTCGAGCTGAAGGACATTCAGCTGCCCGAGACCATGAAGCGCGCCATGGCCCGCCAGGCCGAGGCAGAGCGGGAGAAGCGAGCGAAGATCATCAACGCGGAGGGCGAGTCCCTGGCCGCCGCCGCGCTCGGCGACGCCTCCGACACGATGATGGCCCACCCTCTCGCCCTCCAACTCCGCAACCTGCAGAGCCTGGTGGAGATCGGCGTCGACAAGAACACCACCGTCGTCTTCCCCGCCCCCCTCATGAGCACCATCGGCGAACTCGGCTCCTTCCTCGCCCGGGAAACAGCAGCGGCCACCTCCCCGGCACCGCCCGCCGAACTCCTCACCAAGACGCTCCCGGCCCCCACGTCGAACGGCGTGCCCGAGACCGTGTGACCGCCGGACACCGAGGTTGCCCATACGGGTGGACGCCGAGCGCAAGATGTCCAACTCGGCATCGCACCCCGAGCGAAACCGCCCTCTCGGCGCGCCAAGCGGCAGGTGCGCCAGCCTCCTCCGTCGCGCACCAAGGCCCCGCGTTCCCCTCCGAGGTTTTCGGGGTGGTACGCGACCGACGACGTGCTTTTCATCCCTACGGCGTCGGCGATCTGGCGGACGGACCCTCGCCATGTTCGGCGATCCAGCGCCGTATGACCGCGAGGGTCTCGCGGTCAGCGGCGAGACAGACGACTCCCCTCCGGCTGGAATACCGCCGTGGCCGTTTCGATTGCTTCCCTTGTACCGATCGCGGGAGGGGGACGCTGGTGACCGACCTGATGCTGTTCCGGCAGGATGCCGATGGCCGGGACGTCGAGCTTCGAGGCTCGACGGTGGCGCTGGAGGTGGAGCTGCAGCGTCGAGTGGAGGCCGGGATGGAGTCGATGCTGGGCATCCGGTTCCTGGCGTCGGAGTACCCGACCGGGCCGTGGCACCGAGGGCGCATCGACACGCTGGGGCTCGACGAGAACAACACCCCGGTCGTGATCGAGTTCAAGAAGGGGGCAGACGCCGGGGTTCTGTCCCAGTCGGTCTCCTACATGGCGTGGCTGGACTCGGCACATCACGAGTTCGAGGCGCTGGTCAAGGAGAAGCTGGGCACCGAGGCCGCCGAGTCGATCGACTGGCGGAACCCGCGGATGGTCTGCGTCGCGGCCGGCTTCTCGCACCACGACCGGGTCGCCGTGCAGCGTCTGCGCGAGCGCATCGACCTGGTCCGCTACCGCGTCTTCGACGGGGGCCTGCTGAGCTTGCTGCTGAGCGAGTCCGTACCTGGTTCTCCCCGCCCCGCTCCGGCCCCACGGCAGCGTCGGGAGCGGGCGGAGGCAGCCGGTACCGGTGAGATCTACGGGAAGCCGTCCGTCCAGGTGAACCCGAGCGCAACTCCTGTTTGCCTGAAGGACCTGTATGCAGAGTTGGACGAGGCCCTCACCGCCTGGGGTGAGGTCGAGGTGGCTCCGCTCAGGCACTACATCGCCTATCGGCGGATGGTGAACCTCGCCTCGGTGGTCTTCCGCCCGAAGCATGAGGTGATCGTCGTCTACCTCCGACTCGACCCGGACACGGTCACGCTGGAGGAGGGCTTCTCTCGTGACATGCGTGGCATCGGCCACCTCGGGACGGGCGATGTGGAGGTGCGCGTCTCCTCGGCAGCCGACTTGGAGAAGGCGGGCCCGCTGATCCGTCGGGCATTCGAGGCGGCCTGACCAAACGGCCAGTGCAGCCATCGGAATCCTCCTCAGGGATGCGACTGCCGCTTCCACGCCGAGGTCGACAACCTGATGGTGACGATAGGCAGCGGCACGATTGCCGTCGATTCGCCGCACGGCGCATTGCTTGCCAATGGGGCGGCCGGCGCAACGGTGTCCCGCTGTTCCAGCCGCCCTTTGGCATCGGTGATGCGCCCACTCTGGTGGCGTTGTCTCTCACGGTCACTCCTCCGGCCCGGCCAGGACGAAATCGTCCTGGGTCAGCTCTGCTTGGAGCCTTCGCTCGGCGACCTCGGCGTAGTGCGACGACAGCTCGACCCCCACGAACCGTCGGCCCTCGCGCAGGGCGGCGACTCCCGTGGAGCCGCTGCCGGTGAACGGGTCGAGGACGGTGCCGCCCTCGGGGCAGATCTGCACGAGCTGCTGCATCACTTCGACCGGCTTCTGGGTGATGTGCATCCGGTCCTTGCGGGGCTGGGAGGCGATGAAGTGGCCGGGGAGGTACAGGTCGCGGTCCTTTTCGAGGCTGCCCTTTATGCCCCAGGTGATGAACTCGGACGACTGCTTGAACCCGCCCTTGCGGGGCCGGCTGGCGGGCTTGATCCAGGGGATGGTGCCGCTCCAGGTCCAGCCGGCCATCTGGAGGGCGTCGGACGTGGTCGGCTCCTGGCGCCAGTCCGAGAAGACGACGGCGACCGCGTGTTCGGTGGAGGCCCGGTACGCCTCGGTGAGCAGGGCGGTCAGCCAGCTCCGGTAGCTTCGCTGGTCGCGGTTTTCTCCGGGGAAGTTCTGCAGGTCGTGCGCGCTGTTGCTGGTGACGTACTTGGCGCGTGCGGTACGACCGGTGCGGTCCGAACTCGTGCGTCCGCCGGAGTTGTAGGGCGGGTCGGTGATGACGGCGTTGACGCTCTCGTCCGGGAGGGTCTTCAGCACGGTGAGGGCGTCGCCTCGGTGCAGCGTGTAGCTCATGTGCGGGGCCTCTTTCAGGGAACGGCGGGACTTACTCCGCTCCGGACGTCGCTCAACAGCGGTTGTTCGGGGCGGGGTTGCGCCGGACGGTAGCCGCGATTTCCGGCCACGCCCAACGGACCGTGTCGTGCTCCAAGTCCGGTCTCGAGAGCCGTTTGGTGCGGCCGGAATCCCCGTCTGCTGTCTCGCCGTGTCACCGGGACGGAGTCCTGCTCCACCCCTGCTGACCTGTTCTTATCCGCGCCATCTCGTCCAACCGGGCTGCACGGAAGGCGAGTTGCCCCCTTCGTTCCGGAAGCCCTGAGGAGACCGGTGTACCGCCTGAGATTACGAGCGCGGCTGGCTGCCGCGCGTGACCCGAGACCGGCGTCCGGGAGCTACCAACTCCCCTGACCCGGGCCCGCCCTGAGAGGCGGATTCACATCGGCGCGGCGCCGATGGCCTTGCACGAGAAATCGGCGCCGCGCCTCCTGCGAACCACGAGGAGCCGCTGAGATGCAGCATGCCCTGATACCCCTGCGCCCCGACCCAGCACCGCTGTTCGACCTGGTCCACCGCCTCGGTGAACGGCGGCGGTGATGAAGAAGACCACTGGGGCCGTCGTCGGTCTCATCGGGTCCGGTTCGCTGCTTCTGACCGTTCCGATCCTCGCCGTCGGCGCCGGGAGCGCTTCGGCCTCGTGCTCGACCGGCGGCGCACAGGCTGTGGATACCTCGGCCGTTGCCGCTCAGGTGAAGGCGATCCTGGACGGCGCCAAGGAGACGGTCTCCGTGCCGGGGCTGGACGATCCGGCCGAGCAAGTGCCCAACGCCAAGACGATCCAGGCCACCGGCGTCGCGATGAACATCCCAGCCCGCGGGCAGATCGTGGCCCTGGCGATCGCCCTTCAGGAGAGCCGCCTGCGCAACCTCACCTACGGCGACCGCGATTCGCTGGGCCTGTTCCAGCAGCGCCCGTCGCAGGGCTGGGGCACGGCGAACGAGATCCTCGACCCGGTGCACTCCGCGACCAAGTTCTACGAGGCGCTGGAGAAGGTCTCGGGCTGGCAGTCCCTCTCGGTCACCCAGGCCGCCCAGGCAGTGCAGAAGTCCGGCTTCCGCGACGCGTACGCCAAGTGGGAGCCCCTGGCCACCGCCTTGCAACAGGCCATCGCACCCCTGCTCCCAACGACCAGCAGCGCGTCACCGAGCCCTTCGCCGTCCGGCGCCGCTGACACCAGCAACAGCACTCCGCCCACTACCGCGGGCGGTTGTACGTCCGACGGAGACGGTACCGACTTCGGAACCATCCCGGCCGGCGCGGTGCCCGCCGGCTACAAGATCCCCGCCGGCGCCCCGGCGAAGGTCCGGACGGCGATCCGCTGGGCACTGGGCCAGCTCGACACCCCATATCAGTGGGGTGGGAGTTGCACCGACTCCCGCGGGTCGGACCCCATGGGCCGGTGCGACTGCTCCTCCTTGATGCAGCAGTCGTACAAGGCCGCCGGGCTCACCCTGACCAGGACGACGTACACGCAGGTCAAGGAGGGCAAGGCGGTATCCGTCGACGCTCTTGAGCCGGGCGACCTCGTCTTCACCGAGGGAACGGCCCAAGTCCCCGAGCATGTCGGCATGTTCATCGGCCAGGGCCTGATCATCAACGCCCCGCACACCGGTGACGTGGTCCGTATCGCGACCCTCGCGTCCTGGAAGCCGCAGATTCTCGCGGCCCGCCGAGTCGTCTGACCGGCGCTCCCCTCTCCCCCTCTTCTTCTCGCACCGCCGCTTCGCCCTCGCGGGCTTTGGCGTGCATTGAATCGACCTGGAGTTCTGAATGTTTCTCGCCGACAAGGTCGTCCAGCTCGCCTACGACCCCGGGATCAAACCGAACGAGGGCGGGCTGCCGGGCCTTTCCGTCCTCAAGCAGGTGATCGGTTCCATCAACCTCTTCGGGATCATCGCGGTGGTCGGCGCGCTCGCCGTCAGCGCGGGCGTGTGGGCCTGGGGCCACCACTCCGGCGGTCACCAGGCCGAGGCCAACGGCAAGAAGGGCGTGCTGGTCGGCGCCGGCGCGGCCCTTCTGCTGGGTGCAGCCAACGGCGTGGTCGCGTTCTTCAGCACGCTGGGGACGCAGGTCCACTGATGTCTGCCCACTCCTCGAACCCCGGCGGCGCCTCTCGCGTGCGCCGCCGGGCGCTGCTCGGCACCGCCGTCCTGGTGGTGCTCGTCGCCCTCGCCGGCCTGGCCGCCTACCTCACCCGCGATAGCAGGGAGACCTCCCACTCCTCTGCATCTCAGGTGAGTTCGGCTGCCCCCTCTTCCTCGGCCGCTTCGCCGTCCCCGAGTGCGCACCCGCGCTCTCTCCCGGTTCCTCCGGAGACCCACGATCCGGTCGTGTTCGGGAAGGCCGCCGCCGTGGCGCTGTGGTCCTACGACACCCGCGTGTACTCCCGGGCGGAGCTGCTGGCCGCGCTGCACGGGTGGCTGACCACCGAGTCGAAGTACGCCGATGCCGCTTCGGTCGACGCCGTCGTTCCCTCGGCCGTGCTGTGGAAGGAAATGGCCACCAACGGCCAGTTCGCCACCGCCTCCGTGAACGAGGGGCACTTCCCGGACTCGTTCACCCAGGCCCTCCAAGCGAATCCCGGAACGATCACGCAGGCGTACGTCTACGCCGTGACCGTCTCCGGCAAGCAGTCGATCGTCTGGAACGGCTCGCCCGCCGGCGGTGCGGAGAGCCGTGTCACCACGCTCGCCATCCAGTGCCGTCCCTCCCGTTCCTGCGCGCTGGCCGGCGTCATGCCGTCCGTCGCGCCCTGACCTCTGATTCCGGAAAGGAGGTAGCGCCATGGGAGTCTGCGACTACCCGCTGATGGACAAGGTGTGCGGTGCTGTCGACTTCGCCACCAACCCCGCCGGGACCGTCACCGACGGCATCGGAGCGTGGATCGCGAAGTCGGCGGGCCAACTCGCCGCCAGCGCCGCGGATCTCGCCGCGAAGGCCGTCGACGAGACCACCGCCATCGATCTCAACGCCGGCTGGTTCCGGGACAACTACGAACTGCTGCTGCCCATCGGGCTGGCACTGACGGTCGGCACGTTCTGCATCCAGTTGATGTCCGCGGCCTGGCGGCGCGACGAACGCGCCCTCGCCCAGGCGGCGATCGGCACGATGACCGGCGTCCTGTTCTCGTTCTGCGCCGTCGCCTTCACCTCCGTCGCCGTCACCGTGGTCGACGCTTTGTCCAACGGTCTGTTCCAGGCGGCCAACACTTCGGTCGACGACGCGGTCCGGCGTGTGGTGAAGGTCAGCGAACTGGGGTCGATGTACAGCCTGGGCTGGGGCGTGCCATCCCTGGTCGCCCTCGGCTGCGCGATCGGCGCGTTCATGTACTGGGGAGTGATGGTCGCCCGCAAGGTCGGCGTCCTGGTCCTGGTCGCCCTCGCCGTGTTCGCCGGATCCGGCGGCGGCTGGGAGGTCGCCAAGCGATGGCGACGCGGTTGGATCGAGGCCACCGCCACGCTGGTCGTTTCGAAACTCCTGATGACCGTCGTCTTCCTCATCGGCGTCTCGGCGATGGGCAAGTCGGACACCCACGACGGCATGGCCGCGTTGTCGGACGCGATGGCGGGCATCGTCGTGATGGTGCTGGTCCTGCTGTGCCCGTACGCCACCTACAAGTTCGTCCACTGGGCCAGCGACGGCGGCGGCCACGACGACGTGCACCGCACCGGCGTGGCCGGCCTGGCGGTCGCCGCCGGGGCGGCGAAGACCGCGGGCAGCCTGGCGATGCAGACCCGGACCGGCGCCCCTGCTCCGCAGGGTCCCAGTCAGGTCCCCGGGGCGAGTGCCGATGGTGTCGCCTCCGGGATCAGCCCCTCCGGCGGCAACCTCAGCAAGGAGGGCATCGACGGCGGAGTACCCAAGCCGCAGACCCGGTTCCGGTACGGCGAGGACCCCAACGCCTCCGGCGACAAGGGCCGAGCCCTGATCCAGCGCCCCGGCATCCCGCCCCTCATCACCCGGCCCGGCGGGGACGACACCGGAGGTTCCGAAGGAGGCGCCCCGGACGGTCAGTTCGCCGGGGCGTCGGCTCCGGGCGGCAGCATGACCCGCGCCGGGAGCGCGCTGCCTGCCGCACCGGCGCCTTCCGCCGATCCGTCGGCAGCTGGTTCACCGACACCGACGAACTGGGTGTACCCCACCCAGCCGCCGTCGGAGTCCTGACCCATCACAACTGAGGGGGCGGGCTGCACCCTCAGCCCGCCCCCTCACCCCGCACCCATCGTCTGGATCCACCATGCCCGACAAGCCCCAAGTCACCACGGCCACCGTGAAGTTCCCCCACCGCAGCAGGCGCGGCATCCTGCTCGGCCTGACCGCCCCGCAACTGATCGCCGTCACTCTCACCGGCCTCCTCCTGCTCGCCGTGATCCTCACCCGCGGCGTCGTAGGTGCTCTCGAACTCATCCCTCTCTGGGCCGCGATCGCCCTGTTCGTCGTCGTCCGCCACCGGGGCCGTGCCCTGGCCGACTGGGCTCCGATCGCCACCCGGTACGTCCTGCGCCGGATGCGAGGCCAGTTGATCTGGCTCACCCGGCCCTCCCGCCGCCCGGTCCGCGAAGGCCTCCTCCACCTGCCGGGTACGGCGGCCAGCCTGCGGGTGGTCACCGCCCCCGACCGCCGCTACGGCGCCGTCCACAACCCGCACACCGGCACGCTGACCGCCGTCGTCAAGGTCTCCTCCCGCGCCTACGCGCTGCTCGACCCGGGCACCCAGAACGCCAACGTCACCGGCTGGGGACGCGCGTTGGCCGCGCTCGCCCGCACCGGCCACATCGCCCGGATCCAGGTGATCGAGCGCACCGTCCCGGACTCCGGCGACGCCCTGCGCCGCTACTGGGAGGAGCACGGCCGCCCCAACGCCCCGATGGCGGGCGCGATCTACGGCGAGCTGATCCAGAGTGCGGGCCCTGCGGCAGCCCCGCACGAGGCCTACGTCGCCGTCTCGCTGGACGTGAAGGCAGCGCGGCGTCTGATCAACCAAGCCGGAGGCGGCCTGACCGGGTCCTTCAGCGTCCTGGCCCAGTTGACCTCGACCTTCGACCAGGCCGCACGCACGGCCGGGCTCAACCCCACCGGCTGGCTCACCGCCCGCGAGATCGCAGCCGTCGTACGCACGGCCTACGACCCCAAGTCCCTTGCAGCACTGGACCGTTGGTCCACCGCCGGACGTCCCGAGGCCGAGCCCGCCGCTGCCGGACCCGTCGTAGTCGTGGAGAAGGCGGACCACATCGCGACCGACTCGGCCGTCCACGCCACCTACTGGGTGGAGAACTGGCCCCGCACCGAGACCTCGGCAGGCTTCCTGCACCAGCTCCTGTTCACCGCCGGGATCCGGCGCACGCTGTCGCTGTCGTACGAGCCGAAGGGACTGGACGCCGCCCTGCGCGACGTCCAGCGCAAGAAGGCCAGCGTCATCGCGGACGCCGCCGAGCGCGCCCGGCGCGGCCAGGTCGACTCCGAAGCCGACTCGATCGAGTACCAGGACATCAAGTCCCGTGAGCGCCAGCTCATCGCGGGCCACCCGGACGTCGCCCTGACCGGCCTGCTTACCGTCTCCGCCGACAACGAGGACGAACTCCGGTCCGCCTGCGCGGTCGTGGAGACCGCGGCCGTCGGCGCCCAGCTCGACCTGAGGCCGCTCACCTGGCAGCAGGCCGAAGCGTTCACCGCCGCCGCCATGCCGCTCGCCCTCGCCGCCTGAAGGCACCCTTCCTCCCCGCCGAAAGAGCACCTCCATGTCCCGCACCGCCGGCCCGACCACGCAGGACTTCGTGCCCTTCGCCACCGCCGCGCTCGACTTCCACCGTGCCCTCACCATCCCGGGCGGCCCCCTCGTCACCACGCGCGCCGAGCTGGACGCCCTGCACGCCCACCTCGTCTCACTGCACGGCCTCCTCGACGCCCACACCGGCCGCACCGGATGGCTCGTCCCGGCCGAGGGCGACCATCTCCATGCCGCCCGCACCCGGATCTGGCAGGCCGCCGACCACGTCCACGCCGCCTACCACGCCGCACCCCGGTCGGACTCCGGCGAGGTGCCCGACCGTGAGGCATACCAGGCCCAATTGCCCGAAGGCGCACCGGAGTTGACCATCTGCCAGCGCCATCACCGCACCGCACACCTGGTGCGCCGCCGCACCACCCCGGCCGACCTGCACACGCCGTTCACCGGCCTCGTCCGCCGCTGACCCGCCTCTTCTGGAGAAACCTTCATGCCCCGCACCCGCGCCAGCGCCTCCCACCTGTTCGTCCCCCGCAAGGCAACACGCGCCGAGCAGCGAGCCGCCCGCGCCGGTTTCGCCGCAGCCCGCCACAAGGCCCGCCGCGCCACCGCCCCGCCGAAGCACCGCGCCGAACAGACCCTCGACCCACAACTGCGCCCCACCTACCCGCCGTCCGGACGCCCCGGCCCCTCCTCAGCCCGCGGCGGCAAGCTCAACCTGCCCGCCCACCGCATGACCACCGCCACCGTGTCCGGGGCCTATCCATTTCTCGCCGAGGGCGGCCTCGGCGCGGAGGGCATCCTCATCGGCAGGGACGTACACGCCGAAGCAGCCTTCTGCTACGACCCGTTCTCCCTCTACAGCAGCGGCCGGATCGAGGGCTTCACCAACCCCAACGCCGTCCTGGCCGGGATCATCGGCATGGGAAAGAGTGCGCTGGCCAAGTCCATCGCCACCCGGGCCATCGCCCACGGCTACCGGGTCTACGTCCCCTGCGATCCCAAGGGAGAGTGGACACCCGTCGCCCGGGCCCTCGGCGGCTACAGCATCGCGCTCGGCCCGGGACTCCCCGGCAGGCTCAACCCCCTCGATGCCCCGGCCCGGCCCGCCTCAGTGAGCGAGGGCGACTGGTCGACCGAGGTCCGCAAGCGCCGCCTCCTGCTCCTGGCGGCCCTGGCGCGCACCGTGCTGAAGCGCGATCTGATGCCGATGGAGCACACCGCCCTGGACCTCGCCCTCGACCTGGTCGTCGCCGAGGCCGACGCCGGCGGCACGGTGCCGCTGCTCGGCGATATCGCGCACACCCTCGGCTCACCCGAACGCCTCGACCGCGCCCTCGGAGACCAGGCCGGACGCATGGGGCCCGCCGCACAAGACCTGGCGCACGCCCTGCGCCGTCTGGTGCACGGCGACTTGAGCGGCATGTTCGACGCACCCTCGACGGTAGCCTTCGACCCGACCACCCCGATGCTGTCCATCGACCTGTCCCGCCTCGGCGGCTCCGGCGACGACACTGCCCTGGTCCTGGCGATGACCTGCGCGAGCGCGTGGATGGAGAGTGCGCTCGCCGACCCGGACGGCGGCCGACGCTGGGTGATCTACGACGAGGCCTGGCGCGTGATGCGGCACGTCGGCCTGCTGGAGCGCATGCAGTCCCAGTGGAAGCTCTCGCGCGGCCTCGGCATCGCCAACCTCATGGTCATCCACCGCCTCAGCGACCTGCTCAGCGCAGGCGACGCCGGCTCACGCGGCCGGGTACTGGCCGAAGGCCTCCTCGCCGACTGCTCCACCCGCATCATCTACCGCCAGGAACCCGACCAACTCGCCTCCGCAGCCTCCCTGTTGGGCCTGACCGGCGTCGAGACCCAAGCCGTCTCCGCCCTGACCAAGGGCCGGGGCCTATGGAAGGTCGCAGGCCGCAGCTTCATCACCCAGCACATCCTGCACCCGGCCGAACGCGAGCTGTTCGACACCGACGCCCGCATGTCCGCCTAGCCCAACATGCATGCAATTGAACGGAGTTGGGCCATGGAGTCGTCCGCACCGCGAGCAGACCAGCGATTCCACGGGGAAGGCCCGACGGCCAGTCCGGGCACCATCGCACTGGGCGCCGACTGGAACGAGCGTCTCGCCACGGCACGGCCCGGAGAGTTCGCCGAGCTGTTCCACGAGGCGATCACGGAGGACTTCGGCGCGGTGGCCCGGCTGCACCAGATGCTCGAAACCGCCTCCCAGTGGTGCCGCACCCACGACGCCCGCAGCAGCGCCGCCGAGCTGGACCTCCTCGCCGGCCGCCTGACCGACCTCGGCGAGGAACTGCACCTCGTAGCGGAGGACGTAGGCCACGAGATCCACTCCCGCTCGCACCGAACGGCAGCAGCAGCCCGTCCCTCCCCCGCCGTATCCGCCCACAGGGCTCCCCTCGTCCGACAGAGCGAGCCTCCAGCGCTTCTCCCGCCCAACACCGTCCGCTCACAGCCGCGTTCGCGGTGAACACCGGCACAGGAACGAGGACAACCGTGCCCACCCTTCCCGCTTCCCACGAAACTCAGCCGTCGGCGAGCAGCGACCCCCTGGCGTGGCGCCTGCACATCCCGGCGCTGGCCACCGCCGCTGCCGGCATCAGGCAAGCCTCCGATGCCTGGGACGCGGTCTCGGACTCCTTCTGCGACCACGACGGCTGGCCCACCTACCTAGAGGAATACGCGGACGGCAAAGCGAAACGTGATGCCGAAGCGTGGAAACACGTCGAGGTCTTCCTCGCCCACGGCCCCGAAGTTCTGGCCGGCGTCCGCGCCGCCGCCACCGGTGCCGACTACATCGAGGGACCGATCAGCCACGACCTCCGACGGCTGCGCGGAATTGACACCACCCTAGAACGAGCAGGCCAGATCCAACACGAGTGGGACCAGGTCATGGCCCTCATGGAGGGCTCGCAACCAGGCTCGCTCCAGCTCTACGAGCGCCGGGCCATGGAGATCCGCAACTCCGAAGGCTGGCACTACGCGGACGAGTTGTCCTTCCAAGGCCCGGCACTCGTCCGGGCAGCCGACTACCTGGCCGACCGGATCCAATCCGATCAGCCCTCACAGACCAACCGTGCCGAGGCCGCCCTCGCTCGATCCGCATCCGGCAATCACGTAGTCGCGCCCCCGTCCTCGTCCACACCCACGGTGCCGAACCCACCGGTCCCTCGCCGGTCCCGCTGACGCTCTTAGTACCGATCCGCGGCGCGGCCGAACCAGCCGATCCCCAGATCCTCGTGGAACGCCGCCAGCCCGCGCACCCGCGCCTCCCGCCGCCAACCGCTGGGCCACCCGGCCACGGAGAACACCCATGCACACCGATCTACCCCTGGTCACCATCCAGCAGGAGGGCTCGCGCATCACCGCTCGGACCAGCGAACCAGCTCCCCTATACACCGCCGCTGACCCTCCGGAACGAGAACACGGATACGGACACCTCACCGCTCCCCTGCGCCGACGCGGCCTGACGTGCACCGTCGAGTACGGCCTCAGCGACTACATCGTCCACGCCCAACTCCCCGACGGAAGCGCACTGTTGATCTCCCCACCCCAGGAACCGCCGACCAACCACCCACCCGGACACCCAGAAAGCTGGCAGGTGACCCGCGCGCACCCCGACAATTCCGCAATCCACGAAGTGCTCTACGACTCGGAACCCAACGGCCCCCAGGCCCGGGACGGCGGGAGCATCCCAAGCCTGCTCGCCGCCATCGACGCGCGCCTGGACCAACTCGGTGTGCCTGGACGGGCGGACGCTGCCCCGCCACGAGTGAGTGCTGCTCTCGCGCCCTCGCCAACCGCCCAGCGCACGGTCCAAGCACATCTGCCAGCAGCCCTGGCCTCGCGCCCGACGCTGCCGCCCGCCCCTCCCTCGTCCACACCCGGTCGCTGACCGCGTCCCGCCCCGGAGTCCTCCATGTCCCTCGCCAGCAGAACCATCCCGGCCCTCGACCGCCCCACTCCCCGAGCCCGTACCGGATGGATCAGCCATGCCCGCCCCCGATCACGACCCCCGTCCCGACATCGCAGTCGGCCACCACCCCGCCCACGGCATCGTCGCCGCGAACCCCAAGCAACTCGCCGCCAGCACATGGATGTTGAAGCGCCTCGACTTCCACCCCGTCCCTGGCCACCCGACGCTGTACGCCTTGGCCGACCAACAGCGTGACGGACAGGGCCGCGCCACCCGGGCCGTCGCACTGCTACAAAAGGCCGGCTACCAGGTGGACATGGACGCCGCGTTCGACCCTTCACTGGCCTCCGGCACGGCTCCCGCCCGTAACCAACACCCACGCACCGAACCCGACGTGGCCTTCGCCGAACATCCGCAGCTCGGCATCGTCGCGGCCACCAGTGACCACTCCTCCGCACTCGGCGGCCCACTCATCCTGGAAGAACACGGCTGGCGGCACCACTCAACCCTGGACATCTACACCCTGCCCATCACCACCAACCGCGGAGAGGCCCTGGGCAAGGTGGCCAACGCCACGCTGTCGATGCACCGATCCAATCTTCAGGTCGCGATCCAACCCCGCCTAGCCCAGGACATAGCAGCGCGCCGGCCCCCTGCAGCCGTGCCGGCCGCGCGCCACGAGCACAGTCAGGGCGTCACCCCCGGCAAGTTCCCCATCAGCGGTGCCGCGCTCGCCGCCAGCCCGGCCCGCGCTGCCCTCCCGGGCAAGCCGCCCCTTCCCACTCCTGCCGCTCCCGCCGCGGCAACTCGGCCGGACGACCAGCGAATCGTGTTCTCTGAGAAGGCTTCCGCTTTCCGAACGTGAGCGTGCGGTTCGAGGCTGGTGGGCATGAACTCGGCTCGTAGGCGGGAGAGATGGGGCGGTTCGTCTGCTTGTCTCGTCCGTGGAGGTGGCTGTGCCGTCGG
>Ga0307515_10000684_pt1 | contig 78055 bp, 69 predicted proteins | sample 17_EM_MG_FD_194513 | JGI IMG/M metagenome (GOLD analysis project Ga0307515, IMG submission 194513) | Populus trichocarpa ectomycorrhiza microbial communities from riparian zone in the Pacific Northwest, United States - 17_EM | ecosystem: Host-associated > Plants > Roots > Unclassified | place...
CTTATCTGCATGCAACAGGAAGAAAAATTCTTTGTGTACATCCTTCAAAGCCTGAAGGATTTTTCTTTTTACATAGGACAATGTGATGATCTTGACAGGCATATGTCTAAACATTAATTCTCAAAGTATACCAGCCGCCACGGTCGCTTGGAAGTTCATAAATAGTCAATATAAATTCAATATAAATATTTGAAAATGATGTGGTTATGAATGTTTGTGCGTTCGAATCCTTTCTTAATGTAAAGTAAGACAGGTTTTGGTTAGTTATTGTAACGAAAACCACAATTACACTAAACATCCCGTCATTATGCTTCGAAAAAAATGCTGATATTTTTGCGCAACTCAAAAGTTGCATGTATATTTGCAACCTGAGAGTTGCGCAATTAATAATCAAGAATGAAACAAGATATATTCCAGGCCATATCAGACCCGACACGCCGGGCTATTTTAGCTTTATTGACGATCCAGGCATTAACACCAAATGTAATGGCGGAGAAATTTGATATGAGCCGGCAAGCCGTATCAAAACATATTAAAGTGTTACACGAATGTGAATTGATCAGGCCAGAGCAATCTGGCAGGGAGATCTATTATCACTTTAATGCCAAAAAAATGCAGGAGTTTGACCATTGGCTAGCACAGTTGAGACAAAACTGGGATACTCAATTTAATCAACTTGACAAACTATTATCAACAATTAATGACCAGAAAAAATGAACAACGATTTGCTATTTGATTTTACCGTTGACAAGGCGGCGAAAACAGTATTGATAACCAGGGAATTTATGGCCGGACAATCTTTGGTATGGGATGCTTTTACCAAAGCAGAATTACTGGACCAATGGGGAGCACCTGCACCCATGCGTGCCAAAACCAAGTATATGGATTTCAAAGTTGGCGGGCGAAGATTCTATGCGATGATAAGCCCCGACGGACAAGAGCGTTGGGCGGTTCAGGAATATACTTCCATTACCCCGAAAACCAATTTTAAAATGTATAATTCTTTTGCAGACCAAAACGAAAACAGGGAATTGCCGGGTTCTGAATGGGATTACACTTTCAGCGAAGAAAATGGCAGGACTAAAGTGAACATTACCATTTTTAATGAATCGTTTGAACGAATGGAGAAATTATTGGAGGGCTTCAGGATAGGATTTATCATGACATTAACAAACTTGGAAAATCTGTTATCAACCTTGTCGGAAAAACAATAAAAGGAAAATTTACAATCACATTTAAAATAAAATCATGAGAACAATTAACCCCTGGATTAACTTCAACGGAAATGCTGAAGAAGCATTCACTTTTTACAAATCAGTTTTTGGTGGAGCGTTCGCAAAGATCATTCGTTTCAAAGACCTATCAAGCCCTGAATTCCCGGTAGCAGAAAATGAAGCAAATAAGATAATGACCATTGCTTTGCCCATTGGCAAGCACAATGTGTTAATAGCTAATGACGTTCCTGAATTTATGGGACGGGTAAACGAAAGCGAAAACAGGTCCAAAATATCAGTTAGTGCTGAAAGTCGTGAAGAAGCGGACAAAATATTTAACGGACTATCAGCAGGCGGAGACATTGAAGGGGCCATAGGCGACAGTCCCTGGGGTACATATGCCGGCATGTTTAGAGACAAATATGGGATTGAATGGATTGTGGAATTTGACCCAAATTATAACGGGAAAATCTAACCGAAGAAAAAAGCGGCGTTTTATTGCCGGTTAAGTTGCTTTTAATTTTACCAATATATCGCCAGGATTTGCCAGTAAAAGAATACATGCTGATGGAGATTATTTAGCATCACAATGATCGGGTAGCAGCATTGGTAGCCACTGAATGTTTGGCGGAGCGCTTAAACGATATATTACTTCTTATAATCACACATTCATTTATTGATTGAGAATACATAGCTAAGGATTTGGATATAACCAAACTTAAATAAGAATTTATGTCGGAATTTGAATGCTGGTTAAAAACAGTGCGGAAGTGGGCACCCAATTCGGCCATGAAATACCCGGCGGTATTGCCGTACTAAAATTGGGTTTAATTTAATTGTATTTTATGCTTTTTTGGATTTATATTGATGGGTAAATGTACAGTTAGTTCCTGTGACTGAGCTGGCGAAGCTGTGCCTGCGAGAATTGGAAGCGTATTTTTGGTCTCTGGTATTTCGGATAGTTTAATACCTTCTGGTGAACCTTATCTAAATGTTTGCCATTACCAGCCATACCCGGTTACACAGAGATGAAGAAAGATTATTTATTGAAGCAACAATAGATTGTGAGACAAATGCCGTCGGGCACTTAACAAAATTAATAAAACATAAAACATATAGCCTGACTAATTCAAAGACAGAAAAAATAAGTTCCTGGACAAACTGCGGTAAGGTTGTGGTATTTCTATTTTGTTTTTTTTGTTTTGGGAAATTGCAAAGTCAAAAAATATCACAAGTTTTCACGAAAATAATTCCGGAAAAATGGAATATTCCAAGTAGTGACAGTTCATCATATTCTTTTGAAAAGTACGATAGCTCAGAAGCGCTCATATTAAGGAAACCAGCCAGACTTATTTCAAGGGATAAAATTCAAACTGATAATTTTACGCCCCTTGCTTATGTAAAAGGCTTTCAATTCAAAGATGGTATAATAGAAGCGGATCTTGCCTCTCCTAATGGTGGAGGTTTTATTGGGTTAGCATTTCGAATAAAAGATGAGCGTCATTATGAAACTGTTTATTTTCGACCATCTTCTTCTCATACATCCGAGGCGATGCAGTACATGCCTAGAATAAAAGGTGAATTTAATTATTGGAAGTATCAAGACCATGAACACCAGGCTTATGCAAGAATACCTTTTAAAAAATGGTTTCATGTTAAATTGGTCATAAAGGGGATTATACTCAACGTATTTGTGAATGATATGGAAAACCCAATCTTTACATACAACAATTTAGATTCAAGTCTGGATAATGGTTCGGTGGGATTTTGGTTAGGAGGCGTTTCCGGAGCATACAAAAATTTGATGATAAAGGATTTCAATTAGAATAGTAAAGATAGTTGGACATACCCATTTGAGGGATAAGGGAACGGACATTGATATGATCCGAAAAATGTTAGGCCACAATGATATTAAAACCACCTTACGCTATCTGCATACTACCAATAAGGATATTTTATGTATTATAAGTCCGCCTGACAGCACCGAACTTAAAATGTGCGTTTGCATCTACGCTATTTAATACCAGGGGCATCTATTTTTATAATATTTTGATTTATAAGATATTTTTAAAAATATACGCGGTTACAAAAGGTTAAAGATCCGCGTCAATTTAAGCGTTTGGTGCCATTAACATACCATGACAAAATCATTACTGTATTTAACAGTCATACTAGCGACTATTTCCGAAAGTTGTAAACAACCCTCCCCGGCAAACGCAAAAGAAAATCAATTGGTGGACAAGTACCCGAAAATATGGAATGTTATAGTTTTAGATGTAGGTAGCCAAAAAATCACAATTTATGGTTCTGACAATACTGCTGAGCTAAGAAAATGGGAGTATAAAGATTCGCTGACAAAAAATGGAAAAATCAGTACACCAACAAACATAACGAGTGAAAACATCAAAATTAAACAGGAAGAAGTTGATAGTATTTATATTTGGACAAAAAAGTTGATAACTGGGTTTAATCTTCCTGACAAATTTTGTACTGACTACGTTGGACATTTAAGGTTGACTATTGCATACGGTGACCAAGTAAATCAATCCTGTGAATACAAATCAATTTGCGACTGGAAAGTTTTAGCTCCAGAAACGACAAAGTTGAACCTTTTACTAAAAAACAAATTCACACTGTTCGACTAACAGCGCCTAACAGTGGGTTCCTATGCCAGCGGGGCTTGACGGATAGGCAATCGGCCGTGCAACAAATCCTGGCAGCATCGAGGCGGCGACAGTTCAAAGTGATGTTTATCATTACGATTAATATCGGTTTTCAAAACAAAGTTTAATGCCTGGGCAGTCGGAATTCTAATCCCTGCCAGCATAAAGCCTGGACGTTGCCTGCTATGTTTTGCGATTGTACCGTGCGACAAATTCATGTAACCATATCGACTGAATCATAATTAAAAGCATCAGGCCCACAAGCCCAAAAAGTCACAACCAATGAAATTTAGAGCGTCTTTTTGCGATCCTTTTTGTCAGGATATTATTGATTTTAGGCGACATTCAAGAGAACAAAATCATTGACAAATTTGAAAGCATTCCCTGGACAGACCTATTGCGACAAATGGAATCATCCAAAGAAGACGAAATCTTCTATTCTCCATCGCTGGAAATAGAAAACAAGGACACAAAACATGGACTCACAATTTCGGCGGTCGGAAAGGCAATATCATTTGAGTTTTACATTTTTTATAAGCGCCCAAAGAGGACAAAAACTTTCTTTGGTTTAAAAGAAAACCTAAATAACAATTACACGTCTGACAAAACCGGACAAACCAAGCAGAATGTACTTGACTGTCTAAATGCCCTGCTCCAGGATAATACAGAGTATTTAGCAAACTAACATAGGACAATAAACACAGCAGGCAAAACATTCGTATTTATGCCGTGCGGCCCGACGGAATTCCAATGAACATTTTGCATCACCAGGCAATAACTTCATTTCTTATTTTGGCGTGGCAAAAGAGAATAGTAAAACACTATCTGGCTTTTCGTAAATTTTAGCTTTTGCATAATTGAGGGGTTTTCGGTACGCTTACAACCAGTCCTTACTTCCGACAAATATCCAATAACCAAAAGGCGGTTTACTGCCGGCTGGCTCGACAGGGAGATTTTGGTTGGTTCGTTGATAAGCATTTGTTGTTGCAACGTTTCATTAAAATGTTTTTTATAAATTGTGTTTGGTTTTAATAATCTGGTTAAGTGCCCAGCCTGTCCCCCGCAACGGATGGCGAGAGGCGGAAGGATCGCAGAAACCAGCCCGGCAGTAAGCCGTAAACTTTGGCGATAACCGTATGAAGACGACACTGCATTTATTGATATTGGGATTATTTACAGTACTTTTTTCGTGCGGACAATCAAACAAAAAGCGAAAAATTTCAGTTGTTGTAGTTGACACTTTGCAGACAAGCCTTTACAGAAAAGAAAAAGTGCGTGTAGAAACAAGAAAGAAAATTGATGAACAAAATAAAATTGACAGTATTAATCTTGACAAAATTCTAAAGGATGCGATAGAAGTTGCTGAACAGAATAAGGATTTGGCCAGATTTGAAAAGAAGTATGTAGCAACAATGCCAGATAGTTCGTATCAAGTTGACGTTAGTATAAGTTATGGTTTTTATTTTACAAAAGAGAGCCCACATTTTATAATTAGAAGAAATACGCCAGGATCAATTTACATAGATATTTTTTCAGAAATGCACAAATCACTTCAAAAAGTGCTTTCACATGAAGAATGGGATATGACCTATGTGAACGACACTATTCGGGATATTAACGGAGATGGACAAAAGGATTTTGTAGTTAACTGGTATGGTAGTAACGGGTGTTGCTTAAAGGCATTTAGCAACGTCTATATATTACGACCCGACAGAAAAACGTTTTCAAATTACTTTAAGTTTATAAATCCGACTTTCTCACCAGGAGAAAAAATAATTAGAGGGGTTTGTTATGGACATCCTGGCGAGACAGAAATGTACAAATACAAATGGAACGGTGAAACAATTGACACATTGGAATATGTCTATTATGAAAAAAGTGATAAGGGTGAGAAAACAGGAAAAATAATTGTTTCCAATGACTGGCGTTATAGTATCCGTTATAAAGTCTTGAAACGTTTAAATTCTGTAACGAACGAATACAAAAAAATTGAAGGCTATGATTGGTTTACCGGAACCGGATACGAATAAACGGCCAGACGTCAATATGGGGTTCCTATGCAAGTGTGGTTTAACAAACAAACATCAGCCAATTGCAATTGTAATCCGTGGTTTGGCCTGGCAAACACCTTTCAACATTAGTTCTTAATTTCAACAATTTATTTTCAATCAGCAGCGGTTACGAGCGGACGGGGTAATAATGCTACACCTGCACGAGCCCTGATCGCTACCTGTCACTATCAACGACAATCTCTATGGCTTTAAAAAATATTACTCTGGTATCCATGGTTTTTGCAATCATCCTGACAAGTTGTGAAGGACAAAGCAATAAAGGCAAACCTCAATTGTCAAACAAAACCGAAAAAAATGTGAACTTTACTGCTTCTGACACGACTGGTCGACTTATGGACGAAGAAGAATTTTGGAAATTGATAGACAAATCGAGAGTCGCAGCAAATAGTAACTATCAGGCACAAATCGCTTCTTTAAGAACAATTCTGTTGACGCGTGAGCCAAGCGACATAGTAAAATTCGACAACACTTTTACGGCGTTGTTGGCGGCTTCCTATGATTATAAACTTTGGGGAGCATCTTATGTAATTAATGGCGGCTGTTCTGACGACTGCTTTGGCTATTTTAGGCAATACTTAATCGGACACGGAAAAGAAAAATTCTACAAAACTATTAAAGACCCTGAAAGCTGTGTTAGTTGGATAAGATCGGAGGAAGAAGATAATTGGGAGGGACTTCAATATCCTGCAATGGAAGCTTACAAACAAAAGACAGGAAAAGAAATCCCCAAGACATATCAACCAGAGTTTGAGTTAAAAGGTAAACCGTTTGACGAAGAAACTGTTATGAAACAATATCCGGCACTTGCAAAAAAGTTTATGGGTGACAACTAGCTTGTGGACGAGTAACGGCAGGTAACATTGGTATTTACGAATAATGGGGCTTTGACGAACAAAGCCAAGTTCTGGCTCATAATATCTAGCTTTATCAAAAAATCAGGCAGCAATTCGGCACGGCGAATTTAAAATTCCACGCTACTGGAACAAAAATTATTTGGATTTTATTAAATAGAGAACAACGAATAACGTCTCAGCTTCATATCGGTGTGGGCCGTCAGAATACTTGATCAGCAGCAGAATTAACAATGAGCTTTTATAATTTTATTTAGCGGTGGTTACGGGCTGACGATTTTAAAATACCGCCACATCACCGTGTCCGTTGCCTGCGATGCTTTTGGACACACCAAAATATATTTTATGTGATATTAACTTTATAGCGGCACAAATTTTATTTAGCAACTTTTGGACAATAGAAATTCAAAAATTATGGCAGAAAAATATCCACAGCTCACAGAAAGAATTCAATCAACATTTATTGACACTTTTCTAATCATTGTTTTAATGTTTGTTTTTGCAAGCATCCTGGACAGATTTGATAAAGTTCCTGATTGGGTTAGAATAACAATGTTTGCTGGACTATTTATAGCATATGAACCTTTTTGTATGACATTTGGCTCGACATTAGGAAATTATATAAAGGGAATCAGAGTTAGAAAAAATGCTGACCCGACAAAACGTATCAATATTTTTCAAGCTATCATCAGATATCCTATAAAAGTTATACTTGGATGGATCTCATTTTTGACAATTAACAGCAATCCAAAAAGACGGGCAATCCACGACCTGGCTTCAGGAAGTGTAATGATAAAACTTTAATAAAGTCGAAAACGTGAATACTTGAAACCCGACAATGAAAATGAAACGCTCATTTACTATTTTATTTTTTGTATTTTCATTGCAATGCCATGCACAAAAAGCCACATTCAAAGAATTAAAACTAAAAGCTAATACAAAGTACTACACGAAGAAAGAGCCGACTATAATATTTCCAATTGTAACAACCAACAACCCGAAAATTGATAAGTTAATAAACACTCAAATTAAAAATGGCGTATTTCAGCCTGACAATGAAAATCAAAGTCTGGAAAAAGTCCTTCTTGAAAATATTAACGAATATGGTTTGACTGATGTGTCTTATGAGGTCACATTTAATAGATATTATTTATTGTCATTTTCAGTATTTTCCCAAGGTTGTGGCGCATACTGTAGCTCAACAAATACTTATTTCAATTTTGATTTGTCAACAGGAAAAAAGGTTTCAATTTATGATGTCATCTTAAAAAGTAAAATTGATAGCTTTAAAAACATTGTTCAATCCGACAAGGTAAACGCCTTAAATAAATATAAAATAGAGGAAAAGAACCTTATCGGAAGTGATGCAATTGACTCAAGTGCTTATAATTGGATAATATCAGAGGTCGATGACAATTGTATAAATCAAATTTCTATAGAAACTTTTGCAGTATCAAGCAATTCATTCGAAATATTTGATCCTTGTGAATTTCCGCATGTAATTCGATCGCAGGAACCGGAAATTGAGTTAAAATATACATTTAGCTCAGTCAAAAAAATTCTTACTCCAAAGTTTAAAAAATTATTAAAGTAATTTTATTGCTGCTAACATGAGTTTTTGTGGCAAGCGGGGCGGACGGGAAGAACAATGAACAATCTTTACTCAGCAACAGTTCGAGCTGACCCAACACGGAATACGACCACATCGACAGGCCCTGGTGTTCGACGCTATTGGAATGTACAAATCAATGAATAAACTTGCGCAATCGAATCAGCATATTGTTTCTCTTGCTCATCTTAGCACATGCTTTGCATGCCACAGAAGAATATTTTGGCAAACTTTGGGAGGTTTATACGCCCGCGATATACATTTGCAATCTTATTTCTTCAAATCCAAGAAATGGATTTTTGATAATCAATAGCATATTTATCATCGTTGGTTTGGTTTATTGGAGGTTTTCGATACAAAAAAATGATTCAACCTCCTATTCTTTAATATGGATTTGGGTCGTGTTACAAACAATGAACGTTATTGGTCATATTTCCTGGACAATATATAAGGGAGCTTATACTCCAGGCATTATTACAACTTTCATTATTCTTCTGTTGGTTATTCTTTTGGTGAAACAGCTTACAAAACCAAACACAGACACAATTGCAAAAAATAAATCCTGAAACAACAGCGCCAACAAGGGATTTTCTGCTATGCCGGCAAGAATATAAACTCATCGATATGTCGCTATCATCTGTGGTTCTGGCTGGATGAATAAAGACGAGCAACAGAATATATTATCAACTGCATTAACTTTGCTCAACAGCAGTTCGGGCTAAACAATCACAGAATACCTGCACAGCAGATGAACCCTGACGTTGGCAGAAAATATTAATCAACATTCTACATTAATGAGAAATTTACTGGCACTTTTATTCCCAATTATTTTTGGTACAAGCGTTTGCGGACAAGTTATTAGTTATGACGATTTCAAAACTCTAATACCCTTTTTGCAAAAGGAGGATTTCAAAGGAGCATTTAAAAAAACAAGTCAGCTTCTTAATACGACACAAAATGACTCATCTGATTTACGAGGAATTGTTACATACATGAATATATTTTCATCAGCAGGTATGGTTACGTTGGACCAAATGACACAGGGTGATTTTTTAAAAAATGCTGACAAATATATTGGACAAAGAGTTGTAATGTCTGCACACCCTTGTATTGACAGTTCAGCACAAGGTTATAACTCTTTGAAATTTACAATGCAAGATGGAACTTTGCAGGGTGTGACAATTACAGCAAACAATAGCAAAACAAATATCCTTTGTTTTGAGTATTTTAAATATGTTGACGAAATTAATCCTGGTGATTTTATTGGAAAAAATGTACGCAGTGGTGGAATCTTGGAATTGGTAGAAATAAATCCTAATAAATCAAAAATTTGGATTTCCCGGCTTCATATCACTAGTGCTTTTGCAAGAGTTATGACATCGAGATAAAATTGTGACCAATATTAGATTTTGTGCAAGTATGGCTTGACATACAAATAAATGTCCCGCCTTCGCCATTCCTTGACCGTTGTGAGTCATTTTATTTAACGGCGATCCTAATTTAAATTGAGAAATACCAAAAATAGTTTATGAGCGCAGGCATCGACAAACAGTTTGTACGCGAGCATTATAAAAGAATGACAGATCAGGAGATAATTCGCGTCTTGAAAACGAATTTGGCTGGATTGACATCTGAGGCGCAGGAAATAATTAAAGAGGAAATCACAAGACGCAATCTCGGGCCAGATATTTCCGAAGTTATTGAGGCGCAACAAGAAACTTATACGTTTCCAGACAAAGTATATGACAAAAACGCCTGCCCGGTGGACGAGCACACAAGAATTTGGCTGGAGAAGTCATTCCAAACCTTGTTAAGTATTTTTGGCAAGGAAAACACTCGAAATAGAAAAGTCCTGACGCCTGAAAGAATTAATTTCCCAGTACGATATGATGGAAGCGAACGGTCAGCTTTCGAAACACTTAAGATTATTGCAAATCAAATGGAAGTTCCGATAGAAAGAATTACGCTTGATTTTTACGATGACCATTTAAGGCAAATAACAGAAGGTAGTCCAGGTGGTTTATACTGGGGCAAAGGGGAAAATGATAATTTTGAAATTTCATTGGTTCGAACGAAGTTGGATGAGCCAGAAAACATGGTTGCGACACTTGCTCATGAAGTAGCTCATATAAAACTCTTGGGTGAAAATAGACTTGAGGAAAATGATGAACCAATCACCGACTTAATGACAATTTTCTTCGGACTCGGTATATTTAACGCAAACGCTGCCTTTCAGACTTTCGCGGACTCAAAATATTATGGGTGGTCACAGTCTGGCTATCTGACCCAGATGGAATGGGGATATGCCTTGTCTTTGTTTGCTCATATAAGACAGGAACAGGAGCCCAACTGGTCTTGTCACCTATCCAAAAATGTCAAAGCGGACTTTATACAGGGGCAAAATTTCATATCCGCCAATGAAAACATTATTTTTCAATAAACATAAATTGAGTAAATCAAAGTTTACATTCTTAACAAAGAAAGTTAGCTAAAAGTAGTAGCGACTGAAACGATGTGCAACATGAGGTCACCATGGCTGGCTCAGGGTTATTGCGATGAGCGGTAGTTGTCAATCAGTAGCAGTTATGGGGCGACCGTTTTGAAAATTAGATTTCGTTATATCAAGTTTAATTTATTGACCAGGTTCTGTAGTTGGGCGGACAGGGTCACAGATTACCAGCATAGCCGACAGACCTGGCAGTCGTGTACTAAAATATAAGATCATTATAATATGAAACTTACTATATTTTTCATTTCACTTTTGCTAACAAATTATGCTTTTGGTCAATCTTCAAGAAATGAACTTGCTGATTCTAAAATTTATGTTTGTGCTACATTCTTTGAGCAGAAAAATAAATACATTGGACTTGAAACAAAGATAATTCTGAAGGACACCATTATTGACAATAAGACTTTCACCAAGTACAAAACTGAAAAATTTACAGACAATTCACTACAAAAGACAAATCACTTTTTTTATGAAACATTTAAAGACAACTTCTACTATTTATTGGATAGTTCACTAAAGACAATTCATAAAATTAATTACTTTACAAACTTACCACAAACAGGGACTATTTTTGGCAAGACAGAAAATGTAGTAATTGAATTTCTTGACACACGAAATTCGTTTCCAGGAGACAGTTTAGTTGCGACAAGCAAAACACCGATAAATTATTTTGTAAAAAGTAATAAGGAAATTTATTTAGTTATCATTCCAGACTTAAAAACATTGGCGGTTTCAAGTAATGGAAGCTTTTACACAAAAAAATTATTTGGCGACAACTACAATAGTATTTCAAATGGGTTTAAAAGAAATGCGAATGCAAATAGCAAGTTTGATATTCAAATTGGAGACGAAATTCAACTTTTTTATAGGCGTAAATGGTATAACGACACTACGGGACTAACAGAATATGAGGACAAACAATTTAAGAATATAAAATACACAGGTGATACAATCGTCAATAATTCCAAAGCTTTGCTTCTGACAATCAATGGCTACAATTATTTAAGCGGCTCAAAAGATGATGATGAACAACTTTTAGTTACTCTTATTGACAGTGGTTATTATACAGGCTACCAATTTATTCCTTTCAAAGACTATGCAACAGAGTTAAAACTTATTGATGTTGACAATAGAAAGGAATTTATTTTGCAAGGCATTGACAACGACACAATAGGAACTAATATTTATCAGAAAATAGTTCAAACAAAAAGTAACGACCCATATCGTTATTATATTCTACCATTTTTCCCAATGTCTTACATTGAATTTGGCAATGTTCAAGGAATAATTACATATTCAAAAATCAAAGGCGTTGAGAAAGGAAAAAAACGAGAAAGAACGTACATTACCGACAGAACCAACATAAGAGACATAAAGTGCAAGACTGACACAGAAGTTGTGTTTGAAATTTATTTTAAAGAAGCCGGTGGCTTGACAATTACAATAGACGAAGACAATAAGATCGGCACTTTAAAAACGAAGGCTAAAGAAGGACTTCAAACCTTTGCAGTAAAGACAAAGAAACTTACTAAAGGAGAAACTTACCGGGTTCAAATTAATTATAGCTTGAACAACGGTTCGGGAAGTTTTTCTAACAGTTTTAAAGCTAACTATTGACAGAGAATTATGCCACACAACATTGCTTTGTGCAGGTTGGGCTTAACGAATAAAATAACCCTGAACGTTGGCAGCAATGCATACTGACCTTCAAAATTACCTATGAAACTATTTTCTATTTTCAATAAGGATAATAACATAAACACTCTAAAAATTGGTGCTGGCATGTACTTAATAGAAATTCCAAAAAAGTATTTGTGGGAGTATGATAATGAAGACACCCTTTTGTTTTATCCCAAAGGCGATGAAACTATAACTATGAGAGTCACTGTCCTGAGTTTCGAAAGAAAAGATGGAAAGCTCAATCATGGTTCCGATATTGTATTAGGCGAAGCAGTATCCAAAAACTTTAAATACGAAATATTGAGTGAAGGTATCGTTCTTTCAGAGACCCCGCCAGAACGGACTACGGAAGGAGACACAGAATTGATTATGCAATTTCGGTATCTTGGCCGTGATAATAGCCTGATAATATTTTCTTCAACTACAATTCTTGAACGGGCGGACAACAAAGCAGTAATAGAGATGAGAAGTGATCTTCCCCAAATATTTAGGTCAGTGAAAACGCCGTGAGGCTGCTGCCAACAAAGGGTGCTATTTGGCGGCTTAGTGAATATGATCTTACCTTCATAGCTACTCATCGAGATATCATGCAAATGAATAAAGCCCAGCTTAGAATATATTTTCATCATTATTATTGTTACTCAAATTCGCTTCCGGGCGGACGGTTGGTTAATTCACCAAACTGCACAATGCCTCTTGGGTTGTGTCCAATTCATGAACAAAATCCCAAAATACAAGCTTAAATATTTTTTTGAATACGGCGCGGGTGGTTGTCTATGGGGAGATAATGACTTAACCTATAAAGATTTTGGAGTAGGCCCTCTTGACGAAATGATTTAGGCAAAGACTGGCCTAATTAGCGTCAAAACATTTGCCGAAATAAATCAGATAGACATATTACATTCAACTTATCCAAATAAAGAGTATCCGCCTGACCCATCACTTTGGACGCAAAGCGAATGCGATAGTTTTAATCATAAGATAAATAATTTGCTAGTTAAATTAAGACACGAATTGGGAGATGGTTTCGAAATAGCAGACAGACAAGATAGATATCACGAAGATCCTGATCTTGAAAAATACTTGGCAAATCCTCTCCATTTTAAAAGACTTTCATAGTCGCTGTATAAGATTTACGAAGCCTACTCAGCTTTATTATCTTTACTCAACAGCGTTTCGGGCCGACAAATCACAGAATACAGCACAGCAGAAAAGTCCTGAACGTTGGCTGCTAGTTATCACGACGATATTCTAAATAACCAAAACTCTATAACATGTTCAAACAATCGACAGTAAAAGCTTTTTCAATTGTAGCCATTGTGTTGTCAGTACTTGGCTTATTAATAAGTGTTTTAGGTATAATACTATTTACACAAACACGGATTGGATTTGCTTTTTTTATGGGAATAGTCTCATGGGCCTTCTTACTTTGGGCAAGTATCATTGGCTTTCAACTGTGTAGTTCTTATAAGTTGTATGAGGACGAATATAAAAAGGTAGGGATAAGAATCTATTTGATTATTGTAGCTTTTGTTCTGTTTTTCTTTGTTGGACTGGTAATCGGACTTGTATTGTCAGTAATTTTACTTAGTGCTCTTTGGGCATTAAAACGAAATTACGACGAATGGGAGGAAAACAATGCTCCTTACGCGCCTGAAGCACCGGCTATCCCCGACTCTGCAATAACAACTGATACGACTAAGATCGACTAACCAGCCTTTACCTCCGACAAATGACCAACAGGCTGTTTGCTGCCAGGCTGGCTCGGCGTTGTTGCAATGTAGATTTGTTATAAATCAGTTGTAGCTAAGGAGCGACTGATTTAAAATAGATTTTGTTATATTCAGATTCACTTTATTAAACTAATCCGGTAGCTGGTCGGCGGATTACCTAACCCAGCCCGGCAGCAATCCATAAAGGTTGTGTGCAATAAGATCGCCGGCAACACTAAGACCGGTTATGAACTTTAAAACATAAAATAATCATGGCAAAATCAAAAACCATTGTACTCATTCACGGAAATTTTGTTAACAACACCAGTTGGACGGAATGGAAACGGCACTATGAACAAAAAGGTTATAAAGTTTATACACCTGCAAACCCAGGACACGAAGGTAATCCCGCTGAACTGAGGGCAAAAGTTCATCCCGACCTTATTAAAACAGGGTTTATCGATGTTATAAACAACATCACTAAATTAATAGATTCCTTACCTGAAAAGCCATTAATTATTGGTCACTCTATGGCAGGAATGGCTACATTAAAATTGGTAGAAATGGGGAAAGCAGCAGCTGGGGTAAGCATTGATGGAGCACCACCAAAAAATGTTTTTCCACCTTTTCAAACACTTAAAACTGTGTTACCAGCCTTTGGTTTTTTTTCTTCTGGCAAATATTTTATGGGTAGTCGTAAATGGTACGACTACGCATTTTTCAATACAACACCTGATGCAGAGAAAGAAAAAGCATTTGAAAAATTAGCAGTACCTGAAAGTTATAAGGTCAGTCGTCAGTTAGTTTTAAACTCTTTTTCAAATATAGATTTTAAGAAACCTCACTCCCCAATCTTGTTTATTGGAGGCGGTAGGGATCATATTTTTCCACCCAATCTTACGCAAACAATAGCCGGTAGATATAAGGATGCAGGTAGTCGGGTTAGTGTAAAAATCTTTGAAGGCAAAAGTCATTTTATCTGCGGGGAACCGGGTTGGGAAAAGGTAGCCGATTATATTTTAGATTGGCATGAAAGTCAGTAATACTGCACACAACATGGAGTTTTCTACTATGCTGCCGAAGAATATATAATCATCGGCATGCTGCCAATTAGCTGCAGTCTGGCTGAACGAATAAAGGTGAGCTACAGAATAAAGCATCAACTGTATTAACTTTACTCAGCGGCAAATTCATGGTGCAGACAAAATTGAAATTGCTGAACACCTTTTTATGCTTGAGACAGTCAAAATGGGTGTGGCAGGAAATAGAAATCATTGTGAAGACGTTGCGCGAAAAATTATCGATGCAAAAGGTTGACTAAAAAGCGAACTCACAACATCAGGTTTTGTGCAATGGAGCTGGAAGGAAGGATAATCAATCGGCAATGCAAATCACAGCTTCATATTCCGCGAACGCAATTCTGTGGGGCTGTAGTTCTTAAATTCGGTTTTTAGTTATTAATTTAGCTCCAATTCCGGGCAGACATTTGTTCAATCCCCAACTGCACAAAACCTCGAAGGTTGTGTGTAATTTTATTCTTCTATGCTTAGAGAACTTTTAATCATCATCGTTGCCTTAAGTTTAACTGCTTGTGGACAAACAAAGTCAAATAATCAAGACAATCAGCCAGTGGACAAGATGCTCAGTTTGGGAAAAGATCAAAAGTTTGACTCGACTTATTTTTGGAAAATCATGGACTACGCCTTCGACAAAGGCCGGTTTGACAATAACCTTAAAGAAAAGATTATTCTAGCTCAACTTACAAAGTTGACACCGCAGCAAATAGTGGCCTTTGAGATAATCTTTCAACAAAAAATGGAGGAAGCAAATACCTGGGAAAATTTTGCTGCGCAGACAATAATTCAAGGCGGGTCTTCTGATGACCAATTTGTTTACTTTAGATGTTGGTTGGTTTCCTTGGGGAAAAGGAATTTTTATGAAACCCTTAAAAATCCAGACTACTTAGTAAACATTGACATCCCAATGAACAAAAAGTATAATTATGGCGAAGTTATATTTGAACAGATAATTCCATTGTCTGACATAGCTTATTCAACCGTGACAAAGAAAACGACTGAAGACGAAACCTTTCCAAGATCTGTAGCATATAAACAAGGACTAAGCTACGACAACGGAGTTCCAATGACAGGTAAAGAATGGAATGACAATAAAGAATTACCAATGATGCTTCCTTTGTTATCAAAAAAGTACCCGGACAAATAAATAAAGCTAGACACAATAAGCGGTCTGCTGCCAGTCTTGCTGGGTGTTGAATAAATCAGCATCCGAACATTGCTCAGCACTAGTCAGTGCGACCGTTTTAAACTTAGATTTTGCTATATTCAAGTACAATTCATTAACTGGTTTAGTGGCCGGGCGGAAGAATCATAGAAGCCAGACCGGCAGCAAGTCGCAGGCGGGGGCCATTTTAAACGAGCCTCACAAACGAACGATAATCAATGGGACTTTTCGACATTTTTAAAAAGAAAACCAATCAACCAAAGCAAGATGATTTCAATAATGAAAATATTATTGAGAAATCTTTACGAAAAGCTTCAACCGAACCGGCTTACAGAGCAGAATTTTACAAAAGCCTACTTGCTGAAAAGTTGGTAGTATTGACAGACAAAACGAAACTTCCAGAAGGTATTCAGACTTTACAAGAAAATACAAATGTCAATATTGTGACCCTTCCAGATGGGAAAATACCCGTGTTTACTTCTACTTCTAAAATATTTGATAAAGACATTATTAAAGAAGAGGTTCTATTTTTAGAAATGAAAGGCGAAGACCTTTTTAATCTTGCAAAGGGAGCAACATTTATTCTTAATCCCTATTCAGACTATGGAAAAGAATTGCTTCCTAACGAAATAGAAAGTTTATTAAAAGGAACTATCCTGACAGATAACCATAAGCAAATTACAGTACAACAAGACACGCAAGTTCAAATTGGACAGCCAGCAAATTATCCAACTGAAATTGTGAACTCATTAAAAGCCTTGTTTTCGAACAGGTCAGGTGTAAAAGCTGCATATTTAGGTTGGATTTATAACCCAGTATCGCTGCTTGGCAACAAACCCAGCAGACGGTAAAGTCCGGCTATAGAATAAAATCACTACTTTATTATTTTTACTCAGTAGCGGTTCGGGTAAATATGACACTGAATATTAGTACAGCAGACAGCCCTGGGCGTTGGTTGCTATAATAATGAGACTCACTCCATTCATATCATTGCTTCTACTTGTAAATAATTTCTGTTTCGGACAGACAACGAAAGAACAAAAATTTACTGTCACAGTACAACAAATTGTCATTGCCTTTTCAAAACAAGACAGTGCGACAATTTCAAAATACGTTGATAAAAAACTTGGAGTATATCAATTGGACAGAATTGGTATATTCGGCCATTACAATCATTTTAAAACGTTTGGCTTTTCTGCCACGACATATCCACAAGTCTTATTTCGACAATCAAAAAATGTAAACCTGCTTCCACTGCATTATGCAAGTCTTCCAACGTGGGACTGCGAAAAAGAAGTTTGGAGTAAAAAAGGTCTATTTGTTGACACTACAAAAACCGACCACCTTCTTTCAAAAATATGTAAAGACAGAAACAAGTACATACCGGACAATATTCCTAATAAAACAATTCAATTCATTTACGATTTGGAGGCAAAAAGCAGACGACTGGTATTATATGACAATAACGGAATTGAATTGGCTTTTTATCTAAGTTATGTGAATGACAAGTGGTTCTTGACCATTATTGACAATGTGAGTTCAGACTGTAGTGTATAAAAATTACAGCTGCCAACAGGGGAACTTTTGGTATGCGTACTGAAGAATATATCCTGATCGCTCTGTTCACTTATCGCCTGTAGTCCGGATTAAACGAAATCCCGGTAACAAAATATAGCATCAACTACATTAACTTTACTCAGCAACGGTTCGGCGCAATCAGAATATGCCCAGTCAATCAATTCAAAAGATGAAGGATACAGAAGTGAATTTGAAAACATTTGAGAAGTACATACGAATGAAAGCGCCTAACACTAGTATTGCTAAAAGTGGGGCTTAACATTGAAACAATCAGCAGTAATTCTGTGTACAGTCGCCCGGGGCTTGACGAACAAAGTCCAGCAGTATACCACAAAAAGGGAAAGGCCTTATTGTTAACAGTACCAAAAGAGAAGTTTACAACAACAATGGGTATTCTTCAATGCAGACTGAAGAATATAAACTGACGACATATTGCTCATTAATTGCAGTCCCGGTTTGGAAGGTTTCTGAAAGTACATGGTGGAAGTTTCAACTAATTATCGTTTATGAAAAACATATTATTCCTTCTCTTTTTTCCCTTTGCTTTATTTGCTCAGAAGAATACATCCGTTTTTGAGTCATATATGAAAGGACAAGCCGATCTATACGGATTCAATGGCAATGTATTGGTTGCAAAAAATGGAAAAGTTATTTACAAGAAATCTTTTGGTTATGCTGATTACAATGTAAAGAAAGAACTCGATGATAATAGTGTTTTTGACTGTGGCTCAATTGCCAAGGAATTTACTGCAATGGGCATACTGCTGTTAAAGGATAAGGGGCAGATCAGCTATTCAGATACACTTCGAAAATTCTTCCCCGGGCTTCCTTATACCAATGTTACGGTTCAACAATTACTTACCCATACTTCCGGTATACCAGATGGATTTGAAGTAGTAGAAAAATATTTTGATCACAGCAGGATAGCTACCAATGATGAACTTATCGGTCTATTGGAAAGTAAAAAGCCAGCTGTTTTATTTAAGCCTGGCGAGAACCTGATGTACTCCGGAACGGCCTTCAACCTGCTTGCATCTATTATTGAGAAAATATCCGGGCAGTCTTATAGAACTTATATGGATGAACAGGTTTTTAAACCACTGAAAATGACACATACCCAGGTTGCCAACGGGCCCCGTTCTCCAGAAAAGATTCCCGGTTATGCCAATGGGTATTTGTATTCCAATGGGTTGCATAAATATTTATTGGCTGACAGTCATAAGTCCGGCTGGACAAGCTATTTCACTGGCATAACCGGTGAGGGTATGATTATAACTACAACAGGCGATCTTTTAAAATGGGATCGTGCACTTAAAAATCATAGCCTGCTAACAGAAACTACACAGCAGGAAATGCTTACGTTGCATGCCGAAAAAAAATTTCCGGCAGTCTCGTTCGGTTATGGAATAAGGGTGGGGAAAAATGACGTTGGCAACTATGTCTTTCATAACGGATACTTTCCCGGCTATCTAAGCATGCATCTGCGGTATGTTGATGAAGACGTAACGGTGATTGTTTTATCAAATAATGAATCTCATGCTGAATTTATAGCAGATGGATTATCGGCTATAACCTTGAACAAGAATATCCTGTTGCCCTATGTTCACAAAGAGGTGGCGCACGGTAAAGTTCCTGACAAGTATGCTGGCCGGTATATGATGCAGTTGACCAGGCCTCCCTATATGGCAGTTTTTCCAATGGAATTCGTTAACAGGAATGATACATTATACATTCATTCTGCATACGGAGCCGATATAAGACTGCTGCCGGAGTCTGGCATGAAGTTTTTTTATGCAAATGAAACTGATCAGCAAATAGAATTTGAAGCAGATAACCGTGGCAACATTTTAAGAGTATGGCATATCGCATGGGGTGTTCGAAAGGAATTAGAGAAGATTGAGTGAATTTTAAGTAAAGCAATAAAGCACAAATGCTGAACACGCGGTTGGCGGCAAGGCGGGCTGACAAATAGTTTTTGAATATTGGTTCGCAAATCAGCATTTGTTGAGGCGACCGTGCATTAAGCTATTTTCTGCTGTAATTTAGTTCAGTTTTTATTAAATATGCTTAGTGGGCGGGCGGATAAGAAATCCAGGGGCTGCAATCTGCAAAGTTCGTGTTAACGTAACACGGAATATCGCCACATTGCCAGGCCCTGCTGTTGGCTGCAATGTACTTTTGCTACGCCGCAACAATTGAAGAACAGTCCCTATAGTCACTAAATTCCGTCTATATAATAATATCACTTAAATTGTTACCTGCTTCCGCTTTTGTTTTCGTCAATCATGTACAAAGTCAGGAGCTGCAAACGCCGGCATTTTCTACTGCGGTAAAGCGACAATTTGTAAGCTTCCCCAAAAATAGCGCTTAAGAATAAAGGCCCAAGTATTGTATTTCAATTTATCTTTAGTACAAGGGTTCCCTGATTTCCCCTTCTACGCCAGGCCCTGACGTTGCCTGGTATGATACCGCACTTCAAACATTTAAAAACAAAACAAAATGATACCTTTAATAATTTCGGCTTTTTTACTTCTTTTACTTTTTTTAGGACTTTGTATAGCTCAGGAATATGAACGGGCTGTTGTATTTCGGCTTGGTAGATTTAGTGCGGTAAAAGGACCAGGACTTTTTTGGATAATTCCTTTTATTGACCAAAAAAGAACAATTGATATACGAACTAAGACAGTTGATTTAGAACAACAGGAAACGATTACCAAAGATAGTGTTACAATTAAAGTAAATGCTGTTCTTTGGTTTAGGGTTATTGATCCCGCAAATGCAATTATAAAGGTTGCAGATTTTAATAAAGCAGTTTATCAATTCTCAGTAACTGCACTTCGAAATATTATTGGTCAGCATTCACTGGACGAAGTATTGAGAGAAAGGGAGCAAATAAATGGTACACTTCAAAAAATTGTAGATACTTCAACAGAACCCTGGGGAATTAAAATTGAAATGGTTGAAATGAAAGATGTAGAGATACCTGAAGCTATGCAAAGGGCGATGGCACGGGAAGCTGAAGCAATAAGGGAAAAAAGAGCCAGAATTGTAAAAGCAGAAGCTGAATTAGAAGCTTCAATAAAATTGACACAAGGAGCAAAACAAATGGAAGGAAGTCCAATTGCACTTGAACTAAGAAGAATGCAAATGTTATCTGAAATAGGTATAGATAATAACACAACAACTATTCTTTTAATGCCATCAGAATTTACAAATGCCGCAAGAAGTTTTACTGAGCTTGTAAATAAAAAAACAAGTGCTGAGTAGAAGCACAGCGGGCGACAGGTTGTTTTGCGGTACTGGGGCGGACGGAAACCGTGGTTCAACAAGTACGGTGTCACTGCGCATTTGTTCGGGCAGGACAAGCAACGCAGAGCTAAGAACAAATCATCAGCGTTTATTTCTATTTTCAGCTTCGGTTAGCTGAGGCCGGGGGAATGCTATTTTCCCAGCAGCGAAAAGCCCTGTATGTTGTGTGTCATGCCCGACGAACTTTAATTTTGAGTGAAACGCCTAAAAGACTTTGTAAAAATTCATACATTGTACCCCAAATCATCTAACGATAAAAAACATTTTTTATGAACGAGAAAATGAGTTCGGAAACAAATGCGATTAATTGGTTCGAAATTCCTGCCAAAGAAATTTCGAGAGCGAAAACCTTTTATGAAACGATTTTTGAAATCAAAATGCAGGAAATGGAAATGTCGGATATGAAGTATGCTATGTTTCCCTTTGATCCTATGAAAGCAAAAGTTGCTGGTGGCCTGGCGCAAAGTCCAATGCACACGCCGGGTTCAACAGGTTCTATAATCTACTTGAATGCAAATCCTGATTTACAAAAAGTATTGGACCGAATTGAAAAAGCAGGAGGAAAAATTACATTGCCGAAAACATCCATCGGACAGAATGGATTTATGGCTTTCTTTATCGACACTGAAGGGAATACCATGGCAATTCATTCAAACACTTAAGTCAGAGGCGAATAGCACGAATGCACAACAAGGGGTTTTCTGCTATTGGGGCTCGACCAGCAAACATGAGCTAAAGAATATAAATTCTGCTTTCTACCTTTACCCGGCGACAGTCCAGTCTGAAGTAACACGGAATACCAACACAGCAGCACGCCCCGCCCGTTAGGCAATCTGGACGATCTGTTGGCAGCTTTAGCGAAACCCCGGAAAAAAGAAAATATACAATTACATTGAATAAAGATATAGTGATGTTTAAAAGCAAAATAAGCAGCCCTTAACTTTTTATTTTATATGAACGTAAAAGAACAAATCAAAGAGTATATTACCAGCCAGCCTGAACCAAAACGTAGCGACATGCAAGAGCTGCACAGGTTCATTCTTCAGGTATTACCGGGATGTAAATTATGGTTCCTTGATGGTAAAAACAGCGATAATAAAACTGTTTCTAATCCCAATATAGGATATGGATTTTACACAATAAAATATGCTGATGGAAAAACGAGGGAGTTTTATCAAATTGGTATCAGTGCAAACACAACCGGCATCTCTGTCTATATACTTGGCATCAAAGATAAGGCACACCTGGCCCAAACCTATGGCAAAAAACTAGGCAAGGCAAGCGTGAGCGGGTATTGCATTAAGTTCAAAAGGCTGAAAGAAGTAAACCTTGATATACTTGAAGCGGCAATACGGTATGGTGTTGAGGCGACAAGCTTTCATAACGGATAGCAGTGTAGTGGCTAACAAGGGCTTGTCGCACACCGGGTAAGGTTTGCAGCAAAAATGCACTAAACTTAATCTTCCAACCTGCGCCAGGCCCCAAAGGTGAGCAGTTGTTCCGGCCCAAATGCCCTGACTGGTGGACGTAATGTAAAACTAACTTAATTCAAAAGATAAAATGTATTTAGACGTTGAGCATTATCTCCGTGTTTATTCACTTAGAAAAAGAATGCAAGAAGAGGGTGTAACAAAACCAAGTGAACAAATGAAAATATTCACACGGGACTTTGTATCGAAATTAGAAAGCCTTCCTTTAAAAGAAGAAATTGTATTGCAAGGCAATTCATTTTATGACAACAAAGGAAATTTAATAATGAAAATACCTATGGATTAACACTTTCAACACTAAGCAAAACTATCTATTGAAAACTGACTTTGACTTCTTCAAAACATCTATGCCAGAAAGTAGAAAAGCCGACTTTTACTTAGGCTGCCTGGACGGTTCGGTTTTTTTAGATTTTAAACAATCCAAAGAAGATTTAGTTTCTTTATGTAGGATTTCTTTTGATGGCTATGGTTGTTGCAATTTAGAGCAATCAACAAATTATTTAAATTATAAATCTTCTAAGAAATTCTTGGCACTAATTAATGAGGACGAATTAAACCAAAAGGAGTTAACTATACTTGTTAAGGAAATTATTAAAGTAAATGTAGATAATATCTGGTTGGATGCACTTGAGGAATATGGACTTATCGACTACCCTAATTGACTAAATTGTGCCCAACAAAAGTTTTGGCACTACTGGGGCTGACGGAAGCTGTGGTTCAGCAGCTTAACCAGTGTAAACTTTTTTCAGGACGGGTCACTATTTTCCTTATCAGTTAGCTGGGCTTGACGGAATGCTATTTTACCAGCAACATAAAACCCTGTACGTTGGCGGTCAATCGAAAAGAAATTTTTACTAAATGCTTAAAGATTTAACGGCAGACCAAAAGATTTTAGCGAATTTTATGAGTTAAATATCCGAGCGTTGTTTTTGTGCGGGTTGGATGAAGGACTTGGAATATGTATTGTGGCACGCCTTGACTGCCGGGCCTCGTAAATACGGCCAGGACGGGATTAGTCAGAACGACATAACGAAATTAAAAAGCAACTTTATAAATGCCGATAGTTGGATTATTTTTGACGATAACCTGGAAGAAACAGGGTTAGGTATAAATGAATGGAGTCACAGATTCAACATTGCTGTCAAGAATAATCCTGGGTTAATATATGATGACTATCGGTGCCGCATTGATTTCCCGACTTTCAATGTTTTGTTCTAACGTTTTTAACGGTATGGTTGCTGCGCTAATTCAAATGAATTGAAAATTGGAGTGAACCGATGCCTCGTTTCTTAAAATGTAAACATAGTAATTTATGAATGATAATTCGACCGCAGTTCCCTACGCTGATATTTCGGGAGATACTGCCGCTCACTATGATCAATTTTTGGGCCCCTTATTCTTTGAACCATATGCCATAGAAATTGCAAAACGAATTGACCCCACACAGGTTTCTATTGCACTGGAAATTGCTGCCGGAACAGGCCGTGTTACACGCCATTTACGGGAACGTATTCCAGCCTCTGCAAGACTAATCGCTTCAGATATTAGTGAGGATATGATGGATGAAGCCAAGAAGAAATTAAACCATCTGGATATTGCGTGGCAACATATCGATGCACAAGACCTGCCTTTTAATGACAACAGTATCGACCTGGTTGTTTGTTGCTTTGGATATATGTTTGTTCCTGATAAGCCAAAGGCATTTGCAGAGGCATATCGCGTTTTAAGACCGGGAGGCATGTTTTTATTTACAACCTGGGATAGGTTGGAGAAAAATGCTGCGTCCTATATTTCCAGATCTATAGCAATTGAATATTTGGAAGATCCCTTGCCAGCGTCATATAATCTCGCAACCTCCATGAGTGATGAAGCTGTCATAAAATCCTTGTTACAGGATGCGGGCTTTTCAAAAGTATCAATTGAGAAAGTAGAACAATTTTCTGTCAGTCCTACGGCGAAAGAAGCAGCATACGGTCTTGTAGTGGGAGGGCCTGTTTTTAAGGAGATAAAAAAGCGTAATGCCGCATGGATAGATGAGATAATTGCTAAAGTGGAAAAAGAACTTGCACAAAAATTCGGATCTGCTCCTATGATAGCTCCAATAAGTGCGGTAATCAGCCAGTCATGGAAATAATATAAAGATGGCACAACTTGTTTAAAAAAATATAAGAGCCTATATTACTATCCTAATATGCTTAATACGGGCAATTTTTATTTTACTTGTTCTACTCTTGCTTCCTTGCAGACCAAAACAGTTGTTGTGGTTCTGCTGTCATCCTGACTATCTTCCACAACTACCGTTACCCTGTCTCCTGGTTTCAAATCTGATTTGGATGCAGCACCGGCTGAAGTCCGGATTGCTGTCTGCTCCGTTAATTTGAGAATTACATTGATGCCGTCACGGCGCTTAATAGTAATACTGTTACTTCCCACATTTACGATCTGTCCGGTGCCACCAGTCCCACTACAGGGGTCGGCGCCCTGGAGAATGCTACCTACGCTATTATCAATACTATCACGCTGACCGTTCTCAGCACCGGGTCTAAAACGCACCGGCTGCTGACGCTTCAGATAAAAATCAACACCATAAAACGCAGTCATGCCAACAATAACTATAATCACAACTGCTGTAATAATTATTTTTTTGGGTTTCATTGAACGCATCATCTTTTCAAAAATCGTAAATGCCCAATAGCCAGCTATAACGCCGAGCCCATTCAGTATGATATCATCAATATCAAATATGCCCACGTGTAACAGCGCCTGCATTCCCTCGATGACAAAACCAGTGGCAACAGCAACTGCGATAATTTTTTTCCATAACATGTTCCGAAAGACAAAAGGAACAAGAAACCCTATTGGCAAAAGCAAAACAATGTTTCCGATAAGATTCATGCCCGCAATAATGAACCCTTTCTCACCGAGCAGATACGGCAAAATGGTTTTGAACGGCAATAAGTTTGCTGAACCTTCGTGCGATCCTCCAAAATTAAGCATCAGTGAGCCTATCCTGATAACTGGCAGATCCTTAAACACCATTACCTTGATCAGGATCGCGCTATAGGCGATGAGAATAAATGTTGACAGTAAACGGGTCTTCATAATTTTTTATTCAATGTTTAATGGGTAGGCTCGTCGTATGCTTTGGCAAAGGAGCAACAATATTTTCCATCGGTTGAGTTTCAGCCAAACCAAAACCTTGCTTCGCCGACGCAAGCAGATCTCGGCTGTCGCTGTAAAGTTTGTTATGGTTTTTGTCGCCCATAATAACCCCAATGATTGTCTTTTTTTGTCCGTCCTTGTCAGTACAGCGGGCGGCAAATAACAGGCAACTACCCGCTTTCCCGGTGGTGCCGGTCTTGATCCCAATTATCCCTTCGGTACCAAGCAACTGGTTTGTGTTTTTTATGATACCTGCCACTTGTACCCTTGCCTGTCGCTGGGAAACTATCCCGGCAATCACCGGGTTTTTGACCGCGGCAATACCTATCACAATAAGTTCCGATGGCGTGCTTACTGTAGCAGGACTGAAACCGCTCGCATCGGCAACAACCGTTCGGCTAAGGCTCATTCGTTTCAGCATGTATTGGGCGTACGATATATATGCCTCCATTGAACCGAATATCCTTTCAACCAAAATATCAGCCATATTGTTATCTGAAGCGATCAACATCCGCTGCATAGCCTGATACTGACTCAGTTTCATGCCTATACGCATCGGCAGAACAGAACCTCCTTCCGACATATAAGCATGTTGGCCCGCAATATCATTTCTGTTTATGGTGTAGGTTTTGCCTTCCTGCCCTGGTTTGAGCGGCTGCTTTTCTATAATAGCCAATGCGGTTATCACTTTTGCCATGCTGGCTATCGGATGCATCTTTTCGTTTTGTGAAGAAGTTGCAAGAAGTCCTTCTTCTACACTACCGATCGCAGCTTGTCCGACGGCTGGCCAGGCAAGTTGCACATTTTGTTGCAGCGGTTTTAATGATACCTCATCTTGTTCTTTGGAAAAAAAACGGTGGGTTAAAAACCCTGTAAATATTAATGCTATTAAAAGAATTGGTATAATTATTTTTATTCTCATCCGCTTCTTCATACAGGTATTGCCGGTAGATGACGCTTTATCAAAATCATAAAAATCGTATTGTCCTGCTAATTTTTCATCCATCTTTAGTACACTGAAGTACATCTCATATTTTAAAAATGTATGACACGAAGCAAACACATCCTTTATGCACCACAAAACCTAATAGACCCAGGGTTACAGTTCCCAGACAGAGGGTAATATTTACCCAATTAAAGTCTTTTTTATAGATCAAAATTCAATAATAGCTGTTCGAAGATTGTAAATGCCTGTCCGTCGGTATTAAATAGCTATTGGCGGTTTGAATTTGCAGATCACTGGCTGATAGGTGATCTTGTACCCGATTTGTTGTATCCGGGGCAAATACTATAAATTAGTTTACGAAATGATGCTGCAACGATCCAAAAGCAAACTGACAATCATACTGATCCATATACTAATATGGGCTGTATTCGGTCTTGCCATATTTTTCCGCTACCCCGTTTTCTCAGGTAGTGATATATCTTATCAATTGTGGATAACGCAGACCGTCACATTTAGCTTACTCGTGATAGTTTTTTATGTTAATTCAGCCATCCTTGTTCCCAGATTTTTGTTGAGGAATAATACCGTTTACTACTTTTTGATGATCATCGGCATCGTTGTAGTCATTGTGTTCATCAATGGATGGATGGAAACAGCTTTGGCAATGAACATCCGGGAGCGGAACCCTGAACTGTTAAGACCCCGCCGGCTCCGCGATCCCGGGCTGGGCAGGCACATCGATACGCTCACTATTATCATCAGCGCATTGGTACTTGTTATCGGTACGAGTATGACGGTTATACAAAAATGGCAGAAAGACAAACAGGTGCGCGAAGCGCTGGAAAAGGATAAGGTAAGTTCCGAACTGTCATTCCTTAAGGCGCAGATCAACCCGCATTTCTTCTTTAATACGCTGAATAATATTTACGCGCTTACCCAGGTTGATGCGGATGAGGCCGGTAAGGCTATTCACCAGCTTTCGCGCATGATGCGGTATTTGCTTTATGAAACACAACAGGGGCAAAACATGCTAAGCCGGGAAATTGCCTTTGTGCAGGATTATATCAGCCTGATGCAATTACGTATTACCGGTGCAGTTAGATTAACTTTTGATACCCCGCGGCAAATAATGGATATGCCCCTGGCGCCAATGATGCTATTACCTTTTGTAGAAAATGCCTTCAAGCATGGGGTGAGCACAACGGAGCAAAGCCATATCAGTATCCTTATCCTGCAACGTGGCAGAGAACTTGATGTTACTGTAAAAAATTCAATAATGAAGGATAATAATATTAGCTTAGATGACTACAGCGGAATAGGTTTACAGAATACACGACGGAGGCTGGACCTGCTTTATCCGGATAAATATAAACTGGAGATCAGCGGGAATAATGCCGATAATGAATACACTGTTCACTTAATGCTTGATCTGTCATGACATTGAATTGTATTGCAGTTGATGATGAACCACTGGCGCTGGATCTGGTGGGCAAATTCATTGAACAAACAGTTTTTTTAAACCTGGCCGGCAAATTTTCCGGTGCTGTGAATGCGTTAAATGCTATTCACACGCAAAAGATCGATCTGGTATTCCTTGATATTCAAATGCCCGATCTGAATGGTATGGAGCTGGCACGTGCGCTGGACAAGGGCACCGACAGGCCCCTCATCATATTTACAACCGCTTACAATCAGTTCGCACTGGAGGGTTACAAGGTGGATGCGCTGGATTATCTGCTGAAGCCCTTCAATTACCTGGAGTTCCTCCGTGCAGCTCAAAAGGCCCTGAATTATGCCACACTACTGAATAAACCTTCCACACAAACCACCATTGAAAATGAAACCGGATATGCAGACGACAATTGTATTTTTCTGAAAGTGGAATACCAGCTGGTACGTATCGATCTTGATGATATATTGTATTTTGAAGGGTTGAAGGATTATGTAAAGGTTGAACTGAAGAACACGGCGAAAGCCGTGCTATCGCTCACCAGCCTGAAGGCACTCGAAGAGAAATTACCTCCGAAGCGTTTCATGCGCGTGCATCGTTCGTTTATCGTTTCGCTTAACAAGATTACTTCCATGACCAAAAGCTCGATCCAGATTGGCAAAAAAGTGATCACTATTGGCGACCAATATAAAGATGCTTTCCTGCAGTTTACCGGAAAATGGCTTTGAAGAAATGGTTGAGTTAAGAAAATCTCATGGGCACTCAATAAAGACATTTCTATTTAACGATGTAGAAGTTGGCCTTTAATCCAATAGATTATCAGCCCCACCTGTAATAGCTGAACTGGTTTTCAGCAAAAAACTCCATTTTTAACAAATTATCTGGGCAAATTAAAAAAGAGGTATTATCTTTGCAACTAAGATAAATAGCAACTAAGATATCAGGCCCGGAAGCAGGCGCACATTTTTGTGGGGCCGTGACTATCCCAATATGCTGCGCAGGCATTGATTTGGCATTGTATCATGCTGCCGGTAAAACAAATATTTTATAACCACTTCTAAATAAAATTTTATGGCAACAAACAAAACAACGATGACAACACAGGAAGTTGCTGTGCGGTTCAATGAGCTTGCCCAGCAGGAAAAATGGTTTGAAATACAGGAAGAGCTTTTTTCTGATGAAGTAACCAGCACAGACCCGAAAAATTCTCCTTGGTTCGGTTATGCAGAAGGCAAAGCAGCTGTTCGCAAGAAAGGCGAAGACGTTGTAAAGGGAATAACCGGGGTTAACAAACTTTATACCACAGAACCCCTTGTGTGGGGAAATCATTTTGCGGTGGGCAGAGAGCAGGATACCACGCATAAGGATTTTGGAAGAATGCATATCAGCCAGATAATGCTGTATGAAGTGAGAGACGGTAAGATTGTATCCGAGCAATTCTTTTATTAATAACGTTCACCTGCCTGGATTTTTTTTGAATGATGCCGGCAACAGCAATTTTTATTTTATAAAGTATAAAATGGACAAAGACGTCATTGCGCGCATTAGAAAGCTGAACCAACTGCATTCGTTTACTTCTATCCAAATGCATGAGGCCATTGCCCGAAAAGCCGGCCTTTCGGGAACCGACCATAAATACCTGGGGTTCTTAATAGAAAAAGGTCAGATGACTGCAGGTGAACTGTCCGGTTTAACCGGTCTCACCACCGGTGCCGTTACAGGTTTAATAGACCGGTTTGAGAAGAAAAAACTGGTGAAAAGAAAATTTTCTGAAGACGACAGGCGCAAGGTTATCATTGAACCCAACACAGAAAAAATAATGGCGCTTTTTGTTCCACTTTATAAGGAATTCCGCGACAAGTCGGAAAAACTGATAGCATCATTTTCAGACAGGGATATAAAAATCATTGAAACCTACTTTTTAAAAGCAATAGAAGTAATGAATGAAACAACCAGTAAGGTCAGCAACAAATAATGCAGAAAAGTATACAGAAATGAAAAATGTAAACACCCGCATACTTGGTTTTCAACAGATCGATAAAACAAAACTTGCAATGGCCGGTGGAAAAGGCGCCAACCTGGGTGAACTATCCGGAATTAAGGGTATTCAGGTGCCCGAAGGTTTTTGTATTACAACGGATGTATACAAAGAAGTTATTGGAAATAGCGCAGCGCTTGATTCACTGCTGCATCAGCTGGCCATGCTCACAGCAGATAACAGGCAGGCTATCGGTGAAACCAGTGCAAAAATCCGAAAGGTGATCGAAGCAATAGAAATTCCGAAAGACATCGAAAATGAGATTACCCGGCATATAAATCAACTAGGTGAAAGTAACGCCTGCGCTGTGCGATCCAGCGCCACCGCAGAGGATCTGCCATCGGCGTCCTCTGCCGGCCAGCAGGATAGTTTTTTGAACATTATCGGAAAAGACGCAATCCTGAAACATATCAGCAAATGCTGGGCTTCGTTGTATACTGACAGGGCGGTCATTTACCGGATACAAAATGCCAGCCTGCCGCACGGACAGGGATTCGATCACCGCAATGTGCACCTGGCCGTGGTTGTTCAGAAGATGGTCTTCCCGCAAGCTGCAGGAATTATGTTTACCGCAGATCCCGTCAATTCCAACAGGAAAGTTTTATCTATTGATGCCAGCTTCGGACTTGGTGAGGCCATGGTCTCCGGGCTGGTGAATCCTGATATTTATAAAGTGTGTAACGGCACGATTATCCATAAGAAGATATCGACTAAGAAAATGGCTGTTTATGCCTTAAAAGATGGCGGTACGATAGAACAGGAAATTGAACCTGAGCGACAGACCGTGCAGGCGCTGACGGATGACCAGATTTTACAACTTGAGCAACTGGGCAGAAAGATCGAAGAACATTTCGGACACCCGCAGGACATCGAATGGTGTTTGGTTGATGATACCCGCTTGCAGAAAGGGCAGTCGTTTTATATTGTTCAGAGCCGGCCAATCACAACTTTATATCCGATTCCTGAAACGAATGATCAGGAAAATCACGTCTATATTTCTGTCGGTCACCAACAGATGATGACAGACGCCATGAAACCATTGGGATTGTCTTTTTTCCTGTTAACAACACCAGCACTCATGCGTACTGCCGGAGGAAGGTTATTTGTTGATGTAACACCGATGCTGGCTACCCCTGCCGGCAGAGAAACCATGATAAATGTTCTGGGAAAATCCGATCCGATCATAAAAGACGCACTTACAACCATCTTAGATCGGGGAGATTTTATAAAATCGTTACCGGATGATAAAAAAGAAGCAGGTCCCGGTAAAAGCGATAAAGCTGTGTCGCATCCAAATTATCAGGCACTAAACGATTACGATCCAACAATCGTTTCTGAATTGATAAAGAACAATCAAACTTCGATAGAAACGCTGAAACAAAGCATCCAAACGAAATCGGGAGCGGATCTGTTTGATTTTATCCTGGAAGATCTTCAGCAATCAAGGACAATAAATTATGATCCACGGAGTTTTGGTGTGATCATGACCGGTATGAATGCTGCATCATGGATCAATGAAAAAATGAACGAATGGTTGGGAGAGAAAAATGCAGCAGACATACTTTCTCAGTCTGTGCCAAACAATATCACTTCGGAAATGGGCCTCGGGCTATTGAATCTTGCAGATGTGATTCGGCCTTATCCTGAAGTAATTGAATATTTACAACAAACAAAAAATGACAATTTTTTGGATGAACTGGTGCAATTTGATGGCGGACAGGAAACCCGGGATGCTATCAATGCTTATCTAAAAAAATATGGAATGCGATGTGCCGGTGAAATTGATATAACAAAAACCCGTTGGGCTGAAAAACCGATTACGCTTGTTCCCATGATTCTTAATAATATCAAAAGCTTTGAACCCGATGCAGCCAATCGGAGATTTGAGCAGGGACGACAGGAGGCTTTGAAAAAAGAGCGGGAGTTATTAGATCGATTAAAGCAATTACCGGATGGTGAACAAAAAGCGATAGAAACAAAACGAATGATCGATCTGGTCAGGAATCTTAGCGGTTATCGTGAATATCCAAAATACGGCATTGTAAATCGCTACTTCGTTTATAAGCAGGCTTTACTGAAAGAAGCCGAACGACTGGTGCAAGCCAGCGTTATCCATGAAAAAGACGATATCTATTATCTCAGCTTTGAAGAACTTCGCGAAACGGTGGGTACACACAAACTGGATTACCAGGTAATCAACAAACGAAAGGATGAGTACAAATTATATCAAAAACTGACTCCCCCGCGTATTATCACGTCTGATGGAGAGGTCATTACGGGCAGGTACAACCGGGAAAATATTCCTGCCGAAGCGCTTGCAGGACTGGCCGTTTCTTCCGGAGTTATAGAGGGGCGGGCACGTGTGATCTTAAACATGGAAGATGCTGATATAGAAGATGGAGATATACTGGTCACCTCATTTACTGACCCTAGCTGGACACCATTGTTTGTATCCATAAAGGGTCTGGTTACCGAAGTAGGCGGACTGATGACGCATGGAGCTGTGATTGCCCGTGAATATGGTTTAGCGGCAGTAGTAGGGGTGGAAAATGCCACCAGGCTTATTAAAGATGGTCAGCAAATCCGGGTGAACGGAACAGATGGGTATGTGGAAATACTGTAAGCTGGGTTGCCGGCGTTAACAGGCCGGTTAATCATGAAAAGATTGCAAGGATTTTTTTTGCCAGTTCCTGCGGCAGCAGGTCAAGATCCAGGGTTGCTTTGTTTCCCGAATGCCGGAACCGAATCAGGGATTGATAGGTGATGGTTTCAGGATATTGTAACATTATTTTCTTTAGTGTAATATTTTCAATAACTGTGCGTGGAACGAGTTGATCGTTTTTTAAAGGAGGGGTAGCCATGAGGAGATCGATTTTAGGTAAAGTAGGCTTTTAAATCCAGATTACCGCTTAAATTATTACCACGGTGCATTACAGTGCATTGTGCTTTTTATGAACTACCTTACAGACATGGTTACTCTTTATAATATTATTACGTACAACCACCAGCACTATGAAACCCTCACCGATGAAAAAGCGATCCAGGCAGTGAAAAAGCTCATTGCGAAGCTTCAGTTTCTTGAAAGTGAAATTTTGCCTGTTACAGAAGGCACCATTAACCTGTCGCCCACCGGTAATGTGTTTATAAATAACTTCCCGGCTGCATTGCACCGTAAAATAAACCAGGTATAGACCGATGCAATTCACTTAAACGGGTGTTTTCTCCCTTCAGGGGTGATAATAATCGTATTCTATCTGTTCCAGTTTATTAAATATTTCAGGGTCTAAACCGGTACTCATCACTTTTACCCCTTCACCCGGCCTTGGCACCGTAATATGTTGCCAGTAATCCCTGTTGAGCTGGGGATAATGCTCTTCAAACCAGGTAAGAAATTTGCGGTATTCTTCCAATTGAGGCGTGCTGCGCATAGGTGTAATCTAATCAATTAAAAGACAGGTTGCTTGTCTCAGGTAAAAATTAATGCGTGATTTTATTCTGATCTTCGTCCTTCGCATTAAATGGGATCATTGGATATGTTATGTTTTGCAGGCTTACCCTATGATGGCATTTACATTGGTGCCGCCATCAATTACATATTCTGAACCGGTTATAAAGGCAGCATCATCGCCCGATAAAAACGTTACCAGCTTTGCCACTTCTTCCGGTTTGCCAAATCTTTTCAACGGTATCTTGTTTAAGGTGGCATCAGCAAAATGTTGAATGGTGGTATTGTCCAGTCCGGCAGGCGCCAGCAGGTTGGTGCTGATAGGTCCGGGGCAAACTGCATTAATCCTGATACCCCTTCCAGAAAGTTCAGATGATGCCACTTTTACCACGGCATTCAACGCTGCTTTGCTGGCGGAATATACAGAGGCTTCCGACTGGCCGGTTGTGGCATTGATAGAAGACAACAATGTAATAGCGCCGCCTTTGCGCATAAAAGGTAAAAATTTGCTCAGCGTAAAATAGCTGCCTTTGAAATTGATGTCCATTATTCTGTCAAAATGTTCTTCCGTTGCTTTTTCAATGGTGGAGAATAACACAATACCGGCATTGATAAACAGGATATCAATATAGTTGTATTGGGCGGTTACCTGTTTAACCAGGTCGTCAATATCTGCGAGTTTACCCTGGTCAGATACGATGCCAATGGCATTTATTTCTGCAGCCGTTTTGTCAACCTCGTTCTTTTTTCTGCCGGTTATAAATACCGTAGCGCCTTCAGTAATGAATTCCCTGGCTGTTGCAAGCCCGATACCGCTGGTGCCACCGGTTACCACCGCAATTTTACCTGTTAATTTGTCTGGCATGATGAGCTGTTTAAATGATGGATGAATAATCTAACACAATAATTTTGTCAACGCTGTAATTCTTGCGAGATGATGATCATCATGTTCGGCAACGAATAAAAAATGGTCCATGGTGCGCATCGGTGTTTTCAAACGGGGATGCAGCGCTGATTTAAAAATAGTGGCTTCATCTATGTTTTCCAATAGCTGCAGCGTTTGTTGCCTCAGCTGTCTAAAATGTAGTAAAAGCTGGTCTGCCGGTGTTTCATTGTGATTTGCCCGGGTAGTTTGCGTGTTCAGCAGGTCGGTGGCCCGGAGTTCTGTGCGGCCATTTATTATATCTTCAAACCGGCCCTGCCACAGCGGCTCCAGATCGGCCAGGTGGCCCACCTGTTCTTTTATTGACCATGTATTGTCAATGCGTACATCCTGGATACTGGCTGGTATCGATTTAAATTTTTCTTCCAGCCGTAAAGGCGTTCCCGCCAGCCGTTCAATAATGGAAGGAAAAATATTTTGAACTGAGCTGAAATTGAAATCCCTGTCAAACCATTTTATTTGTTCCATATTTCATTGTTTATATAATTGCTGCTGTTAGCCATTGGATACAATATTCCAGAAACTGATTTTTCGCCTGGTGGTAAAATCCAGTTTTTCATAAAGTTTGATGGCGCCGGTATTGGTTTCCAAAACATGTAAATACGGCGTTTTGTTTTCATCGAAAATAATATTGACGGTATGGGCCACCAATTGCCTGGCATACCCTTTACCGGTATGATCGGGATGGGTAACCACTGCACTCACCTCTGTATATTTATTCATTTTCATGCGTTCACCTGTTACCGCCACCAATTCACCATTTTTAAAAATTCCGGAATAGTTACCCAGTAAGGCGGTCTTTTTTTTAAAGTAACCGGGTTGTACAAGGTCTACCAATGTATACAAAGCCGACCTATGTTCATCCGTGAGCGCAACAATTGTTTCCGTGTACTGTACGTCAATTCTTTTTCTGGCAATCATTTGCAGGCAAACCAATTCTTTTTTCAGTGTTAGCGTTTGCGGAAGTGAAGGCTTTTCGCCGACAATAAAAAAATTATCGGCCAGTTTTTCATAACTGGCGGTATATGGAATGTCCGGTGCAATTTTTTCAAAACCGCCGAAAGGACAGTAATCGGGCTGGTAGAATTTCATACCATTATATACAACTGCTAATGAACGGTGTGCTTCAGACAGGGAATGCCAAACAGGGTTGTCAAGTTTTATATGATTGTTTGAATGCATGCCGGAATATTTGAAATGTTCAGTGTGTATTGTATATTGAGAATAGTAGCAAAAATGATAATGAAAACGAGAATGAAAATAGTATGGTGGCTTACAGCAGCAGCCTGAAACCATATACAGCCAGCGATCCCTGCATAAAATCCAAATCGGACGATCGTTTAAAGCCCAGATTTTCATACATTTTCCATGCCGTCTGCATGGCCATAGTGGAGTGAATAATAACCTGCTTTACTTTTTGCGCACGCGCCCTACTGATGCATTCGGTGGTAAGTAGTTTACCAATTCCCTGTCCCCTTGCTTCATCCCTTACTGCGAGTAACCTGAATGCAGCGGCATCCTGTTCTTCGGAAGCTGAACCACCCGAACCGTAATATTTCATGTCACTGAAATATACTACCGCCCCTCCAATGGTATTGTTAGGCGATACTGCTGCAAGCAGTTCTGTACCTGGTTTTTTTGTAAATTCTCCAATATGAGCCAGCATTTCATAATAGGCAGGCTGTTCGGCGGGCGACGGAAAACCCTGTAATTGTGCATATACTGTTACCATTAATTTTCCTATTTCTTCAAATTCGGCCGGTAACGCGGTTCTCACCTGGTAGCCGCCGGTATTTGCAGGGGTTTGCATTGTTGTATGGGTTCAATATTTAAAATTACGAAAACAATTTCGTTATGATACCGGCGCTGAACACTGACTGTAAAAATCACCAGGCGCCATTACGCAGAAAACATACCACGCGCCGTCGTTAAAATGCAGCCCTGATTAAAATTGTATTTTTTTGGGCGCCATATTGAAAAGTCTACTATATTTGTGGACTAAACAATTTAACAAAGTTATTGTATCCCGGAAGCAGCTCCGGTTTACTTGTTATAAACGGTAATAGTAGTTCATGCAACAGGAGCATCCCATCATACTAGTATTCACTGCAATGGCGCCTTTCATGCGTAGCTGTTGTTTTACCTGCTGTTGCGCATAAAGGCGCTTCCTGCAGGTACTGCGCCCGGTGGCTGACATTGTCTTGTCTTTTCATTTTCAATTGTATCATCTAACAGTCTAAAGAAAAATATACATGGAGAAAATCCCAGTCAAAAAAACGGCGGCATGGCCCAGCAGGGCTGGTCCACGGATATAGAACGATCATTTTTTATGGAAATAAAACCGGGATTGGTTGAAGCAATCCCGGCAGTTAAACAAGGTCCCTGGAATTTGCAAAAGGTGAAAATCACCTGCCGGAACCTTATTGTTTGATAACCAAAACAAATATAATGAAGAAATTTTTTGGGCTGGGGCTTTTGCTGATCCCCGTGTTAATGTCTGCCCAGGTAAATACAGAAAAGAACAATGAAACTACAGCGCAGGACAATGTTTCATTATCGGGCCATATCATTGATGAAAAAACAAAGTTGCCGCTTGCGGGCGCTACCATTCATATAAAAGGCACCACGCATGAACTGCAAACGGATGCCAGGGGTTCATTTAAGTTCGTGACCGGCCAGAAAATACCCGTAATCTTTATTGTTAGCTACGTTGGTTATGAAACATTAGAGACAACCATAGACCGGTACAACAATATTGAAGTAAGCCTGCACGAAGCCAGCGCCCAGCTAAACGATGTGGTGGTAGTTGGCTACGGAACGCAAAGGCGCAAAGCGCTGATCAGTGCGGTTACATCTGTCAGTGCAAAAGATATAAAAGGCATTCCGGTGGCAGGGTTCAACGAACAACTGCAGGGCAAAGCATCCGGCGTACAAATCAATTCCAATACCGGTATACCGGGCGATGGCGCGTTTGTGCGTGTGCGCGGCGCCACATCCATCAACGCAAGCAACGACCCACTGTATATTATTGATGGCATATTCATTAATAATACCAGCCTGCAAACAGTAAATACAGGCGGAAGGGCTACTTCACCCATTGCAGATATAAACCCCGCAGATATAGAAAACATTGAAGTGCTGAAAGATGCCAGCGCCACGGCCATCTATGGCGCAAGAGGGGCCAATGGTGTTGTAATCATTACAACAAAAAGAGGCGATTACAATGGCAAAGCAAGATTAAGTGCCGGTGCATCACGCGGATGGGCTTCTGCAGCCAAACTATGGGATCTGACTACGGGGCCGCAGCACGCAACCCTTGTAAACGAATTTTACGCGAATTCTTACCTGGACGCTACCACTGCCGCAGATAAAGCCAAATACCAACTGGCACCATTTCGTGCGGTAAGCGCCGGCGGACGCGGATTACCCGAAGAACAAAAAACCTATGACCGGTTACATGAACTTTTTCGCACGGCCACCATTGAAGATTATAACCTTTCAGTAACAGGCGGCACAAAGGCCAGCCGTTATTATATCGGCGGAAGCTATACCAACCAGGAAGCCATTGTAAAACCATTGAATTTTAACCGCGCTTCTTTTAAACTGAATGCCGATCAGAAACTAAATGATAAAATACAAATAGGTGTAAGCAATAGTTTTACCCGCTCTTTCCGTAACCAGGGCCGCACCGGAGATGGACCTGCAGGCGGAATGCTGCAGTCTGCCCTTCATACGCCTACCTATTTGCCCGAAGTAAATGCAGACGGTACGCCTGCGCGGTGGGCCGGTTTCGATAACCTGCAGGTGCTGATAGATAATTACAATGTACATACCACCAGCCTGCGGTATATTGGTAACCTGTATGCAGATGCGGAAATAGTCCGTAACCTGAAGTTCCGTACCAGCTGGAGCCTCGACTATAATAACTACAATGAGTCTGAGTACTGGAATGATCAGACACAATTGGGCGCGGCACCTGCCAATGGACTGGCCACATCGGCCATTACACAAAACACTACCTGGATAAATGAGCAAACGCTCAGCTACCGAACCAGCTTTAATAACAATCACACGCTGGGCGTATTGCTGGGCAATTCAGTACAGGGAAACACCATCAGCAGTACTTCTGCGCAAGGCTCTGGCTTCCCCAGCAATTCTTTTACGCTTATATCGGCGGCGGCTACCCGCAGTTCGTCGCAATCATGGACCAAATCTACGCTGGCTTCTTTCTTTTCACGGATAGACTATAGTTATGCAAATAAATATTTTGCAGAATTCAGTATCCGTGCAGATGGATCTTCGCGCTTTGGCGACAATAATAAATTCGGATATTTTCCATCCATCGGGGCCGGCTGGAGAATAAAAGAAGAAAGCTTTTTAAAAAATTCAACCACCATCAGCGACCTGAAATTGCGTGCCAGCTATGGCATTACCGGTAACCAGAATGGTATCAGCAATTTTGCGCCATTGGGCACCTGGTCAGGCGGAGCTGGCTACCCCGATAACAGCAGTGGCGATAAACCGGGCATTGCTCCCCAGCAGCTCGCCAACCCCAACCTGCGCTGGGAGAAAACAAGCCAGGTAAATGCCGGTATAGACCTGGGATTATTTAAAAACAGGCTGAACATAGAGTTTAACCTGTATTCAAAATACACAACCGATAACCTGCTGCAACTACCCGTACCCGGTATAACAGGTTTCAATACCTATTACAGCAATGCCGGCGAAATCAGCAACCGCGGGTTTGAACTTACCATCAGCAGTACCAATATAAAAAATGAACGGCTTTCCTGGCAGACGAGTTTTAATATTTCCGGCAATTCCAATAAAATTGAAAAACTGGCCACACCCATTACCCAGTATAACCGGGATTGGGTGAGGCTGCAACAAGGCTATTCACTGTATTCGTTCTGGTTGTACAAACAACTGGGAGTAGATCCGCAGACAGGCGCAGCGGTGTTTGAAGATGTAAACAAAGACGGACAAATAACCGTTGCCGACAGGCAGATACTGGGCAATGCATCGCCCAAACTTTTTGGAGGGTTAACAAATACCATTACTTATAGAAATTTTGACCTCGGTATTCTCCTGAGTTTTCAAACGGGCAATGATGTATACAATCTAAATAAATTTTTTGGAGAAGGCGGCGGTACAAGAGACGCCAACCGGGTATTGTTTGCCGACCAGCTGAACAGGTGGCAAAAACCGGGCGATATCACCGATGTTCCGCGGCTGACCGCTTTCGGAAACAATTATACGCTGGAACAAAACAGCCGTTTCCTGGAAGATGGTTCATTTTTAAAATTGCGTTCACTCACATTTGGGTACACGCTTCCGCGTCGTATTACTTCGCTGGCGAAAATTGAAACCGTTCGTTTTTATTTCAGCGGCACCAACCTGTTTACACTCACACACTACACAGGCCCCGACCCGGAAGTAAACGTGACTTCATTACAGAATATACAGGGGCTTGACCTTGGCACGCCACCGCAACCGCGTGTTGTTCAGTTCGGCGTAAACATTTCACTCTGATTGTTATTATTTAATTTTTTACAATGAAATATATTATTCAGTTATTGACTTTTATTATTTTGACGGCGGCCCTGCCATCGTGCAAAAAATTCCTGGAGGTAAAACCACAGGACAGTATCCCGGATGATCTTACCATCGTTGACAAGGCCTCGGCCCAAACAGCCCTGCGCGGTGTATACAGGGCCTTATCGGCCGATGCATATTATGGCAGTTCTTTTCCTTCTATTGGTTACCTGCAGGGAGATAATATACAATGGACGGGTTCGCAATCCATTGTTCAGCAATTTATAGATCATAAAGTAAAAGCAGACAACGCCACCGTGGCATCTGTATGGAGCGCTATCTATGCCACCATTAACCGCGCCAATTATATTATTGCAAAGGTGCCGCCGTTGGTAGATGCCACCCTTACAGATGCAGACAGGGCACAGCTTACAGGAGAGGCGTATTTTATACGTGCACTTTGTTATTTTGATTTGGCGCGTGCCTGGGGCGGTGTTCAGAATGTTCTTACACCTACCCTGTCTGCTTCAGATAAAACAGGTATAAGCCGCAGTAGCCTTGCCGCAACCTGGGCACAGGTGCTTGCGGATCTTACAAAAGCGGAGTCGCTGCTTATACTACCCACTGCGCAAAACCCTGTGCGTGCCAATAAAGAAACGTCGTGGGCCTTACTGGCGCGTTATTATTTATACCAAAAAAATTGGGTGCAGGCCGAAAGCTATGCATCCAAAGTACTGGCCAACACCGGCAATTACCAGTTATTAAAACCATATGGTAGTTTCTTTAACCCGGCCAGTGCAGTTGCAACCAGAGAATCCGTCTTTGAACTTTCATACAGTTCAACCTATACAAACAGCCATCGCGGACAATGGCAACCACCCGCCAATGGCGGTACCCGCCAGATTGCACCCAACGATGCACTGGTTGCGCAGCTGAACAACCCGCTGATCGGCGGCAACCGCAACGCACTGATTGCAAAAACTTCGGCCGGTCTCTGGTATGGCAATCTTTATTACCGCAGTCCCGCCACCGATCCGGCATATATTATCCGCATCGCAGAATTGTACCTGCTGCGCGCAGAAGCCAGGGCCAACCAGGATAATATCAGTAATGCATTGACAGACCTGAATGCAGTTCGTGATCGGGCCGGTCTCGCAGGCAGTGCAGCCGCTACAAAAGATGAGCTGTTACTGGCCATTGAAAATGAAAGAAAGGTTGAATTCGCGTTTGAGCCACATCGTTGGTTTGACCTGGTAAGAACCGGAAGAGCTGCGGCGGTATTGGGAATAACCGATGCCGGCAAATATGTATTGCCGGTTCCGGCTGCAGAATTACTGACAGATAAATCGCTGGAACAAAACCCGGGTTACTGAAATATAAGCGAGTTTAATAATTATCATTCAAACAAAATTTTTACCACATGGCCATCGATACCATTCACCAGCCCGGAAAAAATTATGACAGCGCTGCATCGTTGCAGCGGCTATCATGGAATGCGTTCGCAAAAATCAGTTTCCGCATTTTCTTTATCTACTTTTTTATTCAGGTGGTTCCGCTGGATTGGAAATTTTACAGGGATATTTTTCATATCAATTTTGCATCGCTGCAATTTGCGGATATATTTAACATTGCCCACTATTCACCCTGGTTTTTTTCGGGTGGTCAAACCTATGCTGACTGGGGGATAATTTTCCTGCTTTCAATAACCGGTGCCTTTATATGGACCATTGCCGGCAATAAGAAATTAAAAGAATACAACCTGCTGTATTACTGGCTAAGGGTGCTGGTACGTTACCGGCTGGCCATCGCCGTTATTGCGTATGGGTTTATCAAACTGTTCCCTATACAGGCGCCTTACCCATCGCTCAGTAACCTCAATACAAACTATGGCGATTTCACCAGGTGGAAATTGTTTTCTCTGAGTCTTGGTATCGTGCCTGGCTATGAAACATTCCTGGGCGCTGTGGAAATTGCTACCGGCTTATTATTACTATACCGGAAGACCGCTTCGGTGGGCGCGTTCATTGTAATCATTTTTACCGGCAATGTGTTCATGTCTAACCTTGCATATGAAGGTGGTGAGCAGGTGTATAGTTTGTATTTAATTACACTGGCATTGTTTGTACTGACATTTGATGTACAAAGACTGGCAGACCTGCTGGTGTTTCAAAAACCAGCAGCACCGGTTCATTTTAAACCGCATTACCAGACAAAGGCCCGTTTTTATACTAAGATTACCCTGAAGACTGTTTTTATTTTGTTTTTCGTATTACTGTATGGGTGGCAAACAGGTGCGGCGTTTTATAGTGGTACCGGTCGTTTTCCCCAGGAACCGGGATTGAAAGGCACCACAGGCATTTATAATGTAGCCGCGTTCCGCATCAATAATGATAGTATCGGTTATTCGGCCACCGACCCAAACCGCTGGCAGGATGTGGTTTTTGAAAAGTGGAATACCATCAGCATCCGTTCCAACCGGCCGGTTGTAATTGATTCAAACAATGTTGAAAATTTTGATGATCATAGTCCGGGCCGGGCATATGAACTGCAAGGGTCGGCTGCAAGACATTACTACACCTATGTGGTAGATACAGTAACGCATACATTGCTACTAAAAAATAAGAACAGGCACTACGGAGAAGAAACGTTGTTGCTTCATTACCGTAAAGCTGGCGATTCCTCCATTGTACTGACCGGCATCAACGAAAGGAAGGATTCAATTTTTGTAGTGCTCGATAAATTAAACAAGAAATACCTGCTGGAAGAAGTGGCTCAAACAGGAAGACAAAAGCCAATCAAATTGTAGGCAACTTTTTTATTATTCAAAAAATATTTTTATCATGTCTGTAGTAACCACCCCACACATATCATCCAACGGTAAGGTGGCCCCATCCGAAAGACCGGCCATTGCAGAAAAGTCTGCTGAACTGAAAAAATGGAAGTCATGGCAACGCTTGCTGTTCCGCATTGCTTTTATATTTTTTATCAGTATTTCTATACCCAACAGCCCTGAGTGGTACAAGATCGTTTTTAATATAGACTGGACAAACCTTCATTACCGCGACTTATATGATATTGCGCGGTTTGGGTCGGGTATAAATTTTTTCGGTAATAGCATTTTCGGAAATGCCCTGCTTGGCTATGCCAACTGGATTACAACCCTGCTGTTGTCCATTGCCAGCGGATTGGTATGGACGCTGATAGCAAAGCGACGGAAGACTGAAAGGAATGAATACAATATTCTTTATTACTGGTTACGGGTTATTGTACGCTACCGGGCAGGTATCGGCATCATTGGATTTGGTTTTACCAAGCTGCTGCCGGTACAAATGCCCTATCCTTCACTGGGATTGCTGAATACCAACCTGGGTGACTTTACTGCGCAGAAAATTTACTGGCTCAGCATCGGCATCGTACCGTGGTACCAGGTATTTGCCGGTGTAGTGGAGGTAACAGCCGGTACGTTGTTGTTTTTCCGGCGTACAACCACGCTGGGGGCGATATTATTGTTTGGTGCGCTCGGCGATATAGTGTACGTGAATTTTTCCTATGATGGTGGCGTGCATGTATATAGCAGTTACTTTGTTTTGCTGGCCGCATTTTTATTAATTGATGATTTACCCCGCATTTACCGTTTACTGGTGCAGGAAAAATACACGGTGGCTGTACATATTTACCCTGTGTTTAAAAGCAAGTGGCAGCAATTCGCCCGTGCAGGCCTGAAAGCTGCTACCGTATTCGTTTTTCTTATCCTTTTATTTAAACTGCAACTGGTTAATTTTCTGTATGATCCCTATAAACAACCTTCTGTTGCCGGGTTAACCACCTTAAGGGGCAACTACAACGTTACTGAGTTTCGCATCAACAACCAGCTGGTACCTTATTCGCCGGTAGATTCTGTGCGCTGGCAGGAAGTTACGTTCGAGAAATGGACCACACTCACGTATAAAGTTAACCGTCCAACACTCATTGATTTGTCTAACGGTGGGGGAGATCCGCAAAAAGACATTAACCGCACTTTTGAACTGAGCGGCACCGGTGGCGGCAGAAGGGTATTTCATTATTACGCAGACACCGTGCGCAATGTGTTATACCTGGAAGATAAATTCAAAGCCGTGCCAGACAGGCGCAACAGGGCGGCAGGCGTTGGCGGAGATGGCGGTACCGATAAAAACCTGGGAGTAGTAAAAAACGGTTCATTAAACGGACGCGAAATAATAGCCAGAAAATCCAAGGCTGACAATTGGATTCCAGCGGAATCAGCAGCAGTAATTGGCACTGAACTGGATAAGATCAACAAACGGGCTGCTTCCACCCGGCGTGTCCGTGAATTTGCCGAACCGCAAAAAAATGAAAAACGCAACAGGATGGTGTTTAAATATGAAACAAGGGATGGATCTCATATCATACTTACAGGTGTAAACGAAAACAGCGATTCGCTTTACATTATCCTGGACCGGGCCGATAGAAAATATGCATTGGCGGAGAGCGGCCTGCAGGCCGGGAAATACTGAAGAAGGCATACGCACCCTAAATTTTTTAAAAGCAATGTTTAAATTACCTCTTGTTTTTTGCATAGTGATGTTTTGGATTGCTTGCAGTAACAATAAAACAAAGGACAATGCTGCCATTTTTAGGAATAGTACGGTGATAAGCATCGACAGTGCAGGATGGCCGCAAAGTTTTGGTTTTGGAAAGACGGCTACCGCCGCTATTATAGCTGCAATGGATAAAGACGTAAGTCCCGATGGCAAAGGGTTGCCGCACGGTAGTGGAAATGCCGTTACAGGCAGTTTGGTGTATGCAAATAAATGTGTTACCTGTCATGGCACAAATAACACATCTGCGGGCGGCAAATTGCCGGGGCCGCCTTTGTTTGCTAACCCGGATAGCCCGCAGATTAAAACCATTGGCAACTATTGGCCGTATGCCACCACCATTTTTGATTATGTGCGCCGTAGCATGCCATACAATGCACCCGGTTCGCTGACCGACAATGAAGTGTATGCCGTAACGGCCTATCTGCTGCATGCCAACAAACTGCTGGATACGGTAACCAGCATAGATGCCACAAGCCTGCCGAAAATTATTATGCCGGCACAAAAAAGATTTGTTGCCGATGACAGGAAGGGTGGCCCGGAGGTGAAATAATAATGAAGCAACTAAAAGAATTAAAAAAACAGATGACTCATGATCCCGCTGATAAGCACAGTCCAATTTTTGCCGGTTCAAAAAAAATAAGCCGGCGCGTTTTGCTGGGCGGTGCTGCCACTGCAGCAGTGGTATTGCTAAAATCTTCTTACGGGCAAACCATTCAATCGGCTATTACACAATCGGCGCTGACTGATACCGATGCTACACGGCATTCGGGTGCAATGCCTGGTAAACGGGGCACCCGATCTTTATTTGAGAACCCCGTTAAAATTCCTTCGGAAACATCGTCGCGAACGCCATTACAGGATTTGTATGGAACCATTACTCCATCAGACCTCCATTATGAACGTCATCATGGAGGCGTGGCGGTTGTTGATCCAAAGCAATATAAGCTCCTGATACATGGTATGGTAGATAAACCCATGACTTTTTCGCTGGCTGATCTAAAAAAGTTTCCTGCTGTGTCAAGGATATGTTTTATTGAGTGCTCGGGAAATTTTCGCGGTGGAAAAGAAACCCTGAGCCCGCAGGAGATATGTGGTTTAACCAGCCAGAGCGAATGGACCGGCGTCATGCTCTCCACCTTACTCCGTGAAGTGGATATTAATCAGAAAGCCTCCTGGTTTTTAGCAGAAGGCGGAGACGCAGCGGTGATGACCAGAAGTATACCTGTAAAAAAAGCCTGGGAAGATGCAATGATAGTTTATGCGCAGAACGGCGAAGCCATCCGACCGGAGCAAGGGTATCCTGCCAGGTTGTTATTGCCGGGCTGGGAAGGTAATACCCATGTAAAATGGCTCCGGCGTCTTGAATTTGCCGACGCGCCTTTTATGACAAGAGAGGAAACTTCAAAATATACCTACCAGGTAAAAGATAATAAGATAAGACAGTTTAGCTTTGAGATGGATGCAAGATCCATTATTACATTTCCGGCTTATCCGCAGCATGTAGAAAAAGGCTGGATTGAAATACGGGGTATTGCATGGAGCGGCTGGGGTAAAATACATAACGTGGAAATAACCACCGATAATGGCAAAACATGGCACCTGGCAAAACTACAGGAACCGGTTCTGTCGAAAGCGCATACTGCTTTCCGTTACCTGTGGCAATGGAACGGAACGGAGACCGCCATTGCCAGCCGGGCAACAGATGAGACTGGTTATACGCAACCCGGCCTGCAACAGTTGGTTGCTGCACGCGGTAAGGATATGGGGGGTTATCACCTTAACCCCGTAACATCCTGGGTGGTAAAGCGTAACGGCGAAGTATTGTTTAAACCGGAAAAGTGGAAATAAAATGGCAGGTTTAATTCTAAATAATAACTCACTTGGATAAACGCGATTATGATGCGATTGTAGTGGGCTCGGGGCCAAATGGTTTATCTGCGGCAATTGTAATGCAGCAGGCCGGTCTTGCTGTTTTGCTGGTAGAAGCAAAAGACAGCACGGGTGGCGGCATGCGTTCGGCTGAGTTAACCCTGCCCGGTTTTGTACATGATATATGTTCCGCCATACATCCCATGGCGGTATTATCTCCTTTTCTATCATCATTGCCGCTTGAACAATATGGTCTGCAATATATTTATCCGCCAACAGCAGCAGCGCATCCTTTTGATGATGGAACTGCGGCTGTGCTTAAACGGGATATCAATGAAACCGCAGCACTGCTGCAAAAGGATGGGCCTGCATACCTGCAATTGGTAAAATCGCTGGTTGACAACTGGCCAAAAATAGCCGGTGACGTGCTGGGGCCCTTTCATTTTCCGCGGCATCCTTTGCCAATGGCTCAATTTGGTTTCCATGCCCTGCAACCCGCCACCTGGCTGGCAAAGAAATTTGAAACCGAAAAAGCAAAAGGGTTATTCGCCGGTATGGCCGCACATGCCATACAGCCTTTGTCTAATACAGCCAGTTCAGCTATTGCTCTTGTAATGCTGGCGGCCGGGCATTTGCGTGGATGGCCTGTCCCCGAAGGCGGCGCTGGTGCCATCGGCAAAGCATTAACGGCATTGTTTGTTTCACTGGGCGGAAAGATCCAGACAAATTATTATGTAAAATCGCTCAGCCAGCTACCCTCGTCGCATGCCGTTTTACTGGATGTAACGCCCAGGCAATTACTGGAGATCGCGGGTCATCGTTTTTCATCTGTTTACAAATGGCAACTATCGCGTTACCGTTATGGTATGGGTGTATTTAAGGTGGACTGGGCGCTGGATGCCCCTATTCCGTTTACTGCACCGGAATGCCGCACCGCCGGAACTGTCCATATAGGAAATACCCTGAAAGAAATTGCCGGCAGCGAACAGTTCACATCAGACGGTGGTCACCCGGAAAAACCATTTGTATTGCTGGCACAGCAAAGTTTGTTTGATGCATCAAGAGCGCCCGTCGGAAAACAGTCCGCATGGGCTTATTGCCATACGCCCAACGGTTCAGAAAAAGACATGACCAGTGCCATTGAAAAACAAATTGAACGTTTTGCACCCGGCTTCCGCGATACCATACTGGCTAAACATACTATGAATACGGTAGAAACAGAAGCCTACAATCCAAATTATATCGGCGGCGATATCAATGGCGGTATTATAGACATCAGGCAATTGTTTACGCGGCCTGTATTGAGACGCTCACCGTATACCACATCGGCAAAGGGTATTTATATTTGTTCATCTTCTACGCCGCCAGGAGGGGGGGTGCATTGCATGTGCGGCTACCATGCAGCCCGCAAAGCGCTGAAGCAGGTGTTTAATATTGATCCTTTATAAATTGTGTTGGGTGTTGTGTGTTGGGAGTTGAGTTGGTATCGAAATTTGAGGTTATTTAATCATCGTAGAAAGTGTAATTTGTAAATCTGCGAATCTGCGGCTAAAAAATTGTGTTGGGTGTTGTGTGTTGGGTGTTGAGTTGGATATCGAAATTTGAAGTTATTCAATCATCGTAGCAAACGCAAATTGCAAATCTGCGGCTAAAAAATTATGTTGGGTGTTGTGTGTTAAGTGTTGAGTTGGATATCGAATTTTGAGGTTATTCAATCATCGTAGCAAGCGTAAATTGCATATCTCCGAATCTGCGGCTAATTATTTATCGTAGCAAGAGCAAATAGTAAATCTGCGGCTAAAAAATTGTGTTGGGTGCTGTGTGTTAAGTGTTGAGTTGGATATCGAAATTTGAGGTTATTCACTTTTTGATTGTTGCAAAATCTGCGAATCTGCGGCTAATTATTTATCGTAGCAAGAGCAAATAGTAAATCTGCGGCTAAAAAATTGTGTTGGGTGCTGTGTGTTAAGTGTTGAGTTGGATATCGAAATTTGAGGTTATTCACTTTTTGATTGTTGCAAAATCTGCGAATCTGCGGCTAATTATTTATCGTAGCAAGAGCAAATTGTAAATCTGCGAATCTGCGGCTAATTATTTATCGTAGCAAGAGCAAATAGTAAATCTGTGAATCTGCGTCTAATTTGAAGTATCCTGTATTTTTTACTGAATTAAAATAATATTAAATGTCTTATCAGCCCGTTGTTGCAGGCGAAACGCCTGAAAATGAAATTGCCGCGGCACATCCCGGTACTAAAAAGCCTTTTTTGAGTAATCTCACCGAAGACTGGTGGGCGGTATTAATAGGCGGAACGATAATTATCGTTGTTTTAATTATAGCGCTGCTGGCTGCCGGCTTTAAATTTGAACTGCCTGTATTCCAGTGGGCATCCGCCGCCGATCTTTTTAATAAAGTACTGGCACCACATAACCTGGTAATAATTGGCCTGACCGGCATCGTATTCCTGTTGCTCTCCTCCATTGCCATTGTTTTATCTGGAGGTAATAGCAGAAGATATGCTGCGGGCTTTGCGCTGATATTTGTACTGGGAATTATTTCACTGATTATTGCGGGAAATAAAACCATTAATTACTATGGGCTGGAGTATGTAATTTTTGCATTGATCATAGGATTGTTAATCGGCAATCTTACTACTGTGCCCGCCTGGCTGAAAGAAGCGGCGCGTTCAGAGTTCTTTATAAAGACGGGCCTGGTCATATTAGGAACGAGTATCCTGTTTACCGATATTGTAAAAGCCGGTTTACCTGGAATTTTGCAAGCAACAATGGTAGTAAGCGTGGTTTGGTTTTTTGCGTTGTGGTTAAGCCGGAAATTAAAAGTAGATGATGAGTTTGGCGTAATACTAGCCTCGGCCGTGGCCATTTGTGGTGTATCCGCAGCCATTGTTGCCAGCGGTGCCATCAAAGGCGATAAAAAGAAACTCTCTTATATCACAACGCTTGTCTTGCTGGTAGCCATTCCCATGCTGGTTATACAGCCGTGGATTATCAAACACCTGCACATGCCCGAAATTGTGGGCGGCGCCTGGCTGGGTGGTACGCTGGATACAACAGCATCTGTTACCGCAGCCGCACAACTGGTAGGGCCGATAGCAACCAAAGCAGGTGTGATTATAAAATTTTCACAGAATGTGCTGATAGGCATAGCCGCATTTTTTATAGCCTTATGGTGGACTTACCGCAAAGGGAATAAAGACAGCACGCAAAAACAGGAAACGCCGGGACTGGGTATTGTGTGGGAAAGGTTTCCAAAATTTGTGCTGGGCTTTATCGCTGCTTCGCTGATTTTTTCATTTTTAATTCCTGCTCCCATAACTAAAAATGTAAGCGGCATTCTGAACAGCCTGCGAACCGTTTGGTTTGCGCTGGCATTTGTTGCAATAGGACTGGAAGCAAGATTCACCGATTTGGTAAAGATTGAAGGAGGCAGGCCGGCCATTGCATTTATTGGTGCGCAATTGTTCAATATTATCTGGACCCTGCTGCTGGCTTACTTGTTTTTCGGTGGCTATATATTTCCGGTTCCGGATATTAAATAGACAGCCGGATAGTTTAAATGCACGAACCTGCAGAAGTTTGAAATACTTTTAATAATTGTATAACAGCCCGTTAACATTCAAGTAATACAAGCAAAATATTTTGCTTTCAGTATAATACAACTGATAAGTTAGCAAGGGTTAGCATTTTCTCAGCAATAATGCCGCGGTGTCTACCGTGGCATTTTGCATTCGCACAATGACTGCAATAGAAACGCAGCAGGGCCGGCAGTAGATTATTTTAGTATTACCATATCGTTACCATGTTATTAAGCTGTGGTTATCTTATCATTTCCCTGTTGTATCAGGCACCGGTGCATTTAGATTTGCGCAAAACTAACTGTGATGAATTTCCGGGCTACCACCAAACTGTTTACGTTGCTGCTCTTTTTTGTTATTTCACTATCCGTTTTCGGGGGCACTATTAAAGGAAAAGTGGTGGATGCAAAAACTGCCGAACCGCTGGCAGGGGCAACTGTGTCACTGGAAGACACCAAATATAAAACGGTGGTTAACCTGGATGGCAGTTTTATTTTCAGGAATATCCCGGCCGGCAGATACGAAGTAAAAGTAAAAATGCTGGGCTATGAAAAGTCAAAAGAAAAAAATGTAACCATTGCAGATGCCGGTTCAATACAGGACATTGGATTTGAAATGGAAACAGAAAGCAAAGAACTTTCCATGGTTTCCGTTACCGGAAAACAGAATGGTGAAACTGACAAGGGTGTGAGAAAGCTGGAAAAGAATGCGGATATTCTTCAAAATATTCTATCTGCCAAAACAATTTTATTGTTGCCCGATATAACGGTAGCCAATGCACTGCAACGTATGAGTGGTATTACCATTGAACGCAGCAGTAGCGGCGAAGGCCGTTATGCAATAATAAGAGGCATGGACCAGCGCTATAACAGCACTTTGGTAAACGGCATCAAAATACCCAGCCCGGAAGATAAATACCGTTACGTGCCAATGGATATTTTTCCGTCGGATTTGCTGGAAAGGCTGGAAGTAAGTAAAACACTGACTCCCTACATGGAAGGAGATGCAATCGGGGGCACCATGAACCTGGTAATGAAGAATGCGCCCGATAAAGCAATGGTACAGGTAAATATCGCCGGAGGCTATAATACCTTATTTTCTGACCGGCCGTTTTACCAGTTTAATCATGCTGTAGTCAGTAATAAGTCGCCCGGCGAATTACACGGAGCCAACTACCTGGTGAGCCCCGGTGAGTTTCCGGCGGCCAATCTCGATTTCACAAAAAAATCAAATCCCATCAATTCAACCATTGGTGTAACACTGGGCAACCGTTTTCTCAACAAAAAACTGGGTATCATACTGGCCGCCAGTTTCCAGGATATTTACAGGGGCTCCAACTCCGATTTTTATAAAGCCAATGCACAACCTTTGCCGAATAACGTGCCGCAGTTTGGCGACTTTCTTTTCAGGCAATATTCTACAGAGAACAGGAGATTGGGTATTAATAATAAGTTTGATTATATCATTGATGGCAGCAATAAAATTTCGCTGTATAACCTGTATGTACATCAAAACGAATACCAGAGCCGTTATACAGCAGACAGCTCAGCATCGGCCAATGTAGGCACGTTTGATATTCTTAACAGGAGCCGTACAGTTAAACAAACCATTTACAACTCAACACTGCATGGCGAACATATTTTGAACAGTGCATTTAAAATTGACTGGTCGGCCGTGTATTCAAAGGCAACCAATACGCTGCCAGACTGGGCTGAATATGATATTTCAAATTCTGTTTCGCAATCACACAACGGTTACAAAGGCACGGTAAAAGAAATGAGCCGCCAGTGGCTGCACAATTCTGATCGCGATATCAGCGGTTACCTCAATGCTTCCTACCGTAAAAAAGTTTTTGGAACAGAGGTGGATTTCATGGCAGGCGGACTTGCCAGAACAAAGAAAAGAGATAATTTCTTTGATGAGTATGGCCTCAAGGGCGTAGTGAACAACGGAACAGCCCAGGAGTTTAATACCATTTATACCGCTCAATGGACTTTCAAAGGCGGGGATAAAGTAAATCCTGCATTTAACAATACACCCAATACGTACAAGGTCACTGAAAATATTTATGCAGGGTTTATTCAGGCTAAATGGATGCTTACAAAACAGCTGCAGGTGCTGGGCGGTCTGCGGGTTGAACACACCTGGCAGGATTACCAGACCGATCAGCCTGCCACACTCGACAGAAAATACGGCACTATTTATTACACCGATCTGTTGCCCAGCCTGCATTTAAAATATGTGCTCAACAAAAAACAGAATCTCCGGTTGTCTTATTATAAAGCCATCAGCAGGCCGGGTTTCGGAGACATTGTACCCACACAAATAGTAGGCGACTATTATACCGAAGGCGGAAACCCGTATGTAAAACATTCGCGTGCAGATAATTTTGATCTGCGCTATGAACTGTTTCCAAACGGTGCCGACCAGTTTTTGCTGGGAGCGTTTTATAAACGAATCAAGAATCCGATCGAATACGGCATTGTAACCAATGGAACTACCGGCAGTGAAACATTCACTCCTTTAAATTTTTCCGATTCTACCCATAGTGGCGATGCAACCAATTTTGGAATTGAAGCAGTGCTCACAAAATATTTTGGCAAGTTTGGGGTATCCGCTAATTATACCTACACCAGGTCACGGATAACCACCGCAAAAAATATCAGGGGTGCTGCTTTCCCGGTAACAGAAAGCCGTCCATTACAGGGCCAGGCCGATCATATCGGTAACCTTTCTCTTTTGTATAAAGATCCGAAACTGGGGCTGGATGTACAGGTAGCATTTGTATATACCGGCAAAAGAATTTCGCAGGTGTCTTTGTACTACGGGCTCGATTACTGGCAGCGTGCATTTGGCCAACTGGACGTTTCGCTGGAGAAAAGAATAACAAAAATGTTTTCTTTTTATGCCAAAGTAAACAATATTACCAATACACCCAGGAAAGTAGATCTCTTACAACCTCTTTCAATTGTAGCAGCCAATAACAGGCCGCCGGAACAGGAAAGCGACAGTAAAATACTGGTGCAACGTGATATTTATAAGATCTCATTTCTAACGGGCTTCAGGTTTAAACTTTAATAATAAGGCTAAAAAATTTTATATGAACAGGGTTATCCGGTTAGCAACGGCTTTCTTTTTATTGTCATTGATCAACAGTTGTAAAAAACTGGCAGAGGAAAAAGCAACGATTTCCAAAGCAGAAGTAAAAACGTCTGCACCTGTGAGCGATGCGGCACCTTTATGCGGAAGTATTAAAGGAACCATGGTGGCCGGTAAGACCTATATCATTGACGGCAGTTGCGGAGACATTACCATTAATGCCGGCGATACATTAACCATACAGCCGGGTGTTACCATAAATATTACAGGCAATATTGCCATTGTTGTAAAAGGCGTATTCCTCAGTCTTGGAACGGCATCCAATCCCATCAAAATAGGCCCGCAGAATGTGGTAAAGCAGGATGCGCCCGGGCAAAACCCGGCTACCGACCCCGCATTTTCTGCAAAATGGAAAGGCATACTGGCCGATGTTACCTGCCCCTTGCTTTCATTTAAATGGACGCGTTTAGAATTCTGTGGTGCAACTGCCGGAACTGCATTAGGCAGTTTACTGGGTCTTGCAGCAACCGATCCAACCTATGCCGTGTATTTTCAAAATGCCAACGGCAGTTTTATTTTTGAAGACTCCTGGATCTATGGAACCAACGACGATGCCATACGCGTGGGAACAGGCAAGTTTGCTATTTTCCGTTCCACATTTGAAAAATGCGGTTCAACAGGCGGCGATGTATTGAATGTTAAGAATGGTGCAGTAGGTGATATGGCCTATAACTTTTTTATAGGATGTGCCACCAATGCGTTGAAAGCTTCTAACAAAGGTGTAAATACAAAATTGCAAAGCAATGTCAGAATTTATAATAATACCATTGTGAATTGCGGCTACAGGCAATTAAAAACAGGAAGGGGCGGCTGTATGAATTTTGAAGAAGGATCAAGGGGTATGGCCTTCAATAACCTGATCGTCAATTGTAAATTCGGATTGCGGGTAAACAACAGCGTTGTTGCCGATACCGCATCATTGTACCACAATAATTACGGCAACAATTTCTACTGGGCCGATTCGCTTTCGGTAGCCAACCAGATCTACCCTAACGGCAACACACAAGCGGTTACAAAGCCCGTGTCTACCGATATACCCAATCCTTTTACCTACCTGCCGGCCAATTACAATTATCTTCCTTACAATGCAGCATACGATGGCAGCAATGCAGTTCAAAAGATCAACCCGCTTTTTTCAGATTATCCGTTGCCGGTTACTGGCGGTGTGAAGCTCCGCGATATTTGTACGGTGGGTAATTACCGTTTTACACTGAAAGCCGGTTCTCCTTGTATTGGTGCGGGCAATTCGTCTTTTCTACCTGTAAATATAGATGACCTGGAAGCCAGTAAAATCAATGCCACCCCAGGCCTTACCGTAAAATATGTGCAAATTCCGCAGCATGCGGTATATGGTATAACTGAATTTACGAAGCCAGGCGCAGACATCGGTTGCTTCCAGTACAACGGATCGGGTAACCGGCATTTTAGTAATTAGTTGATTGGTTGATCGGTTGATCGGTTGATCAGTTGATCAGTAAGTGAGAAGGGTTCTTACCAATCAACTGATCAACCAATCAACTAATAGAATTTCGCCTCCTTATAAACAAAAGCATGAAAATCTTTGTAACCGGTGCTGTTTTTTTATTGATGGCTATTGCAGGCATTGCGCAGAAAAAAGTAGCCGGTAAAGAAAAAGATAGCAGCCGGCTGGTGGTGCCTGGCAAGGCACTGAATTTTATTGCAATGGGCGACTGGGGCCGCAATGGCGAATACCAGCAAAAGGAAGTGGCCCTGCAGATGGGTATTACTGCAAAACAAGTTGATGCTTCTTTTATATTGGCAACCGGCGACAATTTTTACCCCAGCGGCGTGGCCAGCACGCAGGATTACAGCTGGATTGCTTCCTATGAACAAATGTATACAGCGCATGCATTGCAGACAGACTGGTATGTGGTATTGGGAAACCATGACTATAAAGGAAATATACAGGCCGAAATAGATTATAGTAAAATCAGCCGCCGGTGGCATATGCCTGCTCCTTACTATTCAAAAAAAATTGTCATCAATGAAGACAATGGCCGGTCGGTTTTATTATTGGTTTGCATTGATACATCGCCGTTTATCAGCCAGTATTATACCAGTGCAGACCATAAAGAGCAGTTACAGCGGCAGGATTCGGCTGCACAGCGTCAATGGCTGCAACAGGTATTAAGCGATACATCCGCTGATATCAAATGGAAAATAGTTGTTGGGCATCACCCGCTTTATACGGGTGGCAAAAGAATCAAATCGAAAGACACCTATGAATTGAATGCGCAGTTGAAACCGATTTTTGACAAGTATAATGTAGATGCCTATATCTGCGGGCACGAACACAACCTGCAGTATATAAAGCCGGCAGGTAACACGCATTATTTTGTAACCGGCGCCGGTTCTGAAACAACCCCGGTTATTCAATACCCGGAAATTGGCAAATTCGCACTTTCCACCAATGGTTTTATGGTTTTTTCACTCACCGTGCAATCAATGATGGTGCAGATGCTGAATGAGAAAGGACGGCTATTATATACAAACACCATCACCAGGTAATTGGTTTATCCGGAAGTAGTTGAATAATCTTCCACTGGATGGTAGATGCTGATACAATTCCTCAATAATAAAGGCCGGTACGCATTTGCGTACCGGCCTTTATTATTGAAAAATAATTTTTTACAGTGTACTGTTTGTACTAAAAAATAAAACGTAAACCCAGTTGGGTCTGCCAGCGGCTAAGGAGGTCCGGACTGGCAATAAATGTTTCTTTTAAAGAAGGGTCAAACTGGTAAGTTGGTACACCGCCTGCTACTCCGGTAACAGAAATTGGTTGAAAGTAACCGCTGTTGGTGGCATATTTACGAACACCCCATTTGCTGCTGATCAGATTGCCAAGATTAACAATGTCTAAGCTAACCTGGATCGTTTTTGTTTTTTTGCCACTGTTAAAATAGAAATCCTGCAGGAAGCGCATGTCTACCTGGCTGAACCACGGGCTTTCACCATCATACTTTTCTGTATACAGGCCGCGGCGGCTGCGCAGGTATTTATCCTGGTCTATAAAACTTTTGTAAGCTGCTTTTTGAGCGGCTGCATTTTGTACCACGCCATTTACATCTGTCAGTGGTGCAAACTGCATCTGATCTATCTCGCTGTTTTTAGGCACATACAACAGGTCGTTGCTGGCGGTACCATCGTTGTTGATATCACCACCATACACATACGCAAAACGGTTGCCGCTGTTCCAGTTGCCAAAAATGGAAATAGTGGTAGCATATTTGCCTTTGCCATATTCAAAACGTTTTATACCGGCTACTATAAAGCGGTGGGTATTGCCATACAGCGAGGGTGTGTTGCGTGCTTCATTGGCATTGTTTAAAATAGGGTTACGGTCAAATGCATCGCTGCTTATTTCTGCCGAAATGGAGCTGGCATCTTTGGCAATAAGGTAATTATAGGATGCTGTCAGGAATAAATTGGTCCTGAACGTTTTCTGCACGGTAAAACTGGTATTAAACTGGTAGCCCGTTTTTGTATTGGTAAAAACATACGCATTGGCAGCGCCTTTGTCCGTGGCCCTGTACACACTTCTTGTATCGCCAATTCCGCTGTTGAGTGAACTGGTTGGTGTGCCCAGCCCGTAATTGCGCACCATCATAGCGTTTACATCTTTTGAATATGCCACATCCACGCTGAAAACAGTTCCGGTACCAGCTTTCATATCAGCTCCTATATTGGTGCGCCAAATTTGTGGCCACTTAAAGTTGCTGGCAGTTGCGCAGTAAAAGAAGGAATAGGGGTTGCCGATGTGGTTGCCAAGCCATACAAAGGGAAAGCGGCCGGTAAACAGGCCGGAACCCCCTCTTAACTGAAAAGTTTTATCGCCTTTAACATCCCAGTTAAAACCAAGCCTGGGAGAGAACAGCGGTTTTGAAGAAGGTAGTTTAGTGTTATCCAGTTGCTTGCCTTTGCCATTGGACACCGGTTGCCCATGTTCATCGAAGAGCGTGAGATTGTCGTTGTTTTGCACGGTGGGAGTGCTGGTAGCACCGCTCGGCTCCTGGTATTTTGAACCCATGTAAAGCGGAATATCCATACGCAATCCGTACGTGACCCTTAGGTTATCGGAGGCTTTCCATTCATCCTGTAAATAGGCAGATGCCTGTGCAACGGTAATATAATACCATGTCCATTTATCTGCTTTGCCGGCAGCCCTGGCAGCTGTTACATCCACATCCAGCGGGTAGGCGCCAAATACATAATTGCCGCTTTTTGGTACGCTGTCAATAAATGTTTTTATATCTGCATCGCTGAATAAAGTGGCGCCATAACCGGTAAGGTTAAACGAATTGGCGAACTTGAAAGATTCATAGGAACCTCCAATAGTAATGGTATGCTTTGGCATAATGATATTGAAATTATCAGTAACCTGGAAAGCATCCTGGTTGAGCCGGTTATTGATTGAAAAAGGTTCATGACCGGCAACAATGTACATGGTGCCGTATTTGGTAATATTCAGCACCGGGAAGGGTTCAGAAAAAGGATCCCTGGTGTCCCGGAAAGTAGTATATACCGCCCGTAATTTATTGGCATACTGGCTGCCGAAATTTGATTTCAACTCAGCACCAAAAGACTGCAGTTTGTTATTGATGCGGTAGCCGGAGTTTTGAAACTGCAGGGTCTGGTAATCGGGTCCGCGGCGGCGGATGGCATTGGGATGCGCAGGTTTTTCCTTGTAGGCATCCAGTCCGTTATAGGTAAATGAAAGGCTGTTATTGTCATTGATTACCCAATCCAGTTTGGCCAGCCATTTATAATTTTTTTGTTTCAGGTTATAGCCCTGATAGGCACCGGTTTCATAATTAAATTTATTTTTCAAAATAGTGCTTACGGCCTGCAGATCCGATTCCAGTACGCGGGAGGTATTGTTGTTATTGGCGTTGCCGGTATTGCGGGCAACATAACTGCTGGCTGCATCTTCCCGTTGTTCTGTTTCAAAATTTGCAAAATAATACAACTTGTTTTTTTTGATAGCACCGCCCACTGAAAAACCTGCCTGCAACTGTGTAAGATCGGGCACGGTGATTTTGTTGCCATCTACTTTTTTTCCGGTCATACCCTGGTTCCGGTAGAAGCCGTATACGGTGCCGCCAAATGTATTGGTACCCGATTTGGTAACCGTATTAACGCCGGCGCCGGTAAATCCTGCCTGCGTAACATCGTAGGGAGCAATATTTACTTGTATCTGGTCTATGGCGTCGAGCGATATGGGTTGCGAACCTGTCTGGCCACCCGGTGAGGGTGCATCAAGGCCAAATGGGTTATTAAAAACGGCGCCGTCCAGCGAATAATTATTGTATTGCCCGTTGCGTCCTGCAAAGGAAGTTCCGTTGATGGTGGCAGAGGCGGAAGGAGTAAGCCGGGTAAAATCATCGGCCGATCTTGAAATGGTGGGCAATTGCCGCAGTTGGCGGCTGCTGATATTGGTAGACGCGCCGGTATGCTGGTTGTCAAAAATTTTTGACCTGCCCGTTACCGTTACAGCGGCCAGGTTGCCGGCAGCAGGTTCCAGTATAAAATCAACGGCTGTATTCTGGCCAAGGTCCAGCATAATATTATCTTCTGTTTTTTCGCCATAGCCAACAAAAGAAACAGTAACCTTATACGGGCCGCCTACCCGCAGGTTGGGTACAAGGAAGTATCCGTTGCTTTGTGTAAGGGTGGTCTTGCTGATACCCGCTTCGGGAAATGCAATTTTTACTGTGGCGCCGGAAAGCGGCTTTTTGTCGGCCGAGAGAATGGTGCCGCTCATGGTGGCAGTGGTTACCTGCGCATTTGCGTACAACGAAAAAAGAAATACGCATAAGGTGGTCGCAACTTTGGTAAGCTTTGGATTTCTCATACAATAAGTTTTGGTTATCACGAATTTAAAACTTTTCCTTAACCCCGGAACATTAAATTTTTCGAGGGTAATCAATATTCATTGGAGAAATCTTCATGATAACATGCAGTATTCCCGGATGATTGTATTATGAGGCAAGCGGATTTTATATTGGATGCCCGCTATTGGCTGGGCTGTGGCGGGTGTTGTTTTTCAGAATTTTCTATTCCGGCGGATTTTTCTACTTTGGTATCCGCATACGGAATGGCAGGTATGGAATATGCCATTCAAACCGGAGATATAAACCGGGTTGCCAGGGTTCTGAAACGCTTTCCCGCGCTGCGGACAGTCCATACATTACAGGGAATCAGTTTTCGGCAGTTGGCATGCAATGGCGGCAATACTGCTATTATTAAACTTTTTGAAACAGACGGCGCTGACTAAACAAGATGATGGGTTGATAATTTAAAACACAAAAACTATAAATGGATAACAGACTTGCAGCTCATATCAGGAAATTTGCGCCACTTACAGATGAAGATGCATCTCTTTTAAACAGTTATGCCAGGCCGTTAGTCATTAAAAAGAGAGTCCTTTTGCTGCAGGAAGGCCAGGTTTGCCGTGAAAATTATTTTGTGGAAAAAGGTTGCCTGCGTATGTTCTTTACAGACGATAAAGGTGCCGAACAAACAGTGCAGTTTGCTATTGAGAACTGGTGGATTACCGACTATGGCAGTTATGCAGGCGGTTCACCTTCCCAATTTTTTATACAGGCGGTTGAAAATTCCACCATTCTGGCATTCAGCAAGACTTCGCAGGAAGAATTGTTTACAGCGCTGCCCGTACTGGAGCGTTATTTCAGGCGCATTCTGGAAAGAGCATTCGGCGCCACTCAATGGAGAATCAGGTATATATTCAGCCAGTCTAAAGAAGAACGATACCGCCATTTCACTGGTTTGTACCCCGAATTTATACAAAGGATACCTCAATACATGCTGGCTTCTTACCTGGGCCTTACACCCGAATACCTGAGCGAGATCAGAAATAAGAAATTGTGAAATAACAGTTGCCGGTACTTTATAGTCTATGCTTCCCACATTTCTTAAACAGGCTTAATTTTTTTGTGGCTTGCGTACAGGAGCTTTGTGGTTCATTAAAAAACAACTTATATGGAAGCAAGATTCAACATGCAGCAGGCGCAACCGGATGCGTACAAAGCAATGCTCGGCCTCGAGAAATACCTGAACAGTACACCACTTACCAACACCCACAAAGACCTTATAAAAATAAGGGCTTCGCAGATAAATGGCTGTGTGTATTGTTTAAGCATGCATACCCGGGATGCCCGTAAAAATGGCGAAACCGAACAGCGTATCTATTTGCTCAACGCATGGAGGGAATGCAACTTGTATACTCCGGAAGAACGGGCTATACTGGCGCTTACCGAACAGGTTACACTGATAAGCGTACATACAGGAACCGATGCTTATGATGAAGCCGCCGGTTTGTTTTCGGAAACTTACCTGGCTCAGATTCTTATGGAAATAATAACCATCAATGCATGGAACCGGATAGGCATTATTAGTCGTCTTCAACCAGACTAACCGATAGCAGATCAAAATTGAAAAGTAAAAAGTCAAAAGTGAAAAACGTTTGAGGTTAAAACAGCAGGGTTAGTTGATTCTGCGTATTTTTTTACTTTTTACTTTTGACTTTGTATTACCAATTGCCCATTTGTTCAGGAATGATGCGGTCCAGGTGTTCTTCGGGTTTATGCTGTTTCCAGTGGGGATCATATTTCACAAACCATGAAAGCCATAATGTACGCGAGAGCCGCATCATGGGAGGTTGAATGGCAACAAGGAAAACCGCATTACAGATAAGCCAGGTTAAAAAACGGTTGTCTTCAAACGAAAAACCGATAAGCAGCCACCAGGCCAGGCACGAAGCCACGCAAAGCCCAACAGACAAGGCATAACTAACGTAACCGGTACCATAATAAAACCCCACTTCAATTTCTGTAGGCTGACCGCAAACCGGGCATTTATCCACCATTTTTACAATAGACATCAGTTTGTAAGAACTCTTTTCAATATAGATAAATCCTTCCCGGCAACGAGGACATTTGTTGCTTAATACAGAAAGTAAATAACCCGGACGCCGCTCTTGTTCTGCCATACTGGTGGTTGAACTGCAAAGGTAACGCTGCCATGTTTATAAATTGGCATCAATTCAGTTATTTACTACTCCTCCAGTACTTTCTCCATCTGCATACTGCGCGAACCTTTTATAAGAATGGTAGCGTTTTTAAATTGCTGCTGGCGGAACCAGTCGCGGGTCTCTGCCGCATTGCTGAAACACAGGTAGGGGTGGTCTGTCTTTAAAAAATCACCACCGGTTAATGCAACCGCTTTCCAGGGGTACTGGTCAATCATCCCAATGAGCTGCTTATGTTCTTCCAGGCTTTCATTACCCAGCTCTGCCATGCCGCCGAGTATCAGTATTTTATCAGTGGCGGGTAGTTTTGCAAAATTTTCAATAGCAGCTTTCATACTGGATGGGTTGGCGTTATAAGCATCCAGTACAATGGTATTGGTATCTTTCTTTATTAATTGTGAACGGCTGTTGGATGGCGCATATGCTTCAATTGCGTCTTTTATCTGCCTGCCCGAAATTTTAAAAAATACACCAATGGCTGCGGCACATAAAATATTCGGCAGGTTATAATCGCCTACCAGTTGGGTGTGAATGATTTCCTGGATTCCTTTTGTAAACTGTACGTCTATAAATGGTTCGCTTTTTATGGCTTCACCGGTAATGATTGCATCGTGCGTGCCATAAGTAAACAATGCCGGCAACCCCTTGCTCATCTGCCGCAGGTAATCATAGTCCCACATTACAAATGCGGTTCCATTGTGTGCACGCAGGTAATCAAACAATTCGCCCTTACCTTTCTTAACACCTTCTTCACCGCCAAAACCTTCCAGGTGCGCCTTGCCTGCATTGGTTATAATGCCGTGGGTGGGCATCGCATAATCGCAATAACCGGCTATTTCACCCTGGTGGTTTGCGCCCATTTCTATAACGGCCATCCGTGCGTCTTTTTTTATTCTGAGAATGGTAAGGGGTACGCCAATATGATTGTTGAGATTGCCTTCGGTGGTATAAGTCTTAAACACGGCAGCCAGTACCGCATACACCAGCTCCTTGGTGGTGGTTTTGCCGTTGCTGCCGGTAATAGCAATAAATGGTATGGAAAACTGCTGACGGTGATGTTTGGCCAGCATCTGTAAAGCCTTCAGTGCATCATCTACCAGGATTGTTTGATCGTTCACCGCAAAAGCCGCTTCATCTACCACAGCATAAGCTGCTCCGGCATCAAGGGCTTTGAGCGCAAATGCATTGCCGTTGAAACTAGGTCCTTTCAATGCAAAAAAGATGTCTCCCTTTTTTATTTTCCTGGTATCTGTTTCAACAGAAGGGTATTGCAGGTAAACCTGGTACAATTGCTCAATGGTCATAAAAAAGATATTACAGAACGCAGCTTGTTAAAAGGATTAAACGATAGTATGTTTTGATGATGTTATTGCTGGCAGCAGGCAGGTTAAAATAAAAAAAGAAGCCTGCTGTATTGTCATCACAAAATGTATTTCCCGTATGCGAATGTAGGGAGCAAATACTTGTAATGGGATATGTCTTATGAATTAATATTAAAAAAGCCATCCGCTGGGGATGGCTTTTTTAATTCACCGGAATTATGTTATTTGCGGCTCAACCGCGTGGCTTATGCGCGTTAATCGCAGCTTATTCGCATTATTTCTTGCGGCTGTTCTGCCTGCGTTGTTTGTAGTTGATACCAGTTCCATGTCCATTTCCTTCGGGGCTACCTACACGGTCCATAGCGCAACGGAAACCAACAGTGCTCAATGACTGGTCTTCTTCAAGAAAGCGGCGAGTACCGGGGCTTAACCAGTAAGCGCGGTCGTTCCAGCTTCCACCTTTAATAACCCTTGATTTATCGCTGATCAGGGTAGTAATACCATAGCCATATGATACACCGGCAACCAGTGAGTCACCATCCAGGTAATTGATAACATCACCTTTCTGATAGTTACGGCGGCCTTTGCTTTCGTCATCGGTTACATAACGGCTTTTAATTTTACCCAGACTGTCCCTTTCTGCTTTACCGGTGCTTAAATCGGTAGTAGTATATTTATTACCACGGTAAGAAGCCACATCATCATTATCAACACCAGACAAAGGACGGTAAACATCCGCTGTCCACTCATTTACGTTACCGCTCATATTATACAATCCGAAACCGTTGGGGTAGAAAGAAGTAACAGGGGCAGTGTAAACAGCGCGGTCATTCAAACCACCTGCAACACCCATATTATCACCGGCGCCTCTTTTAAAGTTAGCGAGGAATGTACCCTGCCAGCTGCCACGGCGTGTATCGCGCAGTCCGTTTACGTTCTGGCTCCATGAATAAACCTGCTTGTTAGCCAGTAACTCTTCACCTCTTTTACCTTCTTTCTTGGAAGGCATGGGGTTCTGATTTACCAGGCCCAAAGCGGCATATTCCCACTCAGCTTCTGTTGGCAAACGGTAACCTGGTAACAGGATACCATCTTCAAAAGTTACATTGGTACGGGGTGTACCGTTAGGATTTTTTAAAGGGTTCTTTTTAGACTTTGCAGCCTGTCCGGGAGTTGGCTGATACTCGCCCAGTAAATAGGCTTTTGTATCAAAGTTTTCCTGGCCAAGGCCACTTAAATTCTTTAAAGAATTTTTATTGATATAACCTCTTTTTACAAGTTCACCTTCATTCACGCGGTCTGTTCTCCAGGCGCAGAAATCGTTGGCCTGTTTCCAGGTTACACCTACAACAGGATAATAGTTATAAGATGGATGGCGGAGATAGTACTCAACCAGCGGCTCATTATAAGCCAGCTCGCTTCTCCATACCAGGGTATCCGGTAAAACAGAGTTGCGCACTGCCTGGTACTCGTCTCCATCAAATACAGTATTTACCCAATACATATATTCACGGTAGTGTACGTTGGCCACCTCGGTTCTGTCCATATAAAAAGAGTTTACCGTAATACGGCGCGGAATATTATTCCAGTCGCCCATTACATCTTCCTGGGTAGCACCCTGGGTAAACGTACCTCCCTGAACAAACACAAGGCCTGGGCCGGTTTTCTCTTCTTTTTCCTTTGAAACCTGGTAACCACCCATGTTTTTGTCATTGTAGTTCCAGCCGGTTACATCGGATTTTCCACTTTTGTTCTTGCTTTTACAAGAAGCCACGCTCGCAGCGCAGGATAGGATAATAATTAAAGTCTTCCAGTTCATTTTAATAGCCATTTTGAAGCCGGTTTTAGAATAAAATAACGGGATGTTGAAACTTATATTGTATTTGAGGATAAAGCTTTTCCCCCAAGAACACGAATATAGGTAGCTTTCTGCTACAAGGTTCGTATAAATACGTTAAAAGCAATACGTGTTTTGCCGATTTTTAGTTGCTGCCGGCCTATCTATTAATTAAAACCTGCAGTCATTTTGTACTAGCATTTACTCAAACCTGTTTAACAGGGTGTCTTACGCAAAATCCGGGCCCCGGTACTATTATATAAAAAATTTTTTACCGTCAGCCTGATTATCAGATAATTATTGACAATTTGCATAATACCTTCCACTGAAAAAGCGTTCCACACTGCGGCAAAGTCTACTGCATATGCGAAACCGGTGCTTTTTTATATTGATGGCTTTTTTTACACTGCCCGCTGTATATGCGCAGCGCAGTTATAAGAACAGTTCGGTACTGGCATCGGGCAACTGGTACAAAATTGCGGTGAAAGAACCCGGTATCTACAAAGTGGATATGGCAATGCTGAATAAACTGGGTATCAGCACCAGCAACCTGGCTTCTGCCTCCATCCGGTTGTACGGAAACGGCGGCGCCATGCTTCCCGAAGCCTGCAACGGTTCCATTACAGACGACCTGGCCGAAAATGCCATTGAAGTAGTAGACGGCGGCGATGGTATCTTTAATGGAAATGATTATTTCCTGTTCTTTGCCCAAGGTCCCGATATTTGGACTAAAGATTCTGTTAACCAACGATTTAAGCATCAAAAGAATCTTTATAACTCAGAATCTTATTATTTTGTAAGCTTCGGCGGTACCGGCAAACGCATCCAGGCACAAATAAATCCTCCCACTTCCAATGTTTCCGTTACTTCTTTCTCTGAACGATGGTCTCATGAACTTGACACGGTAAACCTGCTGAATAGCAGCAAGGACTGGTATGGCGAAGAACTGTCTGCATTACCAGGCCGCACGAAATCGTTTACCCTGCCCATAATCAATAGTAATAATTCACAGCCGGCAACCATCGTTCTGGCCTGCATTGCCCGGTCGGTAAGGGGCACCAGTCGTTTCAACACAACCAATAATGGCACACCCGTGATGCAGCAGGATATTGCTTCAGTTGGCAGTACCAACCTGGACCTTTTTGCAAGAAATGCAGTCCAGGTTGCCAACTTCAGCCCTGCAAACGCATCCACCCTTGCCTGTACATTCACGCCGGGCGGTAGCAATGCACAAGGTTGGTTGGACTGGTTCGAGATTTTTTACCGCCGGAATCTATCGGTAACAGGCAATGAACAACTGCTTTTCCGCGATTGGAACAGTGTTGCACCGGCTAATATTGCCCTGTTTACATTGCAAAACGCCGCCAGCACGCAGGTTTGGGATATTACCCGGCCAGCCAGTCCAATAAAAATGGCTGCTTCGGTAAATGGCAGTAACCTGTCGTTTAAAGACAGCGCTTCCACCCTTCATGAATACATTTGCTTTTCCAATAATTTCCTGGCGCCGCTAGCCGTGGGCAAGATTGCCAACCAGGATCTTCACAACAGCCAGCCAGCCGACCTGCTCATTGTATGCTACCCGCCTTTATTGCAGCAGGCGGAACGGATAGCCGTTTTTCACCAGCAAAAAGATAATTTAAAAACAGCAACTGTTACCACAACGGCGCTGTTCAATGAATTTGCTTCCGGCACACCCGACCCGGTTGCCATCCGTGATTTTGTAAAAATGTATTACGATAAGGCAGGAACAGTTTCGGGCCAGCGGCCAAAATATCTGTTGCTGCTGGGCGATGCATCGTACGATTATAAAAACCGTATTAAAAACAACAGCAATTTTGTACCCGGGTATGAAAACAACACTTCGCTGGATCCATTGTCTACCTATACATCGGATGATTTCTTTGGATTTCTGGATGACAACGAGGATATTAATGCTGTACAGTTAACCAACCTGCTGGATATTGGTATCGGCAGAATTCCTGCACAAACACCCGCAGAGGCAAAGGCATATGTTGATAAACTGATTAATTATACCGATCCTAAAAGCCTGGGCGCCTGGCGCAACCAGCAGACTTTTATTGCCGATGACCAGGATGCCAACCTTCATCTGAATGATGCAGAAATTATTTCTTCTGCAGCGGCTGCAACCAGTCCCTTGTTTGTACAGAATAAAATTTATCTCGATGCCTTTACCCAAAACAGTTCGCCATGGGGCAGCCGTTACCCCGCGGCAAACCAGGTCATCAACCAACAGGTACAAAACGGTACGCTGATATGGAACTATAATGGCCATGGCAGTTCAGGAAGACTGGCGGAAGAAGTTATGTTGGACAAAGAAATTGCCGACCAGTGGACAAATACTTACAGGTTGCCTTTGTTTATTACGGCTACCTGCGACTTTGCACCATATGATAACCCGGCGGTTGCATCGTTGGGGGAGAATATACTGTTGCGCGAAAATACCGGCGCCATTGCACTCATGACAACTACCCGGCTTGTATTTGCGTTCAGCAACCGCATTATGAACCGCAACTACTTGCAGTCAGCATTACAACCCGGTGCAAACGGCAATTACCCCAGCCTCGGCGATGCGGTACGTCTGGCAAAAAATATGACCTACCAGACACAGTTGGATATTGTAAATAACCGGAAGTTCACGTTGCTGGGCGACCCTGCATTAACGATTGCATTTCCCAAATACCGCGTGCAGACAACTACCATCAACGGCAAACCGGTACAGGCCATTCCGGATACGTTGAAAGCACTCGAAAAATACAATATCGGTGGTGCTATCACGGATGCACAAGGCAATGCAGTGAATAATTTTAACGGTACACTCTCTGTAACTGTATCAGATAAACCGCAGACCGCTACCACGCTGGCCAATGATGCAGACAGCTACCAGCAGGCTTTCCAGGTACCGGGCGCAACACTGTTCAAAGGCAGTGCCAAAGTGGTCAATGGAAAATTCAATTTCAGTTTTATCGTTCCCAAAGACATTCATTATTCCGCAGGCAATGGAAGGATTAATTACTATGCAGAAAATGGGCTTACAGATGGCAATGGAAATTTTAACGGCTTTTTAGTAGGTGGTTCTCAGGGTGTAAGCAGCGATAATGCAGGTCCGGTTATCAAAGCATATATAAATGATGAAACATTTGTAAATGGCAATGCTGTTCCGTTTAACCCGGAATTATTATTACAGCTGTCGGATTCTTCAGGCATCAATATTGCAGGTACTGGCATCGGACACGATATAACAGCCGTTGCGGATGGTGATATCAGCAAAATATATGTGCTGAATCAATTTTTTGAATCTGCAACAGACAGCTACCAGCAGGGAACCGTAAAGTTTCAGCTGCCAGACCTGGAAGAAGGTGTTCATACGCTTGTAATTAAGGCCTGGGATGTGAACAATAACAGCAGCGAAGTAACCATCCGTTTCAGGGTATTGAAAAAGGAAGGGATCATTGTGAGCAGGGTGGCCAATTATCCGAATCCATTTGCCAGTCATACCCGGTTTTGGTTTGAGCATAACCGCCCGAACGCGTATTTGAATACAGAAATACGCATTTTAACGGTTACCGGCAAGGCGGTGAAATCGATAAAGTCAACAATAAATACCAGCGGAAACCGTTCAAGTGATATTGATTGGGATGGCCGTGGTGACAACGGGGAAATGCTGGCGCCAGGTTTATATATTTACCAGGTGCTGGTTACTTCAGCAGCAGACGGGCAAACAGCCGTAAAAACGGGAAAACTGGTTCGGCGCTAAACCCGTACTTACTTAAAAACCTGTAATTTAGCCGTTTAAAGTAAAACCTAAAAACTATAGAAAAGAACTGTACGTAAAATTAAATTTAGATGAAAAGCAATAAGACCTTTAAACTAATTGCGTCAATTTTACTTATTTCCGGAACAACTGCATTAAAGGCACAGACTGATGGAAAGATAAACGTTGTTACTACTGCGGTACCTTTTTTACGTATTTCTCCTGATGCCCGCGCGGGCGGTATGGGTGAAGTGGGCATAGCTACTTCGCCGGATGTAAATTCAGGTTTCTGGAACCTGGCCAAAACACCTTTCAATGAAAGTAAAGGCGGAATTGGACTTACTTATACTCCCTGGTTAAGAAAATTACAGTTAAACGACGTATACCTGGCCACACTGGCGGGTTATTATAAGTTGAGCGATAACGAGGCTATTACTGGTTCCTTGCGCTATTTCAGCCTGGGCAATATACAGTTTACAGATATTACTGGTGGAATAACGGGCGATTTCAGACCAAGGGAGTTCAGTTTTGATGCGGGTTATTCCCGGAAGCTGTCCGATAAGATTGGTTTAGGCGTAGCACTTCGCTATATACACTCGAACCTTGCTTCCGGAGGCGTTAGCAATTCGGGAACAGTCTATAAAGCAGGCAATGCCATTGCGGGTGATATTTCATTGTATTATCACGGATTGAACCAGGCCGGTGAAGGCTGGAACCTGGGTCTTGTTTTATCGAACCTTGGTTCCAAGATTGGCTATACCAATGATGCCAACCAAAAAGATTTTATACCTGCCAACCTGGGACTGGGTGTGGCACATACCTGGGTATTTGATGAAAGTAATAAAATTACACTGGGTCTTGATATCAATAAATTGCTGGTGCCCACACCGCCAGTATACACAGGCGATTATGCTACTGATTCCGCTTCTCAGGTAAAATACAGAACAAAAAGTTCTATCAATGGCTGGTTCAGCTCATTCAGTGCACCGGGTGGTTTTTCTGAAACACTGAAAGAATTCCAGTTATCGGGTGGTATGGAATATACTTACATGGATCAGTTCTCTTTGCGTGGCGGTTATTTCTATGAGGATAAATTAAAAGGCAACCGTAAATATTTTACTTTGGGCGCTGGTCTTAAATACAATGTATTCGGTTTAAATGTTTCTTATATCGTTCCTTCGGGCAGCGGTATCAATCAAAATCCTTTATCCAGCACACTTCGGTTCAGCCTGGTATTTGATCTTGACAGTGACACCAATGGCAGCGACAAATAAATAGTTTTATAAAAAAATAATCGTGAGCGTTCCCAGTTGGGAACGCTTTTTTTGTTTTTAAAGGAAAGGTCAAAATTCAAAAGTAAAAAGTCAAAAAAGGACCGGACGGTTTGGTAAAGAATTCAAGTTTTGCACCGTGGAGATTCAAATCGGTGCCGATTGAACCCGAATTTCTTGTTTGCCACAAAAGAATTTAAAATTCAAAATTCAAAATTCAAAATAACTTCGCTTCCTGCATTTAAAGCAAACCGTTATTATTTATGTCTTACAGAATCGGGTTTGGAATCGATTTTCACCAGCTGTCAGAGGGCAGGGAACTCTGGATCGGTGGTATAAAAATTCCGCATCATAAGGGATCGCTGGGACACAGCGACGCGGATGTATTACTTCATGCTATCTGCGATGCATTGCTGGGGGCGCTGGCCCTGGGCGATATTGGTATGCATTTTCCGAATACGGACCCTGCTTATAAAAATATAGACAGCAAGATTCTTTTGCAAAAATGTGTTGAACTGGTGCATCAGAAAGGGTATGCCGTGGTGAATACAGACAGCAGCGTTTGCCTGGAGGAACCAAAAATAAAAAAGTATGCACCCGAAATGAGAAGGGCTATTGCAGCCATCCTGCAAGTTACCGAAGATGATGTATCCGTGAAAGCCACTACTACCGAAAAAATGGGTTTTGCCGGCCGCGAAGAAGGTCTGGTGGCCTATGCCAATGTACTGCTTAGGAAAATGTGATGAATACAATTGCTGATTGTGAGGTTTGGAGATTTTGAGATTTTTTTAGACGTTGCATCACCGATATATCGGCTTATTTATTGAATTTGGCTTACTCATGTTAACATAGCCTTGCGATTTTGAGACTGGTGAAATAAAAAAAATTGAACGATGAATTGCATCCAACCCTGCAGGGGTTGAACAAGTATAGCCCCGGGTGCAACCCGGGGCTATGTGTCATTTCACGTTATGCAACCCTGAAGGGGTTGAACAAAACATTTACGACCCATGCAGTCAATGTCCGCCAACGTTGTTTACCTGTCCTGCAGCGCGAAACCAATTTCGGAAAAAAAATCCCCCCGGGAGGCGGTACATGTTTAGCGTTCAGGCTTACAATTGTTGGGCCCGCTAACATTTTTTATCTAACGGAGCGTTTTTACTTTTCATTTTTGAATTTGCGCATCAATCCCGAATTCTCAAAATCGCGAAATCTCGAAATCAGACCCTACTTTTGCAGCCATGTCAGCAATAAAAGTTAAAATAATCAATAAGTCGTCCAATCCCTTGCCCGCTTATGCAACAGCAGGCGCTGCCGGTATGGACCTGATGGCCTGCCTGGACAAGCCCATAACATTAAAGTCGCTGGAGCGGTTTTTAATTCCTACAGGTTTATTTATAGAATTGCCCGAAGGGTATGAAGCCCAGGTGAGGCCCCGCAGCGGGCTGGCCGTAAAACACGGACTGACCTGTCTTAATTCGCCCGGTACCATTGATGCGGATTACAGGGGCGAAATAAAAATCATACTTGTAAACCTTTCCAATGACCCGCATACCATTCAAGCGGGCGACCGCATAGCCCAGATGATAATTGGAAGGGTAGAACAGGTTGGCTGGGAACTTGTATCTGTAATTGGAGAAACGGAACGGAACCATGGAGGATTTGGACACACAGGTAAATAAATACAAATGAAAAATTTTATCGGGGCGTTGTTATGCATTGTTGTTTTAATGGCAGCCAGTTGTAAATCGGCCAAGAAGATACAGACAGCTATCACCAAAACAAAAACGGATACATCGCAGATGATAATTGTTGACAATTCTCATGCAGATTCCATTGCGGTGATACATGATTTGATGAAAAAACTGAACAGTAACCGTGTGGAAAATTTTAAAACTTTTTCTGCCAAGGTGAAGGTCAATTACCGCGATAAGGAAGGTGAGCAACCGGAACTGACCGTATTCATCCGCATGCAGAAAGACAGTCTTATCTGGATATCAGTGAATGCCACCATTTTCAGCTATGAAGCACTGCGGGTACTTATTACGCCAGACAGTGTGCGGGTGCTCAATAAAAAAGATAAAATAGTGCAACTGAGATCCGTAAATTATTTAAAGGAAATTACCGATCTGCCTTTCGATTTTCGCACCCTGCAGGATCTTTTGCTGGGCAATCCCATTTACCTCGACAGCAATGTGGTCTCTTATAAAAAGAATGAGCAGTCTATAACACTGATGAATATAGGCCCTTTGTTTAAACACCTGTTATCAATAACCAATGGCGATTACCTGCTGCAACACAGTAAGCTGGATGATGCAGACCCTTTGCGCAACCGTACGGCGGATCTCACTTATGGCGGATACGAAAATACAAATGGGGTAAAATTTGCCACAGAACGCCGGGTATCGGTATCTGAAAAAGGAAAACTGGACATTGATATGAATTTTAAACAATACGGCTTTAACGAAACATTAAGCTACCCTTTCAGTATTCCGAAAAATTTTAAGCACCAGTAAGCGTTGTATACTTTATTTTTGAGGCGATCGTTGTAGGTCGGTATCCGCCCTTATTTTATTACCCAATTAAAACCGTGTATGCACAAAATCTGCCTGTTTGCGTTTTTATTGCTTACCAGCCTGGTGGCTTTTACACAACAACCCGGTAAAGCGGAACTGGAAAGGGAACGCGCCGCCATACAAAAGGAAATTGATGATGTGAAGCGGTCGCTCGACGAGACCAAACGCAATAAAAAAACCTCTCTGGCCCAACTCAATGCAGTGCAAAAAAAGCTGCAGCTCAGGCAGCGCGAGATCAATGTTATAAACAAGCAAATGGAGCTGATTGAAGGGGATATTAACCAGGGCTGGAGAGATATTACAAAACTTAAAAAAGAACTGGATACGCTGAAACTGCAGTACGGTAAAAGTGTGGTGTATTCATATAAAAACCGCAGCAATTACGATTTCCTGAATTTTATTTTTTCTGCCAGTAGTTTTAATGATGCCCTGAAAAGGGTTTCCTACCTGAAATCTTACCGCGCCTACCGCGAAGAGCAGGCCAATAATATTGTACGTACACAAGACCAGATACAGGGAAAAATAACTACGCTTAACCAGAGCCGTGTGCAAAAATCGCTGGTATTAAAAGAAGAGGACAAGGCAAAGGAAAAACTGGAAGACGAAAAAAAGGAAAAGGATGAAGTGGTGACCAAATTAAAGACCAGAGAAAAAGAACTGATGAAGGAATTTTCGGATAAGAAAAGACAGGATATGAAGTTGTCGGCTGCTATTACAGCGGCTATTAACCGGGCAAGGGCCGCTGCCATTGCCGAAGCAAAAAGAAACGCGGAGCTGGTTGCGAAGAACAATGCCGCTGCTGCAAAAAATAATTCGGTGGCTGCTAACCCAACGGTAAAAAACAATACTGCTACTACTGCAACGCCCAGGAAAATAGAAAAGGTATCCACTTTTGATGCAGATCCGGCTGCAAAAAAATTATCAGACAATTTTGAAAAAAACCGCGGCAGCCTGCCATGGCCAATAGAATCTGGGAGGATTTCGATGCGTTTTGGTCCGCAAATAATTCCCGGAACACCATTGAAAACAGACAACAGATTCCTCACTTTTGAAACAGAAGCCGGCAAGTCGGTAAAAGTGATATTTGAAGGAGAAGTAGCAGCGGTTATGTATATCGGTGATGTACAAGCGGTGATTGTGCGCCATGGAAAATATTTTACCACTTATAGTAATCTTTCCTCTGTAAGCGTTACCAAAGGCCAGCAAATAAAAACCGGGCAGGTTATTGGCCGGGTGGCTGAAAAAGAAGACAACCTCGGAGAGCTGGAGCTGGGCATCTCCAATGATGTGAATCGCAATTTTGATCCCGAAAAATGGCTGCGGTGAAGAAAGCTTTGAGCTGTTAGCTGTTAGCTATTAGTGGGCGCGGCAGCTTTTCATATAGCTTTTCATGTCCCCGGTAATCTAAGCAAAGGACTAACAGCTAACAGCTAATAGCTGCTACAGCTCACAGCTGCTCTCAAATGCATTTGCAAAAACGATTGTAGAGTTTTTCGTATTGTGGAATAATATTATGGATATCAAAGGTGGCTGCGTGCCGGCTGGCCTGTTCTTTAAACTGTTGCAGCACAGTATCGTCTCTTAGTATTGACAGTGCATGGTCTGCCATTTCATCTACATTTCCTATATCACTCAGATAACCGGTTACTCCGTTTACATTTATTTCGGGCAATCCGCCCGCATTGGTGCTGATAACCGGTACGCCGGCGGCCATGGCTTCCAGTGCAGCCAGCCCGAAACTTTCATAGTCGGAAGTCAGTAAGAACAAATCTCCTACGGCAAGTATCTCTTCCATTTGTTCCTGTTTTCCCACAAAACGGATATCGCCTGCAACACCCAGTTCACGGCTAAGGCTTTCTGCCATCGATCTTTCGGGACCGTCGCCTACAAACATCAGCTTGCTGGGCATTTCGGCATTTACATGGGCAAAGATTTTCACTACATCCTGTACGCGTTTAATTTTTCTGAAGTTGGATGCATGCAATAAAATGCGTTCGCCTGCAGGGGCGATAACCCTTCTGAATGCATCAATGGGTTTTTTACTGAAACGCTTAACATCTACAAAGTTGTGGATGACTTCTATTTCCTTTTCAATTTTAAAGGAGCGGTACGTTTCATCGCGCAGGTTGTTGGATACGGCAGTAATGGCATCACTTTCATTGATAGAGAAAGTAACTACCGGCGCATAGGTCTTATCTTTTCCAACCAGGGTTATATCGGTACCATGTAAGGTGGTGATCACCGGAATTTGAATACCCTGCTTCATTAAAATCTGTTTGGCCATATAGGCTGCCGATGCATGAGGTATGGCATAATGTACATGCAGCAGGTCCAGGTTATTATTGGCTATTACATCCACCATGGTACTGGCGAGCGCGGTTTCATACGGTGGGTAATCAAATAACGGATAGGTAGGTACGCGCACTTCGTGGTAAAAGATATTGGCGTTGAATTCACCCAGTCGTACCGGTTGCTGGTAAGTAATAAAATGAACCTGGTGATTTTTATCGGCCAGGGCCTTGCCCAGCTCAGTGGCCAGCACGCCACTACCGCCAAACGTGGGGTAGCAAACAATTCCTATACGCATTTAAGGTTTTATTATTTTATAAAAATGTTTCCGAAGGTAAACGAAATAATCTGTTCGTGATGAACACACTGCATTAACCATAATACCGCATGATTGTTTGCCTTATCTTTAGCAAAATTTCTTAAACATGAGGAAATTGTTCGCTTTTTGCATCCTTCTTGGCTGTAACAGTATGGTTTTTGCCCAGTCAGATGACTCCCTTTTTATTTCAAAAATTGCCGGCGAAATTTTGGTAAGCGGTAAGATTTACGACAACCTGCGGGTATTGTGCAAGACGGTCGGTGGCCGTTTGTCTGGCAGTCCACAAAAATTCAAGGCAGAAAAATGGGGCGAAGCTACACTGAAGGCGGCTGGTGCTGATAAGGTATGGTTGCAGGAATGCAAGGTTCCGCATTGGGTAAGGGGTGGCAGGGATGAGGCCTGGTATACGTATAAAGATGCATCCGGAAAAACCGTCAAATCAACACTGGATGTACTGGCGCTGGGCAATTCTATGGGTACCGGCAAGACGGGTGTTAAAGCAGCTGTGGTATATTGTAATAATTTTGATGACCTGGAAAAACAAAAAGACGAGGTTAAAGGGAAGATTGTTTTTTTTAATAATCCCTTCAATGAAAAATACCTGATGCCGTTCATGGCCTATGGAGAATCGGGTGTTTACCGCCGCTCGGGTCCTGCGCGGGCAGCAAAGTATGGGGCCATCGCCGTGGTTATCCGTTCCCTGTCGGGCAGTGCGGCAGATAACAATCCGCATACCGGTCTTACACAATATGACACCAGTTATGCTAAAATACCCTGTGCGGCTATGGGTTTACGTGATGCCGATAAACTAGGGGCGCTATTGAAAGATGGAAAAAAAATTGAATTGTATTATCATTCCAATGCGCGGATGTTGCCGGATACCATTGGCCACAATGTAATTGGAGAACTAACCGGCACTTCGCCCAATGAAATAATAACCATTGGCGGGCACCTCGATAGCTGGGATCCTGCAGAGGGTGCGCAAGATGATGGTGCAGGTTGTGTGCATGCCATTGAAGTATTAAGGGCATTAAAGATACTGGGGTATCAGCCAAAACATTCCATACGCATTGTATTGTTTGCTGACGAAGAGAATGGCGGCAGGGGCGGCGAAACCTATGCCGCAACAGGTAAAACCAGTGGCGAAAATCATGTTTTTGCTTTTGAAAGCGACGCGGGTGGCTTTACGCCAAGGGGCATGGGTTTTAATATGTCTGCAGAACAACTGGCAAAGGTGCAGGCCTGGTTACCCTTGTTTATTCCGTATGGTGTTTACCAGTTTACCATGGGCGGGGGCGGTTCAGATATCGGCCCGCTGCACGACACATTAAAAACACCGGTTGCAGGGCTTTTTCCTGATAACAACCGTTATTTTGATCTGCACCATGCACGCAACGATGTATTTGAAAACGTAAACAAACGCGAGCTGGAACTGGGTGCCATTAACATGACCGCGCTTATTTACCTGATTGATAAATACGGTTTGTAATTTTGTGTCACCTGCAACTTTTCGTTCAGGATACCGGTCAGTAATAAAACCATTGATATGAAAAAGTTTTTGAGAATTTTTGTAAGCCTGCTTATCGTTGGAGTGGTAATTTTCTTCCTGGCCCGGTATTTTTTTGTATTTGGCGAAGGATCGAAAGCCGGCCAGCTAAACTTTTTTGTAAAAAAAGGATATATTTTTAAAACTTACGAGGGAAGGATCATCCAAACGGGTTATAAGTCGCAGGTGCCGGGCAGTATACAATCCAATGAATTTGAATTCTCGGTGGTAGATGAAAAAGTGGCCATTACATTAATGTCGCACAGCGGCGCTCTGCTGGAACTTCATTATAAAGAATACCTCGGTTCTATTCCCTGGCGCGGTATGAGCAAGTACATTGTAGACAGTGTAATGTCTGTGCGCGATGAGAATGGGAAGCTGCTGAACAAAGAAATCATAAAATAGGATTGCTGATTTTTTGTTATTTTGATTTTGATATCAACGGAAATTTTAAAGCACAACAATGAGCTTATAAGAATTAACACATTTTAATAGCCAAAGGGAAGACATCCCAGCAAACGAAATCCCAAAATCCCGCATTCAGCAATATCCAATTACGCAAGCAATAAAAATATTGCCGGGTGTTTATGAATATCGGGCAAATTGTTTTTCCATCCTGCAATGGTATTGGTTTTTATGAATTCACCGCTGCCGGTAATATCTGCGGCAATGCACAAACGGGTAGAAGGTTTCAGTGTTTTACAAATGCTTTCTGTGAGCTGGTTATTGCGGTAGGGTGTTTCAATAAATATTTGCGTGCATTGTTTTTTTGCCGATTCATTTTCCAGTTCTTTTAATGTTTTAATGCGCTCTGCGGCGTCTATGGGCAGGTACCCGCTAAACTGGAAGCATTGGCCGTTCATACCACTGGCCATTAGCGCCAGCAATACGGCGCTGGGTCCAACAAGGGGTTTTACAGTGGCGCCCATGGCATGCGCCGCTTCTACCAATAACTGGCCGGGGTCTGCCACACCCGGGCATCCGGCTTCGCTGATAATGCCAATGGTCATTCCGCGCTGCAAGGATTTCTTAAATGCCTCTTTCACCTGTTCTTCAGCCTTGTGAATGGTATGCCATTCATAAGAATCGATCACCATTTCTTTCCAGAGTTGTTTCAGGTACCTTCTTGCACTGCGTTCATTTTCTACGAAAAATACATTGCATTCTTTTACAGCCTCCGCAATATACGCCGGAAGCGTTTGCAGGTTGTCTTCGTCTATAAATGTTGGAATAAGATATACTTTGCCCAGTGCTGCACTTGCCATAGTTTAAAAGTCAAAAGTCAAAAGTCAAAAGTCAAAAGTCAAAAGTCAAAAGTCAAAAGTCAAAAGTCAAAAGTCAAAAGTCAAAAGTCAAAAGTCAAAAGTCAAAAGTCAAAAGTCA
>Ga0307515_10000685_pt1 | contig 78045 bp, 83 predicted proteins | sample 17_EM_MG_FD_194513 | JGI IMG/M metagenome (GOLD analysis project Ga0307515, IMG submission 194513) | Populus trichocarpa ectomycorrhiza microbial communities from riparian zone in the Pacific Northwest, United States - 17_EM | ecosystem: Host-associated > Plants > Roots > Unclassified | place...
CCTTGAGAGCATGCCCGGGAGTGTACTGAGATTGTACTCGGAGGTGTACTTGGGAGCGTACTCGGAGTGTAGTTGGGAGCATCTTGAGAGCTTACTTGGGAGCGTACAGTCAAGCTGGCTGGGAGTGTGCCATCGAGTGCAATTGAGAGTTGAGAGCGTGCTCGGGAGTGTGCTTGAGAGCGTCTTGAGAGCTTACTTGGAAGCGTACAGTCAAGCAGGCTGGCTGTGTGCCATCGAGTGCAATTGGGAGCGTTCCTGAGAGCATGCCTGGGAGTGAACTTGAGAACGCACTCGGAGGTGTACTTTGTAGCGTACTCGGAGTGTACTTGGGAGCGTCTTGAGAGCTTACTTGAGAGCGTAAGTCAAGCAGGCTGGGAGTGTGTTATCGAGTGCAATTGGGAGTGTACTTGAGAGCGTGCTCGGGAGTGTGCTTGAGAGCTTCTTGAGAGCTGGTTTAGGAGTGTACATTCCAGCAGGCTGGCTATGTACCATCGAGTGCAAGTGGGAGTGTCCGTGGGGGCATGCCCGGGAGTGTACTTGAGAACGAACTCGGAGGTGTACTTGGGAGCGTCTTGAGAGCTTAGTTTGGAGCGTAAGTCAAGCAGGCTTGGAGTGTCCAATCGAGTGCAATCAGGAGTGTACTTTAGAGCGTACTTGGGAGCGTGCAATGAAGTGCATTTGGCAGCTTTATTGAATGCAGCATGATGTATAGTATCAAGCGCCCATAATCGCATGCGTATCATAGTAATCTAGTCAAATTGCGGGTCCATAGGGACTCATAGTGCCACGCGTCAAATATGCTATGAATTACCGGCCCAAAAACAGCTTCTCTATGAGTTACGCGTCGCGTAAGGTCATTTTTCCCGGTGGCGGAGAACTCAGATCACGAGGAGTCGAGTGATGGGGGGGTGTAAAAGTTGATGTTGTTTTTTGGCGGTTGTTTTTGTTTTGGGGAAGAGGACTCGCGACTTTGCTTTTGTTCCTTTATGTTACGGAAGAAGCGGGGAGGAAATATGTATGGGATATGCCATGGCCGCCAGCGGCCGAATGCAATATGATTACAAACAAACAAACAAATCATTGATTCGTTTGTGGCTTCTTCGATCTCGGAATTGGCGGACATTGGCTTGCCCCTCGTCGCAGTCCCCGCGGTTTCCGATCTCTCTAGCCGTTCGGCAGCCGGAGATTTTTGTGTCGTTAACTGCTCCCAAACGTGTTCGTTTATTGTAATCGGTATAGGAACACTGACATCGAAAGGTTTGTGCCACCACAATGCGTAAACGATGACCGAATATGCTATTTGAATAGCTACATGGATTTCTAGTAAGGTGATTGGCAGTCCATCAACTTTCCTCCCAAGACACTGGAGAAGCATCCAGAGTACCTGCCCGCCAACAAGTGCTTTTGATATACTGTCGGCTTTGCCCTTGTCGTTGATATCTTTCTTCTCAAATGGGTTTTGCTCACAAGACAGATTCGACTGCTTGAAACCAATCAAATTGGCCTTCTTGGCTTCTTCGAGAAGCATCTCCTGCAGCGTGGGCTCCCGGGACCGATGTAGGTAGCGTATGGCCACTCTAGGATTCGAAAATAGCCGTTTCCACACAGAATGTTTGGCTGAGGGTGGATTTAAGGACTCGCGCACAGGTATTGAGTTCGCAAATTTTACTAGCCACATGAAGCCTTCAGGAGTCATCCTATAAGTGTGGAGCCTGCCGTGTCTCGTCGTTTGTATAGTGAAACCCCCCATTAATACAAAAAACCCCCCCCCTGGAGGCCCAAGGTATCAGGAAACCTTTCGCACCAGAGGTCGCGGAGAGCGATTGCTTGACGGAACTGGTTGAGTGCAATAATGAAGACCATCTCGGGCAATAACATAGCGCTAATAGCCCATATCAACTTGTAGTAGAAGCGCTCCCAACTTCCTGAATGAGAATTTATATCCGTATGTATTGCTTTCCAGATGCAGGCACCGAAAGTGACAGCACAGCTCCAAAATAACCCTATTGTGCCCCGTTGCAATGGCTCCGATGCGAATGTTGGCTCCACTCCAGTGCTGATCGGTGCCCCGAGGACGGTTTTGGATGCTGCCGTAACAATGATAATCGTGGTGTAATAGAATCCATTTATCGAATGCGTGAGGGAAGATCCCAGACAAGTTTGAGATGTCGTAATTTGGAGGCAATGTATAATAGGGATGCTTCAAGTTCAAGCTAGCTGTTAGAAACCAGTATTGTTCTTATAGCTACATTAAGGGCTCACTTCTAATTTTTAGTGGAAAATTCTTGAGCTCAGTTTGTTCTTATCGCTAGATTTTGTCCGTCCTTATAAGTAACTCAAGGAGGATAAAAATTTGGGCCCTTGGGGAACATTAAATATATACAATTGCAACCACCACCACCAACCAGTGAAGTTTTGTGCTGTGCTGTGCGGTTAGTGGGGTGGCACGGGTTAAAAAAACGTGCGCTGATCCAAAGTAAAGCATGCTTTATGTTTCTGCAGAGTGAATCAGAGCTATCCTCTTTGAGTTCCTTGCATAGGATCTACGTGTCTGATAGTGGGAAAAAGTAAGTACATACATGATACAGCAATGAGTAAATGATAGGACAGGAACTGTGCGGCTGTGAAGGCCTCCAATTCCTCCATTTCGGCAGCCGAATGAGAGCGGTGATCGGAATGGATCATGATATCAATGGAACAGCGCGAATGAGAGGATTTGTCCTGCGGCATGACCGAGTGTGAGTTGACTCTACTACCTTTGGGAATGGAAATTTTAGCCGAGATTGAACAAGAAAAAGAAAAGCGATCGAAAAGATGTATGAGCGTATAGTGGTACAAGTTACGGTGGCGGCTTCGCCACCCTTTGGAGGCGCCCAGATAGATCGTCTCCAGTCTGACTCCCAGGTATACCTGACTCCCGGCTTCCAAGTATACTCGACTCCAACCTCTCCAGTATGCTTGATGGGTCCCAAGCCCACAAGTGTATCTCGCCAAGTCCCGGTGAGTTTCTACCGTTTGCATGGCTAGAGCAAACATTGATAGCTGAAAAGATGTCTTCCACTCAGCTATTTCAATCAATTGAAGTCCAATTAAGTCTCCAAGTTTTGCTCTGTTCACAATGTGTTCTATATATAAAATATGTATAAATAGGTCCTATTTCACTTCCCAGTTGCCAATTTACTATATCACAAATTCTCATAGTGCTGCTGTACAAAAACATTCCAATAAAGGTGTTAATCCACAACCACTCACCCAATAATAGAGATATAATAAATCTGAAACTAGGATGTGAAAGAGGGTATAGCTATACACATTTCGCATGTAGGACACTTTATGATCAGAGTCAAATTCGCAGACTTAAATTAGTGGGTCATTTTAGATTTGAGTTCATGGAGTTGACCTTACTATTAGTTCTTGTATAAGGCTAATATTAAGTTCGATAGCGAGATAAGATAGAGGGATACGTGGAAGGGATACTTCTAGTTGAGCGTATCTTGGAGTCGATTCCTCCCGCGTTACAATCAGCCACTCAGCCACAGAATTCTGACCAATGAGAGCTGAAAAAGACACATGTTGTATATCTTCCAGATACTTAGCCACAACCTCCTCCACCATGTCACGCGCATGGGTCTCAATCAAGATGCTAGAAAGAACAATATCTGTATAAGCGTGGATTCAACGCAATGTCAACTCTCCACCAAGAGGTAAACCCAAAACCTCCGTCACTGCTACCTTTCTTGACTTTTTCTGCCCCCCAGTTGCTTTAAGCCACCAATCCGTGATTATATATTCTCTAGCTTCATCGGGTATTTCGTCTGTTGTACTTATAAGAAGTTGCAGCCGCTTCCAGGGACAGTTCGTCACAGACGAGAGCCAAACTCTTGAGCTCTTGTTATGTCCCAAAATCCCTACGTGCCTTGACTCCTTTTAGTACACAGTTCTCAACGACCTAAACCTGGTGGGGGGCTTTCCACCCATATAATGCGCTCGCATTTGTACAAATGCAGGGCCATACCACTTGTCCATCAAGTGCCTAAACAATTGAAAAGTGATACTACACTGGTGATAGGCCAGTATGTCCATCAATCCTAGGCCTTTAAACAACCCTCCCTTATCACTCTTCTATTTCATCACAAGTGCCCTTGCGTCAAAGGATAAGAGCCGGTGACCCCAACCTCCTCTTTTGTAAAGTCGACGTCATTGGTGCCTAGGTCGGACAGTGCTGGGTATATTGTATTTTGGTATCATTGCGCACGAGACGAGCTGTTCCGGGTACTCATCCCGGGATTCAATATGAGGCAGGGTGAGGCCGTATTGCACACAAGAAGTAATACATATCCCCAGCTTATTCTCTCGCAAACGGTCTCACAGATACTCATGAGTAATATATGAAACATGTAAGGGTTCATTCCGAACAGCGTCAAGGGGCTACATCGCCACCCACCTTGAGGTTAACCTTTCGCACTGAAGCATGGAGACTAGAAATGAAGTGACAAACCTTGATCCTCACTAGTAGGATACTAGTGAAGAAGGTACACTTGAATTTATATCTCAACCGGGTACCTGAGCGAGCGAGGGTAGCTGTCGGCCCGGACCTATCTCACATCTCGTCTCGTCGTGTATGCGCACTAATAACAACCTTGTCAGAACGCAAACCGCGCCCTTCTAGAGCTAGCTTTTGCCCCTACCGACTTTGGAGATCTCCGCTTTGTCTTTGGTTTGTGGTTGCGGTGGTGAGGATGTGGGTTGTTCGGGGTTGGTCCTATGAGAATAGTGAGACGGTTGAGGGTAGTCGCTCGCTTGTGGTTATAGACGGTGATTATTTGCGACCTCGAGGTTAACCAGTTGAAGCGTTATCCCCTACACGCTCGGTGTTTGTAGATTAGTTACCATAATCGATTCAGGCAATTTCATTTGTAGATCAGCTGAAGTGACCAATGAAACATGATCTGCTTCACCACCGCTAACTGACATCCCACTTGGCTAATCAATGCCACTCTCAGTTGCTGCTAGAACGTGGTAGCCAATCTACAAAAACCGAGCGTGTAGAAGATAGAGCGAAGGATACAGTAGAATAAGGCAGTGTATGAAGCGAGCAAGGGGTGGCAAGCCCAACCTTTAGCTCTATTGTAAGGTTTAGTTACCTAATGCAACGTGGGGTTCACTGTCAATACGTATCACGATGACACACGTGGGTGCGGTCTTGTATCATTGACCTCTGCACTGCACCTCCCATTCCACAACGCCCTCTCTCTATCTCTTCACAACTCTCACACCCACCTCCCCCCTCATGGCTACCGTAATCTGCGCCGTACTCTCCCTCGCAACCCCCCACGCCCGTCGATCCGCCATCTCCCTACTCTCACCCGGCATCCTCTCAATCTCCACCCTGTACCCCGCAAACACAACCGCCAAAAACGCAACCATCTCAACCATTGAAAACTTCTTCCCGAGACAACTCCTGAACCCCTCCGCAAACGGCACCCACGCACCCTTCACCGGCTGCCTCAGCTGCGTTCCCGGCTGAATATCCGTCGCAATGGGATTGCCGGCCGCATCATACCAACCCGAGCTCGGATCCCGCGCGTCCCATTTTTGCGGGGTGAATTTCTGTGGGTCTGGTCCCCAATAGCGCGGGTTCAGGCCGAGACCGGTGAGGGAGATGAAGATTGAGGTTTCCGCGGGGAGGTGGTAGGTTTTTGCGTCTACGGTGAGGGTTTGTGGGGTTTGCGCGGTGGTTTTAGGGAGGTCTTGAAAGGGGGGGAAGATCCGGAGGGTTTCGCTCTACACGTGTTAGCTTGCACGGGCAGGAGAGGTTAGGAGGGGTTACGATGATGCAGGCACAGCCTACGAGTTTGGGGTACAGCTTGTTGTAGTCCCAGGTACTTGGATTCGGGCCTGCACCTTCCTGTGCGAGGACGTTTTTGATGTCGTTGTGCAGCCAGTCTTGGATTTCGGGATGGATTGCGAGGAGGAGGGTGGCATATTGCAATGCGCTGGCTGTTGTTTCGAGCCCGCCAAGCGCAAAGATAAAGATATTCCCGACCGTCTCGGACTCCGACAACCCGCCCTCTCCGTTTGAGCTTTCTGCGAGCGCACTTAGTAGATTCTGCTCTTTGCTAGTTGAAGGCGACGATCGCTCGCGCTGAAGAAGCTCTTTTACATATATCCCGACGTCCTCGTATGCTTGCGCGGCCTTCTTCATACCTGCCGTGCCGCGATGCAGAATGGCGCGCGGGACGATAGCAAGGAGGAGGATCTTCTCCAGGAGGTGGTCGAGTGCCTCGCCATAAGGAAGGGTGTGGCCCTTGGGCGTGAAGTCGGGAGAGAAGTATGCATCGTCTGTGACGTCAATTTTGTCACTTTGATTTGCGAGGGTCGTTTTTGCAGCCATTTCGGATTCTGAGGTTACAGAGGATATCATGGGGAGGGAAACACCAAAGCCAGCTTTGGAAATAACATTCCTAGCAATCGATTTCATGTCCGGGAAGAACATGATACCCGGAACCCCTGATTTCGATATCAGCGGCCCCTTCTCTTGTGCCGTAGTCCATTGTCCCAGAAGTGTCTGGGTTAGCAAGACTGTCTCGCTCCAGACAGAAGCGTAAACCGGTTCCGAAAACGATGGCGAGGTAATCTTCCTATGATGCCGCCACGTCGCGCCTCCAGTCTATCATGAACATAAGCCACCGGGAAAACCTCATAATTATGACTCATGCTCACCGTCAACACATTCTCCCCAAAAAACTGTACCATTTCTACACTCCATCAGCCCTAGAACATCACCCTAGTGTGTAGCGGAGGGGAGGTACTATAGAACCCAAGATCCTTTGGAAAATCATTCCTCCTCATAAAGATCTGGTTTGCAGCCTCCGCATTGGCAACATACAGCAACCGTCCAATAGAGCGGACTTCAATAAAGACATCTCCATACTCTGCAAACTGCTGGAACCCCGTCTGAAACTCCCAATCGCGGTACAAGAAATGCAGGAACTTCCAGCGCGACAGGCCGAAGGGGAGACGCGTGATGATGGGTTTGTTGATGCCGCATGTTAACATGGCTAGCGGGTGCAGCCTCTGGTAGGGTTGGACGATCACTGGCAGGCCGGATTTGAGGGCGGTGAAGTAGTGGCGGAGGAGGTTATAGAGGTAGGTGCTGATGAGGTAGGTGAGGAAAAGATACACGACATAGCGTAGGAGCTCCATTGCGTGGTGATGAGGGGATGGTCGGAGGAAGTTTTCTTGTGGACGTGAGTTTAGGCTTTAAAAGGACTTATGTATGTCTCAGTTCAATACAGCTGAGCTAGTCCAGGATATGTAAGCTCCTGGTTCTTGATTAGTTTCCGGGCTAGTAGATGATACGCTGTCGCCTTGTCGGATATGCAAAGGCCTGAGTAATGACATGCACTTGAATTGTCGATCAATGGTTGGCTGGGTGGATGTCGTTTAGCCATGAGCAAAGGCAATTGTGGTATGGCAATTGGACTGCAGTTGATTTTCAGTTAAAACATTTACACCAAGAATCACAGATGCGTATGTGTTATCTTCACATAACAAAGCAATTATAAGCCCCCACGGATCGTGCCGCAGCTATCGAAATAGTCAAAGAGGAGAAAGCCTGGTAAGCAGCTTGTTTCTCTACACGAGAGTAAATGCAATATGCTTGAAGTGTACGATAAGCAAGTGAACAGCGATTGCTGCTAGCGCTTGTGTCCGTATACAGCCCGTCAGCGTAAATAATCAGCAATTTGGAGACTAAGTGTACCGGTAAGATGTAGTATTTATATTGCCGACCACGTGGCATCCGGAGAGCTTCGTTTTACCCGATTCGCTAGCCATTCCTCTCTTCAAGTAATCAATCAAACGTTCCACAATCTCCACCGCGATGTCTACCTTCTCCCCTCGAAGTTGCTTTATCTGCACCTCTGCAAAATATACTGAAACTGCGTGGGCAGCTTTTCCTGCCACGCTGCTGATCTTGGCATGTGCTTCGAGGTGCCTGTTTCGTTGAGGATGAATGAGTCGTCAATAAGAACCACACGCCGACAGCCGGCCTTCGGAAATATATAGTTTCCGATTTTGCTTTCATAATCAAAGTGTCGAACCCGTCTATGCTGTAATTTTGAACTCTACTCCTTTCCGAAGAGGAATTCATCCAGCGTTTAGTCATCAGAGCCTATGCTATAAAGTGCACTTTGTTAGAACTGCAAGTTAAATGCTAGCCTGCACAGTCCACATGTCGGGTGAGTGGGGTAACGATACGGGTCGCCCCCACGTACGGCATTTACTTTCGGCTCCGTGATGTGCTAACAGTAGTAAAACCCCCACATTGCCTTTAGCTTGATTAGCTAAACCATACCTACTAAGTACAATGGCGCTAAAGGTTAAGCGTGTCACTTCTCGCTTCATATCACACTGCCCTATCCACTATACACTGTACTGGTTACAGTGGTTCGGGCGTCACCAGTCAGAAAGGGGTGCCCGTCCGGTCAAATATATGTACTTGTCAGTAACAGGAACTAATGTTCGATGAGTTAGATCTGTCAGCACTGGTATCATGATGGTATTAGTTCTATCTAAAACGCCCAAGAGTACTATTTCTTCTTCTAGCTGGTCTATCTTTCATATCCCTCATTCTAGCTGTGCTTTTTCAAATAGTCAATAATGGCTGCTGCTCCTCCGTGTCCCTACAGCCCTAAAGCTTCGCAGCGGCTACATTACGGTGTCCGATTACCCAAATGCCGTCAGCAACTGTCCGATGAGAAAATACCTGTCAGCACCCACCTGCGTCTGAACCACTGTGACCAGTACAGTACTTATATTCTCCGCATCAACCTCATTGGCACAAATAATCATCGTCCGCGGCTACAAACGGGCGACCGAGTTCTACCGATCCCTATATGATACACCCCTTCGAATCTTGTGCTGTCACTAGTGTTGTATACGAGATGAGATATGAGATAAGTCTAGGCCGATCGCTCGTCAGCCATCAGTCTCGCTCGTCCGGAAAGGTACGTTGGGGCGTCACTTTCAAATGTACCTTCTCCGCCAGTATCCCACCAATGGCCATCAAAGTCTGTTACCATACTTCCGGTCTCTGGTCGAGTTCGGAAAGCCAACTTCAAGGTAGATAGAGTCTGCTCGGGGTAGGCTACTTCCACGTGTCGGGTCAGCAGGTTTCCATTCCACCAATACGTCCGCCACGTTGTTCCATCCCTGTCGTGTAGGGGTCCTTAGAGCACGTTGTTCAGGTTGCCATATCGATATCCAACGCGGCTCGCGTCGATCCATGCAACGCGATTTGAGTTCCCTATCATTCTTAAGGAGCGCATTCAGACCATCATGCGACAGGAGGAATGGACCGACTGGAAGCAGTAGTATGGCGGTGCTTATTCCACGGCGTAGGACAAGATTCTCCACGAACATCACATGCTTGACGTGACCGATATTGAAGTAAAGCAGCTGTGGCTTGGCCAGCTTAGTGTACCTACCCACCACCACAGCAATAGTCGCAGTGAGTACCTAGGTTAACGTGGCTGAGAAGCGATACTGCTGTTCTGTCGAGATGGTTGATTAATGAAAGGGGTCCTCATATGCTTCACTTGTGAATACACCAGAGACCAGATACCACATCAAAAACACAGTCCCACCCCATCACGTTTCGTGTACAACATTAGTTGTTGTAAGAGTTGGGCAAGCTTCCGCCACTATATTCGACTCGTCGGAAATTATAACAAGTCCAGACACGTGAACCGGGCAATGTTTGCGAACCAGTCTTTAACAGTTCGCGAATTGGCGGGTTTGTCAACCGGACGGAACATATCTACGCTCACTGCTCTCTCGAATAAGTGTTGAAATACTGATTGCTAGAAGCCTTAATTGTACTTTCTAAGAGGGCCATTCGGCCTGATCAAATTGCCGATTGACCAAAAGAAGTTTTACTTCGTCGCTTACGACTCGCAGTATTCTCGTATCGCCGGTGTCGATGGGAAGTTTCCTAGACCGACCAAGTGGCGATGCTATGAACAAATAAGCTTCCTCGACGCTGGCAAGTTTCGACTACACAACATCATCAACAACCTCCAAAACCATACAGTGCAACCCGAACGAATCTACCGCGTCCTTAGAGCCGGCACGTATCTGCACATCACCGCCGATAGATCCAACTATCTCCCGCGCTAAGGTCGACATAAATTCGGCAAATATGAATTGCCCGCAGATCTTCTCTAACGGCGTGCCTGTGTCTGACACTATTCAAAGATGGCTCTTGGGATCGAAACGGTGATTGAGAGGGAGCCCAACAATGTGATCATAAGATTTGCGATTAGCCGGCGCTTTGTTGCTGTTGTCGAACCTGATATATGATATTTGCTGTTGTATCCACCGTTCGTAGTTGATTCTCTCTTCTATGCTATTGGTCCCGAATATAAGCAAGTTCTGGGTAACATCCAATTCATTCATTCCAATGATACCCATTTCCTCTGAATTCGTCTGTGAAACTTGACGAAGGTTTGTACTAGTCTTGAAACTCAGCATCCATAGTCCGATAACCGCTTCGGCTTCACTCTTTATAGCCCTCCAACGACCTCATTGTCCGCTATCTAATTTATGTCTTTCTAATCGCAGAGAAATCTTCTCAAACCAGCCACTTCCTGCAATCTTAACTTGGACCACTAGTTTCCACTCAAACTGTCCTTGCGATAGCCACTCCTGCTTGTCAGTCAGAATGACATCCGGACTCGAAAACACGAAGTTCATGGAGGCTTCTAATGAATCAGCGACAGAGTCGGCTACTTCTTGCCACCTTCTAGACCACTTAGGCCTGCACAGAGTATCTAGTCGGCGCCGAGCGGTAACAACTTCCATAGCAAGACTTCCTAGTGAAATTGGGTTTCCAAATTCCCGAGCAACGATATGCCATGTTTCGCACTCTTTCATATCCTTGGACATCCATTCCAGCTCATAGCCATCATTGATTTTTATATAATTTGGCTTGTGCACCATATTACTTCTAACCAATGCCCTGAACACCGCCATGATGGCCGTCGCACCAAGCTGAGCCATAGTTACCGACCAGTGGAGCCCCCGAAGACCCAAGAACAACACAACAAATCCGGACAAACTTATTGCTATAGCCAACACGGTTAACTTCTCAGGGTGCGCACTAGACTTTTTGCGAGATGTTATGATGAATGGCCGATTATCAGATCTGCCGGGTTTTCTGAGGCCAATGGTGAGACTAATCCGAGGAATCCACCGACAAATGTTCCAGCGAATCCTCTGATATGACTGCTGTCTGGAGTAATTATAAATCTGGCGTTGGACGCGCCAGGGAGTCATCCGACGAAAGCTCCGAAGTATCCTCCATCTACTACCGTGAAAATTGACCATGTTCTCCGAGGAACCTTCGCCCAAACACTTATCCAAAACGTACGGAGGTTGGATTCGGTCCTTATCTTTGCAGCATGAGGGTGTATAGCAAAGGGCTCGAACTGCTGGTCATTGACCTTTCCGCCCCTCTGCAGCCAAGCTAAGTTTGCCCCGGAATCTGCAATTTCCCATCGCTCCTCTACAGTGCTGCCATCGATGATGTAGGCACACAGAAACATGCCAACCACCAAGGCGACAGTTCCAATAGCCATCATGGGGAAAGCAAATGTAGCTACTGTCAAGTTGTCATGCTTTCTGAATTGCATGCTCCAGCGGGGAAGGAGAACGGCGACTCCAGCAAACGCAACAACACCGCCCTGAAGTAATGTCCCGATCGCCGCGACAAACTTCCATTCAATATCGGAGATTCTTTGTCCGCCCACATTTAGCGAAATGTTGGGCGAGGAATCGGGCGGAATATTTTCCAACTCATCGTCCGATCGTCTCGGAGTTGGGCGTTTCAAAATCCCTTTCCTCACAGCTTCGCGAAAATCATATATCCCACACCCTGACACGCCAAGCAACCTTTCTTCGGCATGTTACCTGCAGGCTCTTCGTCGGGAGATTTTAAATAAATCAATTCGAGAACGTCCGACCGCCCGAGAACTCTGACAACCCCTTTACCATTCCAAAGCTCGCAAACTAACTGTACTTTAGCAGAGGCCTTTCCATGTTGAGGGCGAGGAGTACCATCGTCGGATGTGGATGACGTTAACTCAACCTCGACGACCCCCGTTCCTTCTCTCGCATGTCCAATTACCGCCTTCAGCCAAGAGGGTCCTCCCACTGTGAAAGCTGACACAATCCCCGTAATTATTCCCAGTGGCACCATAGAAAAGATTACGGAATCCACCCATCCCATGCTTTGGCTGAGGAACTGCTTCGCTACTTGCTAACCGAATAAACTTAGCTGTGACAACAAGGAGTCAGTATAAGATGGCATTACGGGTCGTCATCAATATTGCTAGAGGGGCTCTTACCAGAGGAGCCAGGTCCGTCAGGAGGTTATTCGAAAAATTGTCACCGACACCAGCCGCAGCTGCTAGGGGTATACGGGCTGCCAGAAGCGGTATTCGGATAATGATCGAAGAGATGCGGAACTTCTGAATAAATCGAGATGATTGGGAGCGCCGAACGTTCGAACTCGACCACGCATCTAGTTTGACGTCGCTGCCATCGCTTAGTATGGCTAACATCTTGAAGCAAACTTTTAACGATCGCTAGGAGCGGTTTGTCGATCGATATGGGTTGAGATATATCGATATGCTTTTTGAGGATTTCCCGAGACTGATATCAAAAGTGAAGTTAGGTTTGCAACGATAGCAACGTGTACGCAAACGTATCCAGAGCCTCCTATATGACAGCGCAGAGATAACCCTATTGGTACGACATTATGCATTTTTCATTAAGCGCTGTACGACCTACGATGGAGGCTCATGAAAGCCGCGTCTCGTATCGAATATCACCCAGCCTCTATATGCATAGAACTGAAGTCGCCGCATTCCGAGTGATAAAATTAAATAAGTTGTTTCGGGATCGGCTGGGGAAACCTGAGAAGATAGTCGACGAAAAACAATGTCTTAGCCCCCAACGATGATGGAATTAGATACCTATAAATTTGAGTTGCATGCTTGAGACTGGCTGTCTAACAGTGCCACATCAAGGATCAACGGTTGAAAAGTAGAGTATCCTTTTCTACATAGATTTTGTATCTATGAGTGTTGATGAGCTTTTATGCATGTGAAGGATCAGGAATAAAACTAGTAGGTAGCTTCACTAATCTATTAATTCGGACATAAATTAGATCAGTTCTTTGAATCTGGTAAGATGCATATCGAAAGTGGTAACTTAAATGAGTTGGGGTATTTTTAATTACAAATTTATTTCCATAAACGGTAATTTTTGCCCACGAACCCAATCGGAGGCTGTATCTTATACTGAGTGAATACGATAGTCTACCCAGGTACAAAGAGCCAGAGCCCTCATGTAGAGCACTGCGGCGTGTTGTATGATGAGATAGAAGGGAACCGCGTGTGATTGGATAGATAAGAACAGACGAATACGATCAGATACTCTGATCAGGCGGATATTATAAAGGTAGGTGACTGCTCTTTTTGGTTAGTGGCTTGGTCAGGATGGAGTATACTCTATGAGTAAGTACATGTTCTGATGTTCTGTTAAGCCCCATTCACAAATCATCCCATCCACAGAATCCGTCAACAGGTTGGTTTCAATAGGTACTCCATTACCACCACCAATACTACTATGTTCTGTACACCTCCTATCATCTACTACCAGCCTCAACTTAATACTAAAATAAAAATAAAAAATAAAAATACAAGCGGTGGCGGCGGTGATCTAATTTACAGGCTCAACTACGAAAAAAATGATGAAGGACTAATTCAATGGATGGTGGTTGTGGTTGTAGTCCTATCCGCGGATGGATCCGCGAATGGGCTTAATAGTTCCGTCCGGTTGACGAACCACGCCGGTTCGCTAACTTAGGCCCGTTGGCGAGCTTCTGGCCAATTTACAAACTAGATAATCGAAATGCGAACTCCTTAAAGTATGAGGCGAATTGATTCAAAGTTGTAACTACAACTGACTAGTTAAGTATATATGCAGATGTAACTCAACCGACTGCTTGTTCGCTCAGCTCCGCGCTCGTGTCGTGGAGTTCTACACCAACAGAAGGTCCAAGATCACGAACCGAAGAACACAGGAAGAAAGCTCAAAATGCAGGGGTGACGGTGAGGGGTGAGGGGAATGATAAAGTTTGACAGGTAGGTGTTTTCGTTCCCCAGTCAAAGCTCCTTGCGAGCGACAAGAAGGCTTGGGAACAACTTGGTGAGCCCATATAGAGAAGCGTCTTGCTAGAAACATGTATTGAGTTCGCCAAAAATGGCCAGTTTGCGAACATTTCTCTAGTTCACGAACCGGGCAAAAAGTTTGTGAACCGGCAATGTTTGCGAACCAGTCTTTAACAGTTCGCGAATTGGCGGGTTTGTCAACAGGACAGAACATATCTATGCTCACTGCTCTCTCGAATAAGTATCTGGGCTATTCAGATTGATCAGCTGTGATGAGCATCTACGACTCTCAGTTGTCACTTAGCCCCAAGCGGCAAGCCCTTGCGAACTATCGGTAAAGTACCAGTCAAAATTTCCACTGAACGTACGACAGGGTCGATCCACGCCCACAATTGTTTACACCTACTTGAGTGTTCGTTGTTTGACTGATTGATACAACCGGTAACAGAAAGTTGCCAGGAAGCAGTTTCCGAGAACTTCTCAGTTTTCATCCGGACCGTATAGAATGAAGAGCTTGACGCTGCGTTTGTCGGGGATACAGTGAAATTGATCACGACGATGATGTAAAGCTATTCTGACGCGCGGCAACATCTTTTCCGGAAATTTCGTGATGAAATCCCGTTAAAAGTCAGGACGCAACACCGCAGAAGCAGGTGGCGAACCGGTGAATGAGCGAGTGAACACATGCCGGCGGATGGAATTTCCCATTGGAAATTGTACTCGAGATGTGTATCTCCCCACTTGACTCGCAGTAACTACAGCTTAGCCTGGATGTACCCATATCTTGGTGTGAAAAGTACACATACACTTGCAACCAGCGTACTAGTCATGCCTCCGTAATAAGTCGACTATAGCTTAATCTAAATTCAATGAAGATTCAAAGAAAACCCACAATTTCTAAACCCACTCTAAACCGGAAAGTACCCAACGCGAACAGTCCAAACCACAATGGAACGAACGGAATAGAAAAGCCCGAAAATTTAAAACTCAAGGGAATATGTAAACACCACATAGAAAACCCCTATGTAAATCAAGCTCAAAACATTTACGCGGCCCAGCAAAACCGAAAGAATAAGATCTGACCCAGTACTTCTGTAGTCCGTCACATATTGTCTCACGACAAACCAACCCGCACGAGATACAGACCTTCTACTCGATAGCACTTATCGCCACATCCGCAAGCGCCGGATTATTCGCCGTAAGATCAAACTCAAACTTAAAGTTTTCTCCCAGCTCCTTCCTCATGCAAGTGATAACCGCTTCGAGGACGTTCTCAAACAATCCCATGGTAGCAGGATTTTCCTTGTCATTTTCATCGCCGGTGTGGACCCCGGTCTTGACAAGACATGTATTCCACCCGTACATATTTCCACCGATGATATCCGATTGAGGATTGTCACCGACCATGTAGACGTTTTGCGGTAGTACTTTGTCGGCATGGATTTCCTCCATCCAGGAGGACAGAACCTCATCGGCGTAGGTGTAGGTTGCTCGTTCGGGCTTTCCATAGATGGTTCGCTCCAGCTCAACTCCGGTGATAGATTTGTACATGGCTTCGAGTCCCAGACGGAAGGTGCCTTGGGACATACGGGGGATGGGGTGCTCGGTAGGACACAGGAGATCGCCTATTGAATGTGAGCGGTGTGTTAATGAAGATTAACAACGGTGGGGGTATAGAAAGCGGCCTACCTTGTGAGAAATAGATTGGGATTCTTTGCGAGATAGGATTCTTTGCGATTGTCCCGAGGCATCCATTCTCGGATCTCAGCAGATCCATAATGATTTGGTAGTCGGTAGCATAATCCCTACTATCACTGAAAACAAGGATAGCTTCGATGTTGCAGTTATGGAAGTCTCTTGGCCTAGCGGAGGCGCGCTCCCAAGGTCCAAAAGTGCGGTATGGAGCAATGGTCTCATCCCAGGCGACAATGTCGTTGGGAACAACAACGTCCTTGAAACCGTAAAGCTCGGCTATTTCTCTGCAGCGGAAACCCTCGCCACCGACAACCAGAACGGTGTTGTAGTATTCGGCCAGAGCGGACATGGGCGTATGCGACTGAATGAATTGCTTCGTAGAGACAGGAGACCCAAGAATCGCCGATAGCTGCGCACAGCGCTCTGCTTCAGGCTTGCCGGAGCCGTTAGTAAGAAAAATATGAGGGATCTAGTTCAAATATCGTCAGATTATGGAACGAAATGTGAAGGAGGCATTGCTGCTTACCTTGATACCCAATTCATTATCGCCGTTCAGAATTTCCAGCGCTTTCTTCCCCTCAGGAATCAAGCGGTCACCATGAACTAGCACACCATCGATATCGAATGCAAATGCCATGTTCTTCGCAGAAGTTACTTTCTCTGGAGCCACATCTTGGACTTTCGCCGCAAGAAGATCGAAAGAAGGTATTGTTTCTGGCATTCCAGGACGGAGGTGTGACTGCCGCTTCAAGCGGGGGATGGGAAGTGATGCGCCGTAGGAATTTCGAGACGCTCTGCGTGACCTCTGAGATGGCGCAACACTGAGATGATGCATCAGACGCTCCGCCTCCGATATCGCAGAGCGAGTGGCTGGTATCTCGATCGTGCGTGGGGGAGAGTCCGCGCCGTTTCTAGGGACTGCGAGAGTGTTCCTTGGCCTATGTTTGCGTTAGCATCACTTTTGAGACACGGAGAGGGAAACTCACACTTTCGAGGTAGATGACCCATTGACACCATTGGTATCCACGGCTGTACCGGGAGAGACAGAATCCGTACGGTTAATGTCGGAGGAAAGTGACATCATGGGATACTTATCGTAGCTTGCTTCAAGTCCAGCTGAGCGGGAAAGGTTACTGTGAAGTGGAGAAGTGAGAAAGAATAACTTGTGAGAGTTCAAGATTCAGTGCGGAGTTGAGTTACATCCATTTATGGCGGGGGGAGGCACATATATACGTTTCTATTGGCCTCCCAGAGACAACCTTGCAACGACACCGTATCTTTCGACGCCTAAGTCTGTAAAGTACAACTTTATGAGGTCATCCCCACCAGTCGACCAGAGACACACAAGCCAGTTAGCGATACCGGGACTTTGTCAGCAAATCGCAAGACTAGTGCTGCATGCAGTTCAGAGTCAGCAACATTCCATCACTATTGACCTATCCTCTGAAACATCGGCTGTGACAGCCTTTGGTAGGTTACAGTAAATTCTGTGGGCAACTGCACTTGAACTTTGTATTTAAACCTTGCTATATGTTGAGAATGTACTAAGAAATACAGTTCAAAGATGAGGGCACCTCCAACGAGACTCTCCCTTCTAACATCTCATTCGATTTAGCCACGTTTAATAGGTTGGAACAGGGATGAAAGAACGCGTAGATTGACAGTTCCGAACGGCTACCACGATAGTTTCAGGTCCTGGTAATATGTTGAAGGGTTTCCGCTCCAACAAAGCAGCGCGAAAACTTTGTTCCTGGATGACCATCGCGCTTGCTAGAAAACGAAAGCTTCGAAAGTTCTTGGTATTCCATCGGGACCGCCATTTCGGGAGTCTACCAACAACAGCGGCGATATTATCCATCGGCTAAGTTGCCGAATAGTACTTCTTACGCCAAGGCTGATAGCGCAAACATGTTGTCAAAACGGATGAGGAAAGTACGGGACCGGGTGTGCAAGATGACCCCGTCGATCCCTACGGCCCGTAGCGCAAAATTCTCTTCCACGCTTTGCGTCATATCCCGCCCTATAGAGAACACCTGCATTCCATCCCACCTTCGCGGGTTGCACTATCACTGCTTCGAGTTTGGGTGAGTGGTACAGGAGATCGGCAGTGAAATGCCCTGCAGCAAGACAGGGCTATGATGTGTTCCCTTGTCCCGAGTCCGAGGTACATAGGACAACCTTTTATCTACACTCTTGTTGGACCTCCTTCTTCAAGTGTGCTAGAGTTTTTTTCGTCCTTAGACAAACCGATATGAAAATCTAACCTTCAAATGCCTCAATCCAGCCGAATAACTTTGTCCCGTCGCCTACAGTTTCCAATCCGACGCGAAGTTTCTCTGGGATTCTTCACTGAACTATTGATCTCCATCTCTTCCGCTTATCCAAACATTAAATCTACTCAGTACTCAATCCTTCCACACAACTACCTAGAGTAAATACAGCTCCAAATCATGAAAGGAGCTATGGTTTCTGCTGATACGCATATTCATTTAATTCCAAGACGCTCTGTTGAGATTTCACACTAAACTAATTCGCAGCTATACGTCATGATAACGCAGGGTCAACAATCCAAGAGGATCTGCAAGAGGATGTAGCATAGTCATGTTGAGCCAAGGAGTCGAAAAAATTATGCTTCGAAAAGTAAAAAATGAGGGGGTGGAGTTAGAAGAGAAAGGACTGGGAGGAATCACCGACATACACACCGTCCACTCACACGAAATACTTCACCCCTATCTCCTCTACATAATAGTCCATTATGTCTTTAGGTCGAACATTCAAGCTCAACACAGGAGCAACTATTCCTGCCGTCGGCTTTGGGACGTTTGCGAACGAAGGTGCAACTGGAGAATCCTACAAATCTGCGAAAACAGCTTTGGAGGCTGGCTACCGGTGAGTTCGGCGGTACAATTTTGCGCACAAAGCCGGAACAGAACTCTGACATTGAGGCTAGGCATCTAGACTGTGCGTGGTTTTATCAGAACGAAGAAGAGATTGGCGATGCCATCGTGGATTTCCTAAAGGAGCAGGGCGGAAAGGTGAAGCGGGAGGATCTCTTCATCTGTACTAAAGTATGGAACCACCTCCATGAACCGGATGAGGGTACGTATCGCTGTGACTATGAGCGAACTTGAGCTCTGCATTCCTCAACGTGCTGATACGCGAAGTGGAATGGTCGTTGAATGACTCCCTCCGAAAGCTCAAGCTCGATTATGTTGACCTCTTCTTGGTGCACTGGCCAATTGCTGCCGAACGGACAGCCGACTACCAACCCAAGATTGGGCCCGATGGAAAAGTATAGCTCACTCGGAAGCATACACCTTAATGCACCTACTGACCTCTTTCATCAGTATGTAATCAAGCACGGCCTTACCGAGAACCCTGAACCCACCTGGCGCGCTATGGAAGCTCTGTATCGTAGCGGGAAAGCTCGTGCAATTGGTGTCAGTAACTTCACAATTCCCCGCCTCCAGCAACTTTTGTCGTTTGCGTCGGTTCCACCTGCCGTGAACCAGGTCGAGATCCATCCGTTCCTTCCGAACCAAGAGCTTCTTGATTTCGCCACGTCAAAGAATATCCTCCTTGTCGCATACTCGCCTCTTGGGTCCCAGAATCAGGTTCCTCGCACTGGGGAAAAGGTTTCGGAGAACAAAACGTTGAACGAGGTTGCCGAACGGAGCGGACATACGCTGGCGCAGACGCTGATTGCCTGGGGAATCAAGAGAGGATACCCCGTATTGCCCAAGAGCGCAACTCCTAGCAGGATCAAGAGCAATTTTGAGGGCTATGAGTTAAACGATAAAGACTATCAGGCTGTAAACGAAGTTGCGAAGGGTAGACACTGCAGATTTGTGAATATGAAGGACACCTTCGGGTTTGACCTTTGGCCGGAGGAGGCGGAGTAGGGTGATCAAATGGTTTGGCGACTGATTTCTCGACTTTTATACTTGCATATATAGCTAGATTGCTATAACTGTACTGTAACGAAAAGTTCCTTGTCCTTCGTGCCGTTCATGTGCTGGATTACTACCATGTAAAGACAATACTACTGTGATACTTAATACGACATTTTGCTACCTAAATCGATAATACATTCCTTATTACGTATACAGCAAACATGCGAATGCGACATGAATACTACTCATGATAAGAGAAGGGCCAAGGAAACAACACATTTAATTCCGATACTTTTAGATTGCGTTGGAGAGCTTCGGGAAAAAAAGGTACATATGAACTATTTTTTGCAGTATATTAAAGTCTTTGGTCCCAACTCGAGACCACCGATCAGATTTCGAGAGGCAACAAGAGGGTATCAAAGGTCAGCAATCTTTTCCTGTCGAATCTCGACTTTGGCTCAATCTCGAGTTGGGGCCAAAAACTCTAGCCGGGAATGTGATGCTTTGACAAAGTATTTTTCAAATCCTGGCAGCTGTTAAAAAAATTGATCGGAGTGTACCAAAACAGGTAGGAAGGTATATTTTCAAAGTTGTACTTTGCAGGTATAATTGCCACAAAAAAGTTACTCATGAAAGGTCTGCCAAACAGCATCCAATAACTAAAAGTTGAATGCTTTTCCCAAAGTTCAACATTCGGCTGTAGGATGAGTTCGTCAAAAACTTGAGATCGAATGAATATCCGTTGTCGAATGGCCAATGGTGGGAGCTACTGTACCGGCCACCGACGTTCAGACACTGTCTGTTGCTGACAAGTAATTTCGTTTTGGACAGCCAGTGCTGACGGCTGCGGAGGAGATGGACAGAGTTATGGTAGTTATGGCGATGCGTAGAGGAAGTGTTATAAGAAGTGCAGGAAGAATGGGTGAGGTAAGGGTGGTCCGAGGGGGGAAATACCCTGTAATATGGATCTGTTTTAAATGTATACTATAAAATTAAACTTGAGGGTGCTGATAGCTTTGACTACTTGGATGCTGGCCTGCTGACGCTGGCAGAGGCATAAAAACAGTTAGACAGATACCCCGTGCTAACTGCTGACGTCCGAACCACAGTTGCCGGTGCAGTATAATAAAACCTAAAAAATGAAACTACAGTACCAGGGATTCCCGCATGGTCACCCACTGCAGTACTAACCTGGCGATATCGTGCTTGAATATGGCTGAGCGGACGGGAAGCCTTATTTTCACGATTCTATGACCGTAGCTGGTAAGCCAAGTGCAAGGCGAGACTTTAGTCTGTCAGACAGTACGGCGTAGCGCAGCCCACTAGCGAGAAAAAGCCTAGCGAGACTCCACTTCTACCTATTCTGCATGCGAACCGGTGTCGAAGGATGACTGGTCTACAAATTCCCAGACCTTTTCTGTGGCTTTAAGAATTCGACTTAAATCCAATTACATCAACACCATTCTAGTTCGAACACTACAATGTTTCAGCTTTTACCTCTCGAAAGAGAAGTGACCGACCTACTCCAATATAACCAAACTTAACCCAGCATCAAGTCCATATATCTATCTCATCAAACGATGTAGAGATAAAGTTCAAACAGATCCGTAGTATCCACTCAGCGTTAGCGATACGAACTGGATATCTAAGTCACCAGGCCACGAAGACCTATTTCTTCGTGAGCCGTCTTTCCAGAAATGCCTACCCAGCTGGAGATGACTTACTTAATCGACAGATGTATCCACGCTGTTCCTTCGGAAAATTAATAGACTGGGTAGATTTAGGTACTGTTTTGACCCATCCATGGGTCTCCTCTTTTAATAATCGGATTTTATTCAGGAGAACCCCCTTGAGAGACATATTTGCAGGATAACCGTTAAGTCTCATTTTATGTAGGATAACCTTTCGGTCATCACAACATGAAAAATACTCCGGGTCCCTCATTCTGCTAACTACCATACCCTCAATATACCGCGAACTTGAAACCGTTATAGTGGACAATAGGCCATCTAAGATCATCTACATTGTACCCTGAGCGGTGGACGCGTCTGGCGCACACAAAACTCAGAAAACAGCCTGCCCCGCGTGACGTCACACAAGTTTTGTGCAGCAGCCTGCTCGGCAAGCACCGCTGTGCATCCCCATAAAGCTTGGAGCGCGGGTTGGAGAGATCAGAAAACGCATGAATTAAGACCCAACCGCCATGGGTTATTCTGCAGATTATGCACAAAAAATTAGAGTTATCCTGTAAAATATGTCTCCCCCAGGGTTATCTCGCATAAAAACCGTTTAATAATAATTGATCTAGATCTCCGAAAGACAGAAACCACCACCCGGTCAAAGAATGTCCAGCCAATGAAGTCTAACGTTGCGGGCCAACTGCTGACAAGGAAAATATGTGAGACTGTGTGTTTTGAACAATGTCTCCCGCTATTTCCTATTGTTACTTGTGGAGAAAAGCACTTAGGCTTACTGATCGTCGGTGACGTTACACCAACAGGTGGATAACTCTAAGAGCACGTCTGTTAACTGATGCCAAAGTAGGCCCCTCAGTTTGTGGAATCTTCAAAGAACCCGTTTAGGTATGGAAGAAACTCCTGGAGCTCGCACTTGGCCAGTCGGTATTGCGCATGGAACCTTCACCATCACTCACTCCTTGGCAGCATGTCAGATCACCCAACCGGAAAGTATTGGCCAGGCGCGTAGACTAAAATTAGAATTCCAGCCAATCACCGTCGTCGTCCCCAACGTTGGAATTTCCAAATATCAACAGGAGGCCGCTCCAAGTTTAGACGCCCAGCCGAATTTGTTGGATCCCAAGATATCGATATGCAATGCACCTTGCCGCCCGCTTATCATACAATGTTTATATGTGACACACATATCCCTAAGCCAACAGAATGCACACTTCTTACATACTTACCGCTCGGAAATATATATGCACTTTATGCATTTATCCATGCGCACCAAATAGATCCTGGGAAAGCTATGGATAACTTTGTTTCCCGTTGCACACCTTGCGGCTGGCGAGTGTTTGTGCTTGAGGAAGACTGAATATTCCGGATTATAAGTTCTCCGAAGCCCCGCATTCCCCAAGCCACAACTTGAATATCATCCTGTATTCTTCTTCATACCTGACGCATTACGATTACCGAGGACCCCATGCTCTGCGTAGCTCTCTGAATCGCATACGTCTTTCCAAACATTCCCGTAAACAATGCATACCACCATCATATCAACACTCTCTATCGCCTTCCTCGCCATCAGCGCCACATGCAGGTCAGCTACCCCTTCCAAATATACAACCCATCAACCACTGACATTTCAAGCAGCAATATAGACAAACGCGAACTCACGCTTAGTCCCGAAGAGCAGAAAGAAGCAGACGAGGCATCAAGTCGGCTCCGAAACGACTACCTCAGTACTCCTGGGATTGCAAACTTTGCCTCAGCATGGTTGGACATTGAAGACGACTTCTTTTCTACGCAGACCATCGTTCCCGGCGCCAAACCCACCGACACGGCGACAAGTAACAACATTCCGCAGACGAAAGTAAACAAGTTTGCCGAGGCGTACTCGGAAAAAGTTATGAAGTTTGTGGCGACGCAGACGTTCGTGACTGGCGCGGCGAAGGAGACGTTGAAGAATGATATGGAGGATTACGTAAAACATGCGGATGAAACGGGTGGCGCCTCTGGTCGGATTGGAGTTACAGTGGGGGTGGCAGTGGGGGTTGTCGCTGGGGCTGTGGGTCTGGTGTTTGTCTTGTGAATTATAATGCCTAATTATAATGCCTGACGTTTGTTTATGTATATTAGATATTTCTATGTAATGTTTTCTTTCAGCCTGGGCAGAACAGCACGATAAGTTGCTGAGACAGCATGAATATTAGGGTCTTACAGTTTTTGTGTGAATCTGACGCATTACTCTAGTTAAGGTCGACGTCACGGTGCGGTGTTGATGGCGACAGACTGGTATTGACATGTCAACAGCAAAATATCGCATTTTCAAGTAGCTTATATCTCGCCACTCCTATCCAGATTGCTACGGGCTCGTTTGGTAAGATATCGGAGTAAGGTAAGGGGTAGTACATTTAAGATTCTTGCATACGATTACCCAGTCTGAATTGTTATCTATGGGCCCAGACCACACTCCAGAGCTAGAGGGTTCCTCGGCTTAGTATACTTATACAACTACTGTATCGGCAGATGAGGTTGGAATGCCTCCCAAAATGACAGATTCTGTGTATGAACCGCTGTGAAATGACAGTTCTGGCGAATCAACCGAACTAAAATGACAACTAATGCGGATACGTAGTATTTAGCACTATTAACGCTTCTCCGTTGCGTATTTCTAGGTCAGTGCTTTCACTCGATGAACCTTTCCTCCCATTTTCTTCTCATTTAAAAAGACTCGGACCTCAGGCTCCCGCATATCGCATACTACGATGTGTCCTGGATTATAGAAATAGCAATATGGCTGAATATTTTGTCGGTGAACCGACCTGGAATGTCACTTTTCGGCTTGGGTAACCGTGTAAATATGAATGGTTCAAAAATCGAAATCCTGGAGGATGCACAACAGGTTCGATCACATAAAAGGCAATCAACCCTGATCGATAAAACGTCAATGCGTACTAACATTCTGACTAAGAAACGCAGCCGCGTGCACCGACGCTATCCGAAACACGAGATGCTTTTCAGAAAGTGCATGCGAGACTGAGTCTCATTGCTACAGGGCGTAATCATACGCGATGAGGCGATGTAGTGTATCGACAGCTCTGCATGTGGTTAACGGGCGATTGTTGTGGGAGCAGCAGCCGTTACCAGATATGTGACGGGGTACTGTTGGTGAGAAGCAGCTGATTTGTGGGTGAGATCGCAGTCAAGATCGGTGACGCATGTTGTCCGAGCTATTGTGTTCGCGTCAACGTCGGCTACCCAGACCGCAGTAAGCATCCTAGACGTTAGAAATGCCGCCACAGCCTTGTATAGATAGATGCTAGTGCCTTCGGCTAAACGTATAGCCCGGTCTTAAGTCAGGCTTTTGTGAAGCGGTCGACAGGAGTCATCGGCGAGTGTCTATAGTAATCGCGGCCATTTGAGGTGCACTACACTCCAGGACAGACCGGGCCCCTGGTACTGGAACAACCCATTCCGCTACGTGCCTGGTTCTTGGGACCACGAAAAACCTCTAACTTCAAGCGGGATAATAAACAACCAGACCGGGAACACCCAACGACGCCCAAGAATAAACAATTGTCGTGGACTAGGACGGCGTTTGCAGGGCTGAGAGCCGTCGATCCGTTAATTTTGTTCTGGATGAACTCTGCCGGCGCCAAATTATTGCGATATCCCTGGTAACAGGTTGCTTCGTGCGCAAACTATTACATCGCTACGGTACGTGTGAAATCAAGCGGCCCGCTTCACCCGCATATCAGAAATCGATTGACGTACCTCCACGTGCTATGTTTACATCCGTATCTGGGTCAGAAATGCTGTTCTGGCTCCGCTGAAGCGACTGTGGCAGTGTTCGCGATCGTCTGGGGCTTGTGTATGTACCTACTAGTCAGACCCGGCAACCTGTGTTCAACGCTGCCCAAGCCTGCGGCCCGGCCGCTGGGTTGAAGCTTGTAGGTTCGCCACGTGCTTGCCATTACCGGTAATGCACGCATATACTCCAGTGTCTGAGTACCACTGACGCCTAAATAGATCGGTGGTTACTTCTGAACCTACCTGGCTTCAAAGATATCTGTGGGTACCGGACTGCCCTTTGTGACGCATGACGTACAAACCCTTCTGCCCGGTACAGTAAATAGATGACGGATGTCGCCGATATGTGAGAGGTGTCCGGTATCTGTAGGATCACCAGGTCTTCCCGGCTCTTCCGGCCCGGTCGAATCCCGTGCGGCCATACCTAACCGGTGTGTCCATTTGCGAATACTGACGATGGGCGGCTAACAGAGAAGCAATGGCGGATTGCAATCACTTTACTACCATTGCCTTGAACTTGATTGCTATATAACGGCGCCTATCCATCCAAACGAATGCCCAACAACCCGAACAATTGCAACCTGATCCAAGTTCCAGAACTTCATCTCCGCCCAACACTTACCACCGCAGATTATTCTCATACCTCTACCATCATGCAGCTATTCATCACACTCGCTGTACTCATTACCAGCTTCAGCAACGTCGCCATGGCACACTGTCAGTTCTTCCCCCTTACAACCATCCCGTCTAACAGAACCAGACCGATTCGCCTGGCTCACCACCATGGGATCGAAAGGAAGCGAATACCAATACATCAGGAAGAACACCAACCAGAACTCCCCGGTAACCGATCTCGCATCCACCGATCTCCGCTGCAACGTCGGAGCCTCCGGATCAGGAACCGCCACAGTGACAGTAGCTGCGGGTGCCCAAGTCAAATTCACGCTCGATATTGCTGTATACCACCAGGGTCCGATTATGTGGTACCTCGGGAAGGCGCCGGGGGCCGCTTCCAGTTGGGATGGTAGCGGCGCAAACTGGGTTAAGGTAGTCGAGGCTTCTCTTAGTAGCAAGGTTCTGTCCTGACAGATGTAGTTTGCTGAAGTTGGGCCTGCATTCTCGAATGGCCAGGCTACTTGGCCGATGGCGATTGAATACTCCGCAGCTATTCCAAAGTCAATTCCTTCCGGAAAGTATGTTCACGCTTGCTCTGCGGGGTGGACATCCGGGGATATTGACTGTTTCTAGTTACCTGCTGAGAATCGAGCAAATTGCCTTGCACAACCCCAGCGCTCTCCCTCAATTCTTCATCTCCTGCGCTGTAAGCTTCCGCTGTTACCAACTTTCGCTGGGGTCTATATTGACGAAATGACGGCAGCAAATTACCGTCACCAATGGCGGTTCTGCAAACCCCAAAAAGTTCTCGATACCCGGCCACATTTCAAGCTCTGATCCAGGGTAAATTATCCACTCTGCGTAGACGCGTTCGTACGCTAAACCTCAAGCAGATATAAGGTCGACATCTACAACAACTTCACGAGCTACAAATTCCCTGGTCCGGCTGTTTGGTCTGATTAAGATTTTAGGGGGTCGACGGGGTCTTGGTAGTGGTTTTATTAGAATGGGATAGTGTGGTCTAGAATAGATACGATTAGACAGCGTTGGATTCGTTTGGTTATTTTTCAGTATTTCTTCTTCTTAGCATGTTTTTGTCTGCTTCTATACAATTCAATTGAATTTCTATTCATTCCTTCTGTAACCTCAGAGTTCACGTGGCCAATCTTTGCCCAAGAAACATGGCCATGCTCCGAAAACAATGTCTTCCCCCGCTCTACAATGTATGTACCATCTAGTGAAATCGAGGGATAGATTTGTGTGGTGTATCTGAATTCTGCATCATGATCTGATCATCAATATATTTTAGCTCCAACCACCTCATCGAATCTGCAAACATCTACAACTTCAATAACTGCAAATTGCCCGGTCCCGGTGTTTAGCCCGGTTAAAATTTTGGTTGGGGGAGCCGTTCTGAGATCTGCGAAAACGGCAGCTGAAGGCCTTTCCGTACTGAACGGGGAACTCAGGTGCACGTGGACATAATGGTTTTTGTGCGATGCAGTGATCACGTCAATTAGATTAGATGAGATTAGATAGTGTTCATGCGCTTTGGTTTCGGTTGCCTTTTCTTCTCGATAGATCTATCCAACTATTCAATTGTTCCATTCTTTCCTTCTCAAGCCGTGGCATGGTAAACGTTTTCAGTGCACGCGACTAATCTCCAATAACAAAAATGAGTCTACGCCAAAACCTCAAGTCGCGCTGGCCTGATAACATATAATATCTAGCCCCTCACCCACCGCTACTTATTTCTCACATGTCGTTTGGAGCATCGTTCGAATGCAAGGGGATTCGGTCACCGTGTCACTGACTGGTGGCTACGAGTGTTTACAATAGCATGGTGGAAATGGACCATGCAAAAACGTTCTCTCCAGCAGTCACTAGAGGGCAATCATTACGGATGGGCAGCCATGGCGGAAGCTATAAATAAGGCTCTAGATGCCTATACCCCGCACCCTTATTCCTGGAAATTAAAAAGGAGTATGCATACGCATACCCTCAAGGTCTGTTTGGATGCATAAGGCGAAAGATCGCCAGCTTTATTCGTGTCTACTTTCGTTCGACGTATGAATGGAGTATGTGTGAAATGCAGGATTTAGTATTTGTGGAAGGTGTGATAGTCTGAGGTGCTGGCTTTGCGTTGTGATTCGTCTGAAATGAAACCTGCATGCAGTAAGTCAGATAACATATCCATAAGGTTGCAGCCTTGTGTTTGTACGTACCCCATCCTGACCCAAGGTTTCTCCGCTTCATCTCACTACTCAGGAATTTACCATCTCGAAACGTCAAGCGAGTTCCTATTCACTAAATTCCACGCGATACTTACCTCCCACTGAATTATGCAACTGAGCAAGCTGAAATATATTATACCTACTGTGGTGCCGTTGGTTGTTAGTGATGCAATTGAGAAATCTAAGCAGTCTTATAGGGCCTTCTCCTACCGCAACGGCCTAGTCCGTCATTGCTACGTCCCTTACTACCCCAGGGAGAAAGTTTTGGTATGTCTGGAGCCGCATATTGAAACCCTTCTCGAAGGAATTGAAGAAGCTACGCATCCAGACAAGTCCTCAATACAGCCTTCTGTGGTGCTACAACGATTTCCTCTCATCCTCGGCCTCCTTCTCACGACAGGTAATATGAAGCAGCTTCCTCTTTTCCTCAAGAAAGATTACGGCGATGATTACTGGGCGGACCCCAAATTTCCCGTGGAGAAATTCGAGGGTGTAGGTATAATTCTGCATGGCACATTTCGCAGGCAATGGCGACGATTTTTCACCCCGACGATCAAGCACCAACAAGAATTAAACGTGGATGAGGGCTACCTAGTTCCGCTTGAGTTAGGAGAAAAACCGCAGACTCTGGAGTACTCAGAATTGTGGACGGGTCGTTTGCTGCCTGGCTTTCATGATATTCCTGGTCCAGATGACAAGGATCGAGTGGTTTCGGTACTTGTGTCACCGCATCCCAATGTCTTTTCAGACCGAACCATTCGCCAATTATTGACTTCCGAACATCCAGCACTTATTCAGCACTATGCGAAATTTAACTACCCAGGAACAAGTGTCGTAGTGGTCGAGCACCTCAGAGGTCCTCTTTGGAATGGAATGTCCAATACGTGCGGTAATGGATGTGCCTCCTCGCTTGTTCATTTGGCTACTCTTTGTTCAGCACTTCAAACGCTTAACACTCATGGCCACCATCCGTATCTTTGGCTCCGCCCATGTACAATACTAGTTGGCGCCGATGGTGCATGTCTGCTCGACGATTATGCGTTGGATAAACGCGCCCAAGAAAGCACACTGGAGGAAGTCAGAGGAGATTCCACAGCTGTAGAGAAGGAAGCAGTTTTGTTAATTGGCCTTATTCTATTCCTAATGTTCGGTTCTACACGTATTCCACTCTTCCATAGTGGGATGGTCACCTGTATCGAGGAGATAAAGCGGCGAGCGCTTATGGAGCAGCGAGATCCTTCTAGCCCGCTATATTACACGTGGCGGGGGAAGAATATCACTATTTCCAGCATTTTGGGCTTAGCACATCGTATGATGTCTAGCGCCCCAGAGGAAAGGCCAACTATGGCGGATGCTGTAACCCAGTTAAACGCTTTGGTGGTGAGCAAGAACGGTAGGATCGGTGGCATGCTTTACAAGACGCTAATAGTGCACGTAGTCATTTCACTTGCAGGGGATAATTACGGTGCCTCTTGCCCAAGGGCTCCGATTGAAGCGACGCCTTTTATCGCTTGGTAGTTCCTCTTTCTAATTAAGAAGTTGCGATAATTTTGCTAAGCTTGCGAAAGACGGTGGAGGAGTGCGAGGCTTGTCCTCGCTAATTATTTTAAAGGAACTCATGCTTCAACTCGAAAATGAAGGCATTATACCGGAACGAACATTGCCTTGCGAATACTTTGACATGATGGCCGGTACATCCACCGGCGGGTAAGTGCTCTACTTGTCTAGTAGGTTTCGATATTGCAATAAATTGTAACCAATACTACAGACTTATTGCTATCCTTCTCGGACGTCTCGGGATGAGTGTTGACGAGTGCATTAATCTGTACCTGCGGATTGGATCGGAAGTTTTCGGAAAGTCAAAAAATCTGAACAAAGGAACCATGTTTAGCTCAAGCAACTTGGAGCGAGTGCTTGAACAGGTCATTAAGCAATGTCTCAGCTTCCAAGACAATCTCGTTCATAGGCATGTTGATACACTACGGCCAGCTCCTTTACGTTCGAACCATACGTTCTGCCCGACGTAAGGCTTGATGAATTTCCCATCATTCGTTCTATGTCATTTTATAACCCGGGTCATAGATTTGTTGTTGCCGTAGACAAGGACAAGGCCGATCGACCAGAGGGTGCCACTTTACTACGGTCTTATGTGGTACCCAACGACCCTTTTGAGTCAGTTAAGATACTGGAAGCAGCGAGGGCGACATCTGCAGCTCCGACATTCTTCAAGGCACAGCCAATCTTCTCTCCAAGAATCGGTGTTAAAAACTTCGTGTAAGTTCGGCAAGATGGTGAAATCCGTGCGAATGAAAAGTACTGACTTCATAGGGATGGCGGGCTTGGTCACAACAACCCAATTATTCATCTGATAGATGAAGCCGAGAAGTTCTACAAAGATAGCGAAATTGGATGCATCGTCAGTATAGGCACAGGAGTTCAACCGGGCAGAAGGCTAGCGGCCGAAGGTACGGCTCGGGCCAATCTGTTTGGAGTACCACTCCTTGGACGACTGGCAGCCCAGGTCGACACTGGTTTGGTGGTTTCGGCTCTAGCTACATCCAGCGAATACATAAATCAATTTGCCGAGTCAAAATTCAGCGAGACGGATATTCACCACCGGTTTAACGTCCAGGAAGGCGCAGACATAAAACTGTTTGAGTACAACAAAATGGACGCGCTTGCGGATGCTACCAAACGGTATTTGAAACAGAAGAATACAGAAAACCTGCTCCGAGCCTGCGTTTCAAAGCTACGGTCGATAAGCGGGCCCCACAGTGGAATGACTGGCGGCGAACGAAGAACATTCAGCAGACCCGACGATATCCATACATTGGCTGGCTCCCTAAATTTTCCGGACATTCTAAAAACAGTCCAAGCTGCTGAAGCTAACAATAATGCAATTGATATACCACCGGAAAGTTTATGGTCACGAGATTGTGACCATGAGATTATTCTGACACGCGAGCTTAAAGTCACCGACTCTACCATTGCGCCAATAGGATTTCAATCTTTAGTTTTCAGTCAATCACCCCCTCCTGTCAATAACGATGGAGATAATCGGCTCATCAGGCGCCATTCATTCCCAGCTCTGCCAGTCAGTTGTTCAGAGCTCATTAAACCAGGACGCTGGTTAGCGGTCATGCTCTTCATGATGGTCAAAGGAAGCGCAAACAAAACCGACTCAAAACGCAAAGTATCTAGGCGAACGGAGGAAAACGGAAATGTGATACTTAGATTATCCACGTTTGTCAAATCCACGGCTGCAAGTCAGAAAGGAATCCTGGCGGCATCTGGAGCGTGTTCCACGGAAATCAGTGCAAGTGTAGTACCTTTAAGTAATGAAGTAACTTGTTGGCAGATACTTGAAGGTAGCGGGTACTTTAGTGTCGAAGAGGGAGATAGTGTGGAGTTCAAACTGTCATGGGATTGTAACGGTTATGGAATAAGGAGGCCATTAAAGTTTTTCTTTGGCGGCATCCGGTAAGCCCCCTTTCGCATACGGTTACAGCTTTCGATCAGTCGGGCTGAATTCGTTAGTTTGGTTCCTGCTTTCGAATGAGTTCCCACAGTCAAGCTTAGTAGGCCGGGACATGGGAGTGACTGGGTACAGCAAGAGAGGAAATACTTGGCTCTTTCTACTTCACGAGGAGGAACGGGGGTGGATATGATCGCGACATGTATGAAATGGTATGTTGTGTTGTAATTTGCAATTTGATGAGTTCATGGATATATAGCATAGTGAGGACAGCTGTGTAGCGCTAGTTAAGTCTAACCTTAACTACGAAAACCGTACTCTACCACTAGTCGCTTTTATTGTACCTTGGAATTCCCAATACGTGCTAGATGAGCCTCGAAACAAGCGAAACCTCCCCAATCTGCCTCCGTACAGGTATTACCGAGCAAGCTTCTGAGTGAAGAGAAATAGTCTGAGAAGAAGCCCACAACTAGCCTCCTTCTCGTCCACAATTGCATATCCATCACTTCTTCCGGAGTTCCCTCCATCTAGATATCGATTGTCTCTTCACCTCTTCATCTACCTCTCCTGCAACCCCGGCCTATCGTCAATAAATCCACCTCACCGGAAAAAATAAGACTACCCTAATCCATTAACATTCAACCAATAACCCAGAATATTTACCAAGTGAGGAAGGAAGCCATTCCCATACAGTTGCCAAGAAGCAGTCGTTCCAGACACATTGACTTTGGCATGCAAATTTTATGACTGTGGCGAACACAGGATTCCTAAGCTGTCAAGCTATCTACGCTTTACCTTAACCAAGCCTGGCTTGCGCTAAGATAGTCCTTCAAATAGTGATGATAGGAGACGTCCCAAGGGTGGCCAAAGATTACCTCTTGCCCAGCAATCTTCATTCGAGAGATTCATGAAACAAATGACATGAACTACAGATACATGACGACAACTGGAATCCACTTCAAAATTCACGGAATTATTGAACCGATACTAATGTCTCAATTATTGCGCTGTGATAACCAGTGGTATAAGTCGTTCCAATAAATGAGTGGCTACTCACGGCCCGAAGTGCCCTATTGAGAAGGAGATAAACCCTCCTGAGCTTTTAAGATCCCAGAATATTCACAATGAACGAGAGCAGATCGGTAGCTTGCAGGCATGGTGCAATAAATACTAGGTGCTGTAAACGCCAGACGCAAGTTCGAAACCCGCGGTAGTTATAGGTAAGGTCAGGTATGGTGCGGTAAACACTGTTTGCTACAGATATAATGCGCCGTAAACGCTAACTACATACGTGTTCGAAACCTGTTGCACTTTTTCTACTAACAGGTTTCTTTTTTCCAGTTGCCCCCTTGTCTCGTGCCCTGCCGCTACCCCTGTCACTTAAAATCTCCGTTGAGTTGACTAATACGTCACATGCACTAAGCCCAAAACACTCTCACACTGCTACCAGGTACTCACATCGAACCCCATTTTCTGTCTGGGCTCGAGACAAACGGCTCCCCGGAAGGCTTTCTCCACCTTTAAAGCTTGTTCTCAACGGGCATTTGTTTGTCACAATATGGAGCTTACTTCTCCAGCGAGCGATAATTGCAGGAAGTTGCATTAAGGTGCGGCTTAGGAATCAGGCGCAACGCGTGGCGAACTAACAGTAAATACCGCACTACCCTGACTTGACTGGTGATTTGTAGTGTAGCAGGATGTGTTAGGTATGTACTTAAGTACACGTAGTTATGATTAGTGTCTACGTAATTACCTATTTATCTATTTCAACAAATCCCTTACCGCTCAAGCGAGCTTAATCACCTGAAGCTCTCACTTGAAGCTAGGTACATGTACGAGCTGCATGAATGATAAAAACTATAGATTTAGTTGGGAAACATGGTTGTATTCAGGCCTGAGAGTCGAACAATAGATAGAAATTGTAGTGGTGATGGAGATGATCCTCTATTCTCATACCCTAAGTCTCATCAACGCTATTCTGTAATACTCTCCGATATACCCTAGAGCTGCTCTGGGGCGACACTAAGGTTTTGTTGGGTTGCCCTGTATTCCGCTCGAATAGCATCTCATCAAGAGTTTCCCTAAAAGTTGGATACACTAACGCAAGTCTTTTGCAGGCAAACATATGCAAACGTATGAGTACATACTCGGTGTAGGGAAAATGATTTGGGATGTAGAAATCATAGCCTTTCGTGGGAAATCCAGCAGAGGTACTAGTCTCTTATTTCTTTTTTGACGTAAAACTCTTTCTCTGTACTAGGTACTGAACTTCGCTCCGAAAAAAGATACTTGAACAAGCTACATATTAACCAGTACTCTCCGAATGCAAAACATGGTTTCTAGAGCAATTGCCCGGGATTTCCTACCCAGCGCTGATGGACTTTGTGTACTTGCAGCTGTCCCGTTGTACTGCGCTACTCAACGAATTTTTTAGTTTCTGGAGATCAAAACACCCTAACCCAGCCTTAAAATGACTTGCAATGATTAGCGTTGGTGCATATGACTCTTGGCAAAACCTGGACAGGGTTAGGGTTAGGGTTTAATCTCCGGTAACTTAAACATCCGTCGAGTACTGTACCCCACAATCCAGCTTTATACAGCTCTTAATCTCCCTTCCATAATGCTTGCACTCCCGGACAAAAGCCTTAGCCGTCGAAGTTAGGAACCTACTATCCCAATCACCGGTGCAGACGACATGGGGGGAATAATTTGGGTCTGTGTATACGGGTAAGTAGACCCCGATATCGGCATTATTACCTCCGTTTGAGCCGCCCAGGGCAGGCCACGCACGATCACATGGGTACAGTATAACGCTCTCGGATCTTCGGTGCAAATACAAGATTGAATTGTGCTTTGGTCTTATCACTCTGAAACTCTGGCGGACAATACTTGAAGTGCTTTAATGATGGTGACAACAAAGACAGAGTTGCCACGACGCCCTCCATCACTCTTCTTTTGATCCAATCCAACACATCTCTCCATCTCTCATCTCATCGTAGGCCATCCTCGATTTTGCTTCGTTCGTTATAATAGATAACATTCCCCTACTATTTTCATTACTGCCATACGGCACTATATAGGCTACTTGAGACGCTGGAAGCGCTCTAATACTAGAGTAAGCTTGGCTGAGAAAGGGATGTTATCAGTCTAGTCTCGGAGTATGTTCTGAAAATAAAATTCATGCACAATATTGAAATACCACGCTCCCATCGAATCAAGACAAAATACAATCAAGAAATCAAGAGTATTGTATTTCCAAACTATATACTCTATGTGCAGTGTCGCTTCTAAGCTAAACTTCTTCTAAGCAATCACAATTCCAACCCTTGTGTTTGCCTCAGTGATCCAGAATACGCTGTAAGTATATTAAGGTGTTTAGACACCGAGAAAGCGGGTGAACAAGGACCACGTATGATCATGGTGATAGTCGCACCCGACGTAGAGTACATCCCTGACTTGTGTTTTGTGCTCATTTTTCGAATGAAAACCCAAAAATTCCTCTGGCCCTAGTCTGTCAGTGGTCTATTATCACTGGTGCTAGCCAACAGACTACAACGAGCAAATATTAGAGCAGGTAATCTTCCAGGTGTCGGGAAGCCTATGCAAAGCGAGCCAGAAACCAACACGGCAACACACTTGCAGTATGTAAGTGTACAACCCGATGTCAATCGAAATGGTGATGGGGTGCTAACGAACCTACAGGATTAGGTAACTGGAATCCCATGTTGGCATAGTGACGATGTTAGTACTGGGTGCAATTGAGTACTGACTGCATCTCTGAACCTTCAGTAAGGGTACAAACACTACGGAGGAAACGATAGCTCTCAGTCGTTGTATGAAGTTCCTACAGGATGGGTTTAAGCTTGGCTGATTGAGAGTGGGGCTAGACATATTTCGCATGAGGGCATCCTAGTGGCGGGATTTGGAGCGGATTTCTTGTAGGGGTATTTTCTGGTGGACTGTTAGTACTCTAGAATATAGTACAAACTTTTTTTATGTAATTTCCCATGCATATGGCGGCGTCGCGACGATGGTTGTATGATAACCTGCTCTCGGGGGCACAAGCGCAGGCGCAGACGGCGTGTGACTTTTGGCAGCTGGGCGCGTGTCGACCGGTGTCATAAATGCACTAAGTTTGAAACAGAGCTACATGACTCCTGCGATTCTCACCCTCAACAGTGTAGCGAACTTGATCGAATTGAGGGTAGGCATATGTTTGCCTTTGGAATCCTGACTAACAGGCACAGAGTGCTACTGTTTACACACCTTCTGGGAAGTGATGATTCTAAAATATCCTATAGTGAATAAAAGCAGATCTTAGCTTGTGCAATAAAAACCACGTGCTGCAAACGCCTGGCGTAGGTTCGAAACAAGGGTTGATTAGGAGCACAGTGGTGTAAGCGCTAGGTACACTCGGGTTCGAAACTTGCAAATGCTCACTCTTTTGATCACGCACAGCTGTTATCGTTTGTTTGTTTGTTTTAATCATTCTGCATGCACTCTAACTAGAGTATGGCAGTACCAAATTCCCCTCCCCCTCCGGATAGCCGGCTAGGTGGGGGAGCTCCCCCAGCTGTTACCGTTGTGTGGTAGGTTATGGTGAATATCCTTTGCCGGATATCCTGAACTCGAGTTGAGAATGAAATTAGGAACACCATCTCGGCCGGCCAGCGTTCGAGAATCCAAGTCCTATTTCTCGATCCGTTCTTTGAATCAATGAAATCGTCGGACAGTTTGCATGTGGTACTTCTGGGTCTTCACAGGTGGCCACTTCAAGCAACCCATTGAATTAGGTACGCCAGCCTGGTAGGACTGGTCTACTTCTGGAGAAACCGAAGCTGACTACACCCAACTTTTTATTTTTACTTTACTTTTACTTTTTCAGGCTACGTACTTCTCAACACTACCGGCTCGCCGCAACAAGCTGCAGCATAAATCCCGTGAACTTCATCACATCTAGATCTTTCATTATACTCCTTCCACCTTAAGCAATACTGTATCTACTGCAAAGAAAACGCAAAAGATAAAAAACTCAGAGATTCAGGACCTTACTGCTGCAGAATATCGGCGGTACATTTCCCAGTATCTTCCCTTGCTCCCCACCATACCATTCTCTATACGTAAAAACCTAGCACCTCCGCGCCGAGAACACGGTCCATCCACCTCTCGACCTTCCTCTTATTCCGATCTCTATGCCACCACACCTTCACTCCCTTCGCACACACTTTGACATCCCTAATCTCGACATCCCTGCACATGCCGCCGGTCCGTCTCGCCGTCGCAACTAGAAGACGTTCCACCCACTGACCTAATCGCTGCGCTCTCAGCTCCTCATCAATATCCTGCGTGAACCTCGGATCAACACCAAACTTCGAGTCAGTACTCTTCACGCTCGCGGTATCATCGTCGTCGCTATCATCCCGATTAGCAGCAGGGGGCTTAGAACTTTTCGGGACCGGGTGGCCGTGAGAGAAGGGATCGGGCTGGATGCGTATAGTCCCGTCTTCACCCCTGCGCTCGAGTTCCCCGCGCATAGCGTCCCGCGAGATAATCATCATGCGGTACTGAGTGTTGTCCATACAGTTTTCCTCTGTGAGGCCGAGTTTCTTCCGCATAGATTCTTCAAAGTCGTTGAGGAAGAACTGGGCGAGTGCCTGGTTCATCAGCTTGTCCTGTTCGTCTTTGGGTTGTTGGCGCTCGGAGTCATCGCTCGGGTAGGGGGGTACAAAGGTATCATCATCGTCGCCGTTGTCTGAGGCGTCGCGCCATTCCTCGTCTTCTTCCCAGGATTGTTCTTTGTCGTGGCCGGCATGCCAGACGAGTCCATGGACGCGCAGCTTCTCAAGGTGCTTCAGTTTGGCGGTCAGATTGGTGAACCAGATGAATTCTGTTTGGCGGTGGAGGAAGATTCCGGAGAGGGTGAGGTTACGGAGATTGAGGCTGTGACGGTTAGAGGGGGAGGAAAGAGAGGGGCAGGAGGCGGTACAGGTTGTTTTCAAGGTTGTTCCAGCCGCTTCTAGGGTCGGGAAGGGAGATCCACGCAAGGTGTTTGATGGCCATGTATGGTTCTTCGTTGTTCATGGTGAATGGCATGTCGTTGCCCGCGTTAGTCTCGGGTTGCGTGAGTGCCCATGCATCGACGTCAAAATTGCAGAACTTGTGTTTCCTGCAGAGAGCCGCAAGTTCGGTTTCGAATTTGCCCAGTGGGATGTCGCCGCCTTGGCCCGTGGTGTTGCTGCGGATTCGGAGCGTCTCCATGTGGGTACACTTTGGAAGGAAGCCTTTCAAGAAGTCGCTCCATTGCACGAACGCATCCTGCGCCTCGGCAAGATCATCCTCAGGGTCGCCGAAGCCGTGGAGATGAATTTCCTCCGGGTGGACGGTGAGTCGGGTGATGAGGTGGGTGAGCTTTTTGAGCACAGGTACGACATAGGGCTCTGCACTAGGTGGGAAGTATCCAGTGAGTTTTAGTCTCAAGCCGCCACAGAATACCTGTTTTGCGAAGGAGGCTAGGTCGAGGAGGGCGGCGTCGTCAAGCTCCTCCGAAAGAACCCGGTGAGTCTCCATACCAATAGCGACGTCGTCCATGTCGGTGTCATTGACTTTCTTAAGCCAGCTGAAGAAGTTGGTGGCTCGTTGGATACCACTTTCTCCCTTCCTTGCAAGCCCGGCAAGCTCGTAGAGTTCCAATGAGATAGGTTCGCGGAATTTCACCTGCCAACCTCCGTGTTGAGTATGCGCTTTCCAGACGACTATGAGGAACTTGATGCGGTCCATATCGTCGTCATCTAGTGCCCAGATGCGTCCATATTCAACCAGTTTGAGGTGAGGCCAGTCTTCCTTGCTTCCAAGATCGGGAAGAGGTTGGAAGCCGAGCTCAAATGATTCGTCATCCGGAGGATTCAAGTAATGTGACGAATCGTCGTCTTGGGAGCCAAAGTGGAGTTCCTTCAGTTGTTTCCCGACGGTCTGGGTAAGGATGTGGTTCTTATCCGTAGCGCCAGCTGCATGCTGGAATTTCAACGGAAGAGCTACAAGAAGCTTCTCCAAGCTTACAGCCTTTCGTAAGATCCCCTCGATGGCCTCCACACCTCCCGATGGATAAACGCTCCAATCTTCTAGCCGCGGTATCAATGTGTCACCGAACTCTGACTCGAAATCAACTTCGGAGTAGGAATTAGGATTCATGGTGGTGTCGCGGAAGCGGATGCCGAGTTTAGTGAGTCCGGTCATACAGCGGAGAAGATTGAAAGCATCGTTCTTATGGCAGCAGTTGTAGAAATCGGCACATCTGATGAAGTAGATATTGTATGAGGTAGACTAGAGCATTAGCACGGCGCAGACTACGACCTCCGAGAATTTACCAAAGCCTCGCGAACGTTCATGAAGCGCAGTGTCTCCACATTCTGAGAATCTTTTATGGTCCAGATATAATGCGTCTGCAGATAGTGTATCGCAACATCGGAAACCCGTCTGCACACGACCGCAACATTCTCCAGGTCCTTTGCGTGTAAGTAATCAAAAGTCTGGTACAGTACTTCGTTGGGGACATCCGTGATTCTCTACCCCGCAATTAGCTTTCCCGGTCGATGCTCGGCCGGACGTATGAGTACCGACCGGCTTATGAGCCCGGCTGGTCACTATCGCCGCCTTCTCGATCCGTTTGGCACCCCGCTTCCGTTCACCCCCGTAGCGGTAAGGTGCAAGGTCGTTGCCAGCATTCGGCTCAGGGGGCACAACCGGTGCAATCGAGATTGGACCCTGATAGAGAAATTAGATCCAACCGGCTCGGCGTAGGGTCTGTCGGTGCCCACCTGGGAGGGGTCGGGCCCGTAAACGAAGTTATCCTCGAGCTCTGCAGGACGAGGGCGTGACATGTTGGTGCAATATACAATATAGCTCAGCCAAACTGCAGGGGGTAGAGCTGTACCCAATCAATCAAAAGTTGATGGGATGGTGATGGGGTCGGTGGTGACGGTAGTGGTGACTGTCGAAGGAAAGGTAGCCGATGGAGCTTATGACGATATGTACGCGAAGTAACGTGAGGATAGGGCGATAGGAGAATAGTTATGATCCCAGCAAGTAACAAATTCAATTACAACCCGCTCTTTACCACTCTGAATGCAACTTAAGGTGCTCATTGAGTTATTTTTCATACTTAGGTATGCATTTCAATCTGGCGAACAACTGAAGAATCCAATGGAAAAGTTAACATATGCTAACCGCATTTGGCTACTTTGTCACGTGGATGTAGTCTAGCGTGGTGGAAGGCTGGTCGGTTGGTGTAACCGAACCCGAGTATCTCTTTATCTACTCTAGCACAAACACAAAACACAAGTACCACCAGAATTCATTGCTCGATACCCAAATTTACTCCGAGCTTACACCGAATATCCGCGTAGGCCACTACTTCCCTACTTTTTGTCGACGAGATGGAATCTGAGCGTCCTTTCATACATATTCCCGTCTAATAGCCCGCGCAAGTAGCCCCAACGATACCGAGAACCTCTATGCCGGCGTTTGCATACATTTCGCAACGGGCTGCATCCCCAAGACGTCGACTGAAACTATCTATGACAGACTTGCTAACACGCGCGGGGCATACCAGCCCTATGCGTGCAGTGGAATTTTGTGCTACCATTGAAAATTAACAACGCTTTGCCCATCCCATAGGGTGCCCGCTCTCCGCCATCTCAATCCTCGTTTTGAGATGGTACACCGCGAAGCTGTAAGCAAGGAGGGTGTTAAGGTTATGCTTTCGAAACTGTTATTGCCTTTGATTTAAGCCATGTGGACCATCTAGTGCATGGTTTCCACATTGCCTCCCAGTTCACTCATTACATGTCAATCACCCTTAGTAATTTTTTTGCTGCACAATACAGGCTGTTCCATAAAAACTATTTTAAAAAAAGAAAAAACTTTGGAACTGAAAAACGCAGACAAACGCTATCCGAAAGCACTAATCATCGCGCACTCTCATAATTAAAAAATACTTTGAAAGAAAAATAAGTGATTGACTATATTCCGCCGCACCTACAATTCCTTTGCATCTCCTGCCAAAGTATAACCATTTCAGAACTAATACTGCAAAGAAAACTCAATATGAATGGGCGTAACCGCGAATTAAACCCTAAGTCACCTTGGACACTGCCAATTTTTTCCGAATATCTTCAGGTAGCTTGTATCTCTCCGTTGAAGCTTCCACAATGTCCAAATTTGAGCCCCCTTGACAGATAACTGAACATTTCCCGTTCTTAGCGCCCTTTGCTGCATCCGATATTTTGCCCAACAGCTCTGCAAGCTTTTGCAAGTTCCGTACATTGCTCTCTTCCCAAGTCTCGAGCTCGCGGTCCATCTGTAGTTGCTTGACATCGTCGAATCGGCCCCCTCGGTGATAGCCAACAACGAGCCTCGAAGTCTGGGAGAACCAAAGTTGTGGAAGAACATCCGACATATCAAGTTGGCGATGAGCGGCACGCGTTTTGACTTCTCCGATCGAGCTCTGTGAGACTAAATTCCCTTGCCGGGTAGTACGAATCTGTGAAGGGTTATCTTCGTGAAGCGCAAGCCCTCCGACCAGCTCTGAAAGGTCGTCCTCAACCGGAGCAGCAGTGCGTCTGTCTGGCATACAAACGTCCACTTCAAAACGGACAAGACAACAGAGCCCGCCAAACTTGTAGCGGATAATGCGGTGGTGGCCGGTACTGCCTTCGGTGCCTGGGGGCCATTTCGTATAGTTATCCTCGAATTGATGTCCAAACCCACGGAATTCTCCTGGGGGGATGTTTTCGCTAGTCTTTTCTTCACATCGGGTGAAAACAGTAGTTCTGCCGACTCGTTCAACCTCGATGCGAAAACTTTTAGGGTTGCCGGTGACGAAATTGAGTAGTTTCCGGAGATTGTTTCGATCAGTGATTAGGTCAATCTTGGAGAAGTCGAAGCTAGGATTACTGGAGTGTACTGCGCGGAATAAAGGTTCTAAGGGATAGTTTGGGTTGCGATAGGCATTTTGGTCGATGAATACGAGACCGGTGTCAGGAGTCAGTCTGGTCCCTAGAGGTTTTGGGGCCCAAAGCGGAGGTGAGCCTGATATTGAGTTAGGTAAAACAGGCAATCAAATCGTACGGATGAGGTTCTCTCACCAGGAACACAAATTGCGGGAGTTGGCCTCTTGAGCCAATTATAGGAGGAGACCGCGGTTAGGTTTCGTTTTTGGGTATCGGTACTGCTGCTACCCCTGAGTGTTGAGGTATTGATGGATTGAATAATGTTGTCTCGTCGGGAAGACATCTCGCTGTAGCTTGAGAGTTAATGGTTGAACACCTTCAGTGTCTTATAAATCGATTTCTCCACATTTATCCTCGCCAGTTCAATTCACAAGTGTGTGTGCGCCCTCTCATAGCTGTCACATTGTGACAGCTATAAGTGTTACCACAATTATGTGTCTTCTGCAGTCCGTTAGTGGCCTAGAACTGCACACAACACCATATTTTATCTTATGAATTCGGCAAATCCACAAACCCCGAACCAATGGGACAGAATTCTGCGGACCACTGAAGTTTGGACGCGCGGCATTATCTGCATAAATGCGGGGTAACAGTGGGTGATCGCTTTCAATGATACGTAAATGAACTGTCCATGATTGCACGCTCGGTAATGGCTGCCAATTATCTATAGACCGGCCAGAGATGATTCAAAGCCTGCCTTGGCATAGATCAACGCTAATCGAGAAGTCTACTAGATGTGAGGTCAAATCGGACTAGTGAGAAGGATAGAGGTAGGGCTCTTGCTAGGTTAATCCTAGCCCTTATTGATCGTGAGGGGTATGTGCGTGGTATGTATATTCCCAAGCAATTTAGATCTGAAAATACTCGAGGTTTGGAGAAATAACAGAGTATACTACCCTTCGGTGTTGATGCGATAGAGTCCGAGAAAGTGTAGTAGAAGCGCTTGGCTTCGCTTCGAACACTCGATAGATATTAACCTAAATTGCAGAGACCGGTCCCGGTTTCCGCGGTATTTGACCCTTCACGGTGTGTTCAGAATGATTGCCACCAACCCCAAAATTAGGGCTGTGGCTCTGAGTCATAACTATTCACAGGGATATAGCCGCAGGGAGTTATACGTGCTTGACCCCGCTATTGATTCTAAATGTGAATAGAAGTGAGATGTCAAAATTCAAAGTAGGTTGCCCGCATCTTTCGCCAGCTGTCTGGATCGATATTGATGCGGTTGTAATACAGTGCGGCTCTGCGGATGCGGCTTTAATTTGGGCGCTCTAGTAAGGCGACGCTAATGATGGCCGCTCCCTCGCTGACGTCAACCAATGTTTCGAGGCTAAACTTACTATCTTGGAATTTATCACTATTGATGCCAGTTAGAATTTATAATATCCAAAACCTTCCAATCCACACTCTCGCGGTTCCATTAGTAATCCGGCCAGTCAGGCTGGTTGACAAGAAATAGGAGGGGCTCCTACCAAACGACCAGACCATCACGCATCAATCGCGTGCACGTCTGTTACGTTTTCGAAAAGAAGGTCAAATTAATGTAAATAATAACGTTAAATTACATCAAAAAAAATAATTAACGTGATTAACGTAAAATCAACACAATTAATACTCTCCTTTCTTTTTATTACTTAAAGTAAGATCAGCACAAGTACATTTACTAGTGGACTCTAATCCTTTGGAGCCCTTGTGCTAGGTACTACATGAAAAAGTGGGGAGTTTTATGGCCTGTGAGTATCCTGTTTATCCTATGGAATGGTTGTCAAAGCGTTTGAAAATTTGGAGAACGGTTGGGGAACGGTTTCCTGAAGGTTACTAACTTCAAACTGCAGCAATCAGCTTTATAAAATACCCCATTTTTTCATGTAGTAGTAGTTCTGAAATAACAGACATAAATTTGCAATATAAAGTAGAGTAGATTAATTAAACCCCATTTAACTCCCAACCAGTAGCAAATTAAATTACAATGCTCTTTACCACTCTGAATACAACTTGAGAAACTCATTGACTTATTTAATCTACAGACTACGACTTATTATGCGTTTTAATTTGATGCATATGAGCAACTAAAGAATCCAATGAAAGAATAGAAAAACGTTAACCGTATTTAGCAGCTTGGTCACGTGCCTTGCAACCTGAGTCCCTTGGGCCCCAAGTCTTGTTAGAGTTCTGTTCTCTTCTTTTGAGTGTACCAACTATCCCGCTTTCTTTGACAGCCATCACCGTTAAACCGACAATTACCACCCGGACTTTCAAGAAGCGAGATAGCGCATGAGCAATGTGGGGAATGGGACGAAGTAGGCCCAAGTGTTAAGCGGGGGCACGAAATTCGGGTCGGTAAACACCTTCGTATATTGCGCTAGAGGCTGGTTATCTACTCTCGTGCAGCTGTAGTACACTGTTCTGGGTGCGGAAATACATTAGTACTGCAGGTTTCGAACCTTGGTGTTTACAGCACCTGGCGTTGAAAGCACCACGAACTAGACATTAGTTCTTGACTGGGAAGACATAGACTGTCACCACGCAAAATAGGCCGTCTGGCCAGTTCAACACTAATACCCAGTTGTACTGGCATGTACGAACGCTGTGAAAGAATTAAGAAAAAGTTACCAGCAACTACTATTATCACTCACTGACACTCAAAAGTGGATAGTCGGTCTGTAATTGATGTTCACTCTGGGATATGTAGGACACATTGTGTTAAAATCTAAACTTGTTCCGAGCCTCCACTGAATCCTCGCTCAAGTGATAATTTTCGCTCATTCATTAGACAAGATAGCACCGAACGTTCATTTACTCATATCCGTGGCAACATAGTTTCCCCAACTTCGACAACTCTATGGAAGAAGTAGCCGATGCAGCCGACAATTCTTGATAACCTCGGCTTTCCTTTTGGTGTGTACCTCCTAACCATGAAGATCAGGCTTACCAGTGCACGTGGAGGATACCAGTTCTATATGTGCGTGCTTTGGAATCCCTTTATATGTACTACTAAAAGTCTATCATTCACAAGCTGGTCGATGCTGCATAGAGTAGAGTACATGCAAACTGTCAAGGAACACATTATCCCAAGATGGCCTAGGCACTTTATACAAAAAAATGTCTCGGATCGTCCCGGCATCTCGTATATTAGATTTTCGTTTTCGTTCCGTGCTTACGAACTCGGGCGAAGATCTGGCCAGCGAAAGCACCAGAGGCTCCCATCTACCCTCACGTATGAGTTAAGGTATCTCATCTCTAGAGGTGACGTTCAGTTGTGGTACCACATCAAGCCTCTCCCCGGATATCTTCTTCCCGCGTGGCTTTTTCTCGATCCCGCCCCCAATCAGATTAGGGCACGGAAGGAGGAATCGGGAGTGTTTAATCCCTGATCCCATGGGAATTTACTCACATATGAAAGAGGAAACCCGAAGTGCATGCAGGGATTCCTGAATCGGAAGGGAGATGTGTTTAAGAAAGTAGCGCTCCAGAGCACTCACACCCTACCAGCTGCTCGTATGAGGTTAAACGCGTTTAAATCGAACGCTAAAACGTTACGGATTTCGACTATCTTATGCAAGCATATGGATCAAGCCCAATTTCGCCTTTCGTCTGAGACACAGTTGATGCGTTGTCCAGCAACCAAGGGGGATTTAGGTTAACGTTGATGCAGCTGCGCTAGTCAATTGCGTGTACTCGGATATGAAAGCATAACTCGGATAGAGAACTTGAAGGATTGGCTACTATTAGCGACCTCTGCTGTGACATTTTCATTCCCTGGTAACGTGCCACATAAAGTGTCATAATCTGTCGGATAATGTAAACTATAATTTTGGCGAATAAGCCGCCGCGCCTCTCGGCGGATTGACAGCTTGAACCCTAACCGCTCTCCACAACATTGATCCATGGCTATCATTTATCTCTTGTATCGAGCCCAATTCGTTCTGGCAGGAGCTTGTTTCCGCTGTCCCTTGTAGCCAATTATTTCCACTCGTAGTCCTCCGCCGCGGGCCGCAAGAACAATCGTCTGCGCTAGGCTCATCCCTGCCCGCAACGGTCCTGCATACTGCTCACTCGTACAGCTACCCGCACGATCTACTACCCCCGACGATCATCGGAACAAATCCCTGTTCTCATACAGTATAATAGCTTGCAATTTCTATTGTATCGGACATGCGATCACCCCATAACGCGCGTGATTATGATCTCACACTAGCAGAGCACCTTGAACTTTGGAAGTAGTAAGGTTGAACCCGTCCCTTCTTGAGAATCTGCCCCCCACTCATACACCATGTTAGATCCACACAAACTCGAACAAGTTTCTCTCGAATCCATCGCTAGTCCTTCAGATTCGTCCATCCAAAAAGATGAGGAGCGGAATTTGCCACAGCAGCCTGATGATATCCCTGACGCAGGCTATGGGTGGGTTTGCGTCGGTGCCTGTTTTTCCATCAATTGCTTCACCTGGGGCGTAGTAGCGGTGCGCCACCTCCACTGTCCCTTACCACGGCTGCGCTAACCACAATCCCATAGTCCTACGGCGTCTACCTCACCCACTACCTCGAATTCAACCTCTTTCCTTCCTCCAAACCCCAAGACTACGCCTTCATTGGCAGCCTAAACTTCTCAATGGCCATGCTCGTAGCACCAACCATCACCAGTCTCGCCCGGCGCTTCGGTCCACAACTCCCAATGGTCTGCGGCGCATTCTTCCTCGCCACCGGCTTCACCGGCGCCTCGTTCGCGCACCATATCTGGCATCTATATCTCACCCAAGGCGTACTAGTTGGGTTCGGCGTCGGCTTCGTATACATCCCCAGCGTTGCGATACTACCACAATGGTTCTCGCGGCGGCGGGGTCTGAGCAGTGGGATTAGCGCGGTGGGGTTGGGAATCGACGGGCTGATATTTTCGCTCAGTATCGGGGCGATGATATAGCGGATTGGGCTGGGGTGGTCGCTGCGGATCACGGGGATGATAGTCTTCATTATGAATCTCATCGCCGCTCTACTAATCCGGGATCGGAACCTGGCGTTGAAGCCGACGCAGCGGGGATTCGACAGGAAATTGTTGCGGCGGTACGATGTGGTGTTGCTGCTGGCGTGGGGGTTCGTGAGTATGCTGGGGTACATCACGGTTCTGTTTTCGCTTTCTGATTTTGCACTTTCGATCGGGCTGAGTAGGGACCAGAGTTCGATGGTTACCGCGCTCCTGAATCTTGGGACGGTGCTGGGACGCTCATTTATTGGGGTTGTGAGCGACCGGTATGGTAGGATTGAGGTGGCGGGGTTACTAACGTTCGTGTGTGGGGTGTCCGTGTTTGCGATATGGCTTCCGGCCACGAGCTTCTGGATTACGACTGTGTTTGCTATTAGTAATGGCGCGATTTTGGGAGTTTTTTGGGTGGTGAGAAATACCGCGGTTATTTGAGAGGGAGAGGCCGATGGTTTGAAATCTATAGGATCACATTGTGCGGAGGTTGCGGGGATGGGGCAGCTTCCGTCGTTGCTATCATTATCGTAGCTCTCGGTCGTGTTGCCAACAACTTGTAAGATATATGTGCTCTCTTTGCGAGCGTGTGCTAACCTGGGGGTTTTGCAGTTTCCGAGGTAATTGCAGTTAAGCTTCGACGTGACTCGAACTCGAGTTCTCAATACCTCTACCTCAAATATTTGCAGGCTTATCATATATCATCGCCAGCGCGATCATGTATGAGTTGCGTAGAGTCAAACGGAAGCAGTGAGATCATATTGAAAACATTACGTGTACCAGTATTTCTTCCGTTTTGTTAAAAATTTTGCTCATTTTGTAGAACGTAAAGATAGAATCACACTGTCATATAAACATGGGACGATTTTCGTAATACTATACAATTTGTGAGATATGGAAGTAGGGGTGTCGTATCCTGTAGATTCTGGCGTGTTCGTATTTAAACTCAAGAAGCCCCAAATCGTGTCAGTTGAGCGACTCCAGCCATAAAAACCCGGTTCAGTATAAACCATGCCATTCAATACTTTGTTTCCAAGGAGAAGCTACATCACCAACGATATTTCATAATTTTCGCTCCACCCGAAAACCCTCTCAAATCCAATTCAATTTCCCCTCACCCCCGATCGTTGGAGCGCGATTACCTAGCAGCCCCCATTACTCTTGCAGCAACAAGCCGGCTTGCTCGTCGTAGCACTAGCTATAGCCGCCGCCGGAGCCGTTGCACTCTGCGCAGCCTTGAGCGCAAAGATCTGGAAGGAGCCTGCTTATACAAGAGAATTAACCTGCCGCTATAACCAAACACGCGCTTCAACATGAAGCATATAGCTTACCAATCCATTCACTCAGATCATAATCAACTTCCTTCCTCCCTTCTGGCCCGCAGGACCCGCCACCAGCACAACACGGCGTCGCCGAGTTCGTGCTGGTAACTCATTCTTTCCTTTCACAATCAACACATCTGCCTCAATTAGCCTCACCCCTTCCACCTTTCGCCGGGGTAAACCCACCAGCGAACCCACACGCCGTCAAGTACCCCTCCAATACCTCCCTCTCAATCGCGCCACTAACGCACCCGGCCAACAATTCCGGATCCTCTTTCATCTCCTTGCTCATCGGCTTCCTCGCAACGAAATCACTAAACGCTAGCCGTCCCCCGGGCTTAAGAATCCTATGCACCTCACAAATTACCGCCTTCTTATCCTCGTCCGGGACAAGATTGAAGACGCAGTTGCTAATAACGCAGTCCGCCGAGTTGTCGAGCAGGGCATAGCCGAGATGCGGACGTGATGGAATTCGACATTGCTTACGCCGGCCTTTGCGGCGTTTTGGCGGGAGAGGGAGATCATTTTCTGCCGGTGTTAACGCGGGGAGGGGAAGGGGAGGGGAGGAAAACCTCCGTTATGTCGATGCCCACGACCTTTCCGCTTGGCCCCATCTTCTGCGCGGCAAGGAAGACTTCTAACCCACTGCCACAGCCGAGGTCGACGACTGTTTCTCCCTGTCCCCTGGGTTAGGGTATCAACGGGCAGAGCGGGGAAGGGTACCTCTTTGAGCCCCGCGATTTGGAGCGGGTTCCCACAGCTCTCACCGATGTTTGCGGCACTCGGGGTCGTAGCCGAGCGCTTGGGTTATGCGTGTGCGGAGGTCGGCGGACGCGCAGTGGTCGGCGCGGAAGCTGTAGCTGTCTTTTACGAGGTCTTGGTTGCTGCGGTGGTCTTGGTTGCGTATGCAGTAGGAGTGTAATTGGAAGGGTGTGCAGGGATTTATAGCGACTTTGAGGGAGAGGTGAACATGAGATGTCGTGATTTCGCGGCTTATTGACGGATGAACGCCGAGGATTTGTGAGCTGGTGTTTTGTTTGGCTCTTGGGAGCTCACACGGTACACACGGCGCGCTTACGGCTTGTGCACGCTAGAATGGGGATGTCCCGGTTTACGAGGGCAGAACGATATGAGAAAAGAAAAGCTGAAACATCGATATCAGTAAGTGTTCCCAGTGGTTTACGGTATTGTCCCAAACTCGCCCCACGCATTGACTTCCAGATCTGTGCCACGGGAAAAAATCTGCCACTACCAAGGTACCACCCTGTGGATGTGGCGATCTCCATGAGGCAATGCAGGGTCCTCAGGCATTCAATGTGATACAGAGTGGAGATGGCCTTGCTAGGAGCGATCTACCTACTACGTAACTTGTACTTGCTTACGGAACGCGTAATTGGAGAAGGATGGAAAACCTAAGCTCAAGCTAAGTACACATGCTTTGATTTCCCACGTTCTTAATTCGCCATTTAAACTGAAACTCAGAGTTGGTTTGAACTGACTTGCGATAATCAACTTTTTCTGTAGTACCGTTCTCAACCCTCATCATACATTATGGTCACGACATCACGCCAGTCATTGCAGTTGTAGAATACCCTACGATATTTGTGATCAGCTTTTTACACGAAATCGGTGCAAGATTCACGTACATTCCTGTCGTGTGTGCCTGAAGCGGCTGCCGACATGTCAGACTGACCATTTTGGTTGGTGCCTACAGGCCAGTGCAGTCGCTTGTTTAAGGTTGCGGCAGGTTTAGCTTTCATTGTTTCACCATTTTGGCGCCCACACCCCGCTCACCTTATACTTCAGCTCACAAAACCACACACATCCCTCCTTCCTCCTCTCACACAATGCCCTCACTAGCGGACACCCCCTCACCACCCTCCACACCCAGCACCCTCGCCCTCCCTGCCTCTCAGGACGACCCCCTAATCCGTACCCGCTACCGCCCCTACCTTCTCCTTTCCTTCCCATGGATAGAGTCCCTCAAGCTCCACACCGTCCTCGCCCTCTCCCAGCAATCCTTTCTCACCTCTCCCGCCTCAAAATCCTCATCCTCTACGGCTCCCTGCGAGCCCGTAGCTACTCGCGGTTCCTCGCGCTAGAAGCCAGCCGGATCCTGTGGCATCTCGGGTGCGACGTGCGCGTCTACAACCATCGGGGCTGCCGCCCAAAGACAACATCAACCACACGCACACGAATGTGAGCGAGCTGCGGGAGCTGAGTCTGGAGCGACGGGCACGTGTGGGTTACACCGGAGCAGCACGGGAATCTCACAGCTGTGTTTAAGAACCAGATTGACTGGATGTTGCTGAGTCTTGGGAGTACGCACCCGACGCAGGGGCGGATGTTGGCTATAGTCGAGGTGAGCGGGGGGAGTCAGAGTTTCAACGCCGTCAATAGTTTGAGGATACTGGGACGGTGGATGCGGATGTGGACGATTGCGGATCAGAGTAGTATTTTGAAGGCGTATGAGGAGTTTACGGAGGAGGGGTGGATGAAGGAGAGTTCGATGAGGGAGAGGCTGGTGGATTGTATGGAGGAGTTTGTGAAGTATACCATTGTTATGAGGCCGCATTTAGAGGTTTTTAGGGATCGGTTTAGTGAGAGGAGGGAGAGGGGGAGGAAAGAGGAGAAAGTGAAAAGGGAGGAAGAGGGGGTGAAAGAGGGAGATGGAGATGTGTTGACGGGGATGGTTAATGGCGTTGATTTGGGGAGGATTTAGAGGCGTGGATTAGAGATATTCTGGTTTAGGGACGCAGAAGTCGGAGGATGTAAACGACAGAGCACTCAATCCCGTGGAGGGTGGAATTGCCGGTTGGCAACGTGTTCGGCCCTGCTAGCATGAAGAAATTCGGGAAGTCGTTAACACAAACGCTATTTCACAATTAGTTAACCTGGATTGACGATGCGGAGGGTTATATGCTACCCCATGTATGCCCTCGCCCCGCCAGTCTCCTTCCAAAGCCGCCTCAACCCCACCCCCTCCCTAGCGCCCCAGATCTCCATCGGCGTCAGTAGCTCCTGCGTCTTGAACCCATTTGCAAGTATCACAATATCAATATCATTATATTCTCTCCCATCCGCATCAACAATAGTCTTCCCATCATTGATGACACCTCTCACACCGTCGCATTTTATCAGCGTGATATTCTCCCGGCTCGTGGACTCCAGGTACCCGTGATCCATCACCGGCCGCTTCGTGCCAAATCGTAGTTGGGCATCAGCATTTTGTGGTAACGCTCGGGAGCAGTTGATTTCATGTACCCCATCACGGCGGATGCGATAGAGCTACGAAGGTAATTCCCCAGAGCGTTTGTGCGGAATGCAAAGATTCCTCGATACAACTGTAACGCCGTCCACAGTCGATACGCCGTGTTTGCGAAAGGAATATTCCGGAGGACCCTGCAACGTTAGCCGCGTAAGTAGACCGCCGTCGGGTGTAGCCACCATTTAAACCCTTCTCCATTCTTAACATTCCCCTTCGGCGCAACCCACTGCGCGCTCCTAAAAATGTGGACAAGACTCTTTGCCCTAGCCTCGTTTAGGATCCACGGAATAACCTGGTTCGCCGAACACCCGTTTCCGAGCACCATTACGTTCTTGTCTTTGAAGTCCACATCCCTCCATTGCGACGTGTGGAATACTTCACCGCGGAAGCCTTCCAGTGCGGGTTCTTCCTTAGGATCATTCTGGACCCCCACAGCGGTAACCAGGACCTTCGCCTCAACTGTATACCGGTTCCCCGTAGCAACGTCGAGAATCGACACGCTCTAGAGTTGCCGTGATGTCGACCACCGCGCCGATTCGCATTTTTGCTGTAGCTTGATGTGTGAGCGTAGCGAGAAGTGGTCAACGTAGTTGTGGATGTAGGATAGGATCTCGGGCTGCGTGGCGTAGGTCTCGGTCTAGTCTGGGGAGGGGAAGAAGGAGAAGGAGTAGAACTGCCATCGTCAACCTACTATCGGAAGTAAAGCGAGGAATAACACGCACCTGGCACCTAGGACGCAATATCGCAGCTGAGATTAGGATATCTGCGGGGTTGTTAATTGGACCGAGTGGATAAGGGGTAGGAAGGAGGGGAGTACGTGTTCTGCGACCATGTTCCGCCAACATCATCTGTGCTCTCGAATATCTCGAAGTTCACGTGACCGAGCTTGCGCTTGAGCTGCACACCCATGGCGATGCCGGATAGCCCGGCGCCGATGATAGCAACTTTTGTGTGTGGATCAGCGGAGGAGGCCATGACGGTGAGTGAGTGGTGAGTAGTGAATGGTGAGTGAGAATGAGAAGTGAGGATTGAATAAAGACGGTGGCAAGGCTAGCTGGCGGGTAAGGCGGAGGGTTTTATCGGAAAGAATTAAGAAAATGTAAGCCAATCAGATGCTTGCAGTTACAGACTCAATTGTTATGTGACAGACTCGCGATCCCCAGCATTTGTGTTACCGTTGACATCCTAGTCGGTACTTCACATGTGCTGACCGTGACTGGCGAATGGAATTGGATGCGCGAACAAAACTGATTTGGTAATTTTCCCTTTGCTAATTCCTTTGATTTCGGGATGCTGCATAGTTCTAAAGTCGAGTCACCGGTGTGGGCTCCAATGTTCGACCCTCGCCAGGCGCATTGTCGAGTATTTTGGAACCCTCCGAGCATTCCCAAGCTGTCGTACATATCAAGCGTATGAACTTGGCGGCTTCTTTGGTACAAGTGTATCGATAGAAGGGGGGTGGATGATTCTTCCCTTCGACTCGGAAACAGATCTGTTCCCACTTACCGAATCATTCCCACAAGGACTAACAGTGCATCCCACCCCTCGAACGAAAACGAGCGGCAGACTTGCCACATTATTTTTCGGGAGGCGGTTCGAGACCTAGGGTGTCCCTTGATTTGGGCCGTCCGGGCCAGTCAAGGAGAATTACGGAGGGCGCCGACATGTTGGAGGTGTTAGACTTGGGTTTCGGTGTGCGGCGTATGAGAGCGGCCGCTAGTTAGCCCTGCCTACCAGAGCGCCCTACCCGCAGAGCCGCTATCACAACCGCACATTTTGGTCTATCGGCACCGAACACGAGCAAATTTTTTGATGGCTTTGTAATCTTGATATGTAACATTCTGCCAGTATGTCGGAGACACGCCCCATGTACATGGAAACATAAAGCATCTATAACTTGTTCTGATCCATTGGCGGATCCAGTCTGTGCGTGGAATGGGCCGGAACAGTAGTCTATGACGCTATTCTCGAATCTCGTTGCCATGTTGATGGGTAGGGAAGAAGCTCAGCCCCGCTGCACCAGGGTCAAGTCATCGCTGCAAAACGGACATGATGTGTTTGGAGCAATTTTTATTTGATGATTATATGAGAATGTTTCTATCAGTAAATGTGAAAGAATTTGGACACGCGCCGGTGGGTTTACTTGCAGGCTTTGTATTAGAGATGGGGGGTTGATTAGTGGGGGGAGTTGGGATGAGACGGAGGGAGGTTGTGGATAAAGAAGCTGCTTGCAGGTTTTGCTCGGCGAAATCCTGTACCTAGTTTATAATGTTACGGGTGATTTTGTCGATTTCGAAGCTCACACGGTATATGGTAGTCAAAGCGCGTTAGAACTTAGAACTAGTGGTTGGAGTTAGATTTAATCAGATCTTTCTTCAATGAATACACAAAATATCTAGCTCTCCGTTAGTATGTTGTTGCTGGAAATCTTATAATACTGTTGGGTGAGGTGGAGTTCCTTTTACTTCAGCTATTTAAATAAACACACGTGAGCTGTAGGAAGTAACTGAGACAGCTTATACAGCAGAAAAACAGAAAACAAACGCTAATTTCGATACACCTGTGCTTCCATCTCTTAGGTAATTCAGTTTTACTCTGCACCTTCACCTCTCATCAAGCTTATGTTCCATGTCTACTGAGGATGCAAATAATAAAGAGTTATGCACAGTAGCCGAACTTCCTTTCAATTGTCAAAGCTCTGAAGACTCTAACGTAAAAGGAACCACTGGCTCGGTACTGCTATCTACACTAAAAGACCCCTGATGAATATGCCTCCGAGATAGAACTTGGTATCAATACATCTGTAACACTACAACTCTGTACCAAAAACTTCAAAGAGTACTCCTACATTACATATAAACGGATTCAGTCCGATTACGCAACCAATTACTAAGATTGCAAACAAATTCCGCATCTGTTTCTGGCCGAGCGCCAGCAATAACTCCAAAAAAACTAAACAAGTCAAGAGCACTGAAGAAGACAATAAATAATAGCAAAAAACACCACCAACCAGTTTGCGGGATCACTAGTCTCGCTGAACACTACTACAAAGTGTCAGAGCCGCCCGCCATGACGTCGGCACCAGCAGCAATTATCAGTTGGGCCACCGCATCGTGCTCATTCTGCACGGCGAGGTAGAGCGGTGTCGACCCATCCTTCATACGAGCATTGGGGTCTGCGCCAGCACCAAAAAGTATTCGGATTAATTCTATGTCCCCGTTTATCGCGGCTTGGTGCAGCGGTGTCGAACCGTCCTGTGCGGCAGTATTGATATCAGCACCCCTATTGAGGAGCAGTTTGATTATCCCCTCATGATAGTGATATGCCGCCACTCGGAAAGCAGCGTTGTAGTCACCCTCAGCAGCGTTTAGACCGGTGTCTTGGTCTAAGAAGAGCCGTAGAGCCTGCTCGCTTCCCAGCTCAGCTAACGACTGAAGAATGGATAACGGCTCGGTGTCTCTGGCAAGCGTTGTCCGCAGTAAAGCTAATACTAGCTCTACTTTGTTTGCTTCTGCAGCAACGCTGATTAAACGACGCTGGAATGACGTATCATCGTATATAATCGGCGCACGACCAGGAGGGGTGCCGTACAATTTAAATACGTTTCTGAAAAGGGACTGGATATGCTTGAAAAATGGATTGGTCATCTTATCAAACAGACGGCAGAAAAGAGCCTGTGCTTTACGACCGCTCTCCGTTTCCGAATCGATACGGTCCATATGGAATGTTAAATATTCAAGTGCATATCCAAAGAACCGTTTTCCATCCAAGTATTGAACATATTCTCGAAAATCTTCGTCTGACCAGTTACACTCAACTTCAACAGAATTATCACTGGCGACCTCTTTGTTGACTGAGCTCTTTTTCCAGGCTTTGACAGGGTTTTCCGCAATCATCTGGAGATATCGAAGACTAATAATTGCAAAGACACCATGGCATGTAGCCTCGCAAAAGTCGAATCTCTTAGTCCTTTTCATATAGCCATCTGGTCGTAACAAGAACTCGCGTGCACTCTGATGCATCAACTGTACAGTTCCAGGGTCGTGCAAATCCGTCTCGCCAACTGAATGTACCAAGGAACGGGGAAAAAGCTCACAAACCTTTCCCCCGTAACTGGTTTCCACAAGGTTTCCGCCGCGACTAATGATTGGTCGTTTTACGGTAGGCCGGAACAAATTTTCATCCAAGTTTTCTTCTGAAAATATGCTGGTGTCGGTTTTTGTTGGGACAGTTACAGCCATGGCGTGGCTAAACTCCGCTACATTAAGTGGACGATGTTGAATACTGTACTTATTGATCTATCTAGAAGAGACACAAAGACCGTATATGTACAATCTACCATATGCGTACGCGTATGCACTACCTGACATGAGACGCATAACCCTGGTCCTGATGCATATCCTCATACAGTCACAATCTTCATACAAGTCTATATTCTCATACAAGACTTCAGACGATGCTGAGACTTCAGTCGATGCTGAGACTCACATGCAACAATGGTGTCAAAACCCGGGACGAGTGATTCACGATGTATGACAGCTATGTACTCACGTGGCGGGAGCTGCCTTTAAGAATCTTCCAAGAACAATAGAAAAGACATCATCATCGAGAAACACAGCACAGATAGTCTGTAGGCCGCCAAGTCTTATGCGAGCCTCGAAGATATATGCAGGCTTCAAAGATATGCAGGCCAGCCGGGCCGCTTAGGAACACGGTATTGCAGATGTTATCCTCATTTGTAAGCACGTCGCGATACGCTTGCGCAAAAGCCTTCCACTCCTCCATGAGCCTCAGCCTAGCTTCTTTGCCTCCTTTCTTCCAAGCGGCCAGTCACGCGCATGCCCCACGATCTTCATACGCATCCCGGGGGTATTGCAACAGGTCGTTCCTTCGCTATTTCTTGGGTCCAATAACCGTGCAGCTGAGACGGCACTTTCACAGTAGAGGTTATTCGGATGTTGGATTGACGAATTACCCGATTCTCAAAGGTATGGGGAAAGGCTACAAGACGCCCTTCGAGCGCGAAGATGGTATCAATTTCTTGTATCGTTGACTCAAAACCTTCGTAGTCAAATACTTCGAAATGCCAGGAGTGATCGTCATCTGGCTCAAACCTTATGTAAGTGGTGTTCATGTAGTTAGTGTAATCGCACTGCTGCCGCAAGGAAAGAAGGCTTTCGGCGATGATGGCGTCAGAGTAAGAAGTATAGCTAGGGAATAGATTAACGTAGTGGCCGGTCGCATTCTGGGAGGGCTGTTACGGCAGTGACGCAGATATGCTCGTTCTTCTCATGTTAAAGGCTTCAACTGAAGGGTGAGTGAATTGCTAGCTACCAAATGACCCCAAGATGCCACACGTCATCACTGTACTCCGGTTTTCTATCTATGTCTGACGTGCTCAAAAGCCTCATCCCACAAACGGTTATTGCATCCGAAAGTGCATCAAAATAAACTATCCTCAACCAGGGGACAGTTGTGCATAGATACATCATACGTATACGCTACCATTACCTAAAAAGAATCTACTTTCTATACATTTCTTTCGTTTATCACTATCTGCACAGAACATTCTGTTGGCATCTTGTGTCACAGTAACACGACACAAAATTGAAGTGGTGGGAGGTCGCATACTGATTAGGCTTAACGCTGTGGCCGGTTTGAAAAGATTCGGTGGTTGCAGGAGAACCGGTAACCAAAGTAATTCGTTTTCCCTGTCAAAGAATAGGCCATTAATACCTCCCCTCTACTTCAAGCCTTTCTTTTCTTCAGTCGATTGTTTTGTCGCAGTCGACAGGAAGATATCGATTACGTTGTCGTTAGGTGGCTCACGGATTGTGTGAGGTCTTGATCGTGTACGTCTATTCGTCCTTGGCTTTCTATTGCTTGTGATTAACAGCGCGGTGGGACGGTTTTCAATCTCGCAATGTCGTTTACAACGTCAACCACCAGGAGGCCCGGACGTCGCGAACGAAGCATCTGTAGCACATACCGAAAGATGAACAGATGTCGACTATCTTCACTGGAAATAGGAAGAAATAAAAGAACATGGGGGTCTAGGTAAATAGATATCCTTATCCTTTGTTTTTTGCGATTGTTATAGCTAACTCAGAGATCGGCGTTTTCAGGACCTCAAGGTAATATTGAAGGGCAGCACGCCTTGCCCCCCAATCGCTACTACGGCAGCGGGAAAATCTACGTGGATGACGACGCCTTGAACAATCACTCACGACAATGCAGTTTCAAGTCCAAACATATCGAAAAAATGATAGATTACCCTTCGGCAGATCGAGGCATAGTGTTGTTGAAGGATCCGATAGAGCACTGTCTGTCATCCATGATGTTTCCAACTACCTTTCCGAGTCGGCTTCCATTTCCGAATCCGCTCGCCATCTTGAAAGGCTACTCTCATCACCTCCGAGCTGTGGACAAATTGTCATCCTCACAACCTCTGACCGCCGCTAATCTGGTAGATGACGAGCCCTTATTTTCTCAATCGCTGATTGTTGACGTGGCCAACGGCCCCTATCGCAAGAAGATATGCAGTGATTCCTGAGAAGAGGGATCAAGATACAACTCGGTAACAACGGCTTTACTCAACTCATGCGCCAGCTGAACCCCAGTTCGAACCACCGGCCATCCGAGACTTTCCAGGTACTGAATATCAAAGCTGATAAAGCCTTTCATAGAGAATATCCATTTGAGCTGCCCAAGTGGTGTGCTAGTAACAGGGAGGGGTCATGGAATGTTACACCACGCCACTGCTTTGTGGATCTCATATGGATGAGGGTGCGGCTGTCGTAGGGTATCAAAACGGTGGGATGAAAATCTGGTTGCTTTGGCTTCTAGGGGAATTTGTGAATGGGAGATCACCGTCCAGCGAAGCACCGCTGTCCTCTGACTCCTCAAACACTCCCTCTAGACCTCCATTGCTAAAAGAGAAAGCCTCCCGCGGTCAGCGTCGCCAACAGCTCTTCCATGATGCCTGGCTGAAGGCTCGCCTAGACCTCTCTCGCCCTGGAATCCATGATCCCCCACTTGCAGAAGTGCATGATCGCCTGTACCGGCGACGACGACCAACTGGCGTTTTACATCCCACCAGGCTGGCTTCACGCCGTATATACACTTCGAGGAGGGTATCTGGGTGGCTCTCGTTGAGTCCTTGCGAGACGAGGATTACAGAGACTACAGTTTCAATGTTGCATGTATGGAACCGGTATATGAAGGATGGGGTGATGGAGGTGGGGGGGCATGCGAGTGAAGATAAGAAGATGGCAAGGCATGTGGTTTATAATGACCTTAAAGGTGCGGCGGAGAGTGCGGCGCTCGCTTTACAGAGGGCGAAAGAGGGCGAACATGGTACTTGATGACCAGGAGGTGAGGCCTGGAATCAGGTGGAAATTCTGGCGACACAGTTGTGGGATGTAGTTGTCGAAGGTGGATTCGAGATTTCTAGGAGGGCGATACGGAATATCAAGGGGTCTCAAACAAGGCCGCCTGGGACACGCGATGAATTCGGGGTTGGCTGTAGTTAGGTTGGGGATCAAACAGTCAAGTAGGATGAAGTTTAAACGGTCTCGGAGTCATCCCAGTAAATTAAAGTTGAAAATCTACATACTCTAGTACAACCTCCATAGTTCCTTGTATTGATCAACAGATTTTCCCATCGGGTGAACGAGAGATACACCCAAATTGATCGTAAACCTAATAAGAAATGAACCGCAATTACCTTACTAGAGCATTCAGCCCACATTCTATAGTTGGTCAGATCACCAACAGTGTTGTGACTGATAGGAAACCCACCATTTCCTCCTCGGGTATGGATTGTAGAAGAACATGGAGCTTCCTAGGAGTTCCTTGCATCGTGTAGCACGCCTCACCAGGAATAATTCAAATAGGTATTTAACGTTTGGTTGACTGGTTCAATGATTCCAAACGTCCAGGGTGGGAACCGGGACGGTCCAATGCCGGTCCAGTCCAGTCCAAGAATTTTTTGGACTGCGTTTTTTTTTGATGTAGCTAGGGTAGGTCCGGCTCAAGGAGAAATGAGGGAATTTAGTCAATTATCTGCGAGAATATTTGGTAGTAGGTGACTGCTAGCTAGAGTAGATTCGGCCCAGAGAAAGTTGCGGGAATAGAGTCAATTATCCACGAGTATATTCCGTAGATGTTGACTGCGGTATTTGATGCCGCTAGGATAGGTCCAGCTGGTGCTATTTGATCGACGGAACAGAGTGCAGGTTGATGGGTTCGAAGCTGAACAATGTCTCAAGTCATGGGATAAATTAGAGATACCACAGGTTGTTGTAACGCAGGATGTGGATCAAGAGGTTGAGAACATGCAGCCAGTGCTCCTAAGCGGCCTGCAGTTCAGGCTGGCCAGGCCGCAAAATCTGAGGCCAGGCTTCATGCAGGCCGGCTGGGCCTGTCCGCTTAGGAACACTGCATCCAGCGGGATGATACGGGGATGGACTTGGTCACTTGGATGAACCTTAATTCCTGTATTTTAGTCGAAAGTATGAGTTGTGGACTAGTCCTGGACTGGTAGTCTAGGGCTTAGTCCAGCCTGTCACCTCTACTGGACTGGACCGGACTAAGCCCTACCCCAGACTGGGTCCGTCCGGCCTATTTGAGCCATTGCTGTGGTCTGTAATGGCGTCTGATTACCAGCTCACGGCCAAACAATGCTTGACTGAGCACAAAATCCATAGAGTTCATAGGCTGCCTCCAAGTTTAATATATTGAGCGGAGTCTGACCTCGGACTTCGAACCGTTACATGGAGGTATTGTACAAATGACGAGCGGGGTAGATACTTTGAAGTTACTTGTATATATACCTCGCCTTGACAACCTAAATACATGCTCAATTTCCCTCGTGATGGAGATCGCCTAGGCAAGAAGACACTGGCGGGAAATCTCTACAACGCTCTAGGAAATCAATAAGAGCATCCATGCAGGGCTTGAGCAACCGTAGACATGTATCAATAAATTTACCAACTGATAGTCGTTAAAGCAGATATCTTCCCGGAAGCTCGTACGAACGGCCTAGATATACTGTACCGAGCGTGATGCTTCGGACGTAGCTAATGTTCTCAACTGTTCGTACGGACCCGGTGTCAGGTAGGGATCAGTACAATCCAGTCCGGCAGCGAGGACAGACTGAACTGGACAAAAGACTAGAAGTCTTGCACTGGACTGTACTAGTCTGCACCAGTCCATTTTCTGCTAATATTACTTATCTAGATTCGGTATAACTCCTAGTAGGCGGCCTACAAATTCACAATTCTTCCCCTCTTTTGAGTAGCCAACATCCACAAATAGACGAGTATAATATGAGTTCCCAGTCATAATGGGCAAATTTATCCCTTTATCAACCCGATTCTAGCAAGTTTAAACCTAACCCTACAATGAAATCTAGGACCAGTCCAGACTGAGTCTGAACCGGTCTGATGAAATGTTAGACTGATCGGATTCCAGTCCAAAGTGACCCCGCACTGAACTAGACTAAACCTAGACTGTTCCAGTCTAGACTAGTCCACCCCCGGACCGTTGAGAGCATTAGACGTAGCGCATCACAAGGCACCTGTATGGTAGGTAAAAACAAGGATTTCGTCAGTCACAAGGAGGCCCATATGAAGGCTCATGCTTCCGAAAAATCTTGGTAATATCACAATTCAGGCAGTGGAATGATCAAATAGATATGTGAAATGCCCAGATGCAGAGTTTTTCTCTCGTATATAAGTAAACAGCTGCCAAGTCTAACGTGAAGGTAGTAAAACTTAGTTAAAGTCCCGTAAGCAGATGATAGGATTCTGAAGTTGTTGATAAGTCTCCAGTCGCCGGTAGGAATTGCCTCCAAATTCAACATCATAGACCCTCAAAAGTTAGATAAGAAGGTGTCACAGGCGGTGGGTCAGTAAATAAAGAGCGTCACATTTGGGGGAGCTCGTCCGAAGCATCGCGCTCGGTACAGTATAGTTGAATTTATAAGTGATGCTATGAACGAGGGATTTCTAGCAGCTGTCTTGTTGACTAGGAGTTTGGCTCGGTGGTTTCCTTAGAATCCGGAGCTGGAGCAATGTTTCCACTGAGCCGGGGGTGGACTAGTCCAGTCCGGAACCGTCCCAGTTTAGTCCAGTCCAGTGCGGCAATTTTATAGACTGGAGCTGGACCGGTACGAAATTTTTCCGGACTAGAACCGGCTCAGTCTGGACAGGTCCAGACTGCGATATTCAAAGTCGCAATCACTGCGGTCAATCTATCCAATTTTTTCGTCCATGGCAGTCGATATTGTTTCAATTCTAGAGCATTGTCCGCTGGAGCCGAGAAGCTATTTTTTCAATGCAAGATTATGGGTACAGACTGGCGCAATCGACTACAAATAGATGGCCATGAAGCAGTTGGATGAAATTATGTGATCAGTTACAGATTGGACTACTGCAAATAGAAGTAAGAGGTACTCCGTTAAACCAGATGGTAATAAAGAGGATGTGTTGATCGATGAGTATGAGATAATTGAGCATGATTTCACGTTGAATTTGATCAAAAGTCACCGCTAGATTGAAAGTCACAAAGTATGGGTCAAGGGTATTAGTGCAGACTAAGACCATCCAGTGCAAGGCCGGCAGCCTGTGGTCCAGTCCAGTCTCACCTCTCCGCTGGACTGGACTGTACTGATCCCTACCCCCAGACCGGGACCGTCTAGACCAGTAGAACATTGAGCTGGAGGACTGGAGCCGACGGCTTGCGGCCCCCATCAGCCGCCACCAGCCCCCATCCCGAGAAGGAGGCCTAGCCTCGGAACTGATACTCGGCTTAGGGCTTCGGTTGTGATACTCGGCATCCACGAGTATGGTGCTCTCTCTCTCTTTCTTTCTATATAAGCCTGCCGTTTTCTCTCTTTGTATCGGAATACGATTCATCTTCTTTTCTCTTCTTTATTGCTCTCAACACATCCAAGAATATCCAAGAGCTCTAACAATCTTAATACCTTGCAAAGTTTTCTCAAACAAACACCAAAATGCACCCGGACTGTCAGAAAAAAATGGAACCTGTAGCTATTGTTGGTGCTGGTTAGTCCTTCATCTTTGTCACGCTAAAGGAGAGTGAATGAATTAATGAATGCACGCCAGCTGGTCGTTGGGCCGGCGCCACTAATCTTTCTGAGCTGTCTGAGCTGCTGTTCGCTGGCCGTGGAGGCAAATCTGTAGTCCCCGACTATTCCTACAACATCAATAGTTTTTACCATCCAGACAAGGACCGACCAGGCAGTATTCCCATGAAAGAGGGCTACTTCCTGCGTAACGACTGCCGCAAATTTGACAATGCGTTTTTCGGCATCAATCCGGTCGAAACCAAGACCTTGGACCCCGACCAGCGGCAGCTGTTGGAGGTTGCGTACGAATGCTTGGAGTCGGCAGGCATCACGCTCGAGGATATTGCGGAGTCTACTACAGGTGTTTTTATGGGTAGCGGTGGGAGTGATTATCCCCTCGCGCGGTATCAGGATACAGACTATGCGACTACGAAGCCGTATGCAGTCACGGGTTCAGCTCCGACTATGACTAGCAATCGGCTAAGTTATGTATTTGATCTGACTGGGCCGAGGTTAGTCTGGAAGACCCAGTTTGGCCTAATTCGGTATTGACCCGCTGAATTCAGTGTAACGGTGGACACGGCCTGCTCATCTTCAATCTATGCCCTTCATTTGGCCTGCAACTCGCTTCTAGCGGGTGACTGCACCGCTGCCCTGGTTGGCGGCATCAATCTCATCATTGGCCCCTATACGCAACTCGATGTCGCGAAACTGGGTGTGCTGTCGCCCACTTCCACCTGTCACACGTTTGATTTTGCCACCGATGGATATGCTAGAGCCGAGGGCTGCGGCGTGTTGTATATCAAGCTCTTGAAAGATGCAGTAAAAGATAAGAATCCGATCAGAGCGGTTATTCGTGGCACCGCAGCAAATAGGTGAGTGTGCAATTGCAACCCGAGGATATGCCACAAAAGAAGATATGCTGATGAAACTATCAGCAACGGTAAAAATAGTGGCATCACGCATCCAAGCTCAGAGAGCCAAGAAAATGTGATAAAAGAAGCATATGGAAGAGCGGGAATCACAGACCTCAGTAAAACAGCATTTTTTGAATGCCATGCCACTGGAACTGCAGTTGGAGATCCGATCGAAGTGGAGGCTGTAGGAAGAGTGTTCCGCGACTGCAGAAAGGAGGACGACCCGCTCCCAATAGGCTCGGTATGTACCCACAAGCCGTTAAGCATTTGTACTGATGCATATCCTGTATACAGGTTAAGTCAAACCTTGGTCACAGTGAAGCAGCCTGTGGGATAGCCCATGTCTTGAAAGCAATCATTGTGCTGGAAAGTGGAAGCGTCCCTCCGACCATTGGCGTGACACAACTTAATCCAAAGAGTAAGACGCCATTTATCAAAGACAATTTCATATAACATATCTAATACGCCTAGCCAGTCGACTTTGAAGGGAATAGAGTGAGAGTTGTCACAGAAACAACCAAGCTCAAACCAAGAGATGGTGTCTTACGCGTCAGTGTGAACAACTCTGGCTTTGGTGGTGCGAATGCCCATGTTGTGATGGAAAGCGTCGAGAGCTTTCTTCCACATTATAAAACAACTAGCAAACTCAGCCTGTGGGCAGCGGATAAAAGTATGAGGCCAGCCCCCAAAATTGCTGTTATATAGATCTAATAGAAACCGGGTAGTTCCACATGCAAATGGCCATGAAAACCATGAACACATTGACGGCATACCTAAGAGAGAAAGCTATCTATTAACTTTTTCGGCTCATTCTGATGCGTCTCTTCACCTTAATATAGATCAAGTCAAGGCTAGGGCCGAGAGCTATCGTCCCGATGACCTAGCATTCACCCTGGGTGCGAGACGTACCCACTTCCATCATAGGGCATTTGCTACGGTGACGGCCGGCGTAAACTATGAGACTGCATTTAAGAACATACTCTACGGAACCATTCAACTCCAGGAGCCAAGAATTGGCTTTGTTTTCACCGGTAAGAGGATGTAATCGAGAAATTTAGGCCGGTACATTCTACATGCCACGGAAATAACTAACCGCTGCGTATAAATCACAGGACAAGGTGCACAATGGCCACAGATGGGCCTTGCGCTCATGAACGAATTTCCCATTTTTCTGCTCTCTATCCGACGACTTGATGATTATCTACAGCAGATTAAAGCTCCACCTAATTGGACAATTGAAGGTGTGCACTTCGAGGAGAAACCGGCCTTTGAGCACCTCTAACTCCAGAATAAAACAGCATCCTTACGTGAGCCGGAGAAGACAAGCAGAGTCCTCGAGAGCGCCGGGGTCGGACAAACTGTTTGTACCGCCGTTCAGGTCTCGCTGGTGAATCTATTGGGCACTTGGGATATAACGGCGGTTGCTAGTGTTGGGCATTCTTCTGGTATGCATTATGAATTCTCCCGTACTGTAGTATTTCAATCTAATCTGATGTCGCTACTTAGGAGAAATTGCTGCTGCTTATTTAGCTGGTAAACTCACCGAACGCCAGGCTATCATCACTGCCTACTATCGGGGTGTCAGTGTCGAAACAGCGAGTAGTGATGGTGCCATGCTGGCAGTCGGCCTCGGGAATGATGAGGTCTCTTCATATCTGCGTCCGGGTGTTACGGTTGGCTGTGTCAATTCCCATCGCAGTATTACATTGACTGGGGACAAAAGTGCTGTTGAGCAAGTGCATGCACAGCTGCAAGAGGGAAAGATCTTCTCGCGCCGTCTCAGAACGGGAGGGAAAGCCTACCATTCAGAACACATGAAGAAAGTCGGTGGAGAATATCAACGCCTTATTGAACCGGAGTTGGGGAACAACGGCTTAGTTTCGTCGGGACCTACAGCAATGGTCTCATCTATTGACGGTAAAATGATAAAAGATGAGATCCCTCCTTCATACTGGAGACGCAATCTGGAATCGCCTGTCCGGTTCGACCAAGCCATGGAAAGCATGATAAAACAGTTCAACGTGACCCACACAGTTGAAATTGGGCCACACAACACACTACAGGGGCCATTGAAACACATCCTTCAGCGGATGGATGCTCAGTCGGTTGGGTACCTATTCACTATGTCTCGGGGTGAGAGCACTCCTAAGACAATAATAGATCTAGCTGGGCACCTCTACATCCAAGGATATCCTGTAGCTCTGAAGTTCTTGAATTCTCAGGTTACGTTAGGCCCGCCCGGTAGTACTCTAGATATTACCGACCCCCATACGATAACCGATTTGCCGGGCTACTCGTGGGACCATAAGCTTCTGTGGGAGGAAAATCGTCTCAGCTATGAATTTAGGAACCGCCCCTACCCACGTCACGAACTTCTTGGTAGCAGACTCCCATATGGAGGCGCGACGGAACTTATATGGCGTAACGTTTTACGACCTAAGGATATTCAATGGCTGGATGATCACAAAGTGGGCACAATCCCGAAGACATAAGATATCTTAATTAACCGGTTCTACGTAGAAACATGAACAAACAGTATTCCCGGCATCAGGCTACCTTGCGATGGCCATCGAAGCACTCTCGCAAGTTAACGAAGTTGGAAAAGACGACACATTTAGTGGCTATTGCTTAAAAGAAGTTTCGTTTGTTGCGCCTTTGAGTTTAGATGAGGAGGGCCGGGAGACTCTGTTAACTCTGTCAGCCACGAAAATCTCAGCAGCGAAACGCTCAAAGCACTGGTATGACTTTAGTATTCTCAGTATAAGTCCTGTTGCGGGCAACAGCGGGGATTGGATAGAACACTGCACTGGCTCTATTGCTTTTGAAGACGATGGAAAGATACTAGGAGGTAATCACCTATAGAGCAGGCTTTACTATACTTCCCTGGGAAACTAACCAGTGAAAAGAGGATGTAGGATATCCCCGGGTCTGGGACGCTCCCCACAATATTCTCTCAAGGGACTTCAATCCCGATGAATTCTATGATATAGTCGCCGAGAAAAATGGAACCATCTATGGTCCCCGGTTTAGACTCCTACGCGATGTATTGTGGGATAAAACACTGCAACAACTCACAGGAAAAGTGGATATACAGTCGGAAAATGGAGTTGATCGCTATATCGTCCATCCTACAAGTTTAGACTGCGGATTCCAGATGACATCATCCGCTGCCGTTAAGGGTGAGGCCAAAAATCTGGTGCCAGAGGTTCCAACCTTCATCGCATCCCTTACCGTAGTCAACCAAAAACGAAATGCCGATAAAGCTGGAATGCAGAAGCCGGCATCCATACACTGCACAGCAAAAGAAATAGGCGTTCGCGGTGTTGTGGGTGAGTGGGTACTAGAGTGCCCCAATCAGACACGCGTTGTTTGCGACGGTATCAGGTTTGTCCGCTACTCCCGACAGTTCTCTGCAAAAGAAAAGTATCCGTACTACCGTCTGCTCTGGAAACCCGATATTTCAAGGCTCAATGATTCCTCTGCCCGACAGTTTGTTGCTCAGAATACCACTGCAGATCCGAGTGTTGAGCGAGAGTTGATTTCGGTACTTGATCTCTACGTTCATCGGGACCCGGCTATAAGGATTCTGCAGATTGGTGGCCCGGAGATGTATACCCGCCGGATCCTCCATATCCTAAATGCGAACACCCAGTTCAAGCGGTTTAAGACTCTGGCGATATTAGCTGCTGATGGCGGGCATATGCTTGATATCATCAGCGAAGACGTGAATATCTATAAAAATGTGGACGACCTTGAGGAAAAAGAAGCTGGGTGTTTCAATCTTATTATAGTCCCTGAGGTCTGTCTACGACATGAGTCAGTCGTTTCTATGATCACTAACAATTAATCAACAGAACCCAAATTTTGGGCCGTGGGAAGAACCAACCATTCAGTTTTTAGGACGCAAGCTAGCTAGCGGGGCATGTGCTATTGTGCCTATCGCGCTTTCGCAGCAACTTCAGTTATACTTTTCAGACAAAATTTTCCAGCAGTTTCAGACTGACAGCTTCAGTCTGCTTCGTGGGACTAGCGAAGCTGTACAGAAGGTTCATTTGGGTACACGTCCAAAACAAATTATTTTGGTAAATATATTTGTTGGCAACCACGTGTAATTGTCATAGTAACAGAGCTAGGTCCATCCGGACGGCATATCGCTCTCCAATTTCGGCATGGAACTAGGGCGCAAGATGAACAGGTCCTATGGATGGACAGCTTTGCACATATCGTCTTTAGCTGCGGTTGTTGACCTAGATCCTGACTCCAACGTAATAAGTCTCGTCGATCTCGAAAGACCTACCCCGGTACTTGAAAATGTTGACGACGCAGATTTGGAGGCCATAAAGAAGCTAACACATACGTCTACTATCTGGCTCACCAATGGCAATATCATGGATGCAGCTGATCCAGCCACCGCACTTATAATTGGCCTGACCCGCTCAGTCGTGACTGAAGAACCAAATTTACGCTTCCGCTTGCTGGATTTTGATGTGCATGATCTTGCCAACCAAACAGCACAGTGTATCGAACTCATCTGTGAGCAAGCAGCAGAGTTCTTCTTCAGTCCGCAGAGCAGTACTACAGCCGAATTGGACGATATCCGCCCCGAACGCGAATTTGCGGTTAAAGATAACACTGTATTCATTAGCCGTTACGTACCCGATATGTCCGAGAACCAGCGATGGAACACGGAGCACAATAGTCACGGATACAAGCCAGACCTCGTCCAACAAGAAATCGGCGATATTGCCGTAAAGATGAAGTTGCAAGAAATCGGCCAGCTGGATTCATTATGCTTTTATACTGAAGATACTGAAGTCCCACCGGGCCCAGATGAAGTGGAGTTCCGCGTAACAGCATCTACTATTAATCCGAAGGGCGTGGTGATCCTAATGGGCATTTTTGAACCAGATCAACCGGCTAATGACAAACCCTATCACTCGAGCTTTGAGCACACTGGGACTGTTCTCCGGGTAGGTGAGAACGTGGTGGATATTCGCCCAGGCGATACGGTGGTTTCATGCTGGTCGGGAGATTATGGAACCGTAGAGCGCGCTCCGGCCTTTGCCTGTCAGAAAATCCCAGCCGAAGATGCAATGGTACATATGCATGCTAGGGCTTGTTTTTGTTATATCATACTAAAGGCAGCGTTAGGAAGTAGTGACGATGCCGGTGGCTTACATGACAGCACTATATGCTTTTTATCACTTGGCACGATTACAAGAGAACGAGGTACCACTTTGCTTCCTACCATACATATACCCTGTGACAGCGTTAACTTGAAACCAGACCGTATTAATCCACTCAGCTGCAGGGCCTGTCGGCTTTGCTGCTATCCAAATAGCTTTGCAAATAGGAGCTAAGGTGAGTAGCGATTAAAAGGGATATCTGCTTGCATTCAATCTCTGCAACCAGGCTGATATGTACAGATCTATGCCACTGTGAGCACTGACAAAAAACGAGATTTCCTTCACCAAAGATTTGGACTTCCTCATGATCGGATTTTCCAATCTCGCGACCGATCTTTTGTCCCAAGCATCAAAATTGCCACACTCAACAAAGGCATTGATGTAATCTTGAGTGCTCATACTGGCGACCTTCTGCACGACACCTGGGAATGCATGGCACTATTTGGGCGCTATGTTGATATCGGGCGCCGGGATGTGCTAGATCACGGCAGGTTGAACATGAACATGTTTGCCCGTCATGCTAGCTTCTTCTCCTTTGATTTAGGGATCATAGGATGGCGGAAGCCAGAGTTGTTCCAAAGGTGCGTAGCAATCCTGTACCTGATCTTGAATCTGCTACTTATACTGAATGGCAATAAAGGCTCCTTGCAGAGGTTTTCGAGCAATATCGATTAGGAAAAATAGAACCTATCAGCCCCATCGCGGTTTTTGATGTTTCCCAGCTCTCCACGGCTATCCGGACTTACATGCGACAAGAACATATAGGCAAGATAGTCATTGATTACAGTAATCCGCACAGCCGTGTACCATGCCAGCCAGCCAAAGCAGAGGAAGTCGTCTTTAGGAACGATGCCTCTTATCTAATGGTCGGCGGACTGGGCGGACTGGGGCAGAGTCTCATCAAATGGATGCTTGCACATGGGGCAAGGCATTTTGTTTTCCTCTCTAGGAGTGGTAATAAGGACGGCAGTGCTTCGGACACCCTGAAGGTCATACACGACGCGGAAGGGTCAGCCATCATAGTCGAAGGGAGCGTGATAAAGATGCAAGACTGCTTGAAAGCTATCGATGTAAGCTGCAGTCCAACCAAGAACTTCACGAGACAGTCACAGCTAACCACCACTACTGCAGGCCGCCACACACCCTCTCAAAGGCGTCATCCATGCTGCCATGGTCCTAAGGGTAAGCACTGAGCCATCACCCGCTCCAATCCCACTAATAATCCCTAGGATGGCCTGTTCAGCCAGTCCACAGCCGAAGACTTCAACGTCGTCACAAACCCTAAACACATCGGAGCCCGTAACCTCCATGATGCCCTCATCAACCACAATCTCGACTTCTTCCTAATGATGAGCTCGATTTCCGCTGCTACCGGTCCACAAGTACAACCCAACTACGCCGCTGCCAACACCTCTCTCGAGAACCTCGCGCGCCTGCGCCACCACCTAGGTCTCCCCGCCGCCGCCGTCGCCCTCGGCGCAATCGCAAAAGTCGGGATCCTGGGCAAGTACTCGGAGCTGCTCGCGCAGCTTAGCCGTGTAGGGATCATGCCGCTCACAGAGTCCGAGTACCTACAAGCCATCGAACTCGGCATCCGGTCGCAGCTCCAGAAACCCGTCCAAACTTTAACCGTCAACAGCGGAACCCAGCAGTCAATTCGGACGAACGACCCCTACGTCCTCACCGGCCTCGACCTCGGCCAGCTACAAGAAATGTACCAAAACGGGCAGTACCAAAACCTCGCCTTCCGCCGCGACCCGCGGTTCTCCCTCATCGTCAACGCCGTCACCACCGGCCACACTCACCAGGCCTCCACAGCAACCGAAGACCTCCTGCAAAGCATCATCGTTTGCAAACCGGCCGACCGGCTCCAGCTGATGACAAAGTACATCCTGAATATGCTTTCGGAGATATTAATGCACCCCGTGGAACAGATCTCGCCCGAAAAGAGCGCGTATACGTATGGACTGGATAGTCTGGTGGGCGGGGAACTCAGGCTGTGGATTTATCATGTATTTAAGGTCAATGTTAACTTTTTGGAGATTTCGGAGCCCAGAAGGAGCATTGTGGGGCTTGCTGAGATGGTTTTGGGAAGGAGGGAATGGGGAGATGAATGAAAGGTGTAGATGGAAATTGGCGGGCATTTAGTGTGTGTATATCTTGTTTCGTTCCCAGACCCCTGCCGCTATGGTAGGAAGAAAGTGTGCTTTCATATTCTCAAGTGTTTTCAAGTTCAGTCTGTACTCACAAACAAGCTAAACCAGTGTACGCCCGTTTGTGTGTAGCCATATGGGAGCAGATGTCCGCGTAGGTAGTTTTTATTTTTTTATTTTCATGTTTTAAGTTGTCATGTATTTTCAATTTTCGAAGTGTTTCTCGTGCTACATTGCCAAGGATATTCCTCTCCAATTAGTCACCTCATTCAAACAGCGCAGGCGCCTGATTAGGAGCGTGGGCACGCCCAGCGCCCACACCTAACAAGCCGCTAGCGGGGCGCCTACTGGCCGGGATTTTTTCAAAATTGAAAATTACTCAACACAATGGAGAAAATATCAGAGGCTACAGTATGATAGGTAACTGCAAGGCTTACATAAGCATGTAAAAATGAAGTCAAATGGACCAATTTTGAGCAAGTCGAAAATGTGAGTGAGAGCCCATGAAGCTGATGGATTTTTTGTCTTTCTTTTGAGCCCCTGTTTCATCACCAATGGTAAATTGAATTTGCCAGTGATGATATCAAAGCATGTATGGCATTGTGGATACAAATTGCTATTGGTCTGGACATATTTAGGTAACTGGTTGTTGAGATAGGTATAATTTTGAAGTTACAATACTGAAAAATACTTTACAGTAGTATAACTCAGCAAATTTTTGCCCACATAACATTTTACACTATTTAGAAACTGCCAGGCTGACCATGTATAGTCTTCTAGCATGCATACAAGACACTAGCAGCGAGTGCATTGAATTTCAACCTGAATTGGTGGAGAAATCAAGTAGAACAGACAGTTCTATTTCTTCTTCTTCTGCCCACATACCAACCACCACCATAAGGCTGCCACTTCTTTGTGAAATATTGTGTACTTTACCTCAGGGCAGGTCGACTGTATGTAGATCAATTTGACCATATCATTGTCCTGACACCAGTACAGATTGTAGATCGATTGTTGAATATGTGCTAATAACACCCCTTCTCCTAGTGGAACGCACTAGTGGTCCTCCACACGTTTCTGTACCTGGCCCATAATAATGTAAAATCCATCTACATACAGTAGAACTGCCATGTACCAAAGGATATTAATTTTGGTTTACAATTTGAAAAGCAATATAGTATAGTATAGTATTCTCCTCCCCTGTACCAGTTACCCCACTAGAACTGCCAATTCTTAGTTAAATTACATATGCTTGTGCACAGAGTAGCTTTACTATATATCAATTCTGAATTATCATTAGGCAATGACTAGAAATATCTGTAAACTAGTTTAGATTACTATATTTCAGTCATGAGCTATTATGAAAGTTCTTAATTTCCAATAATCAATAAAACATTTATTAATCTTAGCACCGCTACCTAGTCACAATGTTCATCTCTTTCTGTTCTTGTCTGATTCCCATATTTAAAATCTTGAAATCCTTTCCAATAACAAACTAATACCCATAGTCATCAAAAGATATATTACTAAGAGTATTTACTTTTCAGTTAAGCCTCTTGTTAGATTATAATCCTATTGTAATGTATATCCAGATATCATAATGAAATCCAGATAAGTCCGCAAAGTAAAGTATCAATGCCACCAACAGAGTTTGCCTTGATTGATGGAAATCAATGTTTAGGTCTCCAAAATTCATAACAATGTAACTCAATGCTGTTTTCTATACTGTTCATCGGTAAGATGGTATATGTCGATACCATACCTCAATTTTGAGCTTATATTATCTTCAAGTGATTTATGAATGAAGATGCATCTCATGGGGGGGAATGCATATGAAGTATCGGTGTATAGAATTCTTAATAATATTGGAAGGTATTCATCGCTGCTAATGTCAGACGGTGCATTGGTGCTACTGCTTGACACGTCTCATTGGTAGAGCAATGTAATCTCTTTATAGTCAATTCTGTGGGCTGAAAGTCTGTCAGATTACTTGTTATGAGACTGTAATTCTGTAATACCTTATCTTTGAAGCATTGATTAATACCTTACCAATGTAGTGACAAATTCCCTCAGTCTAATTGTAGTCATGCATGAGTGGTTTGAAAGCAGTACATTCCCAACTATGGCTCTCTTGAAACAAGATATCCAAAGTACTATACGGACAGCTCATAACTGAATCTTGGATATCGTACTTTCTTTTATTCGGTAGTTGGAATATCTGATGTGGTATCGCCTATTAGTGCTTAAAGCAATTACATAAATGCCTCACCATAATCTGTGTATTCAACAACTTGAATAGAGATTTAATTGGCGACCAATTGATACTCAGGCGAAGTCTCATATGGTACCATTTTTGTGATTGTGATGAATTCTAACTGAATCCAATAAACAGATTGACTTCAGACCTCTTATTATGGATCTATGTCATGAATCTCTTAGGCTATACATGCTTAAGTATCAACATTTCAATGACCAGAAGTACATTCACATGTTTCGACTGTGGCCAAGATAGACTTTACAGTCAACCTTGCTTGTATATTGTACAATGTTGACTATGTATGAATTTCTAAGTAATTCCAACTTAACTGTATGTTGTCCTGCTCGATAAGATATATCAGCTGTCCTTCATCATTATGTATTCTACTGACAATCTTTATATAATGTTCCTGCTAGAGGAATATAATTGTATCATCAGATGTAAATCTGCTAGAAGCCTTATGTAATACCGGGAGATCCTTGTCAAGTCCTAATCAATAAAAGCCCCTAATGGCATTCGGACAAATAAAGACGAAGATGATAAAGCTTCACTTAGAATGCATTTAAGAAATGCCACCCAAGGAAACTGAGATAACAGTTCTGTTCTCGGCTTCCAAAAGATAGTATCGACTAAGAGTATCGTCCTACGCCATTTGTATACTGATGCACACAAGTGAAGAGTATCCTACTCAGATGAAAATCTGAACTAACCCACAATTGTGCTGGTCCTCAGACATCCTTCAGACTCGAGAGTATTTTCCCAGTAACCGGCACCTATACCCCACGATAGTCTGTCTTAGAGTTCAACAACTCCAAGTATCCACTTGTCTTATACGAAAAAGCCAAGTTGTTTTGCCTCAGCAGAAGGAGTAGTGCTGACTCAAGAGTATCGTCTTGCTCGGTTCCTGATCAATGACTTGCTTTGACAAACGTACTAAGAATAACCAACTATAAGGAACAATAGATATATCTGTGACCTAGAACTGACAAATGAATGTACAAATCTGAACTTCGATAAAGAAGTATCCTCATTGACTTTGATACAGAACTAATAGATGATATACCGGGAAAAATGACCATACGCGATGTATAACTCATCGAGAAGCTGTTTCTGGGACAGTAATCCATAGCATATTTGATACGTGGCACTAAGAGGTCCTATGGACCTGCGAGTTGACCAGATTATTATGATATACATGCGATTATGTGCGCTGGGTACTATACATCATGCTACATTCAACAAAACTACGAAATGCACTTTATTGCACGCTCCCGAGTGAGCTCTCAAGACGCTATCAATTGCACTTGATGGCACACTCCCAGCCTGCTTGACTGTACATTCCAAAGTGAGCTTTCAAGACACTCCCAATTGCGCTCGAAAGCACACTCCCAGCCTGCTTGACTGTATACTTCCAAGTCAGCTCTCAAGACGCTCTCAAGCATACTGCAGAGCACGCTTTGCAGTGCACCCCCAGTCTCGCCTGACTATATGCTCCCATATATGCACCTAGGTGCTCGGTCCAGAGACTTGCTGAGTTGCAGGTGCCAAGCACCGGATGGCGGTGGCATATAGTGGCTGAAATCGTGATGTTGGTCGATATTATTATCTGAACTTTATCTTTAACGCACCCACCATGACGAGATCTCATGATGCCTTATGGTTATTGTGTTGAAATTTGCAGCGTTAGATTCTGCAGGAAAGATAGACATTTGGATCTCGGGGAGAGCAGATCACCGACTCAGATTTTCCAGCAGATTCTGCTGCTTGCTTCCTACGGATTGTGGACATATGTGTGCCCGTTCGATCCGGAGCTGATGTTGATGATGGCGATGGTGATGATGGCGATGGTGATGATGGCGATGGTGATGATGGCGATGGTGATTATGGCGATGGTGATGATGGCGATGGTGATGATGGCGATGGTGATGATGGCGATGGTGATGATGGCGATGGTGATGATGGCGATGGTGAGGATGGCGATGGTGATGATGGCGATGGTGATGATGGCGATGGTGATGATGGCGATGGTGATAATGGTGATGGTGATGCTGGCGATGGTGATGGCGATGATGATTGCGATGGTGATGGTGTTGGTGATGGTAATTACAGTACTAGAATCACTTAGACTAGTAGGTTGGCTATGTCAATGTCAGCATCGAAGCTTCCACAGACTTAGAGCCTTCTAGTAGCCAAAGCTTCCACAGACTCAGAGTTTTCCATTTGCCAAAAGCTTCCCACGGAAACTCTACTCCTTCCGATGTAACGCTATTTCAAGAAGGCCCTCAAGTGGGCTTTTAAAGAGGCTTTGAAGCGGGCTCTCAAGCAGGCTCTCAAGCAGGCGCTGAAGCGGACTCTCAGTTATAGTGTACAGTACCGGTATAGCAGCGAAGACTGCTGAAGACTGATATTGGTTCATCTCCGGCCACCAGCTGAATATAGTTCCATAGGCCCACGCCCACATCTCTCTGAATCGACTATGGATGACTATTGGCTGCGTGTCATGCAGGGGTGCATGGGACGCTGGCTATGAGCTGCGCGTGTGCGCATGTGAGCATAGCGCAGTCTATAGTCGATTTGCACTGTTGCCGATGTACAGAGGGATCAAGTTACAGTGTAACCTAGAGGTCAAGAAGGTCAATCGGTATCCGTAGATAAATCGTAATGTAGACTGTATTTGATAGTTAATTATCAATGTCATTCCTCCATATCGGTATGGCTGATATATATCAGATGATCCACTCACTTGACAATTTGCCGACTGCCGAAGCCTATTTCCGAGTTCACATATGTAACTTTGTCATTGTTCTTGCCTTCTACCATTATTGGTTGAGTTCTAACTCCCTGGAGTACTAACTGCAAAATGAAGGTAATATGCTCATAATGCGAAACAATTGCAATTGGCGATTCCTTGTATTGATACGAGCTTATCTGCAGCCTATTATCAACAAATAGGTTTGTGTCACCAAAAGCCAGTGAGAGTGCCCTCGCATATACCCACCGCATATGTAACAGTTTAACAATTGCAGTAAACAACAAATCCCTTGATTTGACTATGCTTTATTGGAGCCAAATATACAGTTATCTGCAACTGAGGTGGTTTGCCATATATTGAATGGAGAGTATCCCGCGCCACTCAGAACACATGAATCCCAAGTCCAATTTGCCCCAAATGCAAAGGGTATGGTAGAAGTAAGGGTTGATTCGCATAAGTTCCGTCAGTTGACTGCGCTCTGATATATTGAATATTGGTTACAAGCTTTTCTTCAATATGACTCTGCATATTTCGTGATGGCATAATGGAGTGATGTTGATGACACCTCATTTCCCTAGAAGTAACCCATTCGAGCATGAGTGAATAGTCGTTTCTTTGCCGACTAGAAATAAGGTTTCCTGCCAATAAGGAATAGCCATTGAGATTGGAGGACTTGTGAACATAATTGATTCAAAGATAATAGATATCTTAATTGCGCTTAGCCAGACTGCTGTCGTGGATCTATTGATATGAAGGTCAGGTAATGGAGATATAAGTCATTGGTAAACTTATTCAGAAGGTTGATCGAATTGGGAAATTAGAGTGATAATTGGTAATCTTGGGTCTAGTCTCGATATTGGGAATATTGAGTAATCCTTTATGATCCCGGAAGTATACACGTAATAATCAAGGCGTAACACCTTGGAACATGCCTGAACCAATTGACATGCCAGTGGCTCAAGTGTAAAACCTTAGAAGATGCCTGAACCAATTGACATGTAGCTCAAGTGTAAAACCACTCAAGATCTCCTTACTGGCTCATATAACATTATTACATGACGAGATGGCAAGCAACCTTCATAGTATAATGTCAGTTGTATGGGTAATATGTCGTTTTGTACTATTACTGCTTTTCAGGAAATACCTTCAACATAAGCTGTTATGCATCCCACATGTAACAATAGTATCTGGAATACATATACTCTATGTTATACAATATGTATCTCAGCATCAGGTAGAAGTAATTTATGTGGTACAAAATACCAGTGGTGCTAAGCAGTGCTTAGCGGCATCTGCTGAGCTTAGTATATTCTAAGCCACTGAACTCAATCTACAACAACTTCTTGAGTATTACAAAAAACAAAAAGACGTGAAACGCAAGGTCCAGAGGATCTTGTTAACTACATTTAGTATATATACAAGATTTTGGTTAAACTAAACCTCATGGAGTCAGACATCATCATTGTGAGATCAATGTAGCAGTCGAGTGTGGAGTGGTGGCTATAGTTGGGGGTTGACTCTGATCACAGTGTGACAACAATGTGCCCTAATAGCAGATTGATAGATGCAGGACTGGATATGTCCACACCTCTAATAGTATGATACCTAGCGTTAGCAACGGTTCCGGACCATCACTTCGGGTCCGGGTCCGGGTCCAAACCTAACTGTTGGCAAATTGGCGGTCTGGGTCGTCAATGAACCCGAACTGCCCACTCGGGTACAGATCCATGGTAAACTCCCAACCCGTCTGAATTGGGCGGGTTGTCAGCGGGTCGCACAGCGGGTCTATCTATAGATTCATATAAGGCTCATGTATTTGCAGTGTGTTCATAGTATCTTATCAAAATCGAGTTTTCAGCAACCATTAATGAGCTTTGGCTTGTTGAGCAGTGTGCAATATCGATTAATTTGGTATCTGTGTTTCACCTTCGATATATGGGATTTTTGCCTAGCAAGGCAGTCAATAATACAGTTATGCACGAGAAAATCCGCGCGATGCCTTGATTACGAAATATGCAAGTCCTAAAACTGTTGACGCTCCGTTGACGCTCATTTTCAGGATGCTGCAGGGAGCATTTCGCTGTTGTTTTTGCCAGTAAAGGCTGCCAATATCGCATAAATGGATGGCTGCAACCAGTCAGAACATAACTTACTCAAGATGCAAAGCTAAAAATCGTTGACGCTCCATCAACGCTCATGCTAAGAATGGGGCGGTGACGGTGTTGCTATCGCTTTTGTCAATAGAAGCTGCCAATACGTCCGTTATGCATAACAACGACCAAGTCACTGGTGAAATACCGTACTTACAAGACCACAAATCGTTGACGCTCTGTTGATGCTCATGCTAAGAATGGGGCGGTGACCGTGTTGCTATCTCTTTTGGCAATAGAAGCTGCCAATACGTCTGTTATGCATAACAACGACCAAGTCACTAGTGAATTACCGTATTAACAAGACCACAAATCGATGACGCTCC